>QWCY01001432.1_pt1 | contig 35981 bp, 35 predicted proteins | sample 1972631 | NCBI WGS metagenome assembly QWCY01 (sample SAMN09866696, study PRJNA288562) | Human gut metagenome isolate pre1_stool, whole genome shotgun sequencing... | isolation source: gut | host: Homo sapiens | place: USA: California
CTTTAATCCTGTAGATTTGGTTTGTGCTGTGCGCGATTATAAGGGCCATAAGTTTGATCTTGTTAATTTCGTAGATAAGGCTACCGGTTTCATCTCTTACAAGTCCAAGAACGGTAAAGACCTCAAAGCACTTGAACTTCCCGGTTTGTGGAACGGTGCCATGAGCGATTGGAATACGGTATTTGTAGAGGTTTCTTTGAGCACGTTTAATCCGGTAAAGACGGTGAATGATTTGCTGAGGGAACAACATCAATAAATGATATTTAAGTAATGAATAAACGTGCCGGGTGGTTATATTTCCGGCACGTTTTCATCAGAGGGTATTTACCCTACATATCTACACATTCATAGCATTGGCACTCAGTGCCCCTATAATAGCCGAAGCTACCGCAATCACCACTTTTAGAATTTTATCCCAGATTGACTTTTTCATATCCTTTTAGATAAATGATTAGTGATATTTTAACCCAGCGGATTTTCATCCAGTCCTCCACCGCCGGAACCTCCCTGGTCACCGGAAGAGTTTCCACCTGATGGATTTCCGTCCTTGTTTACCAATGCCTCCAGATCGTAGAAGTCAATTTTCTGTCCGGCACGTGTTGCCGTCACATCCGGTCTGACGGTGGTTGATGGTCGGAAATTGATTTTCACGGCCTTAATGTTCTTAGCCGTGCAATCCTCCTTTTTCTCCACTCCGACGGTCCGTGCCGACAGGCTGAACACCCCGAAATCCTTGATGTTCACCGATTGTCCGCCATACAGCTTGTCAATCAGTGCTTCTACAAAGTTGGTAATTACACTTTTGATATCTCCCAAGGTCAGCGAGCTTTTCTCCTTCATGACGTATGCCACGTCTTCCAGGTCGGCATTTTCCCCTAACGTCACCAGTTGCGGATAAAACTTTGCCACCGCATCCTCCTTTCGCGGATCTTTCCGCGGAATCTTTTTGAATGGTACTCCCATAATCAATCATTTTTTAAAAGTTAAAAACAAGGTTATTTAATGATCCTTTGGGGAAAGCTGTCCGAATCCTCTTCTCATGCTTTTCTTAATTTGCTCTGCCATCATGGACTTGCCGGAAGATTTTCGCTCTTTTCCCCTTTGGACATTGCAAATATACCCCGTTCTTTTCCCTTTCACTTTCCGCTTGAAGCTATTTGAGTTTGTATGAAAAAAAGAGAATGTAAATGAGAAGTAATACCTTCTTTATTCCTTTCTGTTGTCGCTGTAAATGAGTACCTTTATACCATGTAAATCACTAAAAAACAAACTTATGAAAGAAGAAAACTTAGATGAGAAAGTCCCTGTCCGCGCTTATACCAAAGCCGACCTTGCCATGCTTTACAATCCCTTGAAGTGAAACTTATATTCAAGTATCTCGGGGAGCCTTGAATGGTTTGAATCCGACGAATGAAATATTGGTGCTTTTTGTAAATAAAACGCCAATAGATGTAACGGGTGATAAGAATATATGTAATCCTACATTACATTATTTCTTATCACCCGTTACATTATATGATAACTCTACTTTCAAGAAACCTTTTCATCCTCTATTCCCCTTGTTCCCTTGTCAACTGATAAATAGAGCGTATGCGAAATTTAAAACGGCAATACTCCCTCTTCCTTATCCTCTTTCCCGTCCTTTTCATCCCGGTTCTTTTCCCTGAATCCATTGTTTACCTCATCATTTTGCAGGTCTATCACTTCATATTCGGTGCTTCCCTGACTGTTCCTTCTTGTCCTGAACCCGTATTTTTCGAGCGACATCACCAGTATCTGTATCGTCTGCCTGTTCACCTGTATCTTTCCGTAAATGGCTATCTTGCTGAGTATGGTGGCTGCGGGCATCCATTTCACGCAGGTCTCTCCGGGCTCCGGCTTCCGGAAGTATACGAGCAGGTTTTCCTCCACCGGATCCTTCATTCGGTGCAGCTCATTGTGGCGGTTCAGCTCGTCTATCTCTTCTCCTTCGTACCAGTATTGGTACCCCTGCTTCAGCAGGGCATGCGCCTGCGCGTATACTCCCTCGTAGTTGACGGGCGTCCTGTAATCCAGTGAAATGATGGATGAGGGCAGGAACCGTCTGTTTCCCCCTATGTCCTGCAGGCATTGGCGGCTGTTGGTGCTGGCAATGAAAGATGCGTGCCGTATGAAGGTGTACGCCTGTGCGTCGTACGCTTTCCGTTCCGTGACGCTCTCCTGTGTGATTACCCTCTTCAGCCCCGCCAAGTCTCCGACCCTTGCCCCTTCGAACTCTTCCATGTTGATGATGAGGTGGGTGCTGAGCAGCAGCTGGTGGTCCTTGTTTTCGGGGTTGGCCATTCCGTTCCGGTAATATTCCCTCCACTCGGGCGGCAGCAGCCTTCTTATCCATGTGCTCTTTCCCTTTCCCTGTTCGGAGTAGAGTATGATTACCAGGTGGTTCACGGTGTCATCCTGCAATGCACAGGCCAGCATTCCCACGAACCACCTCCTGAAACTTTTCTTCCAGAACTCCTGGTCTTCGGCCTGTACGGTATCCGCCAACCGGCCGATGTAATCGGTCACTCCGTCCCATGGTTTCAGTTTCCCGATATACTCCGTGAAGGGATTGAAGTCCCTGGGGTATGAAGAGTCAATGACCGTCTGCAGGTAATTTCGGAAGCACTTGATTCCCGCCAGTTGCAGGTCGAGGAAGATGGCGTTGTAGCTCCTTGTCCTCATGGGGCGGAACCTGCCTTTCCATCTTTCTTCCTTCTCGTTGAAGTTGCGGTATTCCAGGCGGTCCAGTATCACGTTCCTTCGGAAGTCATAATGTGTTTTCAGGAAGTCGAGTACCTGGTTTATGGTGTCCGTTTTTTCTTGCTTTCTCCCGAGCGCCTCATACGTCTTGTCAGTATAAATATATGCGTTTCGTATGGGTGCCGCCACATCAAACTCTTCACTGCCTAACTTTTCCTGTGCCAGGCGTATCACTGTTTCCTCTTCCAGTCCTTTTGCATAACACTTGTTGCCCAGTGCGAACATGAAGCTGTCCCGGTTTCCCGGTTCAAACTTTGATATTCTCTTTACTGAGAGCACCGCCTTGTTGAATTCCATCTTTTCCCACGGCTCGGCTTCCGGTTTACCGGCCTCTGCTTTCTTGCCCTCCGGTTTATTCCCGCTCTTGGGCTTCCCTCCATTCTCCGGCTTATCACTCACCACTTTACCGCTTATCACTTTCCTTCTCCCCGGCTGTGGCTTTTCGGGTGGAATGATATTTGTCAGTGTCTCGTCCACCTCTTTCAGCAGTCCTTCATTCAGGTACGCCTTTTCATCGAAGGAGGTGAAGAACCCCCTTGATATGTCTTTGCCGCTGCCGTCCACTTCCACGCCGAGCAACTGTTCGTAATATTCCTTGCAGGCATTGTACATGGCTAGGTGATGTTTTTCCAACGTGTTGAATTCCACTTTATCTTCTTCTGCCAGTGTATCCCTCAGCCGGATGGCATAAGCTGTTTTCAGAAACACGAAAACCTTGAACCCGTGTCCTTTTGGGGTGAGGAAAGAAGCCAGCGTGTTGGGATCTTCATTAATTTTTTTCCTCAGCTCTTCCAGCTTCTCTTCGGGCTGGTCGTCAATGTCCAGCAGGGTGACATGTGTATAGCTTGTTATGCTGTAGGCCTGCCTTTTTTCCTTGTATCCTGCCGTGACGGTGTAGAATGGCAACTGTTTCTTCACATTGTTCGCCTCTTCCGTCTTTCCCTGGCTGACGAGCATTCGGATTTTGAATACGAGCTTCGCATGCAGCCCTTTTGTGATGTTTTCCATTGCTTTCCGGAGAGTAATTTCTCCCCGTACATTACTGAATCCGCTGTATGCGGTAACCGGAATATTTTCCATTTGTTTTTAGTTTGTTTTGGATCTGCCTTATGGCGGCACGAAATAGGGGATAATAATCGGAATGGCAAAAACGCCTTTTCACACTGAAAAGGCGTTTTTGCACAGTTTTAGGTGTTTACTTATTTTTCTTCTTTTTTCTCGCTTCCTCCTCCTTTTCCTGAAATTCTTTTCTTAGGTTAATGATTTCAGTATTAATGCTTTTCAGGGCCAAAACACCTTTTTCATGTTTCCCTTTTTCAAAGAGTACAATGTGTTCCAGCTTCTTTGCCAGATCCATTGTTCCTTTGATTCCCGCTTCTTTTTTGTGGTGCATAAGCATGTTTATCCATGGAGTGAGGAATTCCTTCCTCTCTTCAGCTCGGACTAAAATCCGTTCTCCAAATGCTTCATTTCCAACTAACAGGATATTGATCCTGTCTTCTTTTCTCTCGATTTCGATGTTGTAGCCATCCTTGCAAGTGAGTTCGATACTCAAGATTGTGTTTTTTTAGTCATAAAATCAAAATTTTAGAAGTTAGTAATTTATTTTAAGTTTACTGTACGAAAGCAAAATTAACGGTTCTATCTGTAATATCTGCCATTCTTTTCAGTAAAAGTGAATATTTTCTGTTCTATGTGTTACACACAAAGTGGTAAATAGGTATGGGGGGCTACTACCTATTACTTATAGAATGTGTGTAACAGGTTATAAAGAAAAAATAGGGAAATGCGCGCCTGCATGCGTGTATACGCGGGTACATTATTATAAAATAAACTGCGGGGTTGAGAGATTGTCTGGACAGAACTGTAAGGATGATGGAATAGGGAATAGGATAGGGGAATATGGATATGGTGTTAATAATGATTGTCGTAAATAGTGGGTGTTTTTTAATCGTTCGTTTAATGTGCGCAAAGATAATGCCCAGAAATGAAACAACAAAATATTCTGATAAAGAAAAATGAAATATTTTCTTTTTGCCTATATATATTACTAATATATAGACAGTTACCTCTGAAATAAAATTGTGATTTTGCGATTACTTTCTTATTGAAAGAATCTTAGTGCGAAAATAGTCTTCCGACGTGCCTTTTAAACGAACGATTAAAAGATGAATTATCCTCTTAATTCATTCGTTTATAGCTCTTTACCTGCAAGAATAAACAAGGTAATGAACAACAGCGAAAAAACAATAGGCAAGAGGAACACGATACTTGCCGTATCTTACATAAAGTGTTCGCAAGTGATTGAAATTCAAGCTAATGCAAGGATTTTAAAGCCCCGGGAGAACACCCTTTTCTGAAATACCCCCTGACATGGAAGCGGACAAAGAGACCGAAATATGGTACGTAATGCGTGCCACATACCGTAGAGAGCCTGATGCCGTGCGTCTGCTTGAAAAAGAAAAATTGGGTTGTTTCGTTCCCATGCAGTACAAGATCAGCATGAAGAAAGGTAAGAAAGTCCGTGCCTTGGTTCCTGTCGTTCACAATCTGCTTTTTGTGCATGCCCGTCCTTCGGATGTGAAACGCATCAAATCACAGGTAAGCTATTTGCAGTACATCACCGATACTCGTAGCGGTCAGAAGATTATTATCTCCGATAGTGAGATGCAACGTTTCATCGCTGTAGCCGGTACTTACAATGACCACCTCATGTACTTCCAACCCAACGAACTGAATTTGTCCAAAGGTACCAAAGTCCGTATCACCGGTGGTGACTTCGAAGGTCAGGAAGGCATTTTCCTGAAAGTAAAAGGCGCACGTGACCGTCGTGTGGTTATCGAGATACAAGGTGTTATCGCCGTTGCTTTGGCCACCATTCATCCTGATCTTATAGAAGTAATTAAGTAGTTGACGGTCGACCGTTGCCATTGAGCCGCTGATAAATCATAAATTATAAATCATAAATCATTATGTCTCTTTCCAAAGAAGTACTAACTCTTCAGCGTGCCGCGCACGACCTGATGTATTTGGGCATGGACGGTAGTCCTGTCTATAGCGACGACCTTTCCCGTCGTAATGGTGAAGTTTACCGCCTGACCACTGCTTTGTATAATTCCGGTGCGAAAGGTTCCACAGTTGAGGAACAGGCTAATGTTTGTCTCGCTCTTCTAATGGGGTACAGTGCCTCATTCGTAGATCACGGTGAAAAACAGAAGCATATCCAGGAGGTCTTGGATCGTTGTTGGGATATTCTTGATACTATTCCTGCTTCTTTATTGAAGCTTCGCCTGCTTACGGCCTGCTATGGTGAGGTGTTTGATGAGCCTTTGGCTGAAGAAGGTCGTACAATCATCGCTTCTTGGGATTCCGCATCACTTACTGCTGGACAACAAGAAGCCATTGAAGAATTTCAGAATGTGGTTGATAATCCCTATCCTTGGGAAGAAGTGGACGCTTACAAATGAACTAATAGTAGATATTTGTAATGTTACTTTTTTGTTGGTTCTTTTTCGGCTGGTTCTATTGAAAATAATGAATGTTTGAAAAGATAAAAAGATAATGAAGAAGATAATGCTTGTTTTCGGAACTCGTCCTGAAGCTATTAAGATGGCTCCGCTGGTAAAAGAGTTCCAGAAAGATAAAGAGAATTTTGAGACAATTGTTTGTGTGACAGGTCAGCATCGCGAGATGCTTGACCAAGTACTCGCCATATTCGATATCAAGCCTGACTACGACCTCAATATTATGAAACAAGGTCAGGATCTTACTGATGTAACAGTCCGTGTACTTACTGGAATGTGTGATGTATTCAAAGAGTGCCGTCCAGATGTAGTACTTGTTCATGGTGATACTACCACATCAACAGCAGCAGCCCTTGCGGCTTTCTATGCACAGATTCCTGTTGGTCATGTAGAAGCTGGGCTTCGAACCCACAACATTTACAATCCATGGCCAGAGGAAATGAACCGTCAGATTACAGGACGTATTGCTACCTATAACTTCTCTCCAACTCCACTTTCTGAATCCAACCTTAAAAATGAAGCAGCCCTTGGTCAGGTTTTTGTCACTGGCAATACCGTTATTGATGCTCTCCAAATAGTAGTTGAAAAATTGAAGAATGATGCAGTTCTTACTAAGGAGCAGGATAGAGTACTTGCAAATGCAGGTTATGACATAACTCGACTTAGCGGAGGTAAGAAGCTTGTTCTAATCACTGGTCACAGACGTGAGAACTTTGGAGACGGATTCATTCATATGTGTACTGCAATGAAGAATCTTTCAGAAAAATATCCTGAAGTTGATTTCGTTTATCCAATGCATCTTAATCCCAACGTACGCAAGTCAATCCATGAAGTCTTTGGTGAAGACCTCTCTAATCTTAAGAACTTCTTCTTTATCGAACCACTCCAGTATCTCGAGTTCGTTTATCTCATGAACAAAGCCAATATTGTTCTCACCGATTCAGGTGGTATTCAAGAGGAAGCACCGGGTCTAGGCAAACCTGTTCTCGTGATGCGTGATACAACAGAGCGACCGGAGGCACTCTCGAGTGGTACTGTTCGTCTTGTAGGTACTGACTACAACAAGATTATGGATGAAGTCAGTACTCTTCTTGATTCTCAGGAAGCATACGCAAGAATGTCCCATGCAGTAAATCCTTATGGTGACGGACAGGCTTGTCGCAGAATTGCGGATGTACTTGCTGGTAAAGAGACTGACAGATACGAAGTTAAATCTAAAAGATAAGTGTGTGTGCAGATAAACATATATTAGAATTCTATGCTTTCATGCGTTTGATATATAATTACAAATTAAAACAATGGGTATAGAAAAACAAATCCATTTTTTCGTCATTTTTGAACGAATGAAGCAGGGATGACAATAAAGATTTTAACGTGCTATTGAAGCAAAAGAGAAGTTGAAAAAAGAGAAAACTTGTGTGATACTTAATGACTAAAACGAAGATAGATATAAATTTGAACGTCATACTATATGAAAGTAGTTCTCCTTGCCGGTGGCTTCGGTTCACGAATCAGTGAAGAAAGCCAGTTTAAGCCAAAGCCTATGATTGAGATTGGCGGTATGCCCATCCTTTGGCACATTATGAAAGAGTATGCCTACTACGGTCATACTGAATTTATCATTTGTGCTGGTTACAAACAAGAGTATATCAAGGAGTGGTTTGCTAACTACTTCTTACATAACTCTGATGTCACCTTCGACTACCGTAATGGAAAGAACGAGATGATTATACACCAAACAAATATGGATTTATGGAAGGTGACTGTTATTAATACTGGTTATAACACGATGACAGGTGGTCGTATCAAGCGAATCCAGAGATATGTAGGTAACGAACCATTCCTCATGACCTATGGTGATGGCGTTTGTGATGTTGAGATAGACAAACTTATTGAATATCATAAGTCTCATGGTAAGTTCGCTACCCTTACAGCTGTTAAAATGGCTCAAGACAAGGGCGTACTATATATTGAAGGAGGTTCAGTAAAGTCATTCCGTGAGAAAAATATGGCTGATGGTGCTCCTATCAATGCTGGATATATGGTACTCGAACCACGAATATTTGATTATCTAACAGATGATACATGTGTATTTGAGAAGGTTGCACTCACTAAGCTTGCAGAAGAAGGTCAGCTTATGTCTTATATTCATACAGGTTTCTGGCAGTGTATGGATAACATTCGTGAGAAGAATATGCTCGACAAGCTATTACAAACAGGTAAGGCACCCTGGAAACGTTGGGAATGTCAAACACCTTTGGTGTTATAAAAAGAATAAAACAAATCAAACAAATAAAAATTATTATAAATATGTCTAAGAGAGGAGATTTAAAAGAGCAAATTCTTGAGCTCACTCGTGAGTATTATAAGGAAGTTCATGCCTCCAAAAAGGAATTCGTTCCTGGTAAGTCATTCGTCAATTATGGTGGTCGTTATTTCGATGATCAGGAGATTGTCAATCTTGTTGACTCATCACTCGATTTCTGGTTGACAGCAGGTCCTTGGGCTCATAAGTTCGAGACTCGCCTTGCTCAGTGGCTTGGTGTAAAGTATTGTGCAGTTACCAACTCAGGTTCATCAGCCAACCTCCTTGCATTCTATACCCTCACCTCTCCAAAACTCGGCGATCGTGCTATCAAGCGAGGAGATGAGGTTATTACTGTTGCTGCAGGTTTTCCAACTACAGTTAATCCTATCATCCAGTTTGGTGCAGTTCCGGTATTTGTTGATGTTTGTCTTCCTGGTTTTGATATTGATATCAATCAGCTCGAAGTTGCATACTCTCCAAAGTGTAAGGCAGTAATGATGGCTCATTCACTCGGAAATCCTTTCAATCTCAAGGCTGTTCTCGCGTTCTGTGAGAAACATAACCTCTGGTTGATCGAGGATAACTGCGATGCTCTTGGTTCTGAATATATTCTTGATGGAGTTATAAAGAAGACTGGTACATGGGGCCACATTGGTACATCAAGCTTTTATCCCCCTCACCACATGACTATGGGTGAAGGTGGTGCTGTTTATACCAACGATTCTAAACTTGATAAACTCTGTCGTTCCTTTCGCGATTGGGGGCGTGATTGCTGGTGTGTGGGTGGTGTAGATAACACTTGCAAGCTGCGTTTCACTGGCCAGTTTGGTGAACTCCCACAAGGTTATGATCACAAGTATGTTTACAGTCACTTTGGTTTTAATCTGAAGATCACCGATATGCAGGCTGCTATCGGCTGCGCACAGTTGGAGAAACTCGATTTTATCGTTGCTGCTCGTCGTGCCAACTATCAGACACTTTACAATGGGCTTAAGAATGTTCCTGGAATCATTCTTCCCGTAGCAGAAGAGAATTCTAACCCTTCATGGTTCGGTTTCCTCATTGCTGTCAAGGAAGATGCAGGATTCACTCGTAACGAACTTACTGGTTATCTCGAAGCAAACAAGATTCAGACTCGTAACCTCTTTGCTGGCAACCTCATAAAACATCCAGTATTTGATGAAATGCGTAAGACAGGTGAAGGATATCGGCAGGTTGGCGACCTTAAAAATACTGACTTCGTAATGACTAATACTTTCTGGATTGGTGTTTATCCTGGTATGACCGCTGAACAGAATGCTTGGATGATTGAGTGCATCACTAAGTTTTGTAACGAACATGTAAAATAATCATGATTGATGTATTTAATAATTTTTACAAAGGCAAGAGAGTGCTTGTAACTGGTCATACCGGTTTTAAAGGTTCTTGGCTTTCTATTTGGCTTCATGAGCTTGGAGCAGAAATCGTAGGAGTTGCTCTCGATCCATTTACTGAAAGAGACAACTTTGTTCTTTCTGGTATAGGTAAGAAGATGGTTGCGGATATTCGAGCAGATATTCGTGATGGTCAGAAGATGAAGGAAATCTTTGCTCTGTATCAGCCAGAGATTGTCTTCCATCTTGCAGCTCAACCTCTTGTCCGTCTCTCTTACGAACAGCCAGTTGAGACTTACGAAACGAATGTAATGGGTACTATCAACATAATGGAGGCTATTCGTGCTATTAAGAGTGTGAAGGTTGGTGTGATGGTTACTACTGACAAGTGTTATGACAACAATGAACAGCTTGAAGGTTATGTTGAAACCGACCCATTTGGTGGTTATGACCCATACAGTTCTTCAAAGGGTGCATGTGAAATTGCAATCCAGAGTTGGAGACACTCGTTCTTCAATCCTGCTGACTATGGCAATAGGCATACTGTTTCTCTAGCATCGGTACGAGCTGGTAATGTAATCGGTGGCGGTGATTGGGCAAAAGACCGACTCATTCCTGATTGCATTCGTGCACTTGAGGCTACTAAGGTTATTGACATCCGTTCGCCAAAGGCTATACGGCCATGGGAGCATGTTCTTGAACCTCTATCTGGTTATATGTTTCTTGCACAAAAGATGTGGGACGATCCTACAAGCTATTGCGAAGGTTGGAATTTCGGACCTGAAGCAGAAAGTGTACTTACCGTTTGGGAAGTTGCAACAGCTATCATTGAAAACTTTGGCTTTGGTGAGTTGAAGGATGTATCAAATTCAAATGCACTTCATGAGGCAATGCTGTTGATGCTCAATATCAATAAGGCAAAGACCCGTTTAGGATGGAAACCCAAACTTAATGCCAAGGAGTGTATTGTACTTACCTCCGATTGGTATAAGCGATATAAAACAGAAAATGTATATAACCTCTGTGTGGAGGAGATAAATAAGTTTATTGAATAATGGAAACTCTCTTCATTACAGGTGCTGGTCCTAATGGAATCACTGGAAGGCTGATAAAGGAGCATTTTGAAGGCAAGTACAATCTTTTGACTCCAAACAGTAAGGAACTTGATCTTACAAATGATGATGATGTTAAAGAATACTTCAAATTGCACCATATAGATTATGTTATTCACTGTGCTACGTTTCGTCCTACATCCGTTAGTGCGGATCATTTTGTAAATGAAGAGTTAGAAAGTAATCTTAGGATGTACTTTTCTCTTGCATCCCAATCCGCTAAATATCAGAAAATGATATACTTTGGTAGTGGTGCAGAATTCGACAAGAGCAAACCTGTAATCAATGTAAAAGAAGATGATTTTGGTAGGAACATACCAAAGAATAAGTATGGATTAAGTAAATATATTATGAATATTAATACGCAAAAAAGTGATAACATTTATAATGTACGTCTCTTTGGAACCATCAATAAGTATGAGAAGTTCACAAAAAATGTCATATCAAATCTTTGTGTAAAAGCTGTTATGGGGATGCCGCTAAAATTACGACAGGATTGTCGTTTTAGCTTTGTTGATACCAATGATGTTATTCCTGTTCTGGAGTATGCTTTGACAAATAGTTTAAAGCATCATTCTTATAATCTATCAATGAACAAGAGCTATCTGTTATCCGAACTTGCACAAATGATTATTAATCTTTCTGGGACAACAGAACAACTATCTTTTCAGAAAGCAGGCATCAACTTTGAATATACAGCATCAAATAAACGATTAATAGATGAATTTCCCATAACATTTACTCCTATGCATGAGGCAATAGTAAGAGTGTATACTCATTACAACAACATCAAAGACACTTTGGATATTAGCAAAATCGATTCTCGTTGGAAATAATATACATTATATGATAAAGGTATCTGATTATATAATTAAGTTTCTTGAAAACGAAGGTGTAAAACACGTTTTCATGTTCACTGGTGGCATGGCAATGCACATTAATGATTCTATAGGGTATTCTGAGAAAATTAGGCCAGTTTGTATGCTTCATGAGCAGGGCTGTACATTTGCGGCTGAGTCATATGCTCGAATTACCAATAACCTTGGTGTAGTAGTAGTAACATGTGGGCCAGGTGCAACAAATACCATTACTGGTATTGCATGTTCGTGGATTGAATCAACGCCTCTTCTTGTTATTACAGGGCAATGTAAACGTGCTGATATGGCGGAAGATCCAGCTCTTCGTCAATTGGGTGTACAGGAGGTTTGTATCACAGAAATAGTAAAACCGATCACCAAGTACACGACTGTTGTTTGTGACCCGCAGATGATTCGTTATGAGTTAGAAAAGGCTGTCTATACTTGTCGAAAGGGACGTCCCGGTCCCGTCTTGCTTGATATTCCTGTAGATATTCAGGGAAGCAGAGTAGAAGAATCAGAACTTGAGAGCTTTATACCAGAATCAAAGAAATCTACGATTGTCGCTTCACAGATAGATGAAATTGTAGAACTACTGAATAATGCAAAGCGTCCTGTCATTTACGCAGGTGCTGGAGTGAATATTGCTAACGCTCGTGATTCTTTCAGAGCTCTTGTTGAAAAGATTGCTGCTCCAGTTCTTCTTCATTGGAACGGAATAGATCTTATCGAAAATGATCATCCACTCTTTGCAGGTCGTCCAGGGGCAGTGGGTCAGAGGGCTGCGAATTTTACACTTCAGAATGCAGACGTATTAATTTCTATCGGTACACGTTTGGCTCTTCTACAGACAGGCTATAACTTTGCAGGATATGTGCGTAATGCAAAGCATATCATGGTGGATATTGACCAAGCTGAACTTGACAAGAAGACTCTCCATCCATATATGAAGGTATGCTCTGATGCAGGTGAATTTATTGATGCTCTCAATAGTCACAAAGACCTGAAGAAGAAAGACTATATTGAATGGGTAACCAAGGCAAAAGAATGGATGGTTAAATATCCCCCACTCAAAGAGGTGTGGAAAAATAATAAAGAATATGTCAATTCATTTTATCTGATGGATTGCATTTCTTCACACATGAATGCAGAAGATATTTATGTTGGCGGTCGAGCAGGTACTTGTGTTGATGCTGCTATTCAGGCTTTTAAAGTAAAAAAACATCAAGGCGTTTATGTAACTAAAGGACTTTCTTCTATGGGCAATGGTCTTCCAGCAGCTATTGGTGGAGCATACGCTACAGGCAAGAAAGTAGTGTGTGTAAATGGTGATGGAGGTTTTGTTATGAATATTCAGGAACTCGAAGTTGTTCATCGTGATAAGCTACCAATTAAATTTTTTATTCTTGATAACCAGGGTTATTCTACAATCCGTGGAACACAAATGAATGTCTTCAAAGGACATTTCGTCGGGTGCAGCCCCGAAAGTGGTCTTACTATTGGTAATATCAAGAAGATTGCAGAAGCTTACGCTATTAAGACCTTTGTTATTAATTCGTTTGATGAAATGGATGCAGTCGTTACCGAAGCACTGAACTATGATGGTCCTTGTCTTGTTAATGTTTGGGTAGATCCATTCCAACCAATTGAACCAAGACAGGCAAGTTATAAGACTCCAGAAGGCCAGATGGCATCACGTCCATTGGAGGAAATGAAACCACTCTTGCCTGATGAAGAGTTAAAGGAGATAATGAGTATATCAAAAAAATAGAGATGATTTCATTTAGAAGTGTCGCTAATAAGATTGGAATGGATAAGGCCATTGCCTATTCTTCTGGGGCACGAGTTGTTCAGGGAGTAGCTGGAGTTGGATCCATGTTCTTTATTTCTGCATTTTTGACTGGTGTGGAACAAGGGTTTTATTTTACATTTGGTTCAATCCTTGCTTTGCAGGTATTCTTTGAATTAGGATTAACAGGCATCATGACCCAATATGTTGCCCATGAAGTTTCTCACTTGAAACTTGATAAAAATCTCATTTATCAGGGAGAGGACAGGTATAAGTCACGATTGTCTTCTCTCCTTTGTTTTTGTGTTAAATGGTATTTTATTTTAGCTATTCTTGTTTTCTTCTTCCTTTTAATAGTAGGTTTTGTATATTTCAACAAATATGGAAATACACAGTTAGAGAAAGTTGAATGGCGCATTCCTTGGGTGCTTATTTGTTTCGCTACTTCAATTCAATTGTTCATATCACCTTTGACATCAATTCTTGTAGGACTTGGTTTTGTTAAAGAGATAAGCAAAGTTAGCTTCTATCAACAATTGATTGTGCCAATATGTACTTGGGTAGGCCTTGTACTTGGTTTCAAACTCTTCGTAACAGGTATGGGCTATTTAATAATTGTAATCATTTGGTTCGCTTTTGTTCGAAGAGTGAACCTTGATAGAGTACTTTATAATCTCTGGATAATAGAGATTCGAGAGCGAGTGGTTTATATGAAAGAAATTTTTCCATACCAGTGGAAGATTGCTATTAGTTGGATTAGTGGTTATTTTATATTTCAAACTTTTACTCCTGTCCTATTTGCTACGGAGGGGGCGATTGTTGCAGGTCAGATGGGGATGACTCTCCAAGCCCTTAATGCAATCAATGCTTTTTCAATGAGCTGGATAAATACTAAAGTACCAATGTTGAGTGGCTATATCGCTTTAAAGGAATACAAACAATTAGATTCTGTGTTTAATAAGACAATTCATCAAATGTCAGGTATCTGCATATTTCTTTTGATTTCATTTTTTATGGTAATATGGATATTACGTATTACTCAATTATCTTTAGAAGAAGCCGTGTTTGCGGATAGGTTCCTTGGCTATCTTCCAATGTTTTTCATGATGATACCTATTTTTCTTGGACAATACGTGACTGCATGGGCTACTTATCTAAGATGTCACAAGCAAGAGCCATTCTTGGCAAATTCTGTGGTTGCGGGTGTTTTATGTTTATTGTCTACATTTTTCTTAGGGAAAAACTTTGGATTGTATGGGGTGACAATAGGATACTGCAGTGTAAGAATTCTTTTGTTTCCTTGGGCATATCGTATATATATATTAAAGAGGAGGGAATGGCATAATGAGTAATGATATTTTGTTATCAATATGCGTGCCTACCTATAATGGTGCGGAACGTATACAACATTGTATAGATAGGTTGTTAGATTCAAGAAAAAGCCGTAATGATGTTGAAATAGTTATTTCAAATAATTGTTCAACGGATGGAACTGATTTAATTCTTGAAAAATACAAAAACAGTAAAAGACTTAAAATAAATTCGAATAAGTTTAACCTTGGTTTCATTGGCAATATAGCAGTCATTATTGATCAGTTGTCAAATGGGAAATATACTTGGATAATCGGTGATGATGATTTAGTAGACATAGATGCAATTGATATAATTTGCTCTACAATATTATATACAAATACTGATTACATAAGTGTAAAACATCGGCTATTAAGTCTTGAGCAAGCAAAGCATTTAAAAAAAAATAAAAAAAAGGATAAGGGGTATTGTCAAGGTAATTATTTTTCTGTATTAGATATTAATGCCTCTGCAGGTAATATATTGGGAACTTTCATGAGTTCGCAGATTTTCAGAACGGATGTGGTGAGAAAATTTAACAAAACATTGTTGGGACCTAATGATTGGGCAAGTTTTGTTACAACATTTCCAAACTCATATATGATGACTATGTGCTTTTATAATAGTGATAAATGTATAAGTATTAATGCCCCCCTTATTACAGCTTTGTTACACTCTAAGTCATGGGATGATAAATTATTTGTGGTCGCAACTAAAATACTACCTGAATATTATGATTATTGTCTAGGACTCGGAGCTTCAAAAATAGATTTATATAATAATAATTACTTGATAGCTAAAGGGGCCTTTTGCCATTATTTGAAAGAATTAAAGCGTGGAGGTGTAAAAAAAAATGATTTCAATAAACTTATAGGATATATGTATACAGTAATAAAATGTTATGTTGTAAAAATGTGGAAGCTAAAATATGTCAATGAAAAGAGTTCGAACGTTTAATGGCATAGTTTTAGCCCTTTTAGTACCTTTCAGTATATATAATGTTGCACGCGGATTTACTCTTGCTACAGTATTAATTATATTGAGTGTATTATTATCCATAAATGTTCTTGGAGCTTCCGTTTCTTTACGTAGGCGGGAAATTATGCTGTTTATTTCTATAATGATTCTAGGTATATTAAGTTTGATTCTAAACTCTACTGAAATATGGTATAATTCAACATTATACATACACAATCAGTTTAGTATCTGTATATCCTTCGCGGCTCTGATAATATTAACTAACTGTTCTGATATTAAGTCATTTATTTATTCATCAATTGTATTAAGTGTAATAGCATCATTAATATGTTTGTATCAAGCCTTTTCAATCTTTTTATTTGGATCTTTTAAGGCTAATTTTTATTTGCCTTTTTGGGCTGTAATCAGAGATGTTGATACTATTAGTGGACTTCGACCTTGTGCCTTCTTTACAGAGCCTGCTCATTTGTGTATGTATTTAGCTCCTGTACTATATTTTTTGCTTTCAAAGCATAAATATATAGTTTCGATATTATTGTTGGCTGCACTGCTTGTATCTTCCAGTACTACAGGATTACTATTATGTGCTATAATTCCTTCTTTGTTTTTCTATTACAATGGTTTACAAGTTAAAAGACTTTTGTTGATTGTTGCAATATTCTATTTTTTTTATAAATCTCTGATGATTTATTACCCTAGTTTATTAGAATTCGCATTTTCTAAACTAGAAGAAACTGATGCCTCCTCCGATTTAAGATTATTGGGGCCGCTAGTATATTTGCCATTTTTCGATTTATCTCATTATATGTTTGGTATTGGATTAAATCAAATGGAAAGTTTTATATTATATAGAAGGGGTTCTTTAGCTTTTGAAGGTTCTGGTAATTATGCTAATTCTATGCTATATATGTTTTTTAGTTATGGAATAACTGGCTTAATAATACTAGTCACATACTTGTATCAAAAACATAAGATGTGTACACACTCAGGTGCTTACATGGTTATACTTATTACTATACTGTGTACGGATCAGATAATTTTCAGTACTTCATTAGTATATCTATTATCGTTTCTATGTTTTTCTAGGAAGTTAAATGATCTTGATTATACTGATAAAACAAACAAACTTTTATGTTTACTAAAATAATACTCATTCAAGTAGATTCTATTCTTGTATATCCACCGACAGTTTCATTAATTCATGAATTAGATAAAACCGGTTGTAAGGTTACAGTTCTCACGACAGTAGTAAATGATCAACTTCGAAAGGTATTGCCTGAGTCTGTATCATTACAAAAGATAGGAAGTGATTATGTATATAAGTCCTTTTGGGTAAAAAAAAATTAAAGAACTATTTACGACACGGAAAAACATATGGGAATATATAGATCAGCGCTATGATAATGACACTATACTTTGGATAATGTCAAATATCACAGTTAAACATATAGGAATGAAACTCTTGAATTATAGGTATAACCTACATCTTTTTGAATTGGTAGAGAAAGTAACTTATATAGGAACTAGATGGACATTTGGTCTGAATTTGGAAAAACTTGCTCATAAAGCTCATAAAGTTATCGTTTGTGAATACAATAGAGCCCAAATAACTCAAGTATGGATGAAATTACCAGAATTACCATTGGTTGTATCAAATAAATCTATAGATAGTGGGTTTGATAGGTGTTCTCCTATAACTCAATCTGATAGTGTAAAGGTGACAATCGAAAAGTTAAAAGGAAAAAAGATTATTCTTTATCAAGGGATTGTAGATGCAGAAAGACCAATCGAACCAATTGCTAATGCAATAGAGGTATTAAATGATGAATATATATTTGTTGTAATGACGGGTAGTGAATGTAACTATTTATTGAAATATAAAAAACAGTTATGTTACCATATATAACTGCACCGTATCATTTAGAAGTGACTAGTCACGCTTTTATTGGTATTCTGATTTATGCTCCAGTATACGGAACATTCACATCACCATTAAACTCTATATATTGTGCTCCCAATAAACTATATGAATTTTCGCAATTCGGAATACCAATGATTGGAAATAATATTCCAGGTCTAAAATACACTATTGAAAGCTACAAAATGGGCTGTTGCTTGCCATTTTTTAATGCTGAGTCACTGAAAAACGCTATAACAGATTTAACTGACAATTATGAAACGTATGCAGAAAATGCAAGACGTTTTTATGATGAAGATGATAAAACCTCTGTGATTAGATTAGCATTAACGCAGAAAAAAGAATTTGATATATGAATTTATGTTTGAAATCAAAAAAAATCCTTGTTGTTGGTGGCAGTAAGGGGATTGGCGAAGGAATTGTTATAGGTTTCGCCAGAGAAAGTTGTAAGATAATTAATGTTGCACGTTCAGAAAACTTGCTAGTTGTGATAGGTAAAAAGGCTATTGAGGCCGGTGCTGAATCGTATGCATTTGAAGTGGCTGACATCATGGAATGTGATACTAAGAAGTTTGCCACTGATCTTATTGGAAAATATGGGCTTTTTGATGTGGTTGTACACAACGTTGGCGGTTCCCTTGTAAGTAGAAATCATTTAGCGGGAATTGAAGATTGGGAATATGCATTAAAATTTAATGCCCTTGCTTCTATTGATATGAACAGTATTCTGATTCCCCCTATGATTGAAAGAGGAAGTGGACGAATCATACATATATCTTCAATATCAGCTGTAATGCAAAGAGGAAATCCGTTATATGCATCTGCAAAAACATTTTTGAATGCATATGTCACTACCGTAGGTCGTAAACTTGCCCCAACAGGTGTCCTTATATGTTCTGTTATGCCAGGAGCAGTCTCTTTCGAAGGTGGCTATTGGGATAAATATGTTAAGGAAGGACATCCTCGAGTTGACGATTTTCTTCATCATCATCAGGCGGTTAATCGTTTTGGAACACCAGAGGAAATAGCCAATGTTGTAGTGTTTATGGCAAGTGATAAATCATCCTTTATGCAGGCAACAAATATTCCTGTAGATGGAGCTAATATGTGAAAAATGAAAAGGTTATTTGATATTATCGTTAGCCTTATAGGTCTTATATGCCTTTCTCCCATTCTACTTGTCATATCACTTGTGATTGTTATGGATTCTAAGGGTGGCGTTTTCTTCCGTGGAGTACGTGTAGGTCAGTATGGGAAGGATTTTAAGATATTTAAATTCCGGAGTATGAAGCCTAACTGTGAAGGTAAGGGAAAATGGAATGTCGGTGACGATGATGATCGTATCACAAAGATGGGGCATTTCCTTCGCAAGAGTAAAGTTGATGAACTACCACAGTTGATAAATGTATTGAAGGGTGATATGAGTTTTGTTGGCCCTCGTCCTGAATTGCGCTATTATACTGATATGTATACCGAGTGTGAGATGGCTATTCTCGACCAGAAGCCAGGTATTACTGATTGGGCATCAATGGCTAATATTGCTCAGTTCAAAGGATTTACAGAAGCAACTGATCCAGATGCTTATTATCTGAATGTAGTTCGTCCTTTGAAGTTGAAATTACAGCTTTATTATCGCAACCACCATTCGTTCCTCGGTGATATCAAGTGTATTTTTTGGACAGTATATAAGGTAATCACAAAGTCTGATAAATTACCAAAGGATGTTCAGGAGATATTAGACAATTACGAAAAGAATCAAAAGAAATAAGATATATGGCAAATTGTAAATGGACAAGCGAGCAGCTTGCATGGAAAATTCGTCGACATGGTGTTGAGATGACTCACCTGAGTGGTGGTAGCCACCTTGGTGCAATCCTTTCTGTTGCTGATATTGTGGCAATATTGTATGCTGATGTATTGAATTACGATTCTAAGAATCCTAAATGGAAAGATCGCGACCGCTTTATTTTGAGTAAGGGTCATGCTGGCGCTTCTATATATGCTGCACTTGCTGAGTGTGGTTTCTTTGAAGTAGAAGAACTGAAGACTCATTATCAGAATGGTAGTCGTCTTTCTGGTCACGTATCTCACCACCTTCCTGGTGTTGATTTCTCAACAGGTAGCCTTGGTCATGGTCTTGGTGCTGCTGCAGGTTTTGCTTTCGCATTGAAGAAAGATGGACGCAGGGAGCGCTCATTTGTTGTTCTTGGTGATGGCGAATGCGATGAGGGTAGCGTGTGGGAGGCAGCATTGTTTGCTAACCACTTCCGGTTGAACAACCTTTGCGCGATCGTTGACCACAATCACATGCAGAGTATGGACTTCAACGAGAATACTCTGGAGATAGAAAATTTTGCGGAGAAGTGGGCATCATTTGGTTGGAATGTAATTGAGATTAACGGAAACGATCATAAAGAACTGAAGTATGCTTTCGCAAAGGTTGTAGAATATGCTGCTAATGATGAGCATAAGCCTACTGTAATTATAGCCAATACCATCAAGGGTTTTGGCATCCCATTCATGCAGAATGATATCCTTTGGCACTATCGTTTTCCGCATGATGGGTGGGAGTATGATTGTGCAGTTAACGAGTTACATAAGATAAAGCCAGCGGGTTGTGATGATCCTTATACTCCTAATGGTATCGAGAATCCTCAGTTGCCTACTGATAAGGATGACATCTACAATGATCACACATTCTCACACACTTGGAATACTACATATCCTGAGAAGATGAGAAGAGTGGATGCTAAGATTGGAACAACAGAAAAGGTTCATAACGTATAATTATAGAGATGAGAGATACATTTGTAAGAACTTTGGTAGAACTTGCCAAAGAAGATAAAAATATAGAGCTCTTAACTGGAGACCTCGGATTTGGTGTTTTGCAACCTTTCTGGGAGAAGTGTCCTGATCAGTTTACAAATGCTGGCATTGCTGAGCAGAACATGACAAGTGTGGCTGCTGGTATGGCACTCACAGGAAAGAACGTTTTCACATATAGTATTGGTAATTTCCCCACACTTCGTTGTATTGAGCAGATTCGTAACGACTGCGCTTACCATAATGCCAATGTAAAGGTTGTTTGTATTGGTGGTGGTTTCGTCTATGGTTCACTTGGAATGAGCCATCAGGCAACTGAGGATCTTGCAATTCTTCGTGCATTGCCTAATGTTGTAGTACTTGCACCTGCCGATCTTATAGAGGCTGAGGAATGTACTAAGGCATTAGCTAAGTATAAAGGAACAGCATACCTTAGACTTGGTCGTGGAGGTGAGAAACGTATTCACGATAAGATTGAGAACTTCCAGATTGGAAAGGCTATCAAGGTTTGCGATGGTGCGAAGATTGCTATCTTCTCAACAGGTGCTATTTTTGAGGAAGTAACTGTTGCAAAGGATGTTTTGAAAGCAAAGGGTATTAATCCTGCAGTTTATACTTTCCCTACAGTTAAGCCTATTGATAAAGAAATAATCGAGCAGATTGCAAAGGATTTTGATCTGATTGTAACTTGTGAAGAACAAAATGTTATCGGTGGCTTTGGTTCGGCTGTTGCTGAGGTAATGACAGAGATGAAGCAGAGGAATGCCATATTACTTCGTGTTGGATTGAATGATGAGTACTCTGTTCGAGTGGGTAATCAGAAATACCTGAGAGGTCAATATGGTATTGATGCTGAGGGTATTGTGAAAAAAATTTTAAATCAATTTAATCATGAGTAAGATTCTGCTTACAGCAACAAACGCTATGATATTTCATTTTTTAGTTCCTCATATAGAGAAACTATTGGAGATGGGCCATTATGTTGAGATTGCTAGTACAGCTTTGGAAGGCTATGATGATTTATTGCGTAACCGCATAAAAAAAAAACCTGTAAAAATATCATATATACGCCTTAATAGAAGTCCATTTAGTCTATCAAATTATAAAGGAATAATAGACTTAAAAAGAATCATTGATAATGATAGCTTTGATCTAATCTGGACTAATGAGCCAGTGATGAGTATTGCTACTCGATTAGCAGCGCGAAGCGCAAGAAAAAAAGGTACCAAAGTAGTATATATGGTACACGGATTCCACTTCTTTGATGGATCATCAAAAGGTAGCTGGCTTATCTTTTACCCAATAGAGCGTATAATGGCTAAATTTGCAGATTATCTAATTACAATTAACAAGGAAGATTTCAATAGGGGAAAGTCGTTTGGATTCAAAGACGTTTTCTATGTTCATGGTGTTGGCTTGGATACAAAGAGATTCCGAGAAGCGAGTGTGGACAGGAGCCTAAAGAGAAAAGAAATTGGCATACCAAATAATGTCATTATGCTTCTTTCAGTAGGCGAGTTGGGGACTCGTAAAAATCACGAAGTGGTTATTAGAGCTCTTGGAGAACTTAAAGATAAGGACATTCATTATGCTATATGTGGTGAAGGCGTTCTTGAAGATTATCTAAAGAATCTTTGCAAAGAATTAGGTATAGCAGAGAATGTCCATTTCCTTGGTTATCATAGAGATATTCCTGAAATATGCAAAGCAGCTGATATTTATGTTTTCCCATCTCAAAGAGAAGGCCTTGGAATAGGTGCCTTAGAGGGTATGGCTTCTGGTTTACCACTGATTTCATCCTACGTTAATGGTATCCGTGATTATACTGAAGATGGAGTTACAGGTTATACCATTCAGCCTCATAATATTGAAGGATATGTAATGGCAATTAGAAAGCTTGCTGATAATACAGGAGACAGAGCAAGGTTTGGTAGTCACAATATGATAGCCGCTCAAAAATTTGATGTTTGTAATACAATTCAAGAAATACCTGTTATCTTAGATGAAATATTGAAATAATGAAAAAGATCCTTTACTATCTTAGGGCTTTGAATATAGGAGGAGCAGAAACCTTTGTTTACAATGTGCTTGAGAAAATTGACACAGAACAGTGCCATATTGATATTGTTCTTCAATCTGACAAGAATGAAAATGTTAGGTTATTAGAACTGTGTGAAAAAAAGGATGTGAAGATATTTTATACTTTACCTTTTGAGAAGCATTATTTTAAATCATACAAACAACTCCTTTCTATTGTTAAGGATGAAAGTAAACGACCCACATAACACCTTTTCTTAATAATTTATAGGTCGGCGGTCTTATAGCTTGTATGAAAAAAGATTCACATCTAATTATAGGTTCATGTAAATCGTTCATGAAGGTGATCAGACGTTCTATTCCATAAGTTGGAAAGATGTAGTCCTATTACTTGAGAGCCCTATTGATAAAGAGTAAAAAGTCAGATAAATAAGTTTTATCTTTTATTAAATTTCAAAGATTGAAGTTAATATGTATGATAAAGTAATCCTAATACAGGTAGATTCAATATTGGGTTATCCGCCAACAATGGCATTGATCAATGAACTGGTTAATACCAGTATTAAAGTAACTGTTTTGACAACAGTTGTAAACAATCAGCTTATAGAGGTGCTTCCTAAGTCTGTAATCATTCAGAAAGTAGGTAAGGACTATACGTATAACACATTTCCGATTACTAAACTGATGGAACTGTTTGTAGTACGTAAGAACATCTGGAGTTACATAGATGCGTATTATGACGACGATACTCTTCTGTGGGTGATGTCGAACATTACAATTAAACACATGGGCATGAAATTGCTTAACTACAGATATAATCTGCATTTATTTGAGTTAGTGGATAAGGTAACTTATATTGGCTCACATACAATAGGCTTGGATCTTGTGAAACTTGCTTATGCTGCACACAAGTTGATTGTATGTGAGTATAATAGAGCCCAGATTACACAGGCATGGTTCAAGCTAAAAGAGTTGCCATTGGTTATCTCAAATAAGCCAATGCTTAATGATTTTCATCGTAAATCGGAGATAACCCGTTCAGAACCTGCAAAAAAAATTATCGCGGAATTGAAGGATAAGAAGATTGTCTTGTATCAGGGCGTTGTGGATGTGGAGCGTCCTATTGAGCCGATTGCAAAGGCTGTAGAGGAACTGGATGAAAGTTTTGTCTTCATGGTAATGACAGGCAGCAAATGTGAGCATTTGAAGAAATATAGAAAAACCATAGTGATGCCATACATAGCTGCACCATATCACCTGGAAGTGACAAGTCATGCTTTTGTCGGTATTCTTATCTATACTCCTGTATATGGTACTTTCACATCCCCTTTGAATTCGATTTATTGTGCTCCTAATAAAATATATGAGTTTTCGCAGTTTGGAATTCCTATGATAGGAAACGATATTCCCGGTCTTAGATATACTATTGAATATAATCGTATGGGTGTATGTGTCCCAGAGATGAATGCAAAGCACTTTGCACAGGCGATACAGAACATAATAGATAATTACAATGCATTCTCAGATAATGCTATCAAGTTCAATCAAAGTGATAACAAAGCAGAGGTTGTAAAACTTGCATTAAAAAAATAGCATTATGAAGCAGCAAAGAGTTTTTAGTTGTAGTATCAATTATGTTTTATTGAAACTTTCAACAAAGATTTGATAGAATACTTGAATAACGCAAAAGAGTGTGAACTTCATATTGCTTGTAATTTCGATTATTTTGCAGATACCGACGAGGAGATTACTAAACAGTTTATTTGCAAAAATAAAGCAGAAGGTGCGTGTATTCACAACATTCATTTTGTACGGTCATCTTTCTGCAGCCAGAATTATAATTGCTATAAAAAATTGAAGGTAATTATTGATGAGAATAATTTTGATCTCATACAAAGAAGCGATAGGTGCTCCAAGAGCCTGTGTATTACTACTTTATGTCGGAGAGAAGATTGAATGTAAGAACCATGAGGTCATAATCCGTGCGTTGGGCAAACTTCAGAACCCCAAGATTTATTATGCGATATGCGGAAAGGGACCATTACGCGAACATCTAGGGAAGATAGTTAAAGAACTATGCGTTAGTGACAGAGTAAAATTTCTAGGCTTCCGAAGAGATATACCTGAGCTTTGTAATACAGCTGATATTAGCGCATTCCCATCGCGCATTGAGGGGCTTGGCCTTGCCGGGATTGAGGCTATGGCGGCAGGTGTTCCACTCATATCAAGCAATGTTCATGGTATATTAGACTATGTTATTGACGGTAAAACTGGTTATGCACTACCGCCTGAAGATGTAGATGGATTTGCAAAAGCTATAAATACTCTTGCAAATGATAAGAATATGCGTGAATCAATGAGGTAAGCATGCATCAATGCCGTAGCTCCATTTGAAAAAGAAAACGCAGTCAAAGTGATGATTAATATCTATAATGAAATATTAAAATGAAAACGGCTACTATCACATTTCATAATACTAATAACTTTGGAGCAGCATTACAATGCTATGCTTTGCAACAATCTCTTTTAGCTTTAGGGGTTGAAAATGAAGTTTTGGATTATACAAGTCCATATCTGAACAAACCGTATAAATTATCAGCGTTGAGAGAAAAGGGGGGTGTTCGTTACTTCCTGGGAATGGCATATTCGTTATTAAGAATGCCCAGAAATAAGGCTTTTCGAAAGTTCCGACGCTTGTTAATACTATCCAAGCCATTAAATAAGGATACCATCAAGACTATAGAAAATGAATATGATTTATTTATTACTGGTAGTGATCAGGTCTGGAATGGCAGCTTAGTTGGCTATGACGACTCTTATTTCTTGCATTTCGTAAAGGATAGGGACAAAAAAGGAAGTTATGCAGCAAGTTTCGGATTCTTGAATATAGAGGAGGAATTAAAGCCAAAATACAGAGAACTGTTGCAGAATTATAAGTACTATAATGTTAGAGAAACTTCTGGTCTTGGCATTCTGAAAGATTTATTCGGTGTTGATGCTAATGTTACTGTTGATCCAACTTTACTGATTGATAAGGATAGTTGGAGCAGGGTTGCTAATAATGTTGGAATTAATGAACCATACATCCTAGTATATCAAATATCTCCATCTGGTAAATTAATTGAAGTTGTAAAACAGTTGACAAAGCAAACCGGTTTAAAGATTGTAGCTGTGCCATTCATTATGGGTTGTTATTTTGACTATATTCCGAAACCAACACTTGGCCCATCAGAATGGGTCGGTTTATTTCAGAATGCGAGCTATGTTGTTACTGACTCGTTTCATGGTACCGCTTTTTCTATGATCTTTAATCGCAACGTATGGTGTTGTATTCCTGAAAATGATTCAAGAATTAGCAGTTTCCTTTCGATAGTAGGTATCCCAGAGCGTTTAATTTACCCGAGTACAACAATCCCTAAGAATCTAATGGAGGTTATTCCTTTTGGTCAAATAAATATCAAGTTGGGCGAAATAAGAGAACAAGGTCTTGCTGCATTAAGGACAATGGTATATGAAAACAAATAGTGTAGCTATAAAGGGGAAGGATTCATGCTGTGGCTGTGGCAATTGTGCGATCTCTTGTCCGAAGAATGCAGTAAGAATGGATCTGGACGGAGAGGGTTTTGAGTATCCGACCGTAGATGAAGACCTTTGCGTCAATTGCGGAAAATGCATAAAAGTATGTCCATTTGAGTTGGCAAAAGATGAGCCGTGTTCTAATGTAATTTCATGCTATTCAGGTTTTTATAATACTGATAAAGAGCATTTAAGTACTTCATCGGGTGGTGTCGCTACCGCTATTTCTAAAAGTTTTATAAAATCTGGTGGTATAGTATATGGAGTTGCGTATGCTGATGATTACAAGTCCATTATAGTAAAAAGGGTTGATGACGTAAAGGATTTACCACAACTTAAAGGCTCGAAGTATGCACAGGCCTATAAGGGGGATACGTATTTGGCGGTTAAATTAGATTTGGCAGAGGGCAAGAAAGTCTTATATATAGGACTACCATGTGATGTGGTTGCGCTGAAGAAGTTTATAAAAGAGGATCACAATCTTTACACGGCAGAGTTGATTTGCTCGGGTATTACTTCACCGAGTATGCATAGGCAATTTGTAGAACAGATAGAGAAAACTACAGGTAAGAAGATTACTTATTTCACATATAGAAATAAAGACAAAGGATGGCATTGGCCTTCTATTCAAGCATTTTCTGGAGGAACGCTCAGCTACAATAAACTATTGTCTGCATCTTTGGCAGGATATGCTTTCAAAACATTTATGAGGTACTCGTGCTACAATTGCCAATGCAAGGTGTATAATAAAGCAGATCTTACCTTAGGTGATTTTTGGGGGCTTTCCAAAAGAGACCTACGATATAACTCTAATGGTGTTTCTGCCATAATAGTGCACAGTGAAAAAGGAGTTTCACTAATGTCTTCATTGGACGATTTCATCTTACACGGTGCAACTTTTGAGGAAATAAAAAATGGAAATCCAAGATTGTATAGCTGTCTGGCAAAACCCATAAATCGCGAAAAGTTTGGCAATGTGTTTGCGGAAAGGGGGTTGATAGCTGCATGTGACGAATGCAGGATGTGGAAAGACAAAATAAAAGATCTAGTAAAAGAATTGATATCAATCATAAATTTATAAGAATGTGAAAAAGAAAGTGCTTCATATCATTGGAGGGATGGGGCGTGGAGGGGCTCCTATCTTTATTATTAATAATCTGAAATATGTGGATGATACAAAATTGCAGTTTGATTTTCTTTGTAGAAAGGATAATTGTGCATACGATGATATCATTAAACAACATGGCGGAAATATTTATATTGTTCCAGATTTTCCGCGCCATCTTTTTTCGAACTTCACTCAAACACTTCGTTTTTTTAGAGAACATGCATCTGAATATGAGGCCTTGCATGTACACGCTAATGCATTGTATTACATTCTACCACTTATTCTAGGCAAAATTTATAGTATAAAGAAAATAATACTTCATAGCCATAATACACAATCAAATATTGGCGTTTTGCAGCCACTACATTATATTAATAGATTATTTGTACATGCACTTTCTAATGTACATCTTGCTTGTGGCCAAGAAGCCGGTAAGTGGATGTATTGCAATAAGCCTTTCGAGGTTATCAATAATGCTGTTGATGTTGATAAGTTTAAATATTGTGGGCAAAGCAGAGAGGCGATTAGAAAAGAATTAGGACTGTCGAAGGAGGCTTATCTAATTGGTAATGTAGGTCGCTTTGAAGTTGCAAAGAATCATACGTTTATAATTGATGTTTTCAAAAATATCCATGATGTAAAGCCTTCTGCTGTATTGTTGTTGGTCGGTGAAGGTTCTCTCTTTGAAGAAATGAAAGAGAAGGTAATGTTGCTTGGTCTGACTGAATTTGTATATTTCCTTGGATTACGTTCGGATGTAGAAAGAATCTATTCTGCAATGGATCTGTTTTTTCTTCCATCATTGTTTGAAGGTCTTCCGTTTGTACTGGTCGAAGCACAGTGTTCTGGTGTTAATTGTTTGGTATCAGATGCTGTCACAAAAGAAGCTTTTATAACAGATCTGGTTACCTCTATGAAACTTGAGGATGATATTAAAGAGTGGGTATCTGCTGTTGATCATTTATCTACTATACAAAAAGATAGATCTCAATATGCAGAAGTAATTCGTCAGAAGCATTATGATATAGGATACACGGCTGCCAAATTGACCGAAATATACACTAAACCACTGGAGCCATAATCATTTTTTATAACTCTAATAAAACAACATGCAAAACTAAGCAAAATTAAGCAGCATAATGTTTGAAATTAATCGATACTCCTTTTCCAATATCTGCCAACGCTCTGTTGACAGTATAGAAAAGTGTGTCTGTAGAAATATAATCTTGTGGTCTATCCATTTGCCCTTCAGAATTCTCCAGAGTGTTTCGGCAATATTGAGTTGCGGAGAATATGGTGGAAGATAGAAAATGAAGAGCCCACGTTGCTCCCACAGACTACGCAACTCTTTTATCTTCTTATTTCGATGAACGGAGGCATTATCAAGAACCACGAACGTATCGTAAGCACTCAACGGTGTTTTAGGCAATATTCAACTATGTTGATATTTTTGCACTACAAAACCCAATTAATACTATTATGGCAAGTAGTGAAGATTTTCAGAGAGTGTATGAACTCTACAAAAAGCAAGGTGTCCCCAAGGGCATTTCGATTGTAAAATTCTGTCAGTATAATGGCATTGTTTACTCACAGTTTGAAAGGTGGTTCAAGTCCAGGAAGCAACCGTTATCTTCTTCTATTCATCCGATTCGGATTGTTGATGAGGACGGTCTGATGAATCAGCCTCATGTTCCTGTTTCGACATCCCCTAGCGAAGATGAACCGCCTGTTCCCGTTGATACATCATTAAGATTCAGCGTCACAGTGCGTACCAATCAGGGTCTTTCTGTCCAACAGAACAATTTAAGCTACCGTCAATTATTTCAGCTGGTAGAGAAGTTGGAGGCTATATGCTAGCTATCACAGGTGGCCTCACGTTATGGTATGTCAGCAGCGTTACCAACATGCGATACGGTAAGTACCGCCTGTTTGCCGAAGTTGAGTCGTTAGGTAAAAACCCTTATACAGGTGAAGCGTATGTTTTCCTGTCCAAAGACCGGCGTACTCTTAAGATTATACGATTTAAAAATCATAAACGTTTTCTTTATGATATCACTTACGAGAAAGGTTATAAGTTTATGCAACCCGTATTTGAGGGGAATACCGTTCTTTATGAATTGGACTTCAAGTACCTTGCCGCATTGCTTGAATGTCCCGTTGTCAAGTCTATTAGTGTTTAATATTAGTTAGCTTATAATCAATTAATTATCTATTTTTTTTTCATTGTTTTATCAAGTTTTTTTGTACCTTAGTGTCATGAAAAAGAAAGATCGGACAGTGGAAGAACTGATAATGAAATCCCATTATCTAACCGCTTTGGAGATTGAATCCAAGGCGGATACCCCTCTGTCTGAAATGGAACGAGAAGCCTATTTAGAAGTTATTCAAGACCTTCGTGAGAGCGTCCATAGTACCAATGAAATGGTCAAGTCTCTTCGGGAAGAATTGTCCCGTAGTAATCGCAATCAGGAGAAAAACAATCAATTGATAAATGATTTACGTTCTACAATATCTGATTTGCAGAAGACACTTGAAGAGCGTGACCGTGAGATTGCCGACTTGCGTGATCAGAACAACCGTCACAACAAGATGTCGTTCGGTTCTAAATCTACCAGCCGTAAGTATCAGCGTCCTTCCGGTACAATCAGTCGCGAGGAGGAAAAGGATGCTTGTGAAGGCCCTGAGCCCCCAACCTTAGGAAAAGAGCAGCCCCAACAAAGGGAAGACGCTATAGACAATACCAAGGTGAAGTCCGAACATCTGGATGCCAAGCGTGATCCCAGAGGTCCGTATACCCAGATGGATGCCGCCCGTAAGGTGATACTTGAAAGTTCGTTGGAAGGCGTGCCAGAAGGTTGGACGTTTGACCACTACAAAGATATTGATGAGTATAACCGCATCAGTTATGTGGAACTGAAACGTTATCGTGTGACGGTCTTTCGTGACCTGAAAGGCGTCTATCATGAGCACTATCGCCCCCTTCATCCTGAAATGGACAATACGATGCCTCATGTGAATGTCATTCCCGGCACCCACCTCACTCCTGAGCTGTTTGCCGATCTTGTGAGTGATGTGTACCAGCTTCATACCCCTGTATACCGTGAGCAAATCCGTAACCTCCTTGATAAGTTTACAGTCAGCAACAATACCGTGTCCAATGCCATTAAGGTCGTGTCCAAGATGTTTTCTCCCGTTATGTTGAAGTTGAAATCCCGGCTTCTGAAAGTCAAGTCCGTGCTCAATATTGACGAGACTTGGTTACAAGTGAGGATAAAGATTAAAAACGACGGTACCAAGCTCGGGCATTACTATAAGAAATACGTCTGGGCTTTGGTGAACAAGCTGGAGAACATCACTTATTTCTTCTATGACAATGATGAGAATGACAGCCGTGGCAACCGTCCTATCGAGAGCTTTTTGGGCGGTTTCCTGGGAAGCGTACAGTCTGACGGCTATGTGGTCTACAAGCATCTGGCAAAGGTGAACCCTAAAAATGAATTTCTCCTCTGTTGGGCGCATGTACGTAATAAGTTTGCCATGACATACGAATCCAACAAGGACTTGAATGCGGACTGGTTTGTCAGGAAAACCAGTGAACTCTATATGATAGAGGCTGAATGTATCCTGAAACGGCTTAGTCCTGATGAGATAAGGAAGCGACGAAGTAAGGATGATGTAACCCGCATTTTAATGGCAATACATACCAAGGCGGAGAAGCTGCTGAACAATAAACGAGAACATTACGGCGAGATGATGAGGAAGTCACTCAGTTATTTAATCAGTGGTTGGGACGATCTCATCAAATACAGGAAGGACGGTCGATACACCATAGACAACATGTTTGTTGAAAGGGCCATCCGACCATTTACATTACATAGAAAGAATTCGTTGTTCTTTAGCAGCGAGAAAGGTGTGGAAACCGCACTGACTTTTTTCACTCTCATTGAAACCTGCAAGAATGTAGGTCTCAATGCCCGTGATTATATCGCGACTACAGTCAGGCTATTGATGGATGGAAATGAGAATTATGATGACCTCGTTCCTATGTCTTTAGCCAGATAATCAATAACCTATAGTTAAATTTGAAAATAATCAAAAGTTTATTCTCTTGATTTTTAAGAGGGTAGATGGAATTGAGTGCTTACGAAGCACTATTTTGTAGATACTAATGTTGTTATTGGCATGTTGGCAGATCGTGAAGTATTCTGAATTTTCTGATGTAAGCGTCCAAAAATGGCGTCTTTCTATGTTTCGACTTGTTCTTTACCTTTGCTGTACACTTGAAAAATAATTTTATGTATAGCAGTAGTGATTTTGAAAAGTTATGGTCCTCTACAAGACTGAAGATGAACCCAAAGGTATTTCGATCAATTCGTTTTGTCTGACTCATGGTGTTCCCTATCGTGATTTTAATACTTGGTTTGGTAGGCGTCCAAAACGTGGAATGTTGGTGAATATATTGTTGTAGAAGAATAGAACTTTAAATGAAATTTGTTATCTTTGCCTAAAGAAATTTGTATATTTATGTTTTTCGATAACTATCAGCAACATATAGATTCTCAACTTCGTCTCACTTTATTTTGGGAATATGACTTATCTCGTATGGATTGGGAAAAGATGCGCACACTAGTTGTGCAGCGTGTCGTAGAGCGTGGACGTATGGATGATTTCTATGCGATATTAAATATGTATGGTTTAGAAGGAGTTAAAGAAGCCATAATGGATATCCCGACATTGAACCCTAAAGATTTGTCGTTTGTTTGTTCTGTATTTGATTTAAAAAAGGAGGATTTGAAATGTTACACACGGAAACAGTCTCGTTGGGAACACTGGAACTCTTGAAATCGTTGATGCAAGACGAACTTATGGCGCAGTTTGTACTGGTTGGCGGAACCTCTTTGTCGTTACAGTTGGGACATCGCATCAGCGTTGATCTGGATTTATTTTCTGCAACTCCCTTTGATGAAGGGGAATTATCCTCTTATTTAGTTTCGAACTATGGCTTGGAATTGGATTTTATTTCACGTTGTACTTAAAAGGTGAAATAAAAGGGGGGCAAATTGACTGTATAGCCCATCAATATCCGTGGATTGAACCGTTTCTTGAAAAGAATGGTATTCGTTTGGCTAATATCGTAGATATTGCTGCTATGAAACTGAATGCAATAGCCGGGAATGGTACGAGGATAAAAGATTTTATAGACATTGCCTATTTATCTTCTTATCTTTCTTTTGAAGAAATGCTTCATGCGTATGAACAAAAGTATAAAGCTAATTCGGTGATTCCTTTAAAAGCAATTACATATTGGGATGATATAAATTTCTCAGAGCCTATAAGAATGCTAGATGCTTCAACCTTTCGATGGCAAAAAATAGAAAAGCGTTTGCGGGAAATGCAGCGTTTTCCGAATAAAAAGATTCTGTAGAATAATGCGGGAGTTTCGATTTGTTCGAAGCTCCCGCATTATTTTATAAGAATATCAATGTGCTGATTTTCGGTTCTGTTTGTCCGTTTTCTACACGTGAAATATAGCCTTTGTTGGATCCAACTCTTTTGGCGAGTTCAGTCTGGCTTATTTTCGCTTTTTTGAACTTTACTGGCATCCGATCTTGCGTTTCGAGGAGCCAATTAGTCTAAAATTCCACAGTCACCCCAATCGACGGCAATAGCGTTCCGCTTTCCTGTTTCAACTTTTTCATCTTATACCTTTGCTCCTCAATGGGGGCAGATGGATTTTCAATGACTCCCGTACTCATAATTACATCCTGCTGCTTCAGCTTACTTCCGGTTATATTCTGTAAGTCGAGATAAAAGCCAACCATACAGCGATGGAAATAGAAAGACTTGTCTACACGTATATCGAGTTGGGCAAAGTTAGGCAAGCGTTCGGTATTGTATTTTGAATAATCGTAGTATGGGCGTCCTTGTGCATTCCATGCTTCCACTAACGATGATTTTTCCTCATCATAAGGCGTATAGGGAGCACCGCCTATATAACTCAACTTTCCTCCGATACTCCAACGACGTGGAAGATTATACGTACCGCTTACGTTGAGAATGAAACGGTTGTCCCATGCAGAAGAGATGTATTTGGTTCCGGAGGGGATATTATCATCACTGCCACCATTTCCATTGCGATATTCGCTGCGGAAGACTGTGAAGGAAGACACAAAGTTGAAACGTCCCGGTATCTGCCAACGTAACATGGCTTCCACGCCATAAGCGCGTCCTTCGGCAGTAGGAATAAGCGCCTCATTGCCTACTGTGCCATAATCATCTCCTTTGCATGCCAAGGGAATATTGTCTCGCAGGGAAAGAGGCATACGTCCGTATTGCTTGAAGAACCCTTCTGCCGAGATCATTAATCTATCTTGCAAATGCCAGTCAAGTCCGAGACTGGTTTCCATCACCCGCATGTATTTCAAATCCTTATTTATGTAGTGCCCGTCATTATCTTTGAACCCCAATGCTGTATAAGGTGGAAGTTGCTGATATAATCCTGCATTTCCACTCAAGGTCCATTGCTTTGTCAATTCATAAGATAAGGAGAGGCGGGGAGAAAGCTGCTTCCACAGTTCTTTCATTTCACGGTTGTAATTATTGCCATCCGTACGGATACCGGCAGAAGCGGAGAAACGTTTATTGGCAGTAGTGTAGTTCGTGGAAAAGAAGCCACCCCAACTGAATATGTTTAAATCCGTCTGATAATCGGAGAGTGTGGTGTAGCCGAACATCCGCTGTTTTGTTCGGTTGGTATAATTGGAATAATTCATTTCCGCACCTTCTTTCAATGTCCATTGCCCCAATCTTGTCTGGTTCTCAAAACGAAGGGTGGTTTTCTGTTCTACTGAACGAAGGCGAAGGGTCAGATTATCTTCGTAAGATTCATCATTATTCAGATACTTCACATTGCGGTTGTTCAGATAATTATGACTTAGCGTTAGCGTCTGTACATGTTTTCCTGCATAATGGCGATATGAAGTTCCCACAGTAAATGTCTCTTGATGAATAGTGGGCAGATAACTCAATATATATTCAGCATCTTCTCCTTTCTCATCAGTATTCAGTTTCATTTTATCGATTCCGACTAATCCGAGTATGGTCAGTTCGTTGTGAGCCGAGAGCTTTGTCTTCAGTTTGAATTGTCCGTCAATGAAGTTGGGCAGGAATGGGAGTCCCAAGGCCTTGAACAGTAATTGGAGGTAAGATTGGCGCAGGGAGAACAAATAGGTTGTTTTATCACTCAGATGTCCGTTGCCGCTGAAAGAAACTTCGGATGCTCCCAGCGTGGCTTTAAATGTCTGCTTATCCGGGTTACCGTCTTTCAAACGAAAATCGAGCACTGAACTCATTGCTCCGGAACGATTAGCCGGGAAAGCTCCCGTATAAAAACTTATTTCACGTATTAAATCTGCATTGACAATGCTGACTGGTCCGCCGGACGCCCCCTGGGTAGCGAAGTGATTGATATTGGGTATTTCTATCCCATCCATATAGAAGCGGTTTTCGGAAGGTGATCCACCGCGTACAATCAAATCGTTTCTGTAGCCGATGGGTGAAAAGGAGACTCCCGGGTATACCCTTACGATACGTGAAATGTCCCGATTTCCTCCCGGGCTCTTTTCAATCTCCTGCAAGCCTATGATACGCATACTTACCGGACTTTCCACTGTCTTTCGAAAAGGGGAGGGGGTGACTACCACTGCTGCCAGCATATTCTCATCTTCTTCCATCTCTATCTCGATGAAAGGTGTAGAGGCGGAAACCACGTATTCGGGGGTCACTGCGCTTTTATAGCCTATCAGCGTCGCTTCGAAGCGGTAAATGCCCGGTGGTACCTGCTCAATTCGGAACATGCCGAGCGAATCGGTTGATGCTCCCTTGCCGGGAATACCTACAACTACGACATTAGCATACGCTACCGGTTGGCGGGACTGCTTGTCGATAATCTTTCCACGCACGGAGTAATCGACTGTTGCGGCGTGGATGCAGACATTGCACAATAGCAATGAAAGAGTCAGTAATATGTGTTTGGTTCTTATCATAATATACAAATATAGATATTATTGATATATATAGGTGTGATATGGGTATAAAAAAACTGCCCGGGAATATTCCCGAACAGTTTTCATTTCTTTGCTAAGTTGTAAGATTAATATCTTCCACCGCGATCTCCGCCGCCATAGCCACCGCCACGATTGCCGCCGCCGTAGCCACCGCCACGATTGCCACCGCCGCCATAGCCACCACCACGATTGCCACCGCCGCCATAGCCACCACCACGGTTGCCGCCTGCAGGTCTTTCTGTTCTCGGGCGAGCTACGCTTACTGCAATGCTCTTGCCTTCGAATTCTGTTTCGTTAAGAGTGTCAATAGCCTTCTGACCTTCTTCATCATTCGGCATTTCTACGAAGCCGAAACCGCGTGAACGTCCCGTCTCTCTGTCG
>QWCY01001367.1_pt1 | contig 35817 bp, 35 predicted proteins | sample 1972631 | NCBI WGS metagenome assembly QWCY01 (sample SAMN09866696, study PRJNA288562) | Human gut metagenome isolate pre1_stool, whole genome shotgun sequencing... | isolation source: gut | host: Homo sapiens | place: USA: California
ACGTGAACCTGGCTAAGCTGAATAGTAATGATCAGGAGATGCAACTGGATTTATTGGGACAACCCGATACTTTTTTCGTTCAGATGCTTCATAAGTATGCAAATGGTGGTGTTCCGGGACAGGAAGTCATAATCCGCTATATCATTATTGTGATTGTCATTCTGCTTGTTCCCGCCATTAATTTGTCAGGACTGACACAGAGCCGGATGCGTAAACGTCTTTCGGAGATTGGTGTACGTAAAGCTTTCGGGGCTACCCGTTCGGGATTGCTCTGGCAAGTTCTTACCGAGAATTTGTTACTTACGCTGATCGGAGGATTAGTAGGATTGTTGTTCTCTTATTTTGCTCTTTGGCTACTGGCAGACTGGTTGTTGGCATCTGAGTTGTCGGATGGTGGAACAGCAACAATGAATGCTTCCATGATAAGTCCGTGGATATTCTTTGTGGCACTTCTTTTCTGTCTGGTTCTCAACTTACTCTCAGCAGGAATTCCGGCAGAGCGAGTAGCTCGTACAACCATTGTCAATGCATTAAATGAAAGGTAATCAATATGTTCAAGCACATCTTTACAATAATATGGAACAACCGGCGGCATAATGGATGGTTGATAGCCGGGTTGTTTGTTATTTCCACTTGCATGTGGTATGCGGTAGATTACGTTTATGCTATTACCGTTAATCAAACCCGTCCTTTGGGATTCAACTGGCACAATGTATATGCTCTCAATATCGGTGTACTCACTCCCGAAAGTGCAAAATTTCTTTCGGACAGTCGCCATACAAAGAATGCTACAGATGATTTTTATGCATTCATAGACCGTTTGGAACACCATCCGGCGGTGGAATCTGTTTGCTATACAAACATGCATAAACACTATGTCTGGATGAACCAAACAGCTTCACTTGTGCATGATACAATTACCTGTAATAGTTATATGCGTGGCGTTAGTTCGGATTATTTCCGGGTATTCGGAGTGAAAGGAGCTGATGGGAGTTCTCCGGAACAATTGTCTGGTAAAGCAAATTTTACGGATATTATTATAACGGATAATCTGGCCCAGAGACTTTTTCCGGATCGTCCTGCTGTGGGCGAATGGGTAAAGAATAATTTGAACGGAGACAGCGTACGTATAGCGGCTGTATGTGAAAGCCAAAAGTACAATGAGTTTACCGCTCATCAGTCGGCTACTTATATTCCGTTGATTTACACGAAAAAATATCCTTTCTATTATCTGGATGCTCCTTATTTAGGTGTTTACATCCGGGTACGTCCTGATTCCGACGGAGAAGATTTTATTCGTAAGTTTCGTAAAGAGATGCGCGAACAATTGATGATAGGAAATTTCTATCTTGGAGATATGCGCCCGATGAGCGATTATAGAAATATACAGTTGAAAGAGCCTCGCAATGATTTGTATACCTATCTTTCAGTGGCTGTATTCTTTTTAATGAATGCTTTTCTTGCTGTGCTGGGTACTTTTTGGTTCCGTACCCAACAACGCCGTTCGGAACTGGGGTTACGTGTAGCATTAGGCAGTACCAGGGTAAGTCTGCGTAAACTCCTTTTAGGTGAAGGATTGATTTTATTGACTTTAGCGTTTATTCCGGCAATAATCGTGGGAGCTAATTTAGGCTTTGCGGAAATTGTTTCCGATTATCCTGTAGAGTTTACGTTACTTCGCTTTCTGGCAGGTATGTTTGTTACCTATATCTTGTTGGCTATTACCGTATTTATAGCTGTCTGGCTCCCTGCCCGGCAGGCAATGGGTATCCAACCGGCGGAAGCTTTGCATGAAGAGTGAAAATTAAATTATATATCTGCGTTGCTTTCAAGATAATAGCGTATATTTGTGCGCACAATCGTGAAACAACGCAGTATTTAATTCTATGACTCAACGATTTTATAACACACTTTTATTCCTGTTATTTACAGTATTTCTACCGATAACTGCTGCCGGACAGAATTATAATGTCCTTTTTATACAGTCTTATACTAATCAGACTCCCTGGCATAGTGAACTAACCCGTGGACTTCGTGATGGCTTTGGTGAAGAAAAGCTGAAGGTTAATATTATTACCGAGTATCTGGATGCTGATTACTGGGCATATCGTTCTGAAAAACTGATTATGAACCGTATTTGTGAACGAGCAAGAAAACGCGGAGTAGACTTGATTGTAACGTCAAGTGATGAGGCTTTTCATACACTGTTTGCTTGTGGTGATTCTTTGCCACATCAGGTTCCGGTTGTTTTTTATGGTATTAAATATCCGGATGAAGCTCTTATGGCTGCTTTACCTAATATTTGCGGTTTCACTTCGAATCCCGATTTTTTTCTTTTACTGGAACAGGCCAATAAAATATTTCCCGAACGTAAAGAGGTTGTTTGTGTGAATGATAACAGCTTTTTAAGTTTGAAAGGAAAAGAAGATTTTATGGATGAGTGGGGACAATTTGTAAAACGTCATCCTGATTATAAATTGCAGACCTACAATGTACAAACCGGAACTACAAATAGCATTATCTCTTCTGTATGTTATCCACGTAATAGTCACGGACGTATTGTGGTAGTACCTAAGTGGTCTCCTTTTATGGCATTTATCGGTAAGAACTCTAAAGCACCTTTCTTTTCCTGTCAGAGTCTGGCGTTGACTAACGGAGTTTTTTGTGCTTATGATGCTGATCCATATGCTTCTTCGCGAATGGCAGGAGTGAGGGCAGCTAAAGTGCTGAAAGGTACTTCTCCGGCCGATTTAGGCACTACTGAAAGTCCGATTGATTTCTACTATGATTATAAGCAGCTCGATTTTTTTCATGTGGCAAAAGATCGCGTGAAGCCTGGGATTATACTTAATGAGCCACATTGGGAGAAATATAAGTTCTTTTTCATCTTACTTTATGCTTCCATATTGGGGTTATTGGTATTTATTGTTGTTTGGCTGATACGTGCTAACCGTCGGGAGGCACGCCGGAGAATGCATGCACAGACTCGTCTCTTGGTGCAGAACCGTTTGGTGGCCCAGCGTGATGAGTTTGATAATATTTTCCATTCTATTCGCGAAGGAGTGATAACGTATGATACTGATTTTCGTATTCATTTCACTAATCTTTCTTTGCTACGTATGTTGCATCTTCCGGTGGATGTTACTGTCCGGCCTTATGAAGGACTGCCAGCCGGTTCTATCTTCAAAATATATTCTAAGGGTAAAGATGTATTGCACGATATGCTGAAAGAGGTGATTAAAGAAGGTAAAAGCTGTATAATTCCTTCCAACTCTTTTATGCAGGAAGTGCATAGTGGTAATTATTTTCCGGTTTCCGGAGAAATGGTTCCTATTCATTCACGTGGGGAGATAACCGGAGTTGCCCTTTCTTGTCACAATGTATCTGATGAAGAGATGCGGAAACGTTTTTTTGATTTGGCGATAGAGGATAGTTCTATCTATCCGTGGCAATTCAATATTCGTACCCATATTTTTACTTTTCCATTGGGATTCCTCCGGCAATTTGGCTTTGATGAATTGGAAACGACTATTACGCGTGAGGATATGGAAAAAACGGTGTATCCGGAAGAGCTGGAACACATCAGTTCTTTATTTGATGCCGCCCTCACAGGAGTGCGTCAGAATACCCGGATGAGCTTCCGTCAGCGCAATGCAGATGGACATTATGAGTGGTGGGAATATCGTACTTCCGTACTTAATGGATTGACATCAGATGAGCCTTATAGTATTCTTGGTGTTTGTCAGAGTATTCAGCGTTATAAAAGTACAGAGGAAGAGTTGACCATAGCCCGCGATAAGGCATTGCAGGCTGATAAACTCAAATCGGCCTTCCTTGCCAATATGAGTCACGAAATTCGTACGCCTTTGAATGCTATTGTCGGTTTCTCCGACTTGCTGAGTGATACGAGTGCTTTCACAGAAGAAGAGGTTTCACAGTTTATTACTACAATCAATAAGAACTGTAGTCTGTTACTGGCATTAATCAATGATATTCTTGACTTGTCCCGTATTGAATCGGGAACGATGGACTTCCAGTTTGCTCGTCATAGTCTTCCTTTACTGTTGAAGAATGTGCATGACTCCCAACAATTGAACATGCCACCGGGAGTGGAACTTAAGCTTGAAATCCCGGCAGGTAGTAAAAAATATATGGTGACAGATAATGTACGCTTGCAACAAGTAGTGAATAATCTTATAAACAATGCTGCTAAGTTCACAACAAGCGGATCGATTACTGTGGGATATACTGAAGATGAAGCCGGCTATACTTCTTTATTTGTGGAAGACACCGGTAAGGGAATTTCTCAGGACGGGTTGGATCATATTTTCGAACGTTTCTATAAAGTGGATAATTTCACGCAGGGAGCCGGATTAGGACTTAGTATTTGTCAGACAATCGTGATGCGGCTTAATGGAACGATCCGTGTTACATCTGAGGTAGGAAAGGGAACACGTTTTACTGTGCGTATCCCGGACGTATGTGAATAATAAGGTGTTAAAAGGCGTTCATTTGTGTACAAAGTGTTCGTTTTCGGACACTTGTCGAATGAATTAATTATCGGAGAATTAGTAACTTATCTTTTTGGCACGTCGTTTGACTTCTTAAATCGTAGAAAATAATACTTTTATGAGAAAGAAGAATATACTGCTTGTTTTAGCGACTTTTGCCTTTTCGCAAATACTTACGGCACAGAATGAACGGGAAATAACTCTTAATGAGGCTATTGCTTTGGCACGTACTCAATCCGTAGATGCGGCAGTGGCCTTGAATGAACTGAAAACAGCTTATTGGGAATATCGTACTTTTCGTGCCGATCTCCTGCCGGAAGTGAATCTGACAGGAACATTGCCCAACTATAAAAAATCCTACAGCTCTTATCAAAATTCGGATGGTACTTACGGGTTTGTCCGTAACAATTATCTGGAACTATCCGGTGACTTGTCCATTGACCAGAATATATGGCTGACAGGAGGTAAACTCTCTCTTTCAACTTCATTGGATTATATCAGGCAGTTCGGGGGAAATGGGAAAGAACAATTCATGTCCGTACCGATCAACCTGGAACTGACCCAACCTATTTTTGGCGTGAATAAGCTGAAGTGGAACCGTCGTATAGAGCCCGTACGCTATGAAGAGGCAAAAGCTGCTTTTATCTCTGCCACAGAAGACGTGACACGCAAAACCATTACTTACTTTTTTCAGTTGCTGTTAGCAAAAGAAACGTTGGCTACTGCCCGGCAGAATGAACTGAATGCCGAACATTTGTATAAAGTAGCCGGAGCCAAGCGTGAGATGGGGCAGATATCAGAAAATGAGTTGTTACAACTGAAACTTTCTGCCCTGAATGCCAAGGCTGCTACTACAGAAGCGGTGAGTAATCTGAATGCCAATATGTTCCAGCTTCGCGCTTTTTTGGGAATGGATGAGAATACAAAACTGGAACCGGTGGTTCCCGAATCGGCACCGGACATACGAATGGAATATAACGAAGTGCTTAGCAAAGCTTTGGAGCGTAACTCTTTTGCACAAAACATCCGTCGCCGGCAGCTTGAATCGGACTATGCAGTAGCTACTGCACGCGGCGATCTGCGTAGTGTAGATCTTTTTGCCAGCGTGGGTTATACGGGGCTCGACAAAGAGTTTACCTCTGCCTACAATCATCTGCTCGACAATCAGATCGTACAGGTGGGGGTGAAGATACCTATTCTGGATTGGGGAAAACGTCGTGGCAAGGTACGTGTGGCGAAGAGTAATCGTGAAGTAGTACTTTCTAAAATTCGTCAGGAACAGATGAACTTCAATCAGGATATCTTTTTGCTTGTGGAGCACTTCAATAATCAGGCACAACAGCTAAGTATAGCCAAAGAGGCGGATATTATTGCTCAGCAGCGTTATAAAACCAGTATTGAGACTTTCCTGATAGGCAAAATCAATACGCTCGACTTGAATGATGCACAGAATTCAAAAGACCAGGCACGGCAGAAACATATATCAGAACTGTATAATTATTGGTCTTATTTCTATCAGATTCGTAGCCTTACCCTTTGGGATTTCGAGAGAGATACAGAACTGGAAGTAGACTTTGAGGAAGTGATTAGTGATTAATGATTAATCATGTGAATCAGTTGTTGAAATCAGTTAAGAATTAGCTTCGTTCATACCTGTATGGCCTTGAACTGCTGATTCGCATTAGTGATTAATCATGCGAATCAATAGTCGAAACTCTATTCTAAACTTAATCAGTTTCTATCTGAATAACGTCTGTCGTTACCATCTATCTCTTTCTCCGGTATTGATAATGCTCTCTCTCGTAGAGTAACGTATGCAACCTCGGTGTGTAACGTTGTTTTAGATGTACATGTAAAGCAGTACGACATGTACATGTGGGACAGTACGACATGTGCATCTCATACAGCTTTACATGTACATGTAAAACAAAACTCTGCACCGGGAAAAGGAGCGTTCCTTTCTGAGATAGACAAAGCACAATACCGGGCAAGGGCAGTAATATTGCCAGGGACACTTCCGGTACTCAAAGATACGTCCGGCAAACTTCATTATTTTCAGGTTTGAACTAAATATCCAACCACTGATTCGTACTAATCATTATTTATTCTTATTTTTGCGATCATAAAAACACACGCTTATGATATTGATCATTGACGACGACAGTGCTGTCCGTTCTTCTCTCAGTTTTATGTTAAAACGTGCCGGTTATCAGGTGCAAACAGTTCCCGGACCTCGTGAGGCTATGGAGGTGGTACGCTCTGAAGCTCCCGCTCTTATCCTGATGGATATGAACTTTACACTTTCCACAACAGGGGAAGAGGGTTTGACTTTGCTCAGACAAGTGAAAATATTCCGTCCTGATGTTCCGGTTATTCTGATGACCGCATGGGGAAGTATTCAATTGGCAGTACAGGGAATGCAGGCAGGAGCCTTTGATTTTATAACAAAGCCCTGGAATAATGCTGCCTTGTTGCAACGCATTGAAACAGCTTTGGAACTGACTGCTGCGCCTGCAGAAGTACCACAAGAGCAGAGTGATGCTTTGAAACGCGACCATATTATTGGTAAGAGTCAGGAGTTGACAGATGTTTTGAATACCATTGCCCGCATTGCCCGTACCAATGCTTCTGTTCTGATTACCGGAGAAAGTGGAACGGGTAAAGAATTAATAGCCGAAGCTATTCATATAAATAGCCAGCGTGCCAAACAGCCATTTATCAAGGTAAATTTGGGTGGAATCTCTCAAAGCTTGTTTGAAAGTGAGATGTTTGGCCATAAGAAAGGGGCATTTACTGATGCCAGTGCTGATCGTATCGGACGTTTTGAAATGGCGAATAAAGGTACTATATTCTTGGATGAAATAGGAGATTTAGATCCTTCCTGCCAGGTGAAATTGCTTCGTGTCCTGCAAGATCAGACGTTTGAAGTTTTGGGTGACAGCCGTCCCCGTAAGACTGATATCCGGGTGGTATCTGCCACCAATGCCGATTTGCGTAAGATGGTAAGTGAACATACTTTCCGGGAAGATCTATTCTATCGCATCAATCTTATAACAGTTAAGCTTCCGGCTTTGCGCGAAAGGAGGGGAGATATTCCGTTACTTGCCCGTTATTTTGCCGATCGCCAGGCCGAAGCTAATAATTTGCCCCGTACTGAATTTTCTGCTGATGCACTTCAGTTTCTCAGCCGTTTGCCCTTTCCGGGGAATATCCGTGAACTGAAAAATCTGGTGGAACGAACCATACTGGTCAGTGGAAAAGCCATTCTTGATGCTTCGGATTTTGATGCACAATATCTTCGTCAGGATGATCCGAAGGCTACTGGTGCTTCGCTTTCCGGAATGACACTGGATGAAATAGAACGTCAGACAATTTTGCATACTTTGGAACGTTGTAAAGGAAACCTCAGTCAGGTAGCTACCGCCTTAGGCATTAGCCGGGCTGCCCTCTACCGGAGGTTGGAAAAATATGGAATCAATTATTAGTGATGAGTGGTTAGTGATAAGTGATTAGTGCCATGCGGATTATAGCGCAGCCCACTAAACACTCATTACTTATCACTCATCACTAACCACTTATCACTCATCACTAATCACTAATCCTTAATCACTAATCACTATTTATCGTGCGTCTAAAAGGATATTTTTTTATACTGGCTTTGTTTTTGGTTGTTCTTGGTGGAGTGATACTTTACTTTGGCGGGTGGGTGTATAAGCCTTTGCTATATATTTCGGAAGTCCTGATCGTTTTTCTGTTGGTATATTTGACTTTTTTTTATCGAAAGATTATCAAACCATTGGACACGATTGGTAGTGGTATGGAGCTATTACGCGAACAGGATTTCAGTAGTCGTTTGACTCTTGTTGGGCAGTATGAGGCCGATCGTGTGGTCAATGTTTTCAATAGAATGATGGAGCAGTTGAAGAATGAACGTCTCCGGCTTCGGGAACAGAATCATTTCCTCGATCTGATGATTAATGCTTCTCCGATGGGAGTGATTATTACTACCCTTGATGAAGAGATTTCACAATTGAATCCGATGGCTGTTAAAATGTTAGGTGTCCGTCCCGAAGAGGTTCAGGGAAAAAAACTGATTGCTATTGATTCTCCGTTGGCTGCGGAATTGGGGCGTGTGGCTAAGGGAGAGACGGTGACTGTCCGTTTGAATGACTCGAATATTTATAAATGTACGCACTCATCATTTATCGACCGGGGATTCCAGCATCCTTTTTTCCTGATAGAAAGCCTGACGGATGAAGTGATGAAGGCCGAGAAAAAGGCGTATGAGAAAGTGATTCGTATGATTGCGCATGAAGTGAATAATACAACAGCGGGTATAACTTCTACGTTGGATACCGTAGAACAGGCACTTTCCGAGTCGGAAGGGATGGAAGATATCTGTGAGGTGATGCGTGTATGTACAGACCGCTGTTTCTCTATGAGCCGTTTTATTACCCGTTTTGCAGATGTGGTAAAAATACCAGAACCTCACTTGGTTCCGGTTAATCTCAATGATCTTGTATTCTCTTGTAAACGTTTTATGGAAGGTATGTGTGCCGACCGTAATATTACTATTACACTGGATATTGATGAGGAATTGGGAGAAGTGAAACTTGATGTTGCTTTATTCGAACAGGTATTAGTGAATATCATAAAGAATGCAGCTGAGAGCATTGAGCAGAATGGAGAAATCAAGATACGTACTTATTCTCCGGGCGGGATCGAGGTGGCAGATAATGGTAAAGGTATAACAAAAGAGACTGAAGCTAAACTCTTCAGTCCCTTCTTTTCTACCAAGCCGAACGGGCAGGGAATCGGCCTGATATTTATCCGTGAAGTTCTGATGCGTCACGGATGTTCGTTCTCACTCCGTACGTATGCGGACGGGTGGACGAGATTTAGAATGTTATTTAATTGACAGTTGACAATTGACAATTGACAGTTAGCTGCGCTGTAATGCCGTATAGTAACTGTCCACTGTCAATTGTCCACTGTCCACTGCTTATAGTATTCATCCAGTATTCTCTTAATACCTTTTCCGATTGTTACATAATCGGCTTCGTTAAGATTGGCAAGAGAAACGCGGACACTCCATTTCGGACCGGCAAATCCGCCGCCATTCAGTAAAACGAGTGAGGTTTCGTTAGCCAGACGGAATACTATATCCAACGGATTGTAGGTCTTTTTCAGATAGGCTACAAACTCGTCTCCGTAAAATTTATGTGCCCATACGAGCATATCGATTTCGGAATAATATCCGGCACGTAAGGGATCTTCTACCAATGAGAAACCGGTATTGTCCCACAATGCATTCAGACGACGGCGAATGATATTCTGCATCTTAGTTTTATAATAATCACCTTTGTCGAGCAGAGAAAAGGCGGAAAACAAACTCATCTGCATCTGTTGTGGCAATGAGAGTCCGGCGGTATGATTCAAGGCTACCTGACGGCTGTCTGCTACCATACGGTCGATAAATTTCATCTTCTCCGGATGAAGATCAAGGCTGGAATAACGCTTATTTAATATTGCTTTTTGCTCTTCCGGGAGACGGGCTATCATTTTATCGTAGATATTATCCTGATGCAAGGCTATGACAGCGAGTCTCCAACCGGTTGCTCCAAAGTATTTAGAGAAGGAGTACACACATAGGGTATTGTGTGGGAGCTCCGCCATAAGTGAACGGAAATGAGGGATGAACGTTCCGTATACATCATCGGTGATGATCATTAGATTCGGATTATCATTCTTTACTATGTTGACAATGCGTGCAGCAGTCTCCGGACTCAATGAGTAGCTGGGTGGATTGCTCGGATTGGTAATAAAGAGTGCTTTAATTTTCGGATCTTTCAGTTTATCAATGTCTTCATCTTTATATTGCCAGGTATGCAATCCGTCTTCCGTCATTTTATCGGCTGATATTTCGGTGACGTTGAACTGGTATCGGCGTAATTCCGGAATCTCTAAATACGGTGTGAATACCGGAACCAGTAGGGCTATGTTGTCTCCCTGATTCAGTAAAAAGTTCTCTTGCAGAGAGTCAAAAAGGTAACACATACCCGCAGTTCCACCTTCGGTAGCAAAAAGATCAAAAGTTCCTTTCGGCGGGCGGCGGTCACATAATTCCTGTGCCAGGTAATCTTGTACAAGGAGTTCGGTGAAATGTAAGATACGGTCGGGGACAGGATACTGATCACCAATAACGGCTTCTGCCCATTCGTGAACAAGTGTATCCGGGTCTGCGGCATGCTCCATGAGCAGATAGTTGTAACTGTCTTTTAATAATTTGGAACCCGGTTCTTTGATATTGTCTTTCAGAAAGGCTTCAAAACGTGCGGCAATTCCATCTTTTTGTGGAATACCGGCTATTCCTTCCGGAAGAGAGGAAACACGAGTACATTCACTGAGACCGAATTTCCCAAGCAGGAAGAATGCTTCGCGAGGTTCTGTAGCAATCCAGTTCGGGTTACCACGTCCGGCGTTTAGCATCGTGTGGGCCATTCTCTTTACGCTCTCGTCCGCCATGTCGATCAGGCGGTTTTTTAATTCAAAGGGACTGATGCCCTCCATCTTTTTTGCAAAGCTTTTGGTTATGGCTGTGCCATTTGATTTCTTTTCCATAATTAAATAATTTAGATAATATGCCAATGAATAATGTGCCAATTAATAATGTGCTAATGCCAATGTGCCAATTACCATGCGGGTGATAGCGCAGCCAATTGGCACATTGGCACATTATTTATTGACACATTATTACATCATTAATACAATAAATACTCCCCAAATAATGAGTAGTGTATTACCTACTGCATAGGTTACAGTATATCCCAGTGCAGGGGTTTCACTTTCCACTGCATCTTGTACAGCTCCCAGTGCTGCAGTGGTAGTTCTTGCTCCGGCGGTACATCCTAATGTTAATGCGGGATGGAATTTAAACAGATATCTTCCCATCAATAATCCGCTGATAAGTGGAATAGCCGTAGCCAATGCACCGACGATAAACAGGCTGGCACCTACTTCTTTGAATCCGGTGACAAAACTTGGTCCGGCAGCAATACCTACAACGGCAATAAACATATTCAGACCTACATTATTCAATACCCATAGAGAGGGCTCAGGTATACCTCCGAAAGTAGGGTGCTTGCTGCGAAGCCATCCAAAAAGTAAGCCTGCAATAAGTGCACCTCCACTGGTGGAGAGGCTTATTGGAATACCTCCCAAATGGATGGTTAATGCACCTACTAAGCCTCCGACGAGAATGCCCAGACCAACGAATATCATATCTGTTTGATTGGTTGGACGATCTACGTATCCCATTTGTTTAGCGGCAAGTTCTACTTCACGTTTCATACCGGTGAGTTCAAGCATATCACCTGCATCTACTACGGTCTGTGCCAGTACGGGGACGTTGATGCCTGCACGTTTAATGCTACGAATGCTTACCCCGTGCATACACTTTTGCGCCCGGATGGTATTTATTGTTTCTCCGGCGAATGTTTTTCGTGTGATCATTACCGGTAGTGTCTCGGCTGGAAAGTCGAGTAATTGTGCATCAATCACTTCGGGGCCTATCCAGTCTTCTTCGCCTATAACGAATTCGCGGCGACCACTGAGTACTACTTCGTCATTTTCTTTCAGAATGAGATTGGGGGTAACTTCTTTTATAATGCCTCCTTGGCGAACGCGCTCTACAAAGAGACGCTTTCCTTGTTCGTACAGGTAACTTTCAAGATCGGTAACACGTTTTCCTTTTCCGAACCATTCATTGGTTATCTGATAGGCACGGAATGCGACGGGACGCAGAGCAGGAGCGAAGCCCGGTTCGTCTGCTTCCGAACTTCCCATTTTAGATTCCAGTTCTTTACAGTCTGCTTTCACCTTTTCCAATCCGCCAAGAAATTTCGGTCCTAATGAAGCAAGAATCCAAGCGGAGCCGGCTGTACCGAAAATGTAAGTTACAGCATAGGCTACAGGAATGGCATTAATGAAAGTTGCTTTTTGTGCATCGCTGATGCTTAGTCCGTTGATGGTATCTTCTGCTACACCGATAACGGCAGAAATGGTTTGTGAACCGGCGAGTAATCCGGCAGCTTCTCCTACGTGATAACCCATTATTTTGGCAAGTGCCCAGGCAGATACAAGGCTGACAATACACATTAATATGGCAAATCCCACTTGCGGCAGACCGTCTTTCTTCAATCCGCGAAAGAATTGTGGCCCTACTTTATAGCCTACGGCAAAAAGAAAAAGCAGGAAGAATACAGCTTTCATCGGACCGTCTACTGTGATATTCAATTGTCCGACCAGTACACCCACTAACAATACACTTGTTACCGTTCCGAGAGAGAATTTGCCTATTTTTAGCCGGCCTATCCAGAATCCCGCGAAAAGCGTCAGGAAGATAGCTAATTCGGGGTGCTCTCTTAATTGATTTATAATCCATTCCATAATTAAGTTGTTTAGGTTTATATCTCTATTTTGTTCGTTTATTGTTTAATACAACAGCATTCAATGGAAAGTGTTTTGTTAAAACCCTGTTTTAGCATGTTAAACTTTCTGTCATCTTTTTCAATTTTGCAAGAGTATGCGTTGTTGTACCATACAAAATAATCTCTCTTTTTCTTGCTGTAAGTGTAATTATTTAAGAATGATAAATGCTGTTTAGCAATGAGAAAACGATAGATATGTGTAATGAAAAAGAAAGACAAATGTGCGTTTCGTAAATTGTTGATCTTCAAATTGTTATATATTGATTTTTTCTCATTGAGGATTGGGTCGAAACTCTACGGAGATCGGGCCGATTCTCTACGAGAAAAAGGGTGTTTCTCTACGAGCAACGAAAAGAAGATTTATAAGGTTTGACAAAGTGTACTAAGAGGGCATAAACCATCTCTTCTGATTTGTAAGAAAAAAAGCTTGTGTGGCTTTGCGTTGATCTTATTCCGAAGTTTTGTGGTATATTATCTTCCCTTGATTTATTCTGAATCTATTCGGCATAGATGAATATGGTTCACGTATTATCCTCTATATGAGCTTGTAAATAGGATAATACATCAAATGGAACAATTAATCCGACTATTAGAACTTCTTTGAGTATAGAGTAGAGCCTAACTTTGTAGGCAATTTTAATTTATCTAAAACAACAGAAATGGAACAAGAAATTAAACCGGCATCAGGCCGTCTCGGCGTGTTGGTGGTAGGCGTTGGTGGCGCAGTTGCTACCACTATGATTACAGGAACACTGGCTTCTCGCAAGGGATTGGCAAAACCAATAGGTTCTATCGCAGAAATGGCAACAATGCGCATGGAAAACAACGAGGAAAAACTTATTAAAGACATAGTGCCTTTAGCAAATTTGAACGACATCGTATTTGGTGGTTGGGATATTTTCCCCGACAACGCTTATGAAGCTGCTATGTATGCCGAAGTTTTGAAGGAAAAGGACTTGAATGGAGTGAAAGATGAATTGGAGACTATCAAGCCGATGCCTGCTGCTTTTGATCATAATTGGGCAAAACGCTTGAACGGTACTCATATTAAGCAGGCTGCTACCCGTTGGGAAATGGTAGAACAGTTGCGCAAGGATATCCGTGACTTCAAAGCTGCTAACAATTGCGAACGTATTGCTGTGTTATGGGCTGCAAGTACAGAGATTTATATTCCTCTGTCAGACGAGCACATGTCACTTGCCGCTTTGGAAAAAGCAATGAAAGAAAACAACACGAATGTTATTTCTCCAAGTATGTGTTACGCTTATGCTGCTATTGCAGAAGGTGCTCCGTTTATCATGGGGGCTCCTAACTTATGTGTAGACACTCCTGCTATGTGGGAATTCTCTAAAAAGATGAATGTGCCTATCGCCGGTAAGGACTTCAAGAGTGGACAGACTTTGATGAAAACTGTTTTGGCTCCGATGTTCAAAACCCGTATGTTGGGTGTAAGCGGATGGTTCTCTACTAATATTCTGGGTAACCGTGACGGAGAAGTGCTCGATGATCCCGATAACTTTAAAACAAAAGAAGTAAGTAAGCTGTCTGTAATCGACAATATCTTCGAACCGGAAAAATATCCTGACCTGTACGGCGATGTATATCATAAAGTACGTATTAATTACTATCCGCCCCGTAAAGACAATAAGGAAGCATGGGATAACATCGATATCTTCGGATGGATGGGTTACCCGATGGAAATTAAAGTAAATTTCCTGTGTCGCGACTCTATTCTTGCTGCTCCTATTGCACTTGACCTTGTATTGTTCAGTGACTTGGCTATGCGTGCCGGAATGTCTGGTATTCAGACTTGGTTGTCATTCTTCTGCAAGAGCCCGATGCATGATCTGGAAAGTCAGCCTGTACACGATCTGTTTACTCAATGGAGAATGGTTAAGCAGACATTGCGTGATATGGTTGGTCAGAAATCACCAAGTTATCTGGATTGATAAAAACATATTAGTTACTAAAGAGAAAGAGATGATCTGACTCTGTGAGTACATCCATAAAACTTTCCTCTTATAAAAAAGGGGAAAGTTTTATTATTTTTATAACTTTGCATATATTTTATCTGAGTGATGAAAAAAGCTTCCCTTTTTCATATAATGATTGCTACTGGCTTTGGAGCGGGATTTTCTCCTTTTGCCCCAGGTACGGCAGGAGCTTTACTGGCTACTGTGGTGTGGTGTATTCTACTGTATTTCTTTCCTTTCAATTTTGTGTGGCTATTGACCGTTGCCCTGATTATCCTTTTTACTATCGGTGGTATCTGGTCGTCTAATAAACTGGAACCATTCTGGGGTGAAGATCCTTCGCGGGTGGTTGTGGATGAAATGGTAGGCGTATGGATTGCACTGCTGGCAGCCCCCGAAGGTAATTTCTGGTATCCGGTAGCGGCTTTTGCATTGTTTCGTCTTTTTGATATTTTCAAGCCATTAGGCATTCGTAAGATGGAGAGTCTGAAAGGAGGAGTGGGAGTCATGATGGATGATATCCTGGCAGGTATTTATAGTTTTATTCTGTTAGCAGGTGTCAGATGGCTGATTGGATGAAACAACTGATAACAGCATTCTCGGAGAAAGGGGGGATTTTCATGTTTCTGAGAGCCCAGCTTTCGGCACAACTGGCCACGGTTACGGATTTTGTGATAACAATTGCGTTGGCACAATTTTTCGGAATGTATTATGTATATGCCACTTGCATTGGTTCGGTTTGTGGAGGTATGTTCAATTGTTTCGTTAACTATGAATGGACTTTCAAATGTCACGAATGCAAGAAATCACATGTGATTATAAAGTATACATTGGTGTGGGCAGGTAGTGTTTTTTTGAATACATACGGGACGTATTATCTTACGGAATGGATAGCAGGTATTTCATGGGTCAGAGATACATTAAGTCTTTACTCCAAAGACCTTTTTATTGTTCCGAAAATAGTGGTTTCCATATTGGTTGCACTGTTCTGGAATTACTACCTGCAACGTGTGTTCGTATATCGGAACGTGAATATGAAGAATCTTTTTAAGAGAGAAAACAAACTATAAAATAATAACAAAAGAATAGAAATGAATTACAGAGACTGGTTACAACAGGTAATTTATAAAATAATCAATCCCATTGTCAGAGGGATGATTAAAATAGGTATCACGCCCAACTTTATTACTACCACCGGGCTGGTTTTGAATATTGTAGCAGCAGGCGTATTGATTTATGGCGGTATCAACGGAGAGCGGGGAGACCTTTCTTATGTAGGCTGGGGAGGCGGTATTATATTGTTTGCCGGGTTATTCGACATGATGGATGGGCGTGTGGCCCGTCTGGGAAATATGAGTTCCACTTTCGGTGCACTCTATGACTCGGTGCTCGACCGTTACAGTGAGCTGATCACTCTGTTTGGTATCTTTTATTATCTGATACTGAAAGGCTATATGTGGGGATCAATCATTGCTTTCATTGCTTTAATTGGCTCGTTGATGGTAAGTTATGTGCGTGCCCGTGCCGAAGGTTTGGGTATTGATTGCAAAGTTGGCTTTATGCAGCGTCCGGAACGTGTCGTACTGATTAGTCTGGGAGCTATTTTCTGTGGCGTTTTCGATGATGTCACTTCATTTGATCCGATTCTGATATTAATGATTCCCGTAGCATTGGTAGCTGTGTTTGCCAATATTACGGCATTTGCCCGTTTGAACCATTGCCGTAAGGTGATGAAAAATATGTAAACTCTGATTATGAGATATACTTTTAAGATGCCTTCGCGGAAAGAAACGCTGACCGTTGTAGGTATAACAGCTCTTTTCTTATTACTTACGGCTGTATGCCTCGGGCTGCGTCCGGAGCATTTGCTGATGGCGTTTATCTTTCTGGCTCTGTTCTTTGCCGGTATACCCACCCGCAAGTTGGCAGTAGCCCTGTTACCTTTCTTCATTTTTGGTATTTCGTATGATTGGATGCGTGTATTTCCCAATTACGAAGTAAATCCTATTGATGTGGCAGGAATTTATAATCTGGAGAAATCCTGGTTTGGTATCAATGATAATGGGAATCTTCTCATTCCCTGCGAATACTTCACATTGCACAACTGGAAATTTGCAGATTTCATGGCAGGTATCTTTTACCTGTGTTGGGTGCCTGTACCTATTGCATTTGGCATTTATCTCTATCTGAAAAAGGAGAGAAGTCTGTATCTGCGTTTTGCTATGGTGTTTTTATTTGTCAATCTGATAGGTTTTGCCGGTTATTATATTCATCCGGCCGCTCCCCCCTGGTATGCTATTAACTATGGGATGGAAGCGATTCTGAATACTCCGGGCAATGTGGCGGGGCTGGGTCGTTTTGATGAACTGACCGGTTTGTCTGTTTTCCAGTCTATCTACGGGCGCAATGCCAATGTATTTGCTGCCGTACCTTCTTTGCATGCTGCCTATATGGTAATTCCGCTCTATTATGCTATCGTGCGGAAATCCAGTAAAATGCTGATTGCTCTTTTTGCCATTATTCTGGTAGGTATCTGGTGTACGGCTGTCTATTCGTCACATCATTATATTATTGATGTATTATTGGGAATCTTTTGCGCTTTGCTTGGTATCTTTGTTTTTGAAAAAGGACTCATGAAGATAGGAGGGTTTAAACGCTTCTTTGAACGATACTATAACTATATCAAATAAAGAAGATGTAATCTGTAGTGGATAAGTTACCGGCACATAGTCACTGAAACTCAAATGAAAAATAAATATCGTAATATATTTCTTGGTTTCGGCATTATTGCTGTTGTCATTATGCTTTTCACTTTCGATATGTCTTATGAAGAACTGTGGAGCAGCTTAAAACGTGCCGGTTATTATCTGCCGCTCGTTTTGCTGCTCTGGTTGTTTATATACCTTATCAATACCCTGTCATGGTATATCATCATACGTAGTGGTGGTGAGCGGGGAGGGCTTACTTTCACCCGTTTGTATAAGTTTACGGTTTCCGGTTTTGCTCTTAATTATGTTACTCCTGTGGGATTGATGGGTGGTGAGCCTTATCGTATTATGGAACTGACTTCTTATATTGGTGTAGAGCGTGCTACCTCTTCCGTGATTTTGTATGTCATGATGCATATCTTTTCTCATTTCTGCTTCTGGCTCAGTGCTGTCCTTATTTATGCTTTATTTTATCCGGTTGGCTGGGGAATGGGAATTGTGCTTACTCTGATCACTTTATTTTGTGTGTTGCTTGTTTCTCTTTTTGTGAAGGGGTACCGACATGGGATGGCAGTGGCATGTGTTCGTTTCGGCAGTCATATCCCTTTTTTGAAAGATAAAGCCATTCGCTTTGCCGAAGCACATCAGGATAAGTTGGAAAATATTGATAGCCAGATAGCTCTGTTGCATCAACAACGGAAAAGCACTTTTTATGGTGCATTATTTTTGGAATATACAGCCCGTATCGTTGGTTGTCTTGAAGTATGGCTTATTTTGAATGTACTTACCACAAATGTTAGTTTTATGAGCTGTATTCTTATTATGGCTTTCTCTTCTTTACTTGCTAATTTACTGTTTTTTCTTCCTATGCAGCTTGGAGGACGTGAAGGAGGGTTTGCACTGGCGGTTGGCGGTCTTTCTCTTTCGGGAGGATATGGCGTTTATACGGCTTTGATAACCCGAGTACGGGAACTTGTGTGGATTGTAATCGGCCTTGTGCTGATGAAAATAGGAAATTCTAAAAAATAAAATACAATGAATAATTTCATCTTTTACAGTCCTACCGAATTTGTATTCGGCAGAGACACAGAGGCACAAACCGGTGCTTTAGTGAAAAAGCAGGGTGCTAAGAAAGTAATGATTGTTTATGGTGGTGGTTCAGTGATACGTAGTGGATTGTTATCGCGCGTAGAGTCTTCACTCAAAGAGGTTGGGATTGAATATTGTATGCTGGGTGGTGTACAACCTAATCCTGTCGATATCAAAGTATACGAAGGCATTGAGCTTTGCCGGAGCGAAAGGGCAGATTTGTTACTCGCAGTAGGTGGCGGTTCGGTGATAGACACTGCCAAAGCTATTGCAGCAGGTGTGCCTTATAAAGGTGATTTTTGGGATTTCTATATTGGTAAAGCTAAGGTGACAGAGGCGTTGAGAGTGGCGGTTGTTCTAACCATTCCTGCTGCAGGAAGTGAAGGTTCCGGCAATACGGTAATTACAAAGATAGATGGTTTACAGAAACTCAGTCTCCGCGTACCGGAATTATTACGTCCTGTCTTTGCTGTGATGAATCCTGAACTTACTTATACACTTCCTCCTTTTCAGACAGCTTGTGGTATTGCTGATATGATGGCCCATATTATGGAGCGCTATTTCACCAATACAAAGGAGGTGGAAATTGGTGATCGTCTTTGTGAGGGGACGCTTCTTGCTATTATAAAAGAAGCGGCTATCGTCATGAAAGAACCGGATAATTACGATGCCCGTGCCAATCTGATGTGGTGTGGGAATATAGCACACAATGGCACGTGTGGGGTAGGGTGTGAAGAAGACTGGGCCTCTCATTTTCTTGAACATGAAATCAGTGCCATTTATAATGTGACACATGGCGCGGGACTTTCCGTTGTTTTTCCTGCCTGGATGACCTGGATGACTGAGCACAATGTAGATAAGATAGCACAGTATGCCGTTCGTGTATGGAATGTTTCTGAAGCGGATGATAAGAAAGCGGTTGCTTTGGAAGGTATTGCCCGGTTGAAATATTTTTTCAAATCCATCGGATTGCCTGTTACTTTTAGTGAGTTGGGTATTGAGAATCCCGATATCGACCGTTTGGCAGATAGTCTGCATCGGAATAAAGGAGAACTGGTAGGCAATTATGTGAAGCTGACGAAAGAAGATAGTAAAGAGATTTATCGGTTAGCTTTGTAAATAAAATGCCAATATATGTACAGCCCCGTTACATCTATTCTAATCGGATATATTGTAACGGAGCTGTAAGTGATAAAGCTTTTATTCTCGCCAGTGTTCCGGTTTGAATAATGCATCTGCACATTTAATTCTGCCTTTTGCCAACTCTTCATCTGTCAGCGCCTGCATCATCCAATATTCGGCATATTCTGCGGGTGTCGGGTTCGGGTATGGTGTGGTATAACCCATACCTTGGGCGTTTTGTATGAAACCATGTCGGGGATAATATTCCTTGTGTCCCAATACAAAGACAAGTTTGGTGCCTTTTTCTTTCAGCATTTGTATCCCTTTGCGGATTAGTAACCCTCCAATTCCCTGTTTCTGAAAATCGGGTATTACAGCCAGTGGAGCAAGGATATGGATGAGTGGCTGAATTGCCGCTCCCTCAATCTCTGCCTTTGTAAACAGTATATGCCCGACTGCCTTTCCGTTATATCGGGCAAGTAATGACAAACGGGGCTCTGCACTTGGGTCTTTTAAAAGATCAGCCACCAATTCCGCTTCTTTATCATAACCGAAAGCTGTTTTTTCAACTTCCATAATATCAGCAAAGTCATTTACTGATGTCTCTCTGATTTGAGTTTCTTCTAATTTCATGTTTCTTCAGTTTATAATTTGATAAGACATTACCAGGTATGACAAGGGGTTGCCTGGTAATGTTAACAGGATGAATTTTAAAAAAATAGGATAATAAGAAATGATCCCAAATGAGTATTTGGGGAATGGAAATAGTCAGAAGAGTTACTGACTATTAGTTATACACGCTCCTTCTTAAGGTAAAGTGATGAATTTGTCATAAAGCGAATTTGTTGGTACAAAGATAACAAGAACTTGCGAAAAAACTGCAAAATCGGGATAAATAAAAGTAAGTGTTTGGTATCCTGTTTATTTCGTATAGCCTATATCTTCCAGCCATTCCATAATCATTGAGTGACAATTGGATGTCTGTGCAGAACGTATCCAAAGGCTCGGAGTCAGGAAGTTTCCGTCGGAAAGTTCGTCGGGTCGTCATTGGGAGAACAGGCGTTCAATCCCGTTGTAACGGACATCGCAAAAAGGAGATACAATAACTTTTTCATACTATATGTTTCAAAGGGTTTATAATGCATTATATCCTTTAAGTAATCGTGTTGTCCTGTCTTGCGCAGGTATTCAACACGAAAACTATTATTGGATGGGCAGCCGGTTGGCTTTCATATCCTACTGAATTTATTTAAGCTTGTCGTACTGTTCGTCGGTCACAGGTTCGAGCCATTCATTGGATGTATTTTCGCCGGGAACTTCGAATGCAAGATGTGCGAACCAACTGTCAGCAGCTGCTCCGTGCCAGTGTTTCACGCCTGCAGGTATATGAATAACCGTTCCGGGAAGAATCTCTACTGCCGGTTTACCCTCTTCTTGATACCAACCATGACCGGCTACGCCGATAAGCATCTGACCACCGCCTTTTGACGCCTTGTGAATATGCCAGTTGTTGCGGCAACGCGGTTCGAACGTGACGTTGGAGATGTTCACCTGTTCTCGTGAGATCGGTGCGAGGTAGCTGTTACCGATGAAATACTGTGCGTATGCCGTGTTCGGTTCGCCGATAGGAAAAATCATCTCGTGCTGGAATGCCGCTTTCGCATCGTTGTCCGTCGTATCTTCGGCCCACACCTCTTTTGCCAATCGGAAAGCCGCCCATGCTTTGGGCCATCCCGCATAAAAGCCTATGTGCGTGATAATTTCAGAAATCTCCGTTCGGGTGATACCATTGTTTTTCGCCGACTGGAGGTGGAATGTCAACGAACTGTCTGTGATACCCTGACTGATGAGTGATGTGATTGTCACTAAACTGCGGTCGCGCAGGCCGAGTTTGTCAGTGCGGCTCCATACTTCGCCGAAGAGGACATCATCGTTGAGTTCCGCGAATTTTGGGGCGAACTCTCCTAATTGGTTGCGCCCTGCTGTCTGTACTATCTTTTCTTGTGCCATAACATTAAGTGTTAAAATACTGAATACTGAAAATAAAAGAAGTTTATTCATAATCGTTTCGTTTATTGAATGAAGTTATTGATTCTGTTGGACGGATTGAGTGGCGTCTGGTCCGATAGGGTCAGTCTTTTGATCATGTGCAGCGTCCAAACGACCATAAGTTGCGACAATCCAATCGACCATCTCTTTCACTGCCTGCGTGTTCGACACATCGCAACCATAGGCGATCACCTGATATCCTTCATTCATCAGTTTACGGGCTTGTGCTTCCGGCTTGTTGATATCGACTAAAATTGTCGTTGCACCCTCTTTAGCAAATGCTTCGGCGCAGGCAAGACCGATACCTGCTGCCGCACCGGTAATCATTACCACTTTATCTCTCATTGTTTTCATGATACTTTGTTTTAATATTCTGATACAAAGGTAAACGAAGAGCCTCGCAGCGACTTTGTTGCGAGGCTCAATTTGTTTTGTTATGAAGTTCATCTCTAAATTTTCCGGTCATATCCGGTTCAAATCATACTGGGGGCATAACCGTATGTTTCTTTATAGACTTTAGAGAAATGCGAAAGATTCTTGAAACCAACATCGAAACAGGCTTCCGTAACTTTCTTCTTACCTGATTTTATCAAATCGTGCGCCGCCTCCAAACGTCGCCTGATGATCCATTTCTGCGGAGTAAGTTCGCTTATTTTGGCAAAATCGCGTTTGAATGTCGCCAGGCTGCGTCCCGTGTAACCGGCGATCTCTTCCATCGAAAGGTCATGCATATAGTTTTCGTTCAGATAGTCGATAATGTCTATTTTCCACGGATCGACGAAGTCGAATAGAGAGGCATAGAGATTTCTGTCCGTATTGAGCAAAACATAAATTCCCTCGATCATCTTCAGTTTCAGTACGTCATCGGATGGTTTTATTCCCGAATCGAAATAAGGGACGACCGACTCGAACAGGCTACGGATGTCTGGTCGATTGTTCGGCAGTACGCGCAGGCTCACTTTCTCGCGTTTTGATTCCACAGGAATATCATTTTTGTCGAGTGTTTGATAAAACTCCCTCAAAAAAGGTCTCGTGAATTTCAATACAATGGAACGATAGGGATTGTCCTTATTGGCATGTTTTTGCAACCACATCCAGTTATCCCGTCTCATAAAGGCACACTCGCCCGGATGCAGAACTGTTTTTTGTCCGCGTTCTTCAATTTCCAGTTCACCGGAACACAAGTAAATGAGCGTGTGTTCCCGGTTTTCGTGGGCACATCCCAAGTCATCGGTGAAATAACTCGCTATCAGTACATTTGAGCAATCGAATACATTCAGTCGTTCCATATTAGTCCTTTTATTTTTTGCAAAAATAGGAATTTATATTCTCTTATACTTTGTTGTAAAGCTCATTTTATTGATAATTTTGTATATTGTGGCAATAGGATGATGTTTCCATCATTTTTCTTTGCTGATTTCAAAGGAGCTTATAGCTATATCCAGACAGAGTGGATGCCGCACTTTTGGGAGATTGTGCATTCGGGTGGAATAAATCCTGATATAGACAATTGGGGCGATATAAAAAAGATGTCGGAAGATTCCAATCCGATCATATTTTATTATGAGTACAAATAACGCGGATGAAATCAGATTTAGTTCGTCCGGTAAATACATAGTTGTCAAAAAAGTAGTTATAAGGATTCTTTAAAAGAAAATATAAGTTTAGAATGTGAATGTTTATACTTATGTAATCATCTGATTTATAGCGAATATAAGTCTTCTGCTCATAGCTAAGCAAGAGTGTACAGTTATGTGAGTGTTAATTGTACATTTTTGTCATACTAAAGTGTACAATCTTGATAGGCTAAAATGTACACTTTTGTAAAGTAAAACCAATCTGTTAAAAAAAGGTGCGCGTATATATATAGATATACGCGCACCTTGCACCTGCCCTTTGCACAGCTAATAATTGATGCACTTTTGATTATGGGGATTCATGAGGGTGCTGGGAATTGTATGGGTTTATAGCCGCTTAATGACATCGACAGGAAGATCGGTACACTCGGCAATGGTGGCGATGTCTATCCCTTTCTGTTTGAAGTTGCGGGCTATCTCAACAGTCTTGTTATGCTCTTTGAGTGCGGAGAACACCAATTCGCAAAGATAGTCGAGCGCAGCGTATAGCCGCTCCCGGTTCTCCATGCGCTGATAGTCCACTCCCCAAAAGGTAGAACGGCGACGGTGCAGTATCAGGTAGTATGTTCCGGCGGTGAGCAGTCCGGCTATGATGTCAGCAGGGATGCCTGTACCCTCGAACAAATGTTTCAGTTCATCAATCGCTGTGCGGTAATGTTTCTCACGACTTCGGGCAATGCGGCGGGTGGTGGGATTGTCGGCTTCGAGCTCCCACACCAACAGGTGCTGCATATCTATGTTGTCATAGAGATAGACTGCCAATGATTTCAAGTTTCTTTTCAGTATGTCCTCACCGGCTTTGTCGGTGGGGTGTTCTTCGTCGAACAGGTCGTGCAGCCAGTAGTCGGAAAAGTAGGCGTACTTATCCAACACCCGATCTATGCTCTTGTAATTTTTGAGCAGGACGGACATTTGGATGCCTGCCCTTTGCATAATATCCGTAAAGGTGATTTGAGCCAGACCTTTTTCACTTGCCAACTGGCGGACGGCATCAAATACACCCGCTTCGAGTTCGGCACGGGTGCGGCGGTTGCGTTTTTTCTTTGGTTCTTCCATGTTGATTTCTACTATTGCACGCAAAAGTAGAAAAAATAAGTATAAGCCACTTGGTTTCTGCTATAAAACAGATTTGAGGGGAAAAGGTGAAAAAAAGATTGTATTTAGTTGCTCACATAGCGATAAAACCATATTTTTATGGCGATATATATATCTTATTTCATATTTGTAATATATAATATGCTGCTATACAGATGTATATAATCTTATTTATATAATTATAGTGATGCAATTACATGAAAGTATATCAAGAAAGAGAGAAAATAACGCTTGCTTTTTCGACACGGGGGCGAAAGAAGTATGTAGAAGTGAAATTCGGCGGTGATGACATAAGATTGTTGTTGTCGAAAGAACAAGGCGTGCTGTTCGACAACAACAGGGCATACCTGCCAGTCGATTGCTTCGTTCTTTCGGATTTTTTCGAGCGATATGTAGAACAGGCTTTCATTGATTATTCGCAAATCATAGAAGCCCCCAAAAAGAAACAGGTAGTGCGCCCTGAACTTCCTGCCGGATTCTTGGAGAAACTGAAACAGATGCGATACAGCGACCACACGATACGGGTATATACAACTTACTTCGGGGATTTCCAACTTCATTTTGCTGGTCGTAATCTGAAAATGATTTCTGCTGAAGATATAAATGCCTATCTGCTCTACCTTATCGAAAAGAAACATATTTCTTCCTGCCAGCAGAACCAACGCATCAATGCCATAAAGTTCTACTATGAAAAGGTATTGGGGCAAGAACGCCGTTGCTATAAAGTACACAGAGCAAAAAGGGAGAAAACGCTGCCGGACGTGCTGAGTAAAGAAGAGATAAAATCATTTCTTGCAGTCGCTTCGGTTGATATACGCTTTTATTGTATGTACTCAATACTGTATTCAGCCGGGCTTCGGATAAATGAATTGTTAAGTCTGAAACCGGATGATATAGATGTGTCACGCTCTTTGATTCACGTGCGACAAGGGAAAGGTAAGAAAGACAGATATACGCTGTTGTCGAAGCCGCTTGTCGGCAAGCTATCCGAATATAGGGAAAGGTACAATCCGGAAACATGGCTGTTTGAACGGGAAACGGGAGTGCAGTTTTCAGAAAGTATCGTGTCGAAAAAGTTGAAAGAAATTGCTCTCGAAGCCGGAATAACAAAACGGGTGTACCCGCACCTGTTTCGACATTCGTTCGCTACCCACCTGATAGAGCAAGGAACGGATTTAAAAATCGTTCAAGAGCTGTTGGGACATAACAATATTAAAACCACAGAGGTATATGTTCATATAGCAGACACTTATAAAAGTAAAATTAAAAGTCCGTTGGATGATATTTTGACGGAAGAAACATTATAAAATTTGGAGTTGCTAACAGCGGACTGTTATGTTTCGCTGTTAGTAACTCGTTATGTGCAATTAAAAAACGATGTAAATATGAAAACTGAAAAAATTAGTGATGTCCTGCAAGGAATGGATGTCAATACAGAAGATGCGATTGTAACCTTATCAGATAAGGTTTGGGAGATAGGCGAATTAAGTGAAATTAAAAATCAAGTTTCCGACACTGTATTTGCATTTCACATAGTAGCCAATGTTATAGGTATCTATAAAGGTGATGGGTGGCAAGCGATTATAGAAGAAAATACAGAATTGCTGTCTTACATATCCCATGCAATGTATGAAATTGGACTGGACAAAATTGGAGATGCAACAAAGAATATCGAACAAATTTTCCCTCTCAATATAGATACCTTGTCTCTTGACGAAGACCAACTTTGTGAAGTTGTAAATTTCGTGCGTGGAAGCAGAGAAGGTAAGTATTTTACCATAACAATGGAAGAGCTTAAAGGCTATACTTCAGAAGAAAGGAAACAAATAACAGCAAAATATTTAGAAGCATGTGAAAAATTAGAAGATGCTACTGAAAATATATGGGGGTATAATGGTCCTGACAATGAAGGCTGGGGAGTTGTAGGTCGATATTTGGAAAAGCACTGGCAGGACAACTTTTGGAAATAAATGCACATAACACGCACCTCAATCTCCACAAATGGTGATTAGCTGCCAAACATTAGCACCAACTACAAAAAGAATATGAAAAAAGAATTAGAAATACTATTTGAGCGTAATAAAAGAGAGTTCGCATTCTTTAAAGAAGAAGCGAATAAAATAGGGGTAGCTTCAAAATGGGGACAAGGTGTGATTCCACCTTATTCAATTCTACCATTTCATAGTGAGTTACTTGGAAATAAGCCGGGGAGATTTCTAAAAAAAGCATCTAAACCGGGAGCAAATAGACAATGTTATTTATTAAATACCGACAATCAAATTATTAATGGTGTCGAATATGATTCGTTTAATGATTTGAATAGTCAATGGATAGTTTCTAACAAATTCTATTTTTATTCTTCTGATTCAACCATTCAATACTCTTTTGGTAGTGTATTTGAAAACGAAACAAATGCAAGATTAGAGAGAGTTACTATCACTCAAATAGAAGATAACAAAATCAAGAGTGCTTATAGTTTTGGTAATAGAAGCGAATATGAAGAACTTTACTATTCATACCAAGATGATAGGATTTGCGGTATAACACAAAAAGTTTGGGTAGATGCATATTTTGAGCGTCACTACATAATAATGTATGATGATATTTCAATCCTTGAAATATTGAGTGACGGTACAACTCAAAAAATATATCCGGAGTAATTTGATATGAATAGAGAAAACGGTGCTAACAAAGCGTGATAACACTTGAACAGTGTTCCCCGCTTAGCCATTATGCGCATAAGAAATGATTAATAACTGAAATATGAAATATTACCCCTTGGGTGGATGGAACACCTATAAATTTTTAGTCACTCCTCAAGAATTAAAAGAGATACTGAGGGATTTTCACCTTGTGGAATTTTGTCGGCGAGTACCTGCGGATTATGCTGAAACTGATATTGAGAATTTTATAAGTGATTATGAGGAGTTCTACCGTCTACTAATATCTGGACACAAGTTCAATTTTAGAAGAGATAATGTTATTACAAAGCTATTAATAGGGGTTACCAATGACTTAAGTAAATGTACTTACTATGCTGCATTTCAAGATAAAGAAGATAAACTATGGTATAAGACATGTGATTTTAAAGAGCCTTGTGTGGGAATAAATATTTTTGTTCTCTACCTTGACAAAGAGCAGAAATTACAATCTAAATTCAGCTATACACAATTTCCAGAGAATATAATGGGAATTCAGTTTGAATTTCCGAAGAAAATATATTTGAAAGAGAAAGAAGAGTGCGAAAAAAAGTGCAATGAATTGGATACCTATAATGAAGTGTATCAAGTTGCAGTCGAAAAAATTAAGCACCTATGTCGAAATCTGACAATAACGATTGGCGAGAATGTGCATAGGACTAAGATAAAGATCAGTCCGTCAGCATTAAAAGATATTAGAGATGGATATTTCATTAAAGAAAATAATTGTGTAATACAGTAAATACGCATAACAAACAGATAAATCTCCTCAAAGGGCGATTATCTGCCAGACATTAGCCACCACGTAAATAAGAATAAGAAATGAGAAAATATAAATACTGCAAAGAAACATTGGATGCCGCACTGGAAGGTTTACAATCTGAAAATGTGGCACAGAGAAAGAAAAGTACAAGGTTCATAAAGATGGCATCTTGCAGTGAAATATTCGGCAAGATGTGCGACACATTGGACGTGCAGGCTTGGTTTCTATCATCCAAAAACTATGAGAAGCTGATTGCAATCTTGTTAAATGAAAGCGAAGACAAATTAATATGGGAGTATTTATCAATATTAGACATGGTGTGTCGAAGATATGTAGACCATTCCTGTTATGCCAAAGATTTTGCAAAGCAGCAAATCTGCGTAACGTACAAGGAACGGACTTATGAGATTGCCAAACAATTTTCGCATCATTCAAGCGCAATAGTCAGACAAATGTCTGCCTCCATAATGGCTTACATGGGAGATGGTAATGCATGGGATATATTCTGTAATGTCATGTTGAAGAAAAGAGATTTATGTACTATCAGTCATATAACAGGGGCGATAGGACGTTATTGTTATTATACTAATAGGGAGATTAACGACAATTTCATTGGTGGCATTATGACAGACAGCCAACAAATTAATCTATCTAACAGTCTGCAATCAATCTATCAACACACCTCAAATAAAAGTATCAAAGGAATGTGTCTAACTGCCATTCAAGAGCTAAAGAGTATGAAAGAGGTGGCTAACAATCATCTAAACTTCTAAACATAGTTAGTTGAAACACATTAGTCACTGAACATAATAATTAAAAATATGGAAGAAGATTTATTGATACATCCTTATATCTCTATAGGTAATATAAAATTTGGAATGAACGAAGAAGAGGTAAAACTACTATTTAATAAAAATCCAGATATAGTATTACACGATTATCTGAAAAGAACAGATGCACGTTGGGATAATATTTCTGTCAAATTTGATAAAAAGGGATTAGTCAATGAAGTCTCTTTTATAAAGGGTCGGTATAGGGATTTTTTTGATGATATTGATCTTTTTAACGACAATAATACAATAAAGACATTGAACAAAATAGAAAAGCCTCTAAACACGGTGGGATTTAAAGTTTATTTTAAAATAGGAATTGCACTAACGGGATTTGGTAAAAATAAAGAAGAGAAAACAATTTCAATATTTTCAAAAGAATTGATTAAAATTTGGAAAGCATAGAAAGAACGTTTCAAGTCGAAATCAAATTATACAGCCTGCTAAATAGCAGTCTAATAACAAGAAAGTGACTAACATTCACCTTAACTGCTAAACGAAGTTAGCTGAATCCCATTAGCTACCATAAAAATTATATGAGAAATTATAAATACACCAAAGAAACATTAGATGTAGCACTACAAGGACTACAATCTGAGGATGTTGCAGAACGAAAGAAATACATAAGTTTTATTTCCAACGCATCACGTAGTGAAGTGTTTGGCAAAACGTGTGATACTTTAGGTGTACAAAGCTGGTTCTTATTACCGGACAACCGGGAAAAGCTAATAAATGCTATACACCAAGAAACTGAACCAAAGTTACTTTGGGAGTATCTATTAATAATAGATTCGGTATGTGATAGATATATAGATGCTTCATTTTATACCAAAGACTTTGCAAAAGAGCCATTATGCGTCGAGTTCAAACAACGGGCTTATGAAGTAGCAAAACAATATTCGAAACATTCGAGTGCAATAGTCAGGCAAATGTCAGGTTCCATAATAGGTTATATGGGAGATAATGACGTATGGGATATTTTTTGCGATGTCATGGCGAAGAAAAGAGACTATACTACTATAAGTCACATAACACTGGGTATAGTGTGGTTTTGTAAGAAAGTAAATGCAAATGACGGACATATATTTGGTGGAACTATGACAGAAGACCAACGAACCAACATTCTCAATAGTTTACAGTCAGTCTATGAACGTTCCTCAAATAGAAGTATTAAAGGAATGTGTTTAAGAACTATTCAAAAATTAGAAAACATAGAAGAGGCAGCTAACAATCACCTTAACAGCTAAACGCAGTTAGCTGAATCCCAAGTTATCAGTAATTGAACAACTAACAAACTAATATATGGAATTTAAAGTTTTAGAAATTTCTTATGAGTTAGATAATGAAGAAGGTCTTAACGCCTTATTCTTTCAAACAAGTGAAGGCTATTATACTATATCAAGGTTGAAAGAAGAAGATAACCTTTATATGGAACTAAATAGTCAAGAGAACGGAAAGTATTTTGATACAGAATATTTTGATTGTAGTGTTAGAAACGGCTGTATATCTTTTAATGTGCCTGAAAATAGAAATTGGGATTTAGGAATATACCAAAATATAACTTTGTTGTTTTCTCCTGTGAATATAGATGAATTTAAGAGAATATCAATGGTAGTCAGAAATATATTCACAGAAAGAACAGGTATGTATTATACAAATGAATAGATTAATAAAACTCACTGATAACGAAGCAGGATAACGCTTACAGCGTTCCCCGCTTAGCCATTATCAACATTGTAAAAAATGAAAGTATATAGAATAGCGATAAATATAAATCCCCAATATGCTCACATTCACGCACAAATGGGGCAAAACCTTTCAAAAGGTATTAAAGTGATGTGGGATGATTGGATAGCCAAAGGGAACGTAATACCTGATTTTGTATATAGTGCATATACTATTTGCAAAAAAGAAATAGCGGATAATTTGCAGAAACATTTTGTGGGTCTGAAGTTAGTAGAACTTAACTTTGAAAAGAATCCTAAAGAGTTGATTGCAAAAAATCTTAATAGGCTAAAATGGCTGCCTAAAGAAAATGTAGAGTTAACTGGAATTGATACAGATGTAGAAATTCCAGCATTACCGCAAAGTACTTTACGATTTGGTATTAGCGGACTGACAGGAAAAGAATGTATAAAAGAAATTATTGGAGCTGAAATTTTAAAAGGAGATAATATAATACCTCGTGAAGCAGGTAAGGGTATATTCTTCAAAGCAGAAGATATAGGTGGCTATAATTTTTTTAAACCAATCGCATACCCTTTTCTGCTATGTACAGAAGAAGTAAAGTTCTATATACAAGAACAGGGATATTCCAATATCATTTTTTTAGAAATTGGAGATGTAATATAGTTGATAACAAGCACCTGTGCCACCCAACGGTGGCAAGCTGTACCCCATTATGTATCTTAATAAAATTCAATATGATATATATTCGTAAACAAACTTCACAGGAAATTGCAAATATAACCATAGTACAAGGAGAATCAATACAATTATTTGGTACACAGGGCTATACTGTGAGTCAATTGCAATCCATTAATAAATTGCTTGGAATGAATGATTGTATGATATGTATTGATTGTGATTTAGGAATAAGTCAAGAAGATGAAGATTTGATATACAATCTCAATATTATTGAATTTTTGAGTAATGTACGGCATTTACTTGTCTCCAACTTTCCGCATAAAGCAGAATTGGATTCTATTGATTTTGTTCAATATACTCCATTACTGCAAAGTCTTTCAATTTTAGGTCTGATTAAAAGAAGCATATCATTGCAGAGCCTGCAAAAGTTAAAGTTCTTAGATACTCTTAATTTTGGAGACTATTTGGAAATTACTAAAAAACAACTTTCTGTCATTAATAGTTTGACAAATCTTAAAGAATTGGAGGTCAAAAAAATGGATGCATCGAGTCTGAATCCTAACTTCAATATGAAAAAGTTATCCATATTCTCCAAACTGACAAACGGGGAGTGTTTGCCTGACAAATTTCCGAATTTGGAGTATCTGTATCTGAAAAGGCAGACGAAATGCTCGGATTTTTCGTGGATATCTAAATTGGTTAATCTGAAAAGACTTTATCTGCACTGGACTTTCAGTCTTGAGACCTTGCCGGACTTGTCAAAACTGAGCAACTTGGAATTGTTGGAGTTGGCAGGCTGCCCGAATCTGCGCTATGGTATAGACAGTGTCAGATATCTTCTGAAATTGCAGCGTTTTGTCGCAACGGAACTAACATGTCTAACAACCGAAGAATTGGAAAAAACATTATTTCATCTGAAAACCTTGAAATCTGTATATATTTATTTCAGAAATAATAATGCAGAGAATAAAGCAATGGAAAAGTTAATGAAAAAATATAATTGGGTAAGTCATCCCAACTTATAAAGATACATAACAAGCGGCTTACCCTCCCCTGAGAAGGTCGGTTAGCCACCGGACATTATCAACAGTGCAAATAGTAAAATATGAAATTTAAAATAAAGGTTACATCGGGACTTTATTGTCAGAATCAATATCAAAAATCTATGAATTTTGATTATTCAAGTGGTTATCCAGAAATGAGTTGCTTTGATTATAATGCCATTGAAACTTATTTTCAAAATTTGACAGGACAAATTAAAGTGGATGATTCAATAACTAATTGGACTTTATCTATTGAAATTTCTCTTGGCGGAGTAATTGGAGAAAAGGAAATTTGTATTGGAAAACGAGGTATCACTTATTTGACAGATAAGGAAAAGATCATAGGCATTAATATATCTTTACCAATAAAAGACGAAATAAGTTGGGGTATTGATAAAAAACACCGTTTCAATGAATATGCTAAAAGAAAATCAGACAAGGGCGTAACAATAATCCCCGTTGATTATGCTCAATTTAAAGATATGACAGATTATGTGGAAAGTAGTATTAAGCTATCCTTAAAACAAGTTTTCACTGACGGGATTACTTTGAAAGGGCATACAATAAAGTTATAATCATTATAGAATTTAGTTGATAACAATCAGCAAACCTCCGAAAATCGGTTAGCCGCCAAACATTAGCAAAAACAGAAAGTCTATGAACAAAGAATACCATGTATTAGAAGTAGAGGACACAAGTTCTGCGGAGTTTACAAAGAACTATTGGAAAAAGCAGCCGAAATTCTCTTTGAGAGAATATATCAAAGAAAACGGTGCGTATCCTGAACAAATTCCCGATTTAAATCTTGAAATTAGGATTTATGATGATGTGGAATTTAATAGGCTGAATGATTTTATTTTCAGCCCGATAGAGCATTTGTGTATATCCGAAAAGGTCAAAAACATCATAGAACTTTGTTCTTTACCCGAACATCGTTTTTTTAATGTAGATGTTTATATGCCTAAAAAAAGGAATAAAGTAGATGCCAACTATTATGCTCTACATTATGACTTTACCTATATTCAAAATGATATATTAGGAATGATTGATTATGAAAAATCTAATATTCGGATAAAAACAAAAGCAGGAGAATATCACTTAGTAAGAGATAGAAAAGATGTAGAGAACTTGCCTATACATAACAAAACTATATCGGAAATGATAAGTAAGTTGTCTGAAACGGCAAAGCTAAGAGAAAAAAATCAGAAACAAATATCTACTTTATCTGAGGAGTATTGGAATTTTGAACAAGTTGATAAGATATATTTTAATCGTTCTTTTGATTTTTCAATGGATTTGTTTCAAATACCCTACTTTTCATGGATGATTTATATATCTGACAAACTAAAAGAGGAACTTGAACGAAATCGCATTACAGGAATAACATTTTCAATTCCGGGTAATAAACAGTATCTTGTTCATAGACCTAACCTAATATTAGAATGGGGATAATATTTTGCTAACAAGGTCGAGCCAACAGCTAAACGCTGTTCCTCACCAAACCATTAATAGTAATAAGAAAGATATACAATATGAATTACTTTTTACAAATTGCATCACGACCTAATTATCCATTAATATTGGATGAAAGTCAAAATCCCCATATTCCCTTAAAATTAGGTTCTGACCTAAATTTGGGTAACTATATTCATGAATATATATCTTCTCCATTAGTTTATCGGGATGCAGAAAATAGTACTGTTTCTTTTGACCGCTTAATCACTTATGATGTTCTCAATACTGTTTATGGGGGACAAATAGTATCAGAACGTATAAGGCGGGTAATAGAGGAACATTTCCCAAATGAGGTACAATTCTTTGATGCCATATTCTATTATAAAGGAAAGATGTGTAATAGCTATTCCGCTATGAATATCCATAACCATATAGAATGTTACGATATGGAGAAAAGTATTTATTCTATTTCTCCTGTGGATAAGAGTTCTGAATTTGAGAAACGAACATTAATAGCATCACCATTAGAGGAATATGGCATTAATTATAATATAGTCCGATGCTCGTTTGATAATCAAATAGTGGTATCGGAAATGTTCAGAAAAGTGATTAAGGCTAACAAATTTAATTGTATGTCTTTTGCTAAGGAACTGGAAATATACTATTAACAAGCGAATAAGCAGCCCTAACGGTCAGCTATTCACAAATCATTAGTCACAAAAAAATAAAAAGAATTATGGGAACAATAAGATGTGGATTTTGGGCTTTAAAATTTGTTCTTTCTCTTGAAAGTATGAAAGAATGGTTGGAGCTTTGCAGAAGCCTAAATGTCAGTTTTGAAATACCCAATCATGAACGAACAAAGCATTCCATAGAACAAGTATATGAAGCATATTGTCAGTTTTACGGATTGCTTATGACGACTGAAATATCAGACTACATAAATCTTAAGGCTCCTGCATACACAATGCTTTTTTTCAGTGGAAATAAAGCGAAGCCTATTTCAAGTTATCATCTTGTGCCTTTTGACCATGCTATCTATAATCGTGAAAACAGGAAAGTTGCATCTCTACGTCTTTGTTTGGAAATATCATATCCTAAAGGTGTTGCTGTAACCTGTGAAGACGATAGGTACTTTACATATGAAGATATACAGCTACATGAGCCATTAGGTTACCCAATGTTCCTACAACTAACAGATTTTGTAAAAAAACACACAAAACCATTACGTTATGTAATGAATGGTGTAGAACACAAAACTCCTATTCGTATCTCTCCACAGGCAAAATATGATTTAGCTTGCAGTTGGATAGCAAAAAAATATGAGTGGAGCATTAAAATGTAGTGACTAACAAGCACCTAAACTGCTAAATACAGTTAGCTGCAAACCATTATCGCTAAATAAATGAATTACAAACTAAAAGATACTGAATATGGAACTTTACATTAAAAAATGGTGGGGCAATTATGTAGGTGGATGTGATGATTCTCTTCTATTGCTGGATTATTTCGGAAAGCAAACACAAAGTAATCTTGAACTAAGTAAAATACTATCAGATATTCATTTAGATGTTTTGCTGAAAGAAAACTCCATCAATGGGGGCGATGTTTATTTTTGTGTAGAAAAAACACATGAACCACATTTCGATATGGCTGTCGATGTTGTAATAGATTTATCTGCTATTCTTTTAGAAAGCATCAAAAATGGAATGGTTGATATAAAACATTTAGATAGCAGTAGCAAATACTCCAATAGTTTTTCTATTTCTGCATCAAAGGATGATGCAATGCTGCTCCTGAGTGGTCTGAACAACTTTATAAATACTCCACAAGAATACGAACTTGCGGAGTTCATGGATGAGAGTGAGCTGCAAGAATTAGTAAATGATTGCAAGGAAATTAGTAGCTTATTAAGCAATTGTATTAATCAAATGTAGCGATAACATATACCTGTCCTGCCTAATGGCTGCAAGCTACATCCCATTAT
>QWCY01001369.1_pt1 | contig 35793 bp, 49 predicted proteins | sample 1972631 | NCBI WGS metagenome assembly QWCY01 (sample SAMN09866696, study PRJNA288562) | Human gut metagenome isolate pre1_stool, whole genome shotgun sequencing... | isolation source: gut | host: Homo sapiens | place: USA: California
TGTCCCATCAGGCTATGCTAATAGTTAAAACAATTCGGGAATTTCAAAAAATATAAAAAATTTTAATTTTAGGTATTGACTTTCACAGGGACTTATAGTATTATACTTAATGTCCTTGTGAGAGCAACATCTTACAAAGCACAATGCGCGATTGGCTCAGCGGTGGAGCACCTCCTTGCCAAGGAGGGGGTCGCGGGTTCGATTCCCGTCTCGCGCTTTCTTTTATTTTATCCCCGGTAGATTTCTACCGGGGATTTTATTACTTAAAAACATCTTCTATTCCAAAAACAACATATCCATTTTTTAACCCATATCCATTCATAACATACTTGATTTCATATAAATACTCATTAATCTCATGGTGATATGCAACTCCTTTATCGTCCACAACAACAAAATCTATTAAATCACCACGCTGAAAACCTCTATCATTTTTTCTGATTTCAAAATTTTTTTCGCCAGTAATAATTGCATTTGCAAACTCTTCTTTTATTTTTAATTTATGTCGTGCACGTTCAGCCATCTTAAAATCATCTCCTTTAACACTTAATTACATAGCCATGATGTCAAGGTAATCCCCTTTAGGGATTAAACCTATATTACTTGTTTATTAATTGCACCTGATAATCATAATAATATTCAAATATCTGTTTTGGGTTCACAAATTGATTTGCATACATTATTTCAGGCTTTTCATTCTCTTTAGGCTCATATCCCATTTTTTTCCATTGCTTTTCTAAAAATAGGACTTTTCCATGTTGACGCTCATTTGTTGCTACTTTCATGATATCACCTCACTTTCTAAGGCTCCTGAATAATCTCTTTATCTTCTAAATGAATAGAATATCCTGCTTTTTTCAAATCCTCATACGATTCAAAGCCGTATTGCATAGCCATGATGTCAAGATAATCCTCTTTAGGGATTAAACCTATATTAGTAGCTACCATATCATTCATATAAATTCACCTCACTTTACGTTCAGAATTAAAAATATACATTCTAGAAATAATAAAAAATATACTATCCATACTACAAGACCATCTATTGTACACTCAAAGAAATCACACAGCCTATCAATAATACTCTTCATTATAATCACCTCACTCTCAAAGCTTCCTGAATCATATCTCTTAGGTAAGTGATATCGTTCCCGGAGCTGATAATGTAGAATTTCTCTGTAGTCCTGATTTCAGCATGTCCCATAAGATCTGATATGATTTTTGTGGGAACCCCATTTTCGTGTAGGGTAGTAGCGAATGTCTTTCGGATGAGGTGCGAATTGAACGGAAGAACGTCACACAGCTCATTAAGCCGGGAAATCGTCCGCTCAATGCTCTTACTTAAAATGGTATCAGCACCATCATAAGCGATATGCTTATCCTCATATCCCTGTTGAGTGTGATACTCCCTAAGCTTCAGGAGAATATAAACCGCTTCATTGACAAGCGGTATATACCTAACACCATGCGGTGTTTTAGTGGTGTCCTGATCATGATAGGAAATGACACCTATACGATTTCCGGAATTATCACGCGCATAGCTCTTGGTTTGAGTGGTATGTACATAGAGCTTTCGTGCATTAAAATCAATGTCATTCCATGTGATACTTGCCAGTTCGCCTATGCGTAATCCGAGATAGAAGTTAAGGCACACGCATAGACTTGCCGACCTCTTTTCCGGGTAGATATTATCATTAAGAACAGCATTTATAATAGCTGTTCTATCTGTTGAGCTGATACAGTGCTCAATTTTTGTATTCTTTTTAATATTGCCTTCTGCAATATACCTTTTTACTACAGCCCAGTTAATAGGCTTAGCATATCCTATGTTACATTCATAGGCATATTGCATAGAGTTATTTATTATCTGGTATATCCGGTTAAATTCCTTTTGAGTGATATTCTTATATTTTATAAGGATATCATTTAAAAACTGATATATGTAAACCTCATTGAGCTGGTGTACTGACATATCAGTTATAGCATTATTGGCATAATACTTGTTATATGTACACTCAATCCTGTCTACAGACTGAGGTTTTATTGCATTGATTTTAGTAAGAAACCAGCCGTCATAAACCAGCTTGAAACTTACCTGTTTATCAGCCGGGACATCGGTAATAATGCCCTTCTCATAGCCGATAGTGAGCCATTCATTTTCTAACATTAAAATTCCCCCTTTAAAAATCGAAAGATATCAGTTTACCACCGAATTAACTGCAGGGTGGAAGCTGTTTTTTATAAAGATTGGCTTTGAGCTGCTGCGCCTGCAAGGCGCTACAGCTCAAAACCATAATTCTCTTTATAAAAATTATTCAGCTTACCAACCCATGAGGTCATATTCCAGTTAAATTCTACAGGGATAAACTGAGTATCATAGTTCACATTTTTAAATAATTGTGCATTTTTAATGCACGTAAAATCCCTTGCGCTCATAGTATTCATGTTTATATATTTATAATGAATACGCTGTCTATCGCCTTTTGCAAGAATGACAGCATTACTCTGAGTCCGCAGGCGGTTATATACCATGCTTGCTTCTATTGACGTATAAATGAACAAGCAATTTTGCTTACCGATTGTATTTAAGAATATTGAAATATTCTTAAGCTTGCGGTAGTCCTGAGCGTCAAGACCATTATAAACCTCATCTATCAGGACTATCTTCGGACTTAAATCAAGCGGAAGTTCGTCAATGCTTCTTACATAAGTAAATCCGGAATCAGTAGTGTACAAATTAGTGTATACGCGTAAATCATACCCGGCTTCTTTACATCTATCCTGTAGAGCACGAGCTATTTTATAAGCTATCAGTGTTTTACCGGAACGCTGTTTACCATACACACCAAGCACCGCGCCGGGCATTACATTATACCCTGATTAGCGTCTTTATCATTCGGATTGCTCCGAACGGAAACTCCTCTAATCATTTCATTCTGAGTATATGCCGCAAGTAAATCCTTTAAGGTCTTAGAACTCATAAATCCTAGGGATTTATTCTCCTTCATAAGAACCGATATATCGTTAAACAGGGCACGCAAATCTTCAAGCCCCCATTTCTCTATAAAATAACTTGCCTGAAACATAATTGAAATCTGGCACGAATCAAACTGCGGTATTATTTTATAAATAGACTGTATAGGGTCTGCAGGCTTGTCTGATACGGTCATGTCATCAAGTATGTCCTGAAAATCAATTTCTGCCATCTAATCACCTCACTTGCTGAACACACCTATCAATATGATAAACATAATGATGAGCTGGACTATAAAATACATGGTAGGGCGGGTATCTTTCATAAAAAAATTCTGAAAAGCGATTGCAGACATGCGGCGCTTGTCTCTGATAAATTCAAGGTCTACATCGTCAAGCTCCACAATTTTATCTGCACCATAACACTTAAATTCCTCATCCTCAAGCTTTGCGTCGAGCATGTTATTAAGTTTTTCAAGTGAAGAGCTGCTCTTCATTCCACTTTTGGTAATAACATAGTACATCAGTCAATTCCTCCTCTTACAATAGTCATTGCTTCAATGCATGCAGTTGACATTCTGATAATGAGATAAACAGCTATCACAATACCAAAAATGAGATTGTAATTTATCTCTTCATACATATAAATAATCATTTACGTCTTACCCTCCATATTTTATTAGCCTGAATAACAGCTTCTATTCCGACATCACAAGCCAGAACAATAACCATAAATGTGAAAATTGCACTTATCATCTTCTACGTCCTCCCCATTTCTTTTTAATCATAAGCTGTATAATAAACTGTATGATTGTAAAGAAAATAAAAATCAACAATAGCTGTATCATGAAATCACCTCTTTCGTCTCCATGCTGAAATCATAATTATAAATTCAAGACCAAGAATAAAAAGCAACACAACATTCTGCGTTTTTATATCTTTCATAATCATATATTCAGAATAAGTAAGAGCAGGCGTCTCATTCTCAACATACTCATCTATTGAGCTGTAAATAACAGCCTGCGTTTCGGGTTCAGTCTCAAGCGCAGCCTGTGTCTGTGCCGGAAGCTGATAAACGATAATAGTTTTATCTGCTGGCTTGTCTGTGCCATCTGCCAATGTACTTTCAAGTTCCTCATCAGACAATTCTGATTTATCACTATCAGTGCTGTCATTTAATATGCTTTCGATTTCATCACTTATGCTTGAAAGCTCCTCATCTTTTAAACTCACAGTTTCAATTTCTGTTACAGCTTCGCTTTCTATCACATCAGTTTCTGGTTCCGCAGCGTATGTCTTGATATACAACGCAATCAGTAAAATCAAGAAAACAATGATAAATGAAGCAATAAAAATCAAAATAGGCTTTAAGATGTTCTTAAATTTCTTGAAATAGTTTTTCACTTTTAATTTCTCCTTCTCAAATAGAAATTCTTCGTAAAAAAAAACCGACATTATGACAACAAAAACTATGTCTAATATCAGGTTCAAAATTTTATAATATATGTCCATGTAAATTCCCCCTGTATTAGATTACATCACCACCCCAAAAAGCGGGGCGGTGATGACTTTATCAATACAAACCAGCTCTAAAGTCTGCCGGAAAAGGCATTCTTTAAACTGTAAATGATTGTAAAACCAAGTGCAAATCCTGCACTGATATACACCAACGGCATCATGCTGTTGGTAATGACGTTCGTATAGGCGAACATCTGTGAAGGGTCAAAGTTTAACTGGAGAGTTGCTCCGGCTACTGGCTCACCCTCAGCAACAACTGAAATAAGTGCTGGAATAAACTTATGCATGTTCTTATCCTCCTTTTTAATCTGTATATATTTTTAACCTTGCAAGAGTTAACACGTTAAAAACCTTTGAATAAATTCTTGATTTTATTAAAAATAGCGGTTTTACCACCCAGTGATGTGAAACTGTTCCCTATTTTTGTAATCTGTTCGATTACCACCTTGCCAAGTTTGACAAGGGTAAATAAAATTCCAAACAGTATTGAGAGATAGATTGTATAAAAAAGGGTATCACCTATACAGAACCGAATTGTTCCGATTGCTTCGGTAACCGGAACACCTGTATATGTGCCGGATGAACCATTACCCATATTATCAATCATGCCCTGAATAGTGTCTTTAAAGTTTACTATCTCTTTATATGTCCGGGTGACAGCGTCCTCTGCACCTCTTAAAGTGCTGAAAAGGGTATCAACAGTATTTTTTATCCATCCGAAAATTGACGAATCATCAGTTGTATCAATTCCGGAATCAGGAACCGTTGTTATTTCATCAGCCGAAACATGAACAGAATACATGCATGTATTTACTGCGCAGACCGCAATAAACAGTGCAATTCCGATTATGTAATTATTCAGATACTTGTTTGTCCTCATTTAATAACTCCTATACTGCCGTTATTTATCTCCCTGCGCAAAACTTTGACAACTGTAAATATTACAGTTATATACATCAGTAACCTTAGAAAAGCGATTATTGAAAAGCTTGTCCCCGGAATACATATACTGTTTGCATAATTCCAGCCAAGCAGGATATTCTCATTAAACAGTACCGGCTCCGCCGGAATCTGGAACATAAGAATGATATATTGAAGTATCTTCAAAAATAAAGCAACGAGTGAACCAAGTATTAGTACCAGGTACATAATCATCTTGACTAAGGTAAAAATACTTACATTTTCCTCTTCGTCATCCGACTTGGTGCGGTCAAGCGAATCAATCAAAGTGTTCAAGCTGAGAACGGCAAGAATACTTTTAGCAAGATTAATTAACTCATCCAATTTCTCTGATAATATATCAAGTGGGGCAGAGCACTTCTCAAATCCGTCTTTAATAAGATTTGCTATATCGGCAAGAAAAGGAATTGACTTATCGGTATTCCATAAATACTTAGTCAGGTTATCATTGATGTTATCAAGCTTCTTGCTTATTGCCTGCAATTCATCATATAAATTGACTTCCTTTTCATATATCTTTTTTATGTACTCATCAACAGTGCTCATATCTACAGCAGATCCATCTGTTCCGGTTCCAGAACTGCCACTGGAATTGTTAATCGCGTCTATTATCTGTTGAGCATATGAAGAAAACTGTTCATAAGTCAAATAATTACCTTGATTTTTTAAACTGGAATCAAAATACTCTTTCAACTGATTGGCAATTCCAACAAGGACAGCCTGCGTCTGTTCATTTTCTTCAAGGTATTTTGTGTATATTTCAACCTCTTTATTATATATACGTTCAAGCCATAACTGCTGTACGGCAGCACTTTCCTTAATTGCTCCAATCAAATCTTCTTTACCTGCGGCAAGGTTCTCATTCATTGTTGCAAGGGTAGAGGAGATAGCAGCGTCTATTTTGTCTTGCTTTTCGGTGTAGTCCTGAAAGTCCTTCATGTAATCATCAATCAGGTCTTTAATTTCATTGTTGACTTTTAACCAGTCGCGGTTGAGGTCATCGAGCTTAATGCTGATAGATGATAAATTGTCATTGATTGATTGGATTAAAACATTTCCATCATTACTATTCTTTGCAATTCCCTTTGTATCAAAATAAATTTTTTGCTTTGGTCCATAAAATCGCTGAGATAAAAAGTATTTTAAATCCGAATTATCGGCATCATTGCCTAAAGTGTAAGTATAATAATATGTCCAGCTTCTAAAATTATATCTATCTATTTGATTAAAAGAGACACTTGACATAAGATAATTACCTGTCTTATTACTTATTGCTTTCAAATATTGTGATTTTGTATTTAAGTTTTCATCATATCCATATAAACTAAACCAGTCATAATCATATTGAGAGGATTTACTAAATGCAAAAAGTCTCTCTTTTTTTAATTTTTCTGAATCTACACTTGACAATTTATAAGAATATAAATTGCGAATATTTTCAATATATATGTATGGAGCTACAGAAAAAATAAAAAAATTACCATAATCTACATCAACTACATTCGAATCTTTAACATTTATAACTGGTAAAATTAAACAGGTTTTAGATTTTAAATATTCGGTTTTTAAATTATTGGCTACATCTTTTTGATATTTTGCAATAATAGGATAGCCATTTTTACCATTCGACCAATACCATCCTTCATCCTCCTGCACCGCGTCAAGCACATCATTGTAAACATTCTTTACATAATTTATTGATAAATTAACAGTCCCGGTACTTGCGTCATAGGACTCGACAACATCATCCGCTGTCATATTATGACCTGAAAGCCATTCCTCATAGTCAATTTTATTTTGACAAGCACCTACACCGATACTATTCAAATCAAAAGTACACATATCATTAACAAAAAATCCAAGTTGTGTTACCGTATACATCCATGAATTTTTCATTAAATCGAAAACATTATCCGGATTTCCTTTATAAGGATTATCCGAATTACCTTTTATAGTTTCCTCCTCAGCAAAAACGCTCTGAGTGTAAATTGATGTAAGGGTGGTGACAGTCAGGGCACCAATTAACATATATGTAATTGTTTTTCTTAAAAAATTTCTCCTGATTGCCACCATACAAACCTCCTACATAATCACATTTGCTACAAAAACTATACACACCATAACTATACCTATTATCAGATATATTATGTAGTCAGATAAAAATCCTTTCCATTCAAATAACCAATTTTTCAAGTATTTTTTTATCATCTTTTACCTCTAATACTGTCAATTGTGCCTTTAACACAATAGCAAAAAGAGTAAGTAATCATTACAAGAAGTACAACACTAATCATGCTGCACCTACTTAATTACCGGATTCTGAATAATGGTGCTGCCATTACTGAATCCTACAAAGCCCTGAAGCTCCTTGCCGATACACTCTTTATTAAAAACCTTGCCGTCATCACCAAACACCATTGCGCTAGTGATTTTTGAGCCTGCAAGCTCCTCGGAGTGCTCCTTGTCATAATCAGAGAAATCTTCCTGATACGATACTACACATACCGGAGTTCCCTTCTTTGAATTAAACTTTCTGTAACCTAAAATCTTCCTCATGTTTTTTTCCTCTTTTCTTTATTATTTTTTTTGATTTATTTTTAGGGGAATTGGAAAGCCTTTATACACTGCCATGTCCCTACATGAAACTCCCTGCAGTTATTAGTGGCTTTTTTATCCGGGATTTAAACCGCCCCAATTTAATCTGAATCTCTATGGAATATACCATACAGCATCAAAAACCATAAAATTCCAGTATTTAATCCAAAACAAAAAACTAAAAATGTAATTGCGCTCTTCATGTTATACCTCCTCTTTTAATGTCCATATTCCGGTATTCTCATTAAATTCTGCTACTTCACTTAATGCTTGAAAAACAAACATATCCTGGAGAAAATCATTTAAACTTGACAATCTCTTTTTAATAAGAGAGCAAGCATATTCCGTTATTGTTAACATTTCAGATTCTATGTTATCTAAAAGAACAATAACTATAGTTCTTGTTTTCTGTAAATCATAGTTATATTTGCTTGTATAGTCAGATACATGAAATTCTGTTTTTGTCATCATACAGTATTCATATATACCAGTTCTTATATCTTCGTCTTTAACATTTCTACTTAATACTTCTTGTAACTTTTCCTCAACTGTCATTTCATTCCCCCGGCAATTTGTTATTGCCTTTTCCTTTCGTTTTTGATAAACTACAATGTGAATCATTTTGTGAGGGTAGCAGGAAGTAAGCTGCTCAGGCTTCAAGTCCTGCCGTTCTCCCTCACGCTCTGGCTTTTAAAGGTTGCCAACCTACGCGCTGATAAGTAAGTGATAACTAGGTGCTATCACCTTGATTTAAGTTATATCATAGTGCTATCACCTTGTCAACACTTATTTATATTAATTTTTATTTTATTATAAATAGGGGGATAGAATGCCAAGTACAAAACCACAAATTCTTATTAGAACAGACCAAGAACTAATTGACGCACTTGATGTAATAGCAAAAGAACAAAAAAGAAGTAGAGCTAATTTGTGTGAGCTTATATTGTCTGATTATGTAGATAGTTATAATTCCACTAAAAATAAAGAATCATTAATTTCTCAGAACATAGAAAGTAAACACAAGATTTCATAACAGGATTTATTATCAAAGCTATGGAAAGTAATATAAAAATAAAATATATGACTAAGGGAGAAAAAACTTTGACAGCACAAATTATATACTTTATATTTACAAAAATATGTCTATTAGCAATTCTATTTTTTTTAATCTACCTTGCATACAAATTAGTAAGGTTAGTACTTTTAATGTTTTCCGGTAAATTTCAAAAGGGTCCTGTTAAAGAAATTAAATTATCTAAAGAGCAGTATGAATTGATAAAAAGAGAAATGGTTATTGAAAATAAAAAGTACAACGAAATTATGAACGATATTATAGCATTTTATTTTAAAAATCATTGATTAAAACAAATCAACTTTCTTGATTGTTTGGAAGTTGATTTATTTTTTTGTCATTTTGTTATAAAGTTGTTTTTTACTTCATAACAAAATTTAAGTCTGGAAAGCCCCATAAATAGGGACTTTTTTGGAGTTTTGTTTTTGTTATAAAGTTGGCGGTAATACTAGCGCCAACTTTTTTTTTTGAAAATTTTTTTTACTGTAAATATGATAGTATTTTTATATGGAATCTCAACGGCGAACCCCGACCGCGCCCCGTTCCGGGTCTTGTCTTCCGGGATTGCCTTTGGTTTTCTATATTCTAATCGTTATCAATTTACAACTTTATTACTCACATTGCCCCCTAAATCCCCCCATAGGGGGAAAAATTTGTTTATATACATTATATTCAGAGGGTAGGGGAGTAGCATATTATAGTGTACAATTAGTAATCAAACGCGGGTGTCGGTAGTAGCTGCCGATATGCAGTACCGCGAACCAAGACGTTATCTGCCGCTACGTTGTTTAATCATCTGGTATATAGCTGATAATATATTTTGTGGCGCGCCAAGGTAACAGTTAAACTGGCTCCGCTTCATCGGCATAAAACGCCGCTGAACCCCCTAAAAAGCAGGGGGCACGTTTGGTTTGCTGTGGCTCTTGCAAATTAGTTATAACTATGCTACAGTATAATCATAATCAACGTGAAAGGGGATGAACAAGGTGGCATATACTAAGAAGGACGCTTACGATTATATTAACCGCTATCAGCGTGAAAAATATGATAGAATTACAATTCTTAGGAAATCCGGCGAAAAAGAAAGATTAACTCAGATTGCTAAAGATAATGGGTATAAAACGGTTACGGAGTTTATAAATGCTTGCATTGATGAAAAAATCGAAAAAATGTGATATAGTTATAAATATATATTGACATAGTTATAACTATGTTATATAATAATATTGTCGAAAGGCAATAACCCCGAACCAAGGGCAGGCAAAGTCCGGTGGGGAAAGGAGGTTTCATGTTTGAGGATATGAGTGTATTTAAGAGTTATTTAAGACGTCTTTTACAAGATTTAAAAGACTTAAAGGAAGCACTGAAAGATAAGGAATACGATAAGGCTTCTGAAATGGCAGACAAGCTCATTGAAGATACTCAGAAAGGGCTTGAAGATGATTAAGCTGTAATACAGCAGGAGAGTAAGAAGGACGGCGACCTGTCAATGCCGTCCCTCTTTTTTTATACTATCACATAAAAAATCAATCTTCAAGTTTAAATTCCGCAGCCGTTAAGAAGCTTTACAATTGCCGCCACTTTATCAACATTCTTAATATGTCCAGTCAAGCACTCCATGAGTTCAACAAATAAATCATTACCTGTTTTCAACTGATAGCGCTCATCAAAGGGGCGCTGCACATCAGGTTCAGAAAGTGGAGTAGCATCACACTTTTCTTGTTTTGTCAATACTTTTTTCTCAACTTTTTTATTTTGTGCGACGTCGCACAACTTTTTATTACATCCATTTCTCTTATAATCCCGTATAGCCTTAATTGACATAGACGGAGATATATCTTTATCAATCTGCTGTGGGCTAAGCGATGCCATTTCGACAAGTTGCCCAAAAGAAAAATCACTGTATTTATCATCTATCCACATTTTATGCACATTATTTTTAACCTCGCTAAAACGTAAGAAAACGGATATTATCCTTGACATCTGAGTATGCTCAATACCAAAATTTGCCTGTACAAAATCAGCTAAAGAAGAATAGCCAAATTCTTTATAATATTCATTCCGATCAAATTCAACCAGATGAAACCCCAGTGTTATATATCTCTTTTTTATATCCTGAATATCATCCCTGATATACTCAAAAGAACCTCTGGCGCTCTCCGAAGCAACAGATCCGGTAAAACCAGACTTATATTTTATAATTTTATCATCCATAAAACCTCCTAATATCTCATCCATATTGGCAATTCTGAATCCTCACAATTTATAAAACCATCTTCCGTCCCTAATGCGGCAATTTTAAGACGTTCATAATCGCTGTATTCTCTCATATTCATTTCATATTTTTTAAAACAGCCCTGCTGCTTGTAATGATATACAATTTTATCAATTCGCCTTTTGAGCTGTTCAACTGTATCAATATGTGTGTCCTCTTGAACCATTTTTTTATAGAGTAGCTCCGGGGGGAAGATAGAAGATACATATACCTTGTCCCACAGCATGTACACATTGTTGTATCGACAATGCACCTGTGACGTATACCCATCAAGTAGACTTAGGAGCTTCGTGAATGTAATCTGTCCCTTGAATTCATCAATGAATACAATTTTCTCTGCGTTGTACTTGTCAAATAGAGCTGAACCACCATTGTCATAGTCATTTGCAAAATACACATTATCACGTCCATATTCTTCACACAGATTGACATATTCATGTGACTTGCCAGTTCCTGCTGCGCCACAATGCCATTCTACATAGACATCTCGATATACTGGTACGCTTTGACGCTTCATTTCAAAATATGCGTCCCTGGTTATCTTCTCATAACGGCGGTACGCTAGATTGATCTTAAATATCTCCGAGGGAGTAAAGTCCTCGTTAAGATATTGATTAATTCTATCTATATCATTTCTTTTCCCTTGTTTACCCTTAATTTCTCCATGTGTATATATTTCAAGTATTTTTTCAGTGGAATCCTCAAAGGCACCCTTTTTATATATGTAGTCCTCCGCCTGTCTCTTTGAACCAAGTGTTTCCTCACAATGAGCCATAGGGTAGAGCTTCTTGATGTAAGAAAACCGATGGGTAGTATCATCCGATAGAACCATGTGAACATGATGTAATCCAGCATCCGAAACACAATATGTCATTGCACAAGCACGGAACTCGTCCGTTATCCATACCTGAGCAATTTTTTCAAGAATCTCTTTATATGTTCCTGTAAAGCCATGCTCTTCCGGATTGTTTATAACGCAAAACCATGACATTGAGGTAGAATTTTTAGCCATTTTAGCTCATCCCCCACGGGGACGGGTTCGATTCCCGTCTCGCGCTCTGAAAAAAGAGACTGATTGGTGGACACCAATCGGTCTCTTTTTTTTCGAGCCCTGTCGGGGCTCGAAGTTCGATTGTCTCCGCTCCGCTCCGGTCGTCGCAAGACCAACGTCCACCGGACGTTGTGCGACGTCTCGCGCTTTCTTTTATTTTATCCCCGGTAGTGGCTGCCGGGGATTTTGATTTTATAATAATATTGTATTTTCTTGTAAGTCGGAAACGAAAATAAGGGTTACGCTGTTTCGTTATCTGATGTGCTTCCGATAGAATGTTTCCGGATTTCTTTGTTTAGTTTTCTAACTTCTTCAATGCTTTGGCACTTGTCGGTAGCTGTTGTAATTAGCCATGCAATAAATTGCATTTGGTTATCTGTCATTTGCTGCATATTTTTCCCATTCTTTCTTTTAAGGTATTATTTTACAATATTAGTATACATATCTGCCAGCCTTCTCTCAAGAATTAATATTCAGTTATATATTCATTTTAATCCTCATTTCCGGGTGTCACTGCTTTTGCAGTGGCTTAAATAGTAATGAAAAACGAGCTTTTACGATTTCACACTAATTATATGTTAAATTTTCCTATTTTATCATTATTTGCAAAAAGAGTGCTGAGTATTAAATTTATGGAACGCTTTTGGAACGTCAGCACCCCACACATGGAACATGCTGTGCATATAATGCCTTATTAGATGCTCACCGATGGGAGCACATATTAAGGAGGAATAAGAGATGTATTTTGATGCTATTGCAAAAACTGTTGCAGAACGTACCGGATGTGATGTATCCGTGGTTAAGCCGGAGAGCAGATTCGTTGACCTTGGAATTGATTCGCTTGACACGGTGGAGCTTTTGATGAGCCTTGAGGATGAGCTTGGCATTGAGATAGAGCTTGATGAGAAGGTTGAGACAGTCGATGACCTTGACAAATTCATCCAGAGCAAGCAGGGTTAAGCGCTATGATCAGGACACAGATTACTGAGATGCTGGGTATAAAATACCCGGTATTTCAGGGTGGCATGGCATGGATTGCTGATGGAAAGCTTGCGGCGGCGGTATCTGAGGGCGGAGGTCTTGGAATAATTGCGGCCGGTAATGCTCCGGCAGATTATGTGAGAGAGCAGGTGCGGATAGCAAGGCAGCTCACAGATAAGCCTATTGGAGTAAATATTATGCTGTTAAGCCCATGTGCAGATGAGGTGGCACAGGTTGTAGTAGAGGAAAAGGTCGATGTGATTACCACGGGAGCAGGCAATCCGTCGAAATATATAAAGGAATGGCTGGACGCAGGAATTAAAGTAATTCCGGTTGTAGCCTCGGTTGCCATGGCGAAGCTCATGACAAGGCTCGGAGCTTCTGCACTTATAGCCGAGGGCGGCGAGAGCGGTGGACATGTGGGTGAGCTCACAACTATGGTGCTGGTACCGCAGGTGTGTGATGCTACAACACTTCCGGTCATAGCAGCAGGAGGAATTGCGGATGGGCGCGGTGTTGCGGCAGCATTCATGCTGGGAGCACAGGGAGTCCAGATGGGAACGCGGTTTCTGAGTGCTGTAGAATGTAATATTCATCCGGTTTATAAGGAAAAGATTCTGAAGGCCACAGACCTTTGCACCATGGTTACAGGTAAGAGGCTTGGTCATCCGGTGAGAAGTCTCAGGACACAGTTTGCAAGAGACTATTTAAAGGCAGAGTATAGCCGTATGCCTGACGATGAGCTTGAAGCATTGGCTGTAGGAGCATTAAGGCTTGCAGTCAAGGATGGTGATGATAAGAAGGGATGCTTCTTATCGGGGCAGGTTGCAGCTATGGTGAATAAAGAACAGCCTGCAGCGCAGATTGTCAGGGAAGTGATTGATGGAGCTGAGCCGATATTAAGGAGTGCAGCTAAATATATTGAGTAGCGGTTTACGCAGTAAATCAGCGGATTCCGAATGTTTTAGAATTGCGGGAGCTGTTTTACGGCGGAGCAATTCGAGGATATCAGATGATGGGCAAAATACCTTTTGACCCTCATATCTTTGAAATAATAAGGAAAAGGAACTGAGAGATGCTTAAAGGGAAAACTGCGGTTATAACAGGAGCTTCAAGAGGAATTGGGGCGGCGGTTGCGGTAAAGCTTGCAGCTCGTGGAGCGGATATTGCCGTTATATATGCGGGCAATGTAGAAGCTGCCAATCAGGTTTGCAAAGAATGTATTGAACAATACGGCGTAAAAGCCGTCGCCTATAAGTGCAATGTTGCTGATTTTTCACAGGTGAGAGAGACTGTTGCACAGATAAAGAAGGATTTTGGTACCGTACATATTCTTATTAATAATGCGGGAATAACAAAAGATGGACTTCTTGCAATGATGAGCGAGGAAGCATTTGACAGTGTTATCGATACTAATCTTAAGGGTGCGTTTAATATGATACGACATTGTACAGGTATGTTTATAAAGAACAGGCAAGGCTGTATTGTCAACGTGTCAAGCGTTTCAGGGCTTATGGGAAATGCGGGACAGTGCAATTATTCGGCATCAAAGGCGGGAATTATAGGTCTGACCAAGTCTGTTGCAAAGGAGCTGGCACCGCGCGGAATACGCTGTAACGCAGTTGCACCCGGATTCATTGAGACGGATATGACAGGAAGCCAGAAGGATAATCCGCTCCTTGGAATGATACCACTTGGAAGGATGGGGGCAGCCCCGGAGGTGGCTGAGGCGGTGGCGTATCTTGTCGAAGCTGAGTATGTGACCGGTGAAGTGCTGCGTGTAGATGGCGGAATAGCCATGTAGCTATATTGTGACATCAGGAATATGAAGATATTTTACAGTTTACAGTGCATGAAGGTGTACATGTAAAGGATAACCGGGAGGAAAAGGATATGTCTGAATGGAGACGAGTGGTTGTAACCGGCTTAGGGGCGGTAACCCCTGTCGGGAATAATGTCAGTGAGACATGGAACAGCCTTAAGAACGGAAAAAATGGGATTGCGCCTATTACCTTTTTTGATACAGAAGGCTTTAAAGCAAAGCTTGCGGCAGAGGTGAAGGGTTTTGAACCGAAGGAGTATCTTGAGGTAAACGAGATATTAAGAACGGACAGATATGCACAGCTTGCAGTTGCGGCGGCGGCACAGGCGGTAGAGGACAGCGGTATAGAAGGAAAGGTTGAACCTGAAAAATTCGGTGTTATGTTCGGTACAGGAATCGGAGGGATAGGAACCTTCGAGGTAGAACATACGAAGCTTTTAGAGAAAGGTCCAAGAAGGGTTTCCTCTCTTTTTATACCGATGATGATAGGAAATATGGCAGCAGGGATGATTGCTATTAAGCATGACTGCAGGGGAAGTGCAATGCCTGCGGTCACAGCGTGTGCCTCAGGCTCTAACGCAATCGGCGAGGCTGTCAGGATGATACGTCATGGCTATGCGGAAGCTGTCATAGCAGGAGGCGCAGAAGCATCAATAACTAAGTCGGCGGTGGCAGGTTTTGTAAATATGCAGGCACTTTCAACATCGGAGAACCCTGATGAAGCTTCACTTCCATTTGATAAGAGAAGAGGAGGATTTGTGATTGGAGAGGGTGCCGTGTCACTTGTGCTTGAGGAATATGAGCATGCAAAAGCGAGAGGGGCAAGGATATACGGTGAGGTGTGCGGATACGGTTCAACGTGTGACGCCTACCATATCACTGCACCACATCCGCAGGCCCGCGGAGGTGCGCAGGCTATGAAGGATGCCATGCGTGAGGCAGGATATTCAGATGAAGATAAGGTCTATATAAACGCACATGGCACAGGAACCCACATGAATGATCTTATTGAGACAATGGCAATAAAGAATGCACTTGGAGAGGAAAATGCGCGGAAGGCATACATAAGCTCTACCAAATCAATGACAGGTCATATGTTAGGGGCGGCAGGTGCAATAGAGGCGCTTGCATGCATCATGGCACTTGATGAAGGAATTATTCCTCCAACAATAAATCTTCGTGAAGCTGATGAAGAATGCGATTTGAATTATGTTCCTGATAAGGCGGTTAAGGCTGATATAACGCTTGCACTCTCCAATTCACTGGGGTTTGGAGGACATAATGCATGTCTTGCATTCAGAAAGGTAGTAGGTGGAAGGGAAAACTTTATGCAGGGTGATAATTATGAATGAGGCTGATATAAGAAAATATGCGGCACTTATGAAGGAGCTTGAGCTTACGGGACTTGAGCTTACCGAAGGAGATAAGATTGTACGATTAGAGAGAAATATTTCTGCGAATGTAATTTATAGCGATGACAATACCAAGAAATCATTGGATAATAATGCACATAACTGTGGAAAGAGCAATGAAGGCGGTACGATGCCGTATATGAGCATAAAATCTCCGATGGTGGGAGTATTCTATGCTGCACCGGCGGAAAATGCAGAACCATATGTGAAAGTCGGGTCGCATGTAAAGAAGGGACAGACACTTTGCATTGTTGAGGCGATGAAGCTTATGAACGAGATTACTGCTGAAGCGGATGGAGTTATTTCACAGGTATGTGTATCTGACGGCCAGATGATTGAGTATGGGACAGAGCTGTTTAAAATAGAGTGCTGATGCAGTGTTTGCAGAAAGAGGCTGTTTAATATAAAGATGATAAAAATTTTGGGTATATCGGTATATTGGAGGCAGAGCGGGAATGGATAGAAAAGAGATTATGGACATACTTCCTCACAGAAACAGTATGCTCTTATTAGATGAGGTACAGGAGAGCGGCGGTGTTGCGGTAGGACATTACAGAGTCCGCGGAGATGAATTTTTTCTTGATGGACATTTTCCGGGAAATCCGGTTGTGCCGGGCGTGATTTTGTGCGAAATACTTGCCCAGTCCGCGTGTGTACTCATGAAAACGGTTATGACAGACGGAAAGCTTCCGGTATACACAGGACTTAACAATGTGAAATTCCGTTCACCTGTCCGCCCGGGGGATGTAATAGAGACAAGGTGCAGCATAGTAAGGTCAAAGCATCCGTTTTATTTTGCACAGGGCACTGTCAGGGTAGGAGAAAGAAACTGTGTATCGGCGGATTTTTCGTTTGCGATAACAGAAGTGGAGTAGATTATGTTTTCAAAGATTCTAGTTGCCAATCGAGGTGAGATAGCGGTCAGAATAATACGAGCCTGCAAGGAAATGGGAGTATCGACTGTGGCGGTGTATTCGGAGGCGGATAAAAATGCCCTTCATGTCGCACTGGCTGACCAGAGTGTATGCATAGGTGGAGCGCAGGCAGCACAGAGCTATCTCAATGAAAAACAGATAATCAGTGCTGCAATTCTTACCGGAGCGCAGGCAATACATCCCGGGTATGGATTTCTGTCCGAAAATGCACATTTTGCAAGATTGTGCAGAAAAAATGGGTTGGTTTTTATAGGACCTGAGCCGGAGAGCATGGAGAGATTGAGTGATAAGGCGGTTTTAAAGGAGCTTGTCGGAAAAACAGGGCTTACAGTGATTCCTGGGAGCAGAGCAGTACAGTCACTCGAGGAGGCTAAGAATGTCGCAGGAAAAATCGGTTATCCTGTTATGCTTAAGGCATGTGCAGGCGGCGGTGGAAGAGGAATACGTCTTATAGAGTCGGCGGATGAGCTGGATGAGGCATATGTTCAGGCGGTCAGTGAGGCTTTAAATGCATTCGGTGATGGAAGCATGTATCTTGAAAAATACATTTTCCCTGCAAGACATGTGGAATTTCAGGTTCTTGCAGATGAATTCGGAAATGTTGTATGTCTGGGTGAAAGAGATTGTTCATTGCAGAGAAGAAATCAGAAGCTTGTGGAGGAGACACCATCGCCTGCCGTATCGGAAAAGCAGAGAGAAAATATGATCAGGGTTATCACTGATGCCGTAAAGCAGATAGGATATGTAGGTGCCGGTACGCTGGAGTTCCTTTTAGATGGAGCGGGAAACTTCTGGTTTATGGAAATGAATGTGAGACTTCAGGTGGAGCATTGCGTGACAGAGATATTGACGGGAATTGATATTGTTAAGTGGCAGATAAGGATAGCCGCCGGGATTGAGCTTAATTTTACCCAGGCGGATATACGGATAATGGGTTCTGCGATAGAATGCCGCATAAATGCACAGAATTGCGGAAAGCTTGAATTCTTACATATTCCGGGAGGACCCTCCGTGAGGTTTGATACCTTTCTTGTTGAAGGAATGAGAGTTGTTCCGTTCTATGATTCACTGTTGGGCAAGCTTATCGTATATGCTAAGACAAGGGAGGAGACACTCAGAAAAATGAGGGCTTCTCTATGCGAGCTGGTCATCGACGGTATTAAAACCAATGTTGAGGAACAGCTATGCATAGTCGAGGATGACAGATTTTCCTCCGGCAATTATGACCTGACTTTTATGGGAAACAGATAATTTTGTCAGAAAGCTAATGCTTGTACGCTGTGTACCGGCGCAAATGTGTGGTCATTAGTATATAAAATATTGTGATAGGGGATTGATATGGCACTTATGAACTTTTTGAAACCTAAAAATAAATTGGAAGAGGGTGGAAGATGCTCAGTTCCCGTAATGCAGGATGAAGGTGAGCCGGAGCAGAAATGTCCGAACTGTCACAGAGAAATTCCTTTGAGCAGACTTATGGCTGACAATATGGTATGCGGCTGCGGATATCATTTCCGTATGCGTGCAGGACAGAGAATAAAGCTTATAGCAGATGAAGGAAGCTTTGTTGAGATGTATAAGGATGTGAGAACGGACAATCCGTTAGACTTTCCGGGATATGATGAAAAGCTGGATGCCGTAAGGGCGGCAAGCTCACAGACGGAAGCGGTGATATGCGGAACGGTAAGAATTGGAGGGTGCCACTGCTGTATTTTTGTGATGGATGCTTATTTTATGATGGGAAGCATGGGAAGTGCAGTGGGAGAAAAGCTCACAAGATTATTTGAGTATGCTGCGTGGAAACATTTGGCAGTAGTAGGATTTACGGTATCGGGCGGTGCAAGAATGCAGGAGGGGCTTCTGTCGCTTATGCAGATGGCAAGAGTGAGTGCAGCCGTTAAGCGCCATAGTGATGCGGGACTTTTATATATAACCGTGCTCACCGACCCGACAACGGGAGGTGTAACGGCAAGCTTTGCGATGGATGGAGATATTATATTGGCAGAGCCGGGTGCAATAGTGGGCTTTGCCGGAGCTAGAGTTATAGAGCAGACTACCAAAAAAGCCCTGCCGGATGGTTTCCAGAAGGCGGAATTTGTGTTAGAGCATGGCTTTGTTGACGCAATAGCTGCCAGAAATAAGCAGAAAAAGCTGATTACGGAGCTGCTTAAGATGCATGAGGGAGTGTAAATGTATGAATGAGATACCTTATGAGAGAGTGAAGATTGCAAGGGACAACGGCAGACCGACAGGGACAGATTATATAAAGAATATATTCAAAAATTTCATAGAATTTCATGGGGACCGCTGTTATGCGGATGACAAAGCGATAGTCGGAGGAATTGCCAGACTTAATGGCATGCCTGTGACGGTGATAGCAATTGAAAAGGGGCATACAGCGAAGGAAAGAAGCTACAGGAACTTTGGCGCTCCGCATCCGGAGGGCTACAGAAAAGCTCTCCGCCTTATGAAGCAGGCGGAAAAATTTGGTAGACCCATAGTATGCTTTATAGATACCTCAGGTGCATACTGTGGAGTTGAGGCTGAGGAGCGCGGTCAGGGTCAGGCAATAGCGAGAAATATTTTGGAAATGACAACACTGTGTGTGCCAGTCATCTCAATACTTATAGGGGAGGGCGGAAGCGGAGGAGCACTTGCACTTGCGGTGGCAGACAGGGTATGGATGCTTGAAAATGCGGTGTATTCGGTTATTTCACCGGAGGGCTGTGCCAGTATTCTGTGGAAGGATGCAAAGAAGGCAGGAGAGGCAGCGGCAAGCCTTAAGCTTATGGCTGAGGATGCAAAGAGCCTTGGAGTAATTGAGAGAATATTGTCTGAAAAGGAAATCGGGAAAAAAGAATTTTACGACCGAATCGGAAGGCTGATAAAAGAAGAGCTTGATGAACTGTCAAGAGATACGGAATTAGTAGGAAAACGATATGACAGGTTCCGCAGTATCGGGATGGACGTTATCAGATAACAAAGTTTGAAAGTGGAATTTTCAAACTACTTATTGGAGCAGTACTGCAAGCAATGCCTGCAGTATGCAATGGGGATAAGTTTGAAAGTAAAACTTTCAAACTACTTATTGGAGCAGTACTGCAAGCAATGCTTGTAGTATGCAGGAGTATAAAATATAAAAAGCAGCATGTGGCGAGAGGAAAGATATGAGCAGTATATATCAGAGGTTTTGCACTGAGATTAAGGATGAAAATGGTGGTTTAAAAAAATTGACGTTAAATTATCCGGATAATTTTAATTTTGGATATGATGTGGTGGATGAATATGCGGCTGTTTCACCTGATAAGCGTGCTATGGTATGGTGCAATGTGGAAAATGAGGAGCACATATTTACTTTTCTTGACGTGAAAAGATACAGCAACAAAATGGCAAATGTGTTCAGAGAATACGGAATAGGAAGAGGGGACAGGGTCATGCTTGTCCTGAAGCGCCATTATGAATATTGGTTTGCGGCAGTTGCGCTTCATAAGCTTGGCGCGGTTATGATTCCTGCGACACATATGCTTACGGTCGATGATTTTGTTTACAGAATCAATGCATCCGGGGTGAAGGCGATAGTATGCACTGCTCAGGACGATGTACCTTCAACCATAAAGCAGGCACTCAGAAAATCAGAAAAGAACCCTAGGCTGTGGTGCGTTCAGAAGGATGTCGAAGGCTTTTTTAACCTGACATCGCAGATGGAGACAGCAGGCGATGCTTTCGACAGAGTTGAAACGAGTGCAGCCGACCCTATGATGCTGTATTTCACATCGGGTACGACAGGTTATCCTAAGGGTGTGATACATGATTTTACATATCCATTGGCACATATAGTCACGGCAAAATATTGGCAGCAGGCGCAGGATGACGGACTTCATTTTACGGTTGCGGAAACCGGCTGGGCTAAGGCATCATGGGGGAAAATATATGGACAGTGGCTTATCGGAAGCGCGGTTATGATATATGATTTTGATAATTTTGACCCGAAGCAGCTTGTCACGGTTATTAACCGATATGGCGTTACCTCATTTTGTGCGCCGCCGACAGTGTACAGATACCTTGTACGCAAAGGAATTGAGAGCATGCCGACGCTTAAGCATGCCTCCACTGCGGGAGAAATGCTCGCACCTGAGGTGTTCAGGAAATTCACACAGGAGACGGGAATACCGCTCTGTGAAGGCTATGGACAGACGGAGACAACACTTCTTATGGCTAATTTTAAGGGAAGACAGCCTAAGGAGGGGGCAATGGGGACGGTTTCGCCGTTCTACAACATAGAGCTGCGTGACAAAGATGGAAAACAGGTTCCTGACGGACAGATAGGGGAGGTTGTAATTATACCGCCTGCAAGCGGAAAACAGGCAGGTGTATTTACAGGCTATCTTGACAATGAAGAGCAGTATAAGTATGTGTGGAGAGGTGGAGTATACCATACAGGTGATGCGGCATATAGGGACAGTGACGGACTTTACTGGTTTCATGGCAGATTTGATGACATAATAAAGACGGGAGGCTTCCGGGTGGGACCTTATGAAATTGAGAATGTTCTGATGGAGCATCCGGCTGTTGTAGAGTGCAGTGTCATAGGTGTTCCGGACAAGCTGCGCGGCCAGGCTATAAAAGCAGTTATAGTGCCGGGACATGGCTATGAACCTACACGGGAGCTTGAGCTTGCGATAAAAGAATTTTGCAACAGGAGACTTGCCGAATATAAGTGGGTGCGTCTTGTAGAGTTTGTATCAGCAATGCCTAAAACAATAAGCGGGAAAATAAAAAAGACGGAGCTTAGAAAAGGGTAGCCATCATGACAGTGAGAGTATATAATGGTAGATATGCATAAGATAATATTATGCTTTTATGCTGATATTTATATTTTATGTGCAGGATACCGGATGAGGGGCAGAATACCTTTCGACCCTCATATCATATTTCAGTTGGAGTATTTTTGTGGGAGCGTTTGAAATTTTAGATAATATTAGTGGATATCACGAGTATGATATATCCGATGCCCCAAAGCTTAGATTTGTAAGTGACAGCTTATGCCGAATGACAGGATATTCAAAAAATGAGCTGACGGATAGCGAATACGGATATACAGGACTTTTATGCGAGGATGACAGGGAGAAATACCTGTCTTTTTTGCGTAGGATGCTGAGGGGCGGTGAGGGAGCTTATTCGGAGAAGTATCATATCAAAAAGAAGGATGGAAATATTATTTTTGTGAAGGATTCCGTGAATGTAAAGCGTGAAAAGGACGGAAAACTTACAGGGTATTCCGTGGTTGTCGACATAACAGATACCTGTGATGACATGCAGCATACAGTATTGAATTCGGATTTTACATGTGCAGATAAGAGCATTGTGTCTAATAATAATCTAAGCTTCTTAAATGATACTGTTCCTTGCGGCTTTATAAAATATACCTGTGAGAAGCAGCCTAGAATTACATATATTAATAAAAATATGCTGGATTTGTTACATTTTTCCGGGAAAAAGGACGGCGAAGCAGACTATTATGAAATGTATAAGAATAATCTGTTCCTGCTGATTCCGATAGAGGAGAGACATAGGTTTTCGGTATATCTTAATAAGGTATACAGGGCTGGTGCTCCGGTGGCGGGCGAGATGACCTTGCTCAGATTCGACGGCAGCAGGGCGCATGTGTTCGGATGGGTTACGAAGGTGATAAACGAAGATGGCACCGAGGAGTTCCAGAGCGCGTGTATGGATGTCACCCATAGACAGCTTGCAAGAAAGGACAGGGAGAACAGAAGATATATTAAAGCGTTGTCTGAGGTGTATGATAAGATCTTTGAATATAATTTTGCGGCAGATACAGTAAAATGTCTGTACAGCAATAATTCGCCAATGTTTACATGGCTTGAAAATATCCCCATGCAGCTTGCAGATGCAACCGGAAAGTGGATAAAAGATACAGTTGCTGCTGAGGATGTGGAGAGAGTGCAGAAATTTTTTGCTGAATTTGCCGATAACAGAAGAGAGATACAGGATACAGAGCAGCCATTAATTATCAATTATCACGCGAGATCATCAGATGGACATATAAGGGCATACAGCGGTATTTTTCTTAAAATAGATGAAAATATCAGTTTTTATTGTTGCCGCAGGCTTGTTGATCTGACAGAAACAGAGCGGCTGAGAAACGAAAATGAGAGCCTGAAGGCGAATATGACACAGCTTATGCGGCAGTTCACGGATGGTGTTGCAGCATTTAAGGTGACTGCGGATGGCTATGTTTTACCGATGTATTCGAGCGAGAATGTGTGTGGATTTTTTGGATATTCGGCTGATGAGTGGAACGAACTTATGAAGAAGGGTACACCGATTGAGAATTTTGTCGAACGCAGTGCCACAGAATATGAAGCCTTCGAGAAGCTCCTTAGGGATGGCGAGGAAGAATTCACCTATAAGGATGTAAGCTCTAAGAAGGTGAAGAGGGTGCGGGCTGTATGCACACAGAAAACCTCGGATAATGTATCCTCCAGATATATTATGCTGTATATAGTGCCTGAAAATCAAGCATATCCGTCAGGCAGTTCTGAAATGGAGGCTGAAAATGTAACAGAGAAATTGTCCTGCGGCGGTCATAAGGTCACGATAAGAACATTCGGATATTTTGACGTGTTTGTTGATGGCAGACCGATAGCCTTCAGAAACAAGAAATCCAAGGAGCTTTTTGCCCTGCTCGTCGACAGGCGCGGCGGATTTGTGACCTCGGAGGAGGCGATAAGCTTTCTCTGGGAGGATGAGCCTGCAAGTCCGGTTATATATTCACGGTACCGCAAGGTCGCACTCCGGCTCAAAAATCTTCTTGAGGAATATGAGATTGCGGATGTCGTTGAGGCAGTGGACGGAAAAAGACGTATTATATGTGAGCGGGTCAACTGCGATCTGTACGATTATCTTACCGGAAACGAAAAGTATTCACAGCTCTTTAAAGGAAGCTATCTTACCAATTACAGTTGGGGTGAGACAACGCTTGGGGAGCTGTATAACTGACGAGGGGGTATATATCAGGGAGGAGATTTAATTATAAAACGGTTTCATAGTAAAATACTAAAAAGTGCCGTGTTTAAGTGGGGTGCAACCGCTGGTTGCTGAATTTTAAAGCCGGTTTGATAGACTTTTTTTCATAAATGCTTTAGTATCTGAGTATGAAAACAATATAGACAGGGGTGGTCGAAGATGAATTTAGGCGAAACAATATACAACCTGCGCAAGGAGAAAAAGCTTTCGCAGGGGGATTTAGCGGAGCAGCTTAGTGTGTCCAGACAGTCGGTGTCTAAATGGGAGAATAATAGTGCGGTTCCTGATTTGGATAAACTGGTAAAGCTCAGCACAATATTCGGTGTGTCATTGGATGAGCTGGTGAAAGGTGAGATGCCGGCAGGGGAAGCGGACAATGGCGGACAGGCAGCAGAAGCAGAGCATACGGACACAGCTAAGAGCATTATTACCAAAAGATTTATTGTGGGGATGGTGCTTATGGGCGTCGGAGCGATAGTCGGAATAATGTCTATGTTTCTGCTCGGAAGCATAATGGCACTCATATTTTCCCTGCCTTTTATTATATGCGGGGCTATGGTGTATGTGGACGCTGTACTTCTGTCTGAATTTGTATGTAAGGATGGCAGCGGGAGTGTCGCGCGGGCTTGTCATAGCCAGCATTATTTACTGGGCGGAATTTGGCAGCAGCCTGAACCCTGTGCAGCTTGTCGTAGCGTTGGTACTTCTCATATCACTTGCTGTCTTGATAATTGTGACTGTGGCAAGGCTTTCACGAAATAGATTTGCCGGCAAAAAAGAGCTGGTGCGCGTGCTTGCAGTGTCATGGGCGATATATGTCATCATAAGGATATTTGGCTATGTTTTTCCAAGAACGGATGCGTTTATCCGGTTATTTTCTGAAGAACTGCAAAATGGCGTCACGATACTCAAGGATTCAGTTGGATATTACTATGTTCTTGTGGAGACGGTGCAGACAGCGGCATTTACAGTTGCAATGGTGAATACGGTGAGGGCACTGAGAAATGTATTGAGCCGCAGGGCAAAAAGAGGGACACAGGAAGAAAAATAGTATAAATAGAAAAATATAAAAAAATTTTAAAAAGCTGTTGACATTTCCGGGGACATATAGTAATATATTACTTGTCCTTGTGAGTGCGACAGACAGCTTACAAAGTACAATGCGCGAGTGGCTCAGCGGTGGAGCACCTCCTTGCCAAGGAGGGGGTCGCGGGTTCGATTCCCGTCTCGCGCTTTTTTATTGCAAAAAGGGTATCTCCATCGGAGATACCCTTTTTGCAATAGAGAAGCGGAGCTTCTCGAACCCGCTTATTGTATAAGCGGGTTCGTATCTCGCCTGCCGGCTCGGTCGGCATTCATTTTTTCTTATAAATCCCCCACTCTCCACAATTTTTTATGTATAATGGAAACATGACATACAGGTGTCGTGTTTGCTGTGATAATATCGTTATGCAAAGGAGAAATCATGAAGATATATAGGCAACTGGGAATTTTATCCATACTGTTACAGAAGGAATCCGTCACGGCTCCTTATTTGTCGGAGATGTTTGAGGTGTCGAGGCGAACTATAAACAGGGACATTGAGGATTTGTGCAGGGCTGGCATACCGATTGCGACGAGGCAGGGAATAAACGGCGGAATCTCAATCATGGCGGGCTACAAAATCGACAGAACCATGCTGACGCGCGCGGAAATGCAGGACATTCTCGTGGGGCTAAGAAGCCTTGACAGCGTGAACGGAACCAACAAATATGGACAGTTGATGGAAAAGCTGTCGGTGGGCTCGTCCGATTTTTTGATGGGAGATCAGTCGATACTGATTGATTTGTCCTCGTGGTACAAGGATTCGCTTGCAGAAAAAATCGAGCTCATAAGAGGGGCGATAGAGCGGCACAGGGAATTGCAGTTCTTTTATTATGCTCCGAGTGGGGAGTCTGACCGCGCGATTGAGCCGTATTACCTTATTTTTCGTTGGTCGAGCTGGTATGTGTGGGGCTGGTGTAAAAGCAGGGAGGATTTTCGCCTTTTCAAACTGAACCGCATGGACAAGGTGCAGATGTCGGAGAATGTTTTTTCAGGCAGGGAAGCCGTCCTGCCTGATTTGAGGGATGAGAGGGTATTTCCGGGTGGAATTAAGGTGAAGGCGTTGTTTGAGGCGGACTGCAAATGGAGGCTTGTCGAGGAATTTGGAGCAAATTGCTTTGAGGAGCAGAAGGACGGGACGCTTCTTTTTCAGGCGGATTACACAAGCAAAGAAAATCTGCTGACGTGGCTTTTGACCTTTCGGGATAAGGCGGAACTGCTCGAGCCAAAGGAACTGAGGGCGGAGCTTTTGCAGAGCATTTTGCGGATGGAAAAGAAGTATGGCAGCGGAAAATAACGGAAAAAGTATGGCAACTGCAAATGCCGGATAAGAAGCATGACAATAGCAAATGACGGAGGAGGAGAGAAGTGTATGGAATCAAGATGTGGTATTTGGTGTGGGAGATGTGAGTGGCAGAAGAACGGCAAATGCAAGGGCTGTGTAAATATCGACAATCCTTTTTGGGGTGCATGCCCCGTAAAGAGCTGCTGTGAGGGCAGAGGGCTGGAGCATTGCGGAGAATGCAGTGAATTTCCGTGCACGAGGCTGGTGGAATTTGCCTATGACGAGAATCAGGGGGACTGCGGAGTCAGGCTTGACCAGTGTAAAATATGGTCGGCTTTAGGACAGATGCGGTATGTCTGGTTGGACGATTATCTGATGAAAAAGCCGGGTGTCACGAAGCTGCCGCCACAGTGGAACTGGATTCGCTACGCGATAGGCGGGAAGATGTTTGCGGCGGTGTGTCTTAGTGGGAAGAATGAACCGAAGTATATCACGTTAAAATTGGAGCCGGAGGAGGGAAGCTTCCTGCGAGGGCAGTACGACGACATCATTCCGGGATATTATATGAACAAACAACACTGGAATTCCGTCAATCCGAATGGTGAAATAGAAGATGAACTGTTAAAGGATTTGCTGAATAAATCGTATAATCTGGTGCTTGGAGGTTTCAGCAGGAAGAAGCAGAGTGAGATTCTTGAGAGCGCAGGTGAAGCCGATGGCATTTGATTATAAAAAGGAATACAAAGAGTGCTATATGCCGACAAGCAGACCGGAAGAACAAGGACAAACCGACGGTCTGCGTGTGGGACCATGATAATTCGGAGGGATTTGCACCTGACGATACTAATCCGAGGAAATGGACGGCTGAGAACAACCGAGTCATCAGAAAACAGTCGTAAATCCATAATTAAATAATTGAGAGTTTGATGAAATTGACGTATAATATGTATAGAAGTATTATACATGTTCAAAGGAAGGGTGAGTATATGATAAATGTTTATATTGATGAATTTACACCTTGCCTGAAGGATGGTAAAACAGGAGAACTTGTACAGACAGAAGTTATTAGAGTCAGAAGAAAATCTTTTTTGAAGAAATATAATAAATAGAACGGGTGGTATGTGAACTGGGCATCATTAGCAGAAGAAAATGAGATATATGCACTTGTTGTTGAGGGTTTAGTTAATATTCAGGGGTTAGTAGCGGTTGCACCCGATAAAGATATGCGTGCTATGTATATTACATGGATGTGTACAAGTCCGGATAATAATAAATTATTGACCGATGATGTTCGATATTTTGGCGTAGGAGGTCATTTGTTTGCTATTGCGGCACAGAAGTCTGTAGATTATGGGTATGATGGATATGTGTATGGTTTTGCCGCCAATAAAGAATTGCTTGACCATTACGTGCAGGTATTTAATGGAGAGGTTATTGGCGTATTGCATCCATATCAATTTGCTATTGACGAGTCAAATGCAAAGAAAATAATGGAGGTGTATGATTATGACTGGACAGATGAAGAGGTATAGAGAGTCTTTGAAAGAAACACCGGAACCTATTTTGCTAAGTCAGATTCAGACTAAAATGGATTTAAGGGGACTTATGAAATATGCAAAAGAAAAGGGAAAGAAGGTAATGGAACTTTCTGAGGAGGAGAGAAGGTCTTTTATCAGGTAAAATAAAAAATTTCTTGGAAAATCCCGTGGTTCAGTGTACTATGAATGAGTAGCGAAAACATAAAATTTCAAAAGAGGCAAGATCTCGGAAAAGAGGTAAAGTATGAATTACAGGATTGATGGCGATAATCTTCCGGTGCTCAAGGTGAGATTATCAGCGGGAGAGCAGATTGAGTGTGAAGCCGGTGCGATGTCATGGATGGATGATGAGATTGAGATGCAGACGAAGGCAGGCGGGCTTGGCAGGATGTTTGGCAGAATGTTTACCAATGAGAGTGCATTTACCAACACATATGCGGCAAGGCGGGAAGGGGAGATAGCATTCTCGTCAAAGTTTCCTGGTTCTATCAGGGCTGTGGAGATTACACCGGGAAAGGGTATTATAGTGCAGAAGGGGTCATATCTTGCACACTATGGAAATGTGGGCAGTGAGGTGTATATCCAGCAGAAGCTTGGAAGAGGCTTGTTCGGGGGAGAGGGCTTCCTTATGAGAAAATTCACCGGAAACGGAATCGTGTTCCTTGAGATTGACGGTTCGGCACATGAGTATGAGATTCCGGCAGGTGACTGCAAGATTGTTGATACAGGATATGTGGCTGCGATGTCTGAGAGCTGCCGCATGGAGGTAAAGACAATCAAGGGTGTTGGCAATGTGTTGTTCGGTGGTGAGGGATTATTTAACACGGTTGTGTATGGTCCGGGTACGGTGATATTGCAGAGCATGCCGATTGCGTCAACGGCGATGCAGCTCTATCAGTATATGCCGCATCCGTCAAATAACTGATTGAAATATAATCTGAAAATCCAGGGATAGTTGTCCCGCAGGATTTTATTTAATAATATGTATGGGTATATCAGGAAAAAATATCACACATATACCCAAAACCTCAATAATCAAAGACACCTATGGGTATACGGCGGGCAATTTTTGTTTTTATACCCTGTTTTGCAGGAGAAGTGCCTTAAAATTAGGTATAAAGTATAAATAAATGCCTTATATACCCAAGCAATGGTAAAAATCAGCCCCGTCCGGGTATAGATGTCACATTAAGTGGCTTCATACCCGGCGGGGCCGTTAATTTGCCGGAACAAAATAAAATGCTTCGTCTGTATCTTTATTTGTGCGGGCACAGACTACTTTGTAAGCTCCGCCACCACTTGATTGATAACCTTGCCGTCTGCTTTGCCCTTTAACTCGCCCATGACAGCCTTCATTATCTGACCTTTGTTCCTGGTGGCGAGCACATCGGCGAACTTCTCGTTGAGAATTGCGGCAACCTCCTCGGCGGAGAGCATCTTAGGAGCGAACTCGCTCATAATCTCATACTTCTTCTTGTAGTCGGCGAGAAGCTCTGTTCTGTCGGCAGGGCAGGTGTCTATCTGCTCCTTTACTGTTTTTATCTCCTTTAAGATTGCCTCGATTGCCATGTCGTCAGGGATGTTTTCGCGGCAGCCTGCGTCAATCCCCTTCTTCTTGACTGCGGATACGAGGTCGGCGATGGCGTCCTTTCTGAATTTATCTTTTGCCTTCATAGCGGAAATCATAGTGTCCTGTAATTCCTTTAATTTCATAACTTATGTCTCCTCTCCGGAATGAAATCCTTGTGATGTTGTTGGGAACGGCATGAGCATTTCCTCTAACAGTACATTATACTCTTTTAAAATCGGATTGAAAAGTATTGAGTACAAAAATCATTACTTCGTGCAAAGTCGTCCGTGTGGGCTTGCTTTTGTTCGGATATTCGTATATAATGTATTGAATTGAGTATTATCCATGCGGAGGTGCGGTATGAACGGGATCAAGGGCTATATCTCCATTCGGAAGGCGTCCTACCGTTGGGGCGTGTCGGAGCGTCGGGTCAATCAGTATTGCGCCGAGGGGCGGATCCCCGGCGTGTCTCGGTTCGGGCGTTCATGGGTGCTTCCGGAAAACGCGGAAAAGCCGTCCGACCCGCGCTTCAAGGGGTAGCATTGCGATTCCGGCAGGACAAGCACCTGACGAATCCCCCCCCCCCGCATTGGAATTGGAAGCATCCGCAAAAAGGAAGTGAGTGCGATGGCCTGCGATGAAACCCTATACCGCCAATATCTTAGCGGCGACGACGAAGGGCTTAATGCCCTGATGAAAAAATACGGCGACCCCCTGACCATGTATATCGACGGCTATTTGCACGACGTTCACGAGTCCGAGGAGCTGATGCTGGACGTTTTCGCCTATCTGTTCACGAAAAAGCCCCGCATCCGGGACGGCGGCTTCAAGGCATATCTCTACAAGGCGGCGCGGAATATGGCACTGCGCCATAAGAGCAAACGAAAGACCTTGTTCAGCCTCGATACGCTGACCGGCGAGCCGGACGGGCGGCTGCTGGCGGAGGAGGTCATCTGGACGGAGGAGCGAAACCGCATCCTGCATTTCTGCATGGGCGAAATGAACCCGGACTATCGGGAAGTCCTCTATCTCACCTATTTTGAAGACATGAGCTACGCGCAGGCGGCGGAGGTCACGGGAAAAACGGTGAAGCAGATCACCAACATGGTGTATCGCGGAAAAGAGAGCCTGCGAAGGTTGCTGGAACGGGAGGGGATCACAAATGCGGAGTCATGAAGAGCGCGTCGCGGAGACAAAGCGGCGCATCGCCAAAATTGAGCGGGAGAAACGGCGGCGGAGCAATACGATCACCATGGTTTCCGTCGTGGCGGCGTGCCTTGTGCTGCTCATCGGCGCGTCCCTCGCCATGCCCGGTATTGCCGAGAGCATCCAGACAGGCGATTATTCCGGCTTTGAAACGGCGGCCAGCATGTATGGCGGCGGTGCTGCCTTGGGATACATCGTCATTGGACTGCTGGCGTTTTTACTTGGTGTGTGCGTGACCGTTCTGTGCTTCCGGCTGCGGCAGATGAGCCGTGAGGACGGGCAGGACAAGGAAAGCGAGGATGCGCATGGAGCTGATTGAGAACCTGCTGCAACTGCTTACCACGTTCGTCGGCGCGCTGCTTTCGGGTATCGCCTACCGCAAAAGCGGCAGACAGTCGTTTTTTCTGCTGCTGTGCTTCTATGGCTGCTTTGCCCTCGGTGCGCTCTACTGGACGCTGTATCTTCTGCTGTTCGACACCACGCCCCGGGTCTTTTATGTGTCGGAGTTCGGCTGGGTGGCGAGCGTAATTTTCCTGCGCATTTTGCAAGCAACGCTCGCCAGTCAGGACGAGCGCAGCTTCCGCTGCCGCAGGGCATGGCTCGCGCCTGCGTTCGGCGTGCCGCTGCTGGCGTTCTACTGTACCTTCGGGGACATCCTCTCCAACATGATCTGGTGCGGCATGATGATATGGCTCTCCTTCTGCGCCATTCGAGGGCTGGTCTACGCCAATGGGCAGACAGGTGCGGCGCGGAATATGCGGTGGTTTCACATCGGCGTGCTGTGCTTTGCGTTTGCAGAGTATCTGCTTTGGACGGCGGGCTGCTTCTGGCCGGATACCTCTCCGGCAAGGCCCACCTTCTGGTGCGATATGCTGCTGACGCTTGCCATTCTGGGGCTGCTGCCCGCCACGAGAAAGGCGGTGGACGCATGACCTATATTGAAAACATCTTCCTCTGCATGGTATCTCCCCTGCTGGTGGCTGCCCTGTGTATGGGCAGGCGGCAGCTCCGCTTCTTCCTATTCTGCATTGCAGGGATGGGGGTATGCCTGATTTCGGCCTATATCAATACCTTCCTCGCGGCGGTGTGTCAGGCGGACACCCTTGCCGCCACAGCGGAGATCGCACCGGTGGTGGAGGAAATGATGAAGCTACTGCCGCTGGCGTTCTATCTGCTGGTGTTTGAGCCGGAGGGCGATAAAATCAAGGCTGCCGCCATCACCGTGGCTCTCGCCTTCGCCACGTTTGAGAACGTGTGCTATCTCATTCAGAACGGCGCGGACCGCTTCTCCTTCATCTTCTTCCGCGGCTTCGGCACGGGAGCCATGCACGTCCTCTGCGGTCTGATCGTGGGCGGCGGACTTGCATATACATGGTGGCGGACGTGGCTGAAGATCGCGGGCACCTGCGGGCTGCTGGGCGCGGTCATCACCCTACACGCCATCTACAATCTGCTCATCGTCCACGGCGGCGCAGCGCAGTACATCGCCTACGCCCTGCCGGTGCTGCTGGTGACGGCAGGAAGGCTATCCGTTTTCCGATTATCACGGAAGCAATAACAGAATATCCACTCCATGAGAGCTGCTTTTTGGCGGCTCTCAATTTTTTTGAAAAATTTTGCGTTTTGGGTGAGAGTTTTTTCGATTTTTTGTACCTATATAAGTGAAGGGGTTTTTAAGCTGCATTTCAAAAAATCCAGAGAGGAGGTTCAAACGAAATGTACGATACCGCAAGACGGGTCGCACTCGTCAAGCAGCGGGTGCGGGAAAACACCCGACGAAGGCAGCGGCGCGAGGCAATAAGCCTCTCAGTAGCGTGTATACTGCTGTGCGCGGTCTTGACACAGGCGGCGGGCATGGTCGTCGGGCCGGGGCAGACCGCCGCGCAGGGTATATTCGGCGCGATGCTGCTGCGGGAGGACGCGGGCGGCTATGTGCTGGTGGGCGTCGTTGCCTTTGCAGCGGCGGCGGCGATCACCGCGCTGTGCTTCCGGCTTAGAAGCAAGGAAAAACGTAGAAATGACGGGGCGGACAAGCCCGCCCGACACGAAAAGGAGGAGAAAAGCAAATGAAGAAACGAATACTCAGCATCCTGCTGCTGTGCAGCATGGTGCTGACCATGCTGCCGACAGCGGCGTTTGCAGCGGTGAGCGATTCGCTGGGCAACACACCTGAGGAAAATCAGGCGATTTTGGAGCAACTCGCCGCCTTGAACGGCGGTAGCAGCGACCAAGTGCTTTCCATGCTGAACGCTTTGGGGCTGCTGGATGAAGCCGGCAATTTCAAGGTGGATCAAACCATCACGCTGGACGGCCTGGTGTTGACACTGGCGGCTGTCATGGAGCTGCTGGAAAATCCCGCCACGGATCTCACCCGTATAGCCGACGTGGATGGGACTCCGGTGGCACTGGGCGATTTGAAGACCATGATCCAAATCGAACAGGAGTTGCAGCGGATTAAGGACATCTATTTCTCCGGCAGGGAGTTTACCGGGGAAGCTCTGGAGAATCTCAATAGTCTGATGGAGCAGTTGGAGCTGCAGGGCATCAGTTTGCAGTATTCCGCCTCTGCCACAGCGCCTGTGGGCGTTGAGACGGTGGATATGAGCGGCATGATGAGCCAAACGCTGGGGACTCTCGCAAACAACAGCTGGAGCTCCGGGGCTTTTACTGTATACCGCGGAAAACCGGTCGGCTTTTCCTACCGCATTCAAAAAGGCCAGCTCAGCAATTATATCGACGATGTGGAGGTCTCGATAGGCGGGGTGAGTGGGGTCGAGCAAGGCGACGGGTCCTACAAGCTGACCTATGACGTAGGCTCGGCTTTCAGTTTAGGTGGTTGTAAAATCACTGTCACGGTTAAAACCCAAGGAAATAACCCGGTCTGGCGCGAGAATTCTTATTCCTATGGCGACCTGCTGGGGATGATTGAATTTTACGATGCGGAAAATCTGGTGTTCTATGACGGCGCCAGCTATGCCGACCACTGTCAACTCAAGCTAATAAAGACGGTTAACGCCCCCACAATACAAACATCAATGACCGCGCCGAACTATGAGGAAAGATACGAAAGTACAGACACAATACAGGGGGATATGTTTATTCCTTTGCTGGCAGATGGATACACTGTCGGCGCCGGTGCCAACAATCAGGACTTCGTTGCGCTAAGCGATACCATCAGAATTCTGGATGGCGCCCGCAACTCGGTGCTTCCCGTCGGCTCCGACCCATTTTATCAGCCATACCAAATCGACGCCAGCATCGAGTTTAACTGGAGTACCGACAAAGCTGCCTATACCGGCGATGCGCCGTATGGCTGGTATAAAGGCCAGCCCTATGCCCCGTTCTATCTGACGGAGTACAAGTTCAATGGAAGCACTCTGGAGTTCAGCAGCGACAGAACGAGAGCGCGGGACTGTACGATTAACAAGGGCGAAACGGTCAACATCTCCCTGCAGTCTACCACGCAAAACAGAGGGGATCAGCAGTACTGGCTGCCCTTCCGACTGTATCTGAAAAGTGTACAGGGCGAAATCCAAAATTCCTGGGCCACCACCAAGAACAGCAACGTCACCGCCAGGCTGTTGGACACGGACGCCCCCACCATTCAAAGCGTCACGGCCCTGGCGGGAACCTATGCCAGCGGACAGCACGTGCCTATCACAGTTACCTTTAACGAGTTCGTGGATCTTAGAAAAGCCAGCGTGACCATCAATGGCAAAGTGTATAGCGCCGCTGAGCTTTCCATGAACGACTACGGCGTCACGGCAATGCTCTGGTATCCGGTGCAAGATGCGGATGACACCACGGTCACCGTCAATGGTATGACCGGTGTGGAAGATGTTTTCGGTCATACGCTGGATACCACATCCTATCAAAGCAACTCGATTGCCGGCGTTACGCTGAAGAGCGTCTTGATGCGCAACGCCCCCACCGCACTGACCGCCGACTACGACAACGGCAAGGCATTGTTCACGATGAACGCCAACATGGAGCAGGTCTACAAGACCGTATACAGCAATTATCACACCCCGGCAGGCACAGACCCGAAGGAAGCCCCTTTCCGCCTCGAGCTGAGGTACGGCTCCGCGGAGGCACCAAGCTATCTGCAGGTCTATCTGGACACAGAGAAGGAAGTCTTCACCGTTAGCGACTACGCAATCGCACCCTCTGCTTTCGACCGCACCTACACGGTGACGCTGCAGGCCAACGAGGGCACGAAAGCCGATCCTGACTGGGTGAATGTTCTTCCCCTGACCCGGCAGTTCACGGTGGCAAAGAAAGTTTCCGCGCACACGGTGACCATCGTCCCGGAAGCGAATGCCGACGACTATACGATTTTCCTCGGCAAAACCACCCGCCCCACGCTTCAGGCAGAGGTTTTGGGGGCAGGCGGTGAGACGGCCAGCTACACCACCGGCAAATGGAGCAGCAGTGACACGCTCATTGCCACCATCAACGAGGATACCG
>QWCY01001386.1_pt1 | contig 35437 bp, 33 predicted proteins | sample 1972631 | NCBI WGS metagenome assembly QWCY01 (sample SAMN09866696, study PRJNA288562) | Human gut metagenome isolate pre1_stool, whole genome shotgun sequencing... | isolation source: gut | host: Homo sapiens | place: USA: California
CGCCGCAGGGATAATCGGGTGTGCAGTCTATTATATATATGCTGTCAAAAACTTAATTCCTGATACAATCAATTTAAATAAGAATTCGGTCGAGAGGCTGAATTTTAATGTTCCTTTTGTCGGAACGGTTGAACAGAAGGAGACAGGAGATGATAGTGAAGCTGTGCAGGCATACGCGACAAATGTAAAAGCTGTCAATGTCAATCTTCTTGACACATTGAATATAAGCACGGGTGAGAGCGGAAATTATAATCTTAATTTCAGGCTTTGGGGAATCATCAACTTAAAGAATGTTAAGCTGAATGTATGTGATGAAGTTCTTGTCATTCCCTGTGGCATCCCGGTAGGAATCTATATTGAGACAAAGGGCGTTATGGTTGTCGATATCGGGGACATCACTCTTACCGATGGAACACTCCGATGCCCTGCCTCAGAGGTGCTGTGGCCGGGAGATTATATAGTAAGCGTGAATGATACCAGCGTTGCGACAAAGGAGGAGCTTATAAACCAGTTAAACCTTCAAGTATCGCAAGGAAGTGAGCATGTCAATATCGGACTGTACCGCAATGGAAGCTATATACAGGTGCGCATAACACCTGTTATAGACAAGGATGGCAAGGCAAGAATCGGAACATGGGTTCGTGATGACTGTCAGGGACTTGGAACCCTCACATATATAGATAAGAATGGGCGCTTCGGGGCATTAGGACATGGCATCAGCGATATAGATACCGGCAAGCTTGTCTCCTCAGGTGGAGGAAGATTATACTGTGCAAGGATATGGTCGATTGTCAAGGGAAAGGCAGGAATCCCGGGTGAGGTTGTAGGTTCAATCAATTACAGCAGTGAATATTTTCTGGGGAAAATAGAGAACAACACCGAAATCGGAATCTACGGCACCTGCCATGAGAATATTTACAAGTACATTGACAGCTATGCTCTGCCTGTGAAATACAAGCAGGATGTAAAAAAGGGCAGGGCATATATAAGAAGCTTCATAGACGGAGCTGTGCGCGATTACGAAATATATATAACCGGTGCGGATTTATCGAACAATAATGTCAATAAAGGGATTTCATTTACCGTAACGGACAAGGAGCTGTTAGAGCTTACAGGAGGAATAATTCAGGGAATGAGCGGCAGCCCGATTATCCAGGACGGCTCTGTGATAGGTGCCGTGACCCATGTGCTTGTCAATGACCCGGCTAAAGGGTATGGGATATTCATTGAGGAGATGTTAGAAAGATAAGATGGGATTAGTGGAAAGCTTGAGGGGATGGAGAAATCTGTCCTCTTATTTTAGAATTTAGTACCTAATAAAGATTGTCTGAAGTAATATTAAAGTTGATTTTAAGGTGAAAATGAAGTAATATTGAAAATGTTCGAAAATGTGATTATATATATTCTTAGAAATATATTTTTTTAATTACAGAAGGAATGATTACTTAAGCTGCCAATGACGGAGGAGTTTACAAAAAAATATGGAAAAAGGAAACATCAAAGCATCTAAAAAAATATTACTGACCGGTTTCGAGGCATTCAACGGCAGGACACTAAATCCATCCCAGCTTATAGTTGAGAGAATAACAGCACCGGAGGGTATACAGCTTATTAAGCGGATTCTTCCGGTTGAGTTTGACCGTACCACCGGAATTTTGGAAGAGCTTGTAAAAAAGGAAAGCCCGGACATTATTTTGTCACTTGGACAAGCCGGGAATTCGCCGTATATCCATGTTGAGCGTGTAGCCATCAATATGGACAACGGAATGTATTCGGATGGAACTGCAGTTTTAGCGGACTCTGCGGGCGTGGAAAAGGTGGATAGTGTAATATTCCCGGAAGGAGAAAATGCATATTTTTCGACCTTGCCGGTATGGGATTTGATAAGAAAAGTGAATGAAGCAGGGATAGGCTGCCGCGCCTCCTATTCAGCCGGAACCTATGTGTGCAATCATGTGATGTACGTCGGTGCACACCTTGCCTCAAAATCAGGGAATATGATTTCGGGCTTTGTACATGTCCCGTTTTTGCCGGAGCAGCTACAGGGTAAAAAGGAACTTGACAACCGCTATTCGATGGAGCTTGATGATATGGTGAAGGGAATCCAGATTATGATTGATTATCTGGCAGGTGTATAACAATGATTAATCTTTTAGAAGCAATTATGATTTTTTGCTGGGGACTGTCATGGCCTATCTCCATTCATAAATCTTATACTTCCAGAACAGCTAAGGGAAAAAGCATTGTGTTTGAAGCCTTTATTCTTATAGGTTATATCTGTGGAATTATAAGAAAAAGCCTGCAGGTATCACAGGGAATAGCTTTGGACTGGATATTTATTCTTGGCTTTGTGTTTTATTTCATCAACATGACTGCAGTAATAATTGATATGTGCCTTTGGGTGCGGAATCATCATCTGGACATTATGAGGCAGAAGGTAGAGCAGAGGTAACCTAAAACAAAAATAAAATGTATGGGGGAGACTAACATTATGCAGAAGCCGGCAAATCCAAATGCAACGGAATCAGCAAAAAGATTATTGAATTATTTATCGGAAACGAGTGTAGAGAACCTGAAGGCTATGTATAACAGCGGATACTCAAGATGTGCCAATGATTTTTCAATTACATAAAAAAATTTTGGGAGGAAATATATTTATGAAGCTTATGATAGCGTCGGACATTCACGGTTCGGCTTATTACTGTGAAAAAATGGTTGAGGCATATAAAAGGGAGCAGGCAGACAGACTTCTTCTGCTTGGCGATATTCTTTATCATGGACCAAGGAATGACCTTCCGCGTGAATATGACCCGAAAAAAGTAATTTCAATGCTTAACCCTATGAAAAACGAAATATTATGTGTGAGGGGCAACTGCGATGGTGAGGTTGACCAGATGGTGCTTGATTTCCCTATAATGGCGGAATACAGTATGATTTTCGATGGAGAGACAACGATTTTTGCCACTCATGGACATCACTATAATCTCCGGAACCTGCCACCACATAAGGAGGGCGATGTACTTCTTCACGGACATACACATGTCCCGGCATGTATATGTGAGAAAGGCATGTGGTATATAAATCCGGGTTCTGTATCAATTCCTAAGGAAAACAGCCCGCATAGCTATATGATATATGAAGATGGAAGCTTTATATGGAAAGATATTGAAGGGCTGGACTATAAGAAAGTTTCACTTTCGACAAAATTCGACTAAATCAGAATTAAATCTTCACATAATCCTAAAAAAAGCTGTTGAACTCTCAGTATATGACTATTATAATATTAACTAAGTGTTGTATTGACAGCATGCGGCTATTGACGGATGATATAAGTAAGTCATTGATAAACTTATTGACGGTCAGTGCCGGCTTGTTCAGGAAGATATACAGAACAGGCAAAATAAAATTATATATAGGGATGTGAGAGGGAACATGGGAAAGCTTAGAATTGTTATTGCAGATGACAATGAACGTATGCTGCAGCTTCTGGAAGACATCATTAGGACGGATAAGGACATGGAGGTTGTCGGCAAGGCGGAAAACGGCGAAATATGCCTAAGCTTGGTACGTGAACTGCAACCGGATGTTGTTCTGCTTGATATTGTTATGCCGAAGCTTGACGGCCTCACTGTTATGGAAAAAACACATTCAGATTCACGAATAAAGAAGAAGCCGGCTTTTATAATTATAACAGCTATTGGCCAGGAGGGAATTACGGAGGATGCGTTCAATCTTGGAGCCAATTATTACATAATGAAACCGTTTGACAATAACACACTCCTTAATCGAATAAGGTATGTAAGAAGTAATATGGGACGTCATCCTGCAGCCGGTAACAGCACAAGATTTGCAGCGGATATCAATAATGAGAACCAGAAGGTGAGCATAGAAACCGATGTTACCAATATGATTCATGAGGTAGGAATCCCGGCTCATATCAAAGGGTACCAGTATTTGCGCGATTCAATAATAATGGCTATAGAAGATTCGGATATTCTTAACAGCATTACCAAGGTTCTTTATCCGACCATAGCTAAGAAATACGATACAACCGCCAGCAGGGTTGAACGTGCTATCAGACATGCAATTGAGGTTGCATGGGAGCGTGGAAGAATGGAGACTATAGAAGAATTATTCGGATATACGGTAAGCAACGGAAAGGGTAAGCCAACCAATTCAGAGTTTATTGCACTTATAGCGGATAAGCTTCGTTTACAGTACAAGGTGAGATAAACTAATAATAAAAAAATCTTTCATTTTTAATCTTTTTGTGTTATAATTTATAAAAATGTATCAAGGTTTTTGGAATTTTCAAAAAATTTACTAACATAATATGTGAGGTAGAGTCTATGAAGAAAAATGTGCTTTTTGTATCATCGGAAGCAGTTCCGTTTATCAAGACGGGTGGCCTTGCTGATGTGGCGGGTTCTCTTCCGAAGTATTTCGATAAGGAACACTATGATGTGCGTGTCATGCTGCCAAAGTATCTGTGCATTCCGGAAAAATGGCGCAGCCAGATGAAATATGTTACACATTTTTATATGGATCTGGCATGGAGAAGCCAGTATGTAGGAGTATTGGAGATGGAGTATGCGGGAGTACACTATTACTTCATTGACAATGAATTTTACTTTGCGGGGCCGAAGCCTTATGGCTATATACATGAAGATATAGAAAAGTTTGCTTTTTTCAGTAAAGCAGCACTCTCAGCAATGCCGCTTTTAGGTTTTAAGCCTGATATAGTCCATTGTCATGATTGGCAGACAGGTCTTGTTCCTGTTTATATGAAGGAACGTTTCCATGATGGCGAGTTTTTCCATGATATGAAATCCATCATGACGATACATAATCTTAAGTTTCAGGGAATCTGGGATCTTAAGAAGGTTAAGGATATTACAGGGCTTCCGCCTTATTTCTTTACATCAGATAAGCTTGAGGCATATGGCGATGCCAATTATCTTAAGGGCGGTATAGTATATGCTGATGCCGTTACTACGGTAAGCGACAGTTATGCTGAAGAGATAAAGACACCATTTTACGGAGAACATCTCGATGGACTTATGAGAGCACGTTCCAATTGCCTGACTGGTATTGTAAACGGAATCGACTATGAAGAATTCAACCCGGCTACAGATACCAGAATAGTTTCCAACTATAACCAGAAGACTTTCCGCAAAGAGAAGCCGAAGAATAAGAAAGCCCTTCAGCAGGAGCTTGGTCTTGAGGTCAATGATAAGAAGTTTATGATAGGAATTGTATCAAGACTTACTGACCAGAAGGGACTTGATCTTATTGCATATATGATGGATCAGATATGTACCGAGGACGTACAGCTTGTTATCTTAGGTACGGGTGAATCACAGTATGAGAACATGTTCAGACATTTTGCATGGAAATATCCGGACAGAGTATCTGCTAACATATATTATTCAGAGGATATGTCACATAAGATATATGCTTCGTGTGATGCATTCCTTATGCCATCTCTTTTCGAGCCTTGCGGACTCAGCCAGCTGATGTCGCTTCGTTACGGCACTGTACCTATTGTGCGTGAAACAGGCGGACTTAAGGATACGGTTGAACCATATAATGAGTATGAGAGTACAGGGACAGGCTTCTCATTTGCCAATTACAATGCTCATGAGATGATGAATACAATCAACTATGCAAAGCATGTTTTTTATAATAATAAGAGAGAGTGGAATAAGATTGTAGACCGTGGAATGTTAAAGGACTTCTCGTGGACAAGCTCCGCTAAGAAATACCAGAAGCTCTACGATAATCTTCTTGGGTATTAGTACAGAATGACCTGGATGCAGATTTCAAAAACATAAAATAAAGATAGTGGAAAACAGGGCTGATCAGCAACGGTGATTGGTTCTGTTTTTTTTGTTTTTCACTTTAACAAGTCAATTTATTAAAAAATATGTTGCAACTTGCGAAATTCAATGCTAATATATTCTTTAAAAGTTAACTAATGGAGGTTTGAGCAATATGGAAAAGTACGAAATGTTAAGCAAAGAGGAGTTAAAGTCAATTAAAGCAGCTCTCGAAGAAGAGTATGCCAAGGCACAGCATTTAGGACTTAAGCTTGATATGTCCAGAGGAAAGCCGGCACCGGCTCAGTTAGACCTGGCAATGGGAATTTTAGATGCGGTGAGCAGTACATCCGATTATAAGTCGGAGGACGGGGTTGATTGCCGTAATTATGGAGTTCTTGACGGAATACCGGAGGCAAAACATTTTATGGCAGATATCATGGGTGTTGATGCGTCGAATGTCATTATCTACGGCAATGCAAGTCTTAACATTATGTATGATACTATTTCCAGATTTATGCTCGAGGGAACGGGCGGCTGTACACCTTGGTGCAAGCTTGACAAAGTTAAGTTCCTGTGTCCGGTACCGGGATATGACAGACATTTTGCCATTACCCAGCATTTTGGCGTTGAGATGATTAACGTACCTATGAAAGAGGACGGCCCTGATATGGATATGGTTGAGAAGCTCGTCTCAGAGGATGAGAGTATCAAGGGTATATGGTGCGTACCTAAATTTTCCAACCCGGGTGGATGTGTGTATTCTGATGAGGTTGTCAGGAGAATGGCTGCACTTAAACCTGCTGCGAAGGATTTCAGGATAATGTGGGATAATGCTTACGTTGTTCATTATCTTTATGAGGACAACCAGCCTCATATTCTTGATATACTGACTGAATGTGAGAAGGCAGGTAATCCTGATATGGTTTATGAATTCGCCTCAACATCCAAGATAAGCTTTGCCGGAGCCGGAATTGCCGCACTCGCCACATCAAAGGCTAACATTGCGGAAGTTAAGAAGTCATTGACAATCCAGACAATCGGTTATGATAAGCTGAACCAGTTAAGACATATAAGGTTTTATAAGAATAAGCAGGGTATTATGGAGCATATGATGAAGCAGGCTGAAATATTAAGACCTAAGTTCGAGGCAGTCGAGGAGATTTTTGACAATGAACTTTCAGGTCTTGGTATCGGAACCTGGACTAAGCCTCTTGGAGGATATTTCATATCATTTGACGCAATGCCGGGCTGTGCTAAGGCTATAGTAGCGAAATGCAAAGAGGCAGGAATGGTGCTTACGGGAGCAGGATCCACATTCCCTTATGGAAAAGATCCTGATGATTCCAATATCAGAATCGCTCCGTCCTTCCCGACTGTTGACGAGATGAAGAAGGCAGCACTTTTGTTCACTCTATGTGTTAAGCTTGTAAGTGTTGAAAAGCTGTTAGACAGATAGAACCTTTAATGAAATTGTTTTGAAAGTCCAGTTTATGATAATTTTAACCTTAGAGAGGAAAATGAGAAGATGAGTACATTTGGATTTATCGGAATGGGCAATATGGGATATGCCATGTTAAAAGGCCTTTTAAAAACTTATTCTCCCGCTGATATTGTCTTTTCATGTGCTACGGATAAAAAGAGGGTGACAGTAAGCGATGAGACAGGAGTGAGGGCTGCTTCCGGAAATGCTGAATGTGCTAACAGTGCAAAATACATTATCCTTGCAGTAAAACCACAGGTGTATGATGCTGTTATCAGGAACCTCATGTATGTTGTGACGGAGGAACATGTAATTATCTCACTTTCACCCAGCCATTCGATAGATGCACTCAAGGCAAAGTTCGAGAAGCCGGTTCGTGTGGTGCGCGCAATGCCGAATACGCCCGCACTTATAGGAGAAGCCATGACCGGAGTAGCTTATGACGCAATGGAATTTTCCTTTGAGGAAAAAGAAGTATTAGATAACTTCTTTAAGTCATTTGGTACATACAGGCTGGTAGATGAAAAGCTTATGAACGCCGTCACATGCGCAAGCGGGAGTTCACCTGCCTATGTATATATGTTTATAGAAGCCATGGCAGATGCATGTGTCAAGCATGGAATGCCGCGTCAGGCTGCGTATGAGTTCGTTGCACAGACTGTTGTAGGTGCAGGCAGGATGGTCCTTGAGACTAATGAACATCCCGGAATGTTAAAGGATAAGGTGTGCTCACCCGGAGGAACAACTATTGCGGGTGTCGCAGCACTTGAGGAGCATGGCTTCAGGAATTCTGTTATCAAGGCTGTGGATGCATGCTTTGACAAATGCAATGGGATAAAGTAATATATTTACAAAAATATACTATTCATGTGAAAAGGAATTATTATGGAAATTATTAAACGTCTTAATCGTGAACTTGTCTACAAGGGTACAGTCATCAATATGTATAGGGATACAGTTCAGGTTCAGAACGGTCATATTGCAGAGTGGGATTTTATAGGACACAAGGGTGCTGCGGCTGTGGTGCCGGTTCTTGATGATGGGCGAGTCCTGATGGTAAAGCAATATAGGAATGCACTTGACAGAATGACAATAGAGGTGCCGGCAGGCGGAAGAGATACAACGGATGAACCTTACATTACTTGTGCGTCAAGAGAACTTGAGGAGGAGACCGGGTACAGCTCTGACTGCCTTGAGTTCCTCATATCTGTACAGACAACAGTCGCATTCTGCAATGAAAAAATTGACGTCTTTGTTGCCAGAAATCTCAAAAAGACACATCAGCATCTCGATGAGGATGAATGTGTTGAGGTTGAAGCGTATGATGTTGATGAACTGATTGATATGATCTATGCCGGGAAGCTTCAGGACGGAAAGACAATGGCTGCTATAATGGCATACAAGCTGAAATATGCAAAATAAGTAATAAAGTTTGAAAAAGTCTCATATCTTGTTTTGTCCATAGTTGACAGAAAGGATGTGGGATTTTTTTATGCAGGGAAAATCAATTGAACCGGCAGGAGCAGACAAGCTTGTTATTCTTTTTTTCTTTGGAATCATGGTTGGGTCAATAATTGCCAATCTTGTTCCTTTTTCGTGGGTTCAGGCTATGAATGTATGGAGTGCAGATTATATCACAGCTTTTATGTCGAAAGCTGTAAAATATTCTACAATGTTCCGTTATCTGCTGCGCATCCGCGGTTTAATAATGATAGGAGTATTTCTTGTAATGATGACTCCGTTCGTCAAGAAGCTTCTGTATATTATTCCGGTATATATTGGTGCAGCATGGGGAATGATTAGTTCAATAATTCTGATGGAGCATGGAATAAACGGCATCAGGATATGCTTTTTCCTTTTGTTTCCGCATTTCATATTTTATACAGCCGGAATTATAATGATGTTATACAAAATTCTTAAAAGGACTGTTACCTCAAAAGGAATTGATGTCACATTCCTCCTCGTTTTTTTATTCGCTGCTATGATGATTGTGGCAGGAATAATGGCTGAGTCATATATAAATGTAAGTGTAATGCCATGGGTACTTGAACAGATGGTGTAAAAACATATTGATTTTATGTTATTGTTTATTTATAATATCATTTACAACTTGAAAGAACGAAGGAATATCATGGAACAGGAAATAGACGAATACATAGAATATATCGGAAGAAACAGAGGTAAATCCGACAATACAATTGCTTCATACAAGAGCGATTTATATAAGCTTATGAATTACTTAAGGGCTGAAATAAAACTTGAAGAATGGGCACAGGTAACAGAGACGGACATCAATTATTATATCTTGTATATGCAGAGCCAAGGGTGTGCACCATCCACGGTTGCAAGGTATGTGGTTTCAATAAAAGCCTTTTTTGAATATTGTCACAGAAATGGTAAAATATCTGATGAACCGGCATTAAATATAAAGCCGCCAAGACATGAAAAGAAAATACCTGAAGTAATATCGGTTGATAATGTTGTAAAGCTATTAACCGCACCTGACGGCGATTCCCCGAAGCAGCTGCGGGACCGTGCAATGCTAGAGCTTCTTTATGCCACCGGAATAAAGGTGTCGGAGCTTGTCGCCATTAAGATGGATGATATCAATCTGCAGATAGGATACGTCAACTGCAGGACGGTCATGCATGACCGGATTATTCCATTTGGAAATGAGGCTAAGCAGGCGTTGATACGTTATCTTAAGGATGGACGCGGAGCCTTAGTCGGCGCGGATGACAGCGAATATCTTTTTACTAATATCAGGGGTGAGGCTATGAGTCGTCAGGGCTTCTGGAAGATTATTAAGGCTTATGCCGGAAAAGCGGGGATAGATGAGGATATTACTCCGTATACACTCAGACATTCCTTCGCCGCATACATGATAAGTAATGGTGCAGACATATATGCAGTATCAGAGCTGCTTGGACATCTTGATGTTTCTGCAACGCAGGTATATTCAACCTTTTCCAATTCAAGATTGCGGGATGTATACACAAAAGCTCACCCGAGAGGGTGAGCTTTTTGCTCTACCCGAGAGGGTGAGCTTTTATTTAATCAGCAATTTTCCGCAATGTAGTAGAGAAGCTTTTCGGTATCCTCCCATCCAAGGCAAGGGTCGGTGATTGACTTGCCATAGATATGTTCATCAATCTTCTGGTTGCCGGGTTCAATATAGCTCTCTATCATAACACCCTTTACAAGGCTGCTGACATCGGCGGAGTGTTTTCTGCTTTCCAATACTTCCTTTACAATACGCACCTGCTCAGCATACTGCTTATTTGAGTTGCTGTGGTTTGAATCCACGATTGTCGCCATATTCTTGAGATTCTTCTGGCTGTACATTTCATAAAGCCTTACAAGGTCCTCGTAGTGATAGTTAGGAATATTCTGGCCGTGCTTGTTTGTTGCGCCACGCAGAATGGTGTGGGTGAGGGGGTTTCCGTCCGTCTTTACCTCCCAGCCTCTATATATGAAGGAATGTGCGTGTTGTGCAGCCACGACAGAATTGAGCATGACTGTATAGTCACCGCTTGTAGGATTCTTCATTCCGGCAGGAATGTCCATTCCGCTTACGGTAAGTCTGTGCTGCTGATCCTCGACCGAACGTGCTCCCACAGCAACGTATGACAAAATATCCGATAAAAATTCATAGTTTTCCGGGTAGAGCATCTCATCCGCAGGTGTGAGGTGAGTCTCGTTCATGACACGGATATGCATTTTTCTGATGGCCATTATGCCTGCAAGCATATCAGGCTTCTTTTCAGGATCCGGCTGATGTAACATTCCCTTGTAGCCCTCTCCTGTGGTTCGCGGCTTGTTGGTATATACTCTCGGAACGATAAGAACCTTATCCTTTATTTTTTCCTGAACCTTGGCAAGGCGGCATGTGTAATCGCACACAGGATCCTCATGGTCTGCAGAGCAAGGACCGACTATTACCAGAAATTTAGATGAATCGCCTGTGATGATATCGGCAATCTCCTTATCGCGTTCGCGCTTTATATTGGCGAGCTCTTCATTCACCGGAATAAGCTCTTTTACAACCTGTGGTGAAGGAAGCTCTTTTACATATTCAAATCCCATTTTATCCTCGTTTCTTCAAGCGGATGATATTATCAAAAGTGACATTTGCAGAAGCCTTTGGTGAATATAACCGACCTGATTATATATTTTATGAATTATGATAACATGTTAACGTGTAAAATGCAAATGTCGGATTATATTTGTTTCTTGATGAATTTTATGCTTTTAATCGTATTTTAATTGAATAAAAGCAAAAAATAAGTTATAATATATAAATGGGGTAATTTGCCTTATAGCTATTTATATGCTGCATAAGGATAAAACGCTGGAATATCAATCGCAGTGTATCGAATAAGTATCTGATATGAAAGGAATGATAATAGATGAAGAGAGTAATATGGATTATTCTGGACAGCGTTGGAATGGGTGAACAGCCGGATGCGGCCAGATTCGGTGATGTTGGCACCCATACACTCGCACATGTATGGGAGTATAATAATGGACTTAAAATCCCTAATCTGATTAAAATGGGACTTGGAAACATTGAGGGTATGAAGGCACTTGACACAACGCAGGTACCTACGGCTGCATACGGCAAGTGTGCGGAGCTTTCAGACGGTAAGGATACGACAGTCGGACATTGGGAGATGGTTGGTATTGAGACGAAGGTTGCTTTTCCGACATATCCGAAGGGGTTTCCGGCTGAGGTCATAGATGAATTTGTGAAGCGCACAGGTGTACCGGGTGTGCTTGGAAATTGTACTGCTTCCGGGACAGAGATTATCGAGAGGCTGGGTGAAGAGCATGCCGCTACCGGAAAGCCTATAGTATATACATCGGCCGACAGCGTTTTCCAGATTGCAGCCAACATTGATGTCATACCTCTTGAGAGACTCTATGAACTATGCCGCATTGCGAGAGAGCTGCTTCATGGTGAGCACAATGTTTCAAGAGTTATCGCAAGACCGTTTAAAGGCACAAAGGGCAATTATGAGAGAACACCGGACAGAAGAGATTATGCCATTCTTCCTCCTCAGAACAACCTGCTTGTGCACATTAAGGCTGCCGGGCAGGATGTCATAGGTGTAGGCAAGATTGAGGATATTTTCGCAGGCGTCGGAATAACCGAGGCGGTCCACACCAAGGATAATATGGATGGTGTTGACAGAACTGTGAGCTATATGAGGGAAGATAACAAGGGACTTATTTTTACCAATCTTGTAGAATTTGACTCTAAGTGGGGACATAGAAATGATCCTGCAGGATACGGCAAGGGGCTTGAGGATTTCGATGCAAGACTTCCTGAAATCATTGCGGCGATGAAGGAGGATGACATACTTATAATCAATTCTGACCACGGCTGTGACCCTACAACTCCGGGAACGGACCATACAAGGGAGTATATTCCGGTTCTTGTATATGGAAAGAATGTCAAGCCTGCAAGCCTCCATATCAGAAAATCCTTTGCTGATATCGGACAGACGATTGCAGAGTACCTTGGTGCAGAGCCTATCGTGATAGGCGAAATCTTCCTTAAGGAAATAATGTAACCGGAAATATTTTTGACAATGAGGAAAACGACATGAGAATGTACGATATTATAATCAAAAAGAGAAATGGGGAAGCTCTCACAGATGAGGAGATAGCATTTTTCATAAAGGGCTATACAGATGGAAGCATACCGGATTATCAGGCTTCTGCTCTGTTGATGGCTATATATTTTATGGGAATGACCGAAAGAGAGACTGCAGCCCTTACAATGGAGATGGCCCGCAGCGGTGATATGCTTGACCTATCCGCAATCAAGGGACTTAAGGCAGATAAGCACAGCACAGGCGGCGTAGGCGATAAGACATCCTTAGTTCTCACACCGCTTGCGGCTTCCATTGGAATACCGGTTGCCAAGATGTCCGGACGAGGTCTTGGACACACAGGAGGAACGATTGATAAGCTGGAGAGCTTTCCGGGCTTCACAACCGGAATCTCCGAGGAACAGTTTATCGATAATGTGAACAGAATCGGCATTGCGATAGCCGGGCAGACCAAGAACATGGTTCCTGCCGACAAGAAGCTGTATGCTCTCCGCGATGTGACAGGAACAGTTGACAGTATCCCTCTTATCGCAAGCAGCATCATGAGCAAGAAGCTTGCTGCAGGCGCAGATGTTATTGTTCTTGATGTCAAGACCGGAAGCGGCGCTTTTATGAAGACGGAGGAGGATTCCGTCAGGCTTGCTAAGGAGATGGTCAAGATTGGCAATAATGTTGGAAGAAAGACCTTAGCTGTAATTTCTGATATGGATGAACCTCTGGGCTATGCAGTCGGAAACGCAATTGAGGTCAAGGAGGCCATAGATACCCTCAATGGCCACGGTCCGCAGGATTTGCTGGAGCTGTGTCTTACAATAGGTTCGCTCATGGCAGTTGGAACGGGCAGGGCAGCAGATATTGATGAGGCGAGAAAGCTCCTGCTTGAGAAGCTGAATGACGGCTCCGCACTCAGGAAATTTGCAGAGTTTGTGGAAGCTCAGGGCGGGGACAGTGCGCCTGTATATAATACAGCTCTGTTACCTAAGGCTTCAATAGTAAAAGAAATATATGCACCTATGGACGGCTATGTATCACATATTGAGTCAGACAGGGTCGGAATAAGTGCCATGAAGCTTGGCGGCGGCAGGGAAACAAAGGAAAGCAGTATCGATTTATCGGTCGGAATACTTATCCGCAGGAAGGTAGGAGATGCAGTTAAAAAAGGGGAGCCTGTTGCAGCTCTTTATGCTAATGACAACGATAAACTTTCGGCTGCAATATCAGAGCTTGAACAGTCTTACAGCTATTCGGCTGAACCTGTAGAAAGACCGAAGCTTATAAAGACAATCATAAAATAGCAGTACTATTCGGAAAAAATCGGGAGGTATGTATGTCACGTATCAATTTTAATAATGGTTGGAAGTTTTGTCAGGACTATAAAGAAGAGATGGAACAGCCGGGGTTTAATGACGCCGAATTCGAGGAAGTGCGTCTTCCTCATACGGTAATCGAGACTCCTTATAATTATTTTGACGAGGGAATTTACCAGAAAATAGCTATTTACCGCAAGAGGTTCAGCATTGATGAAGATATGACAGGCAGGAAGGCATTACTTACGTTTGAAGCTGTTGGACATAAGGCAGATGTGTACATAAATGGCATTCTCTGCGAAACACATTATGGTGGGTACACCGCATTTACGGTAGATATCACACCTTACCTTGTAAAGGACCGCGATAATGTCCTTGCGGTCGTATGTGACAGCAGGGAGAATCTTAATATTCCTCCGTTTGGCAAGGTTATTGATTATATGACATATGGCGGAATTTACAGAGAGGTATATCTTGACATCAGGTCTGAGGACTATGTGGAGGATGTATATGTCATTACAGAGATAGAACCTGCAATATTGAAATCGGAGATTACATTCAATTTTAAGAATAATATTGAAGCCTCGGATGACTATACGGCGGAAGCATACTTGAATGACAAGGATGGAAATGAACTCTTCTCGCTCAGGGCACCTGTAAAGAAGAATGTCATGCACCTTAACAGAAGAGTGGATAATATCAGCCTTTGGAGTGTTGATAATCCTGTACTTTACAGCCTTACAATCAAGCTTTTAAGAAAGGACGAGGTTCTTGATGAAAAGACTGTACAATTCGGTTTCAGAACAGCAGTATTTAAAAAGGATGGCTTCTATCTTAACGGAAAGAAGTTAAGACTTATCGGGCTTAACAGACACCAGAGCTATCCGTATGTCGGATATGCCATGCCGAAGTCTGTTCAGGAAAACGATGCGGTCATCCTCAAAAATGAGTTATGTGTGAATGCGGTCAGGACATCACACTATACGCAGTCACAGCATTTTATAAATAAATGTGACGAGCTTGGCCTGCTTGTCTTTACCGAGCTTCCGGGATGGCAGTATGTCGGTGATGAGAACTGGAAGCGCATCGCATGTGAAAGTGTGTCTGAGATGGTAAAGCAGTACCGTAATCACCCTTCAATAATTATATGGGGCGTCCGCATAAATGAATCAGGTGACGATGATGTATTTTACGAGAGAACGAATAAAATCGCTCATTCACTTGACCGTTCAAGGGCAACCGGCGGAGTGCGCTGCTTTAAGAAGAGCCATCTGCTCGAGGATGTATATACCTACAATGATTTTTCACATGTCGGAAATAATCCGGGTGTTATACCAAAGTCTGAGGCGACCTCAGATGTTGAAAAGCCTTACCTGATTTCAGAGTATGGCGGACACATGTACCCTACGAAATCATTTGACGATGAAGAGCATAGACTTTCACACGCTGTAAGACATGCGAGAGTAATAAATGATATGCTTGGGCAGGATGATATAGCAGGATGCTTCGGATGGTGCATGAATGATTATAACACTCACAGGGATTTTGGAAGCGGTGACAGAATATGTTATCACGGAGTTATGGATATGTTCCGCAATCCGAAGGCAGCCGCCTATGTATATGCCAGTCAGGGTAATAAAAATGATGTACTCTACGTCACGTCATCTGTCGAGATAGGTGACCATCCATCATGTACAGTAGGTGATTTCTATGTCCTTACTAACGCAGACAGCGTGCGCCTGTATAAGAATGAGCAGATGATTCGCGAGTATACCCATGCGGATTCACCGTTCACTAATATGGTAAATCCACCTATTCTTATCAATGACCGTGTCGGAAACCTTCTCGAGACTAACGAAGGTCTTCCACACGAGACATCAGAGGCGCTTAAACAGCTTATGTTTGCAATGGCGGATGAAGGCGGGGCAGACGGCAAGCTTTCAGCTTCACTCAGACTTAAAAGAAATTTTATAATGAAGACCTCAGGATTGACGCTCAAGGATATCAGCCGCATGTATAATAACTATGTAGGCAACTGGGGAGATTTAGCAACCACCTATCGCTTTGAGGCGGTCAAAAACGGAGAAGTCGTTGCTGTTGTTAAGAAGCAGCCGATGACCTCGGCGGATTTTATTGTGAAAATCGATAAGACAAAGCTTGTCGAGGCTTCAACCTACGATGTGGCTTCAATCCGTATGGAAGCGGTTGACGAGAACGGAAACCGTCTGTACTATTGCAGTGCGCCTGTTGAGCTTTCTGTTGAGGGACCGGTTGAGATTATCGGACCTTGTGTAGTGCCATTTATAGGTGGTGCAGCAGGAACATACGTTAAGACAACGGGGCAGAGCGGCAGCGGCAAGCTCACAATCAAGTCACTTGGAAAGACATACAGCATAGAGCTTGATGTAAAATAAACTGCTCTGAAATAATATATTTTTCGTTATTTTAATGTACAGTTCTCATATCTGTTGAATGGAGGCATTGATATGACAGATGAACAGATTACACTAAAAAAATGGATTGACGAGAGCAATTATATTGTATTCTTCGGTGGGGCAGGTGTCTCCACCGAGAGCAATATCCCGGATTTCAGGAGTACAGATGGACTGTATAACCAGAAATATAAGTATCCGCCGGAGACTATACTGAGCCACAGCTTTTTTGTACAAAAGCCGGAGGAGTTCTATGATTTCTACCGCGATAAGATGATTTATACAGAGGCAAAACCGAATAAGGCGCATTACGCTCTTGCAGAGCTTGAGAAGCAGGGAAAGCTCAAGGCTGTGATAACCCAGAATATTGATGGACTGCATCAGGCAGCCGGAAGCAAATCTGTCTATGAGCTTCACGGCACAATAATGAAAAATTATTGCACCAGATGTGGCAGGGAGTACCCTCTTTCAACTATTATCGAAAGCAAGGGAATACCAAGATGTCAGGTCAAGGATGAGACCGGAGGTGTCTGCAACGGAATTATCAAGCCCAAGGTTGTCCTGTATGAGGAGGGACTTGATGATAATGTTGTGAGCGGTGCGATAAAGCATATCCGGAATGCCGATATGCTGATTATAGGCGGAACCTCACTTACGGTGTATCCTGCGGCAGGGCTTATCAGATATTTCTCCGGCAGGCACATTGTCCTTATCAACAAGGCACCTACCTCCAGCGACAGCATGGCTGATCTGATTATAAGGGAGCCCATTGGAGAGACACTTGGAGTAATAGTTTGTGAATAAATTGTCATACTTTGTGAATAAAATATCGTTAATTGATTATTTTATTTTTATGTGTTAATATAATTATCAGTGAATTTTTGGTAAAGGAGATATTACTATGGAAGTCAGACCGGGAGCTAATCCTAATGATGTAAAGAATTACGATACAGACAGACTGAGACATGATTTCTTAATTCAGGATGTATTTGTACCGGGCGAGATAAAGACTATCTACAGCCAGATTGATAGAATTATTGTTGGTTCTGCCACACCTGCAGGCAAGGCACTTAAGCTCACAGCGGGCGATGAGCTCAGAGCAGCATACTTTCTTGAGAGAAGAGAGATGGGTGTCATCAACATCGGTGGCAAGGGTACAATGACCTTAGACGGTGTCAAGTATGATTTTGATTATAAGGATGGAATCTATATAGGCATGGGTACTAAGGAAGTTATTTTTGAGAGTGCCGATGCAGCTAATCCTGCTAAGTTTTACTTTAACAGTGCTCCGGCACATAAGACTTATCCTACTGTATTCATTAACCCTGAGAAGGATATTCTTCCTGAGAATAAGAAGGAGCTTGGCTGTCTTGAGAATGCTAACCACAGAACTATCCGCAAGTATATTCTTCCGGGACAGGTTGAGAGCTGTCAGCTTGAGATGGGTATGACCGCGCTTGAGCCGGGCAGCGTATGGAACACGATGCCATGCCACACACATGACAGAAGAATGGAGGTATACCTCTATTTCGAAGTTCCTGAGAATGATGTCGTATTCCACTATATGGGTGAGCCGACGCAGACGAGACATATCGTGATGAGAAATGAGGAAGCTGTGATTTCGCCAAGCTGGTCAATCCATTCAGCTTCTGCTACACATGCATATACATTTATCTGGGGCATGGTTGGCGAGAATCAGGATTTCGACGATATGGATGACGTTGATATGAAAGACCTTAGATAATAAGGATTTTCATGGCATATCAGTTATGCCGAATATATATTACATAAAAAGGAGAATGAAAAATGTCAGTTAATTTTTCACTTGAAGGCAAAATAGCTTTAGTTACAGGTGCTTCTTACGGTATCGGTTTTGCAATTGCTTCCGCATACGCAAAGGCAGGAGCAACAATCTGCTTCAACGATATTAAGCAGGAGTTAGTAGATAAGGGACTTGCAGCATATAAGGAGCTCGGTATAGAGGCTCACGGTTATGTATGTGATGTTACCAATGAGGAGCAGGTTAATGCACTCGTTGCACAGATTGAGAAGGAAGTCGGCGTAATCGATATCCTTGTAAACAATGCAGGTATCATCAAGAGAATACCTATGTGCGATATGACAGCAGCAGAGTTCAGACAGGTTATCGATGTTGACCTCAACGCTCCATTCATCGTATCTAAGGCTGTTATCCCTTCTATGATCAAGAAGGGTCATGGTAAGATTATAAACATCTGCTCAATGATGTCAGAGCTTGGCCGTGAGACAGTTTCAGCTTACGCTGCAGCTAAGGGCGGTCTTAAGATGCTTACGAAGAACATCTGTTCTGAGTACGGCAGATACAACATCCAGTGTAATGGTATCGGACCTGGTTACATTGAGACACCTCAGACAGCTCCTCTTCGTGAGAGACAGGCTGATGGTTCAAGACATCCTTTCGATTCCTTCATCATTGCAAAGACACCTGCTGAGAGATGGCTTAAGCCTGAAGAGCTTGCAGGTCCTGCTGTATTCCTTGCATCAGATGCATCTGATGCAGTTAACGGACACATCCTCTATGTTGACGGCGGTATCCTTGCATACATAGGAAAGCAGCCACAGTAATAGAGAGCTATACTTTCACTTTGTTATTGCTTCACAATTGTGAAGCAATAACAAAGCAATTGTGAAGCCGGGGCAGGTATGTCCCGGCTTTTTTTGCGTGTGATTTTGCATTTGAATTTTCGGTTCATACTTAATTCTATTTCACTTCATTTGATAAAAGTACCTATTTTTTTTGCAAATTATGTCGATATAAAAGATATAATCAAGAGACAGGGAGGTCGAATATTATGAATACAGGTATGGTTAATTACGGCTCAGCTCTAGCCGCAGAACAGACAGCTAAGGCTGATAAGACAGCTCAGGCGGAGAAAAAGGGCAAGGTTGCAGGAAGAACTGTGGGAAATCCGGAGCTTTCGGAGAAGGCTGCGAAGTACTATGAACATCTTAAATCGAAGTTTGGCAATATGGAGTTTGTGTTAGTGAGCAAGGATATGAAGGAACAGGCGCAGGCCAATGCTTCTTCCTATGCAAATACGTCAAAGACCGTTGTTCTCATCGATGAGGAGAAGATAGAAAAGATGGCTGAGGACGAGAAATACCGCTCACAGTACGAGGGACTTATCTCCGGCGCAGCCGCTAATCTAAACCGGATGCAGTCAGGTCTGTCACAGAACGGTGGTGTGACATCCTATGGTATCAAGATTAATGACAATGGAACTGCCTCCTATTTTGCTGTTATCGATAAATCGCTTGTCGCACAGAAGGAGCGTATTGCAAAGAATGCTGAGAAGAAGGCGGAGGAGAAAAAAGCCGCAGCCAAGAAGGATAAGGAAGAAAAATCTGAGAAGCTGAAGGATAAAAAGACAGAGGACAGCACTAAGAGCGACAGCGTAACTGTCACAGCCTCATCGGTGGAAGAACTGTTAAAGAAAATTAATGATATCTATTATGAAACACTCAGCGATAATGTGATGACTGAGGATGAGAAGAGGGTCGGACAGCACTTTGACATGAACGTGTAGGGACAGGACGTAATAGTAAAAATGAACGGTATGGATTACATATAATGTGCAGTCCATACCGTTTTTGAGATTTATAAATACATGCTTAAATCAACCTGCGTGCCGCCCTTGACTTCAATGTAATTATCGTTGTTCACGCATATCCATACGGACATGGCACTTGGATTATATACGAAGCTTAAATCATAGGCATATACAAGTCTCTTTGCCGCCTCCATGTAGTTGACATATTCAATGTTGGTGGCATACCAGATGTCATCGCGGTGTCCAACCATCTCACAGAATTTCTCCATTATCTCCCAGTTGTTGTCGCGCCCGAACTCATAGCTGTGTCCCCAGACATACATCATGTAGAGATATTGCTTCTTGGTAAGCGAACAGAACTGTTCACCAAGCTCAAGCAGCCTGTTATTGTGATGGCAGGTAGCCTTCCACTCATACAGATTGTCAGGAAGCTCAAAACCGTAGGAATCACCAACAATTCTTGAATACTTTATCCCCATTCCCGGAAGAAGTGCTTCAATATCCTTGGAATACGAACCGTTAGGGTATGAAAGTCCCTGAACAGGGTGATGGGTTATCTTCTCAAGGTTAACTCTGTCATCTCCGATTTCTCTGATAACCTCACTAAGCGGACATCTTGCGATGGTCGGGTGGGTGAGCGTGTGGCAGGCTATTTCATGCCCTTTGTACAGTGTTGAAAATTCATCCGGTTTTATCCTGATTTCCTGCGCAAACATTCCTGAATTGATATGGAATGTACCTTTGATGCCGTGCTTGTTGAATATCGATATAAGCTGTCTGTCCTCCAGCTTACCGTCATCATAACTCATTGTGATAACTTTAAATTTTCCACCTGGGAAACATATATAGCTCTTCATTGCCGATCTCCTTCTGATATTATATACAAAACATTTTTCGAAAACGGGATAATTATACTAACTTTTTGATAAAAAGTAAACGCTTTCATTCAACAATAATATTTTTAAATTTAATACAATCCATATTAAAGCTTGCATTTTCATATTTCTTACATTATAATGCCGTATGGGTCTGCCGTAGATAATCGGCGTGAAATGGAAACATACGATATTTTAAGTGAGGAAATGTAAAATGCTAAAGAAATTTTTCAGGATTTTTGTTCCGGCAGTCTATTCAGGACTCTGCATCGGAATCGGCGGAATGGTGTATCTTAACTGTGAGAACAAGGTGGTAGGGGCGTTTATGTTCTGTATCGGACTCCTTACAATTCTTCTGTTTGGGTTTAATCTCTACACTGGCAAGGTCGGATATATCTGTCAGAACAAGCCGGCTTATATAGGCCAGGTTGCCATCGTGTGGCTCGGTAATTTCGCCGGAACAGCGATAATGGCGGGGCTTTGCAAGCTGACAAGGAATGCAGATAAGCTCACAGAGACATGTCGGAAGATGGTTGACGTCAAGTTAAATGACAGTCTTTTGAGTCTTTTTGTTCTTGCGATTTTCTGTGGTATGCTTATGTTCATAGCAGTCGACACATATAAGCACCATTATGAGAAGAAGGATACTATGGTAACTGTAGTCGCTATATTAGGCGTTGTTGTATTTATTCTGGCAGGCTTTGAGCATTGTATTGCCGATATGTTTTACTTCACGCTTGCGGGAGCTTTTCCTAAGGCATTTCCTGCACTTATCGTGATGACACTCGGAAATGCGGTTGGAGGTAACCTTATTCCTCTTGGACAGAATATTATGAAAAAGCTTAATGACTGATTTTCGTGATATTTATTCATTATAAGTTCGGCAGATACATATATTTCATACTAAGTTAAGCTGTGTGGAGCTTGTATGAAAAATGTGAAGTGTAAAAAGATTGTAAGTATTATAATGGCATTCCTTTATTTTGCATTGATAGTCAACGAGACGATATATGCAAAATCAGGGGATGCCTTTTTGCCGTTGAAAAGCAATGAATTATATGCCTTATCGGCATGTCTTATGGATGCGGACAGCGGCAGAGTATTGTATGATAAAAACGCAGATGAAGTCCGCGCCATGGCGAGCACAACCAAGATTATGACACTTATTGTTGCACTCGAATATGCCAATGAGGATGATATTGTCACAGTATCACCTTATGCAGCGTCCATGCCGGATGTACAGCTTAATATCATGGCAGGTGAACAGTACAGACTTGGAGATCTGTACTATGCCATGATGCTTGAATCGTTTAATGATGTCGCTGTTACAATCGCGGAATACATCGGTGAGTGTTACGCATTGAATCAGGATGATAGAACTGCAAATACAGATATAAAAGCACGAAGCTATGATGACAGCAAAAAATACGTCCATACATTTGCAAAGCTGATGAATGAGAAGGCAAAAGAGCTGGGATGTGAGAATACATATTTTATCACCCCTAACGGTCTTGATGCGGAAGATGAAAATGGAAAGCATTCCACAACGGCAAAGGAACTGGCTGTTATAGCCTCATACGCCATCAAAAATGAGAGATTCAATGACATAATAGGAACAAGACAATATTCATTCTGTGAGGTGAACGGCACCAGAAACTGCAGTGCGTATAATAAAGATGCTTTTTTAAATCAGATGAATGGTGCATTCGGAATAAAGACGGGATTTACGGGAAATGCAGGCTACTGCTTTGTCGGAGCATTAAAAAGTGACGGAAGAACATTCATATCTGTGGTTCTTGGGAGTGGATGGCCGTCCAATCGTACATATAAATGGAAGGATACGCGAAAGCTTATGGAATATGGCATAAATAACTTCTTTCCAAGGGCAGTGTTTTCAACAATTAAAAATTACAAGGATGTAAAGGTTAAGGATGGAATGGAGGAAAGCACATCAACATGTATAAAAGGTGATTTGTCATTAATTTTATGTGAAGCGGATGATGTCCGGGTGGTATATGAGCTTGAGGACTATATAGATGCACCTGTCAATGTTGGTGATATTGTCGGAAAAGCCATTATATATGTTAACGGCCAGCGGATGGGCAGCTTTCCGATTACGGCTGCCGCAGCCGTAGAACGAGCAAATTATATGTGGTATCTTAAAAGATTGTTAAATGTGACGCTATAATAATGAATTCTTATAAATATAGAAAATGAAATTTCAGAGCTTATTGTAAACACTCAAATTTTACAGGAAAGAAATGGTAAATAAATTATTATATATTCGCATAAATGAAAATTATGCTTGATAATTTGCGACTTTCGTACTACAATTACATTTGGTGTAAATTGAATAAATTTTCCAAAATACGTTTATGGAGGGCTGAAAAATGAGCAACACAGCACAGGTATCAGCAAGCAAGAGAATTGAAGCACTGCTTGATGATAACAGTTTTGTTGAAATCGGTGGCCTTGTAACTGCAAGAAATACTGATTTTAACTTAGGCGACAACGCAACACCTGCCGATGGCGTTATCACAGGTTACGGCGTTATCAATGGAAGTCTTGTGTATGTATACAGCCAGGATGCTACCGTACTCGGTGGTTCAATAGGTGAGATGCATGCCAGGAAGATTGCTAATCTTTACGATTTAGCACTTAAGATGGGAGCACCGGTTATCGGTCTTGTAGATTGTGCCGGATTAAGATTACAGGAGGCAACAGACGCACTTAACGGCTTTGGTCAGATATATGCAAAGCAGGTAGAGGCCTCAGGCATTATTCCACAGATTACAGCAGTATTCGGTACATGTGGCGGAGGAATGGCAGTAGTTCCTACTCTTACAGACTTCACATTCATGGAAGAGAAGTCTGCTAAGCTTTTCGTCAACAGCCCGAATGCACTTGACGGCAACTACACATCCAAGCTTGACACAGCTTCCGCTAAGTTCCAGAGCGAGGAGGCAGGTATTGTTGATGTTACAGGTGATGAGACTACGGTTCTTGAGCAGATCAGACAGTTAGTAGCACTTCTTCCTGCCAACAACGAGGATACAGCCGAGGATGAATGCACAGATGACCTTAACAGAGTAAGTGATACTATCGCTAATGCAGTAGGTGACACTTCTATCGCTCTTACTGAGCTTGCAGATGATAATGTATTCTTCGAGGTTAAGAGAAACTACGCTAAGGACATGGTAACAGGCTTCATTAAGCTCAATGGACTTACAGTAGGTGCAGTGGCCAACAGAACAGTTGTATATGATGACGAGATGAAAGAGACTGCCAAGTTCGATGCAGTATTATCTCCTGAGGGCTGTGAGAAGGCAGCAGAGTTCGTTAACTTCTGTGATTCCTTCAACATTCCTGTTATCACACTTACGAACGTCAAGGGCTACAAGGCTACAGTATGTGCGGAGAAGCACATTGCCAAGGCAGCAGCTAAGCTTACATACGCATTCGCTAATGCAACAGTCCCTAAGGTTAATGTAGTTATCGGTGAAGCTTTCGGAAGCGCTTACGTGGCAATGAACTCCAAGTCAATCGGTGCTGACATGACATTTGCATGGGACAGCGCAAGCATCGGTATGATGGATGCCAACATGGCAGCCAAGATTATGTATGCTGATAAGCCTGAGGTTATCTCTGAGAAGGCTTCTGAGTATGCAGCACTTCAGACAAGCGCAGTATCCGCAGCTAAGAGAGGCTACGTTGATTCAATCATCGCTCCTGCCGATACAAGAAAGTATGTCATTGGTGCATTCGAGATGTTATACAGCAAGAAGGAAGACCGTCCAAGCAAGAAGCATGGCACGGTTTAATACGAGGTGACATGTATGATAATTTGCAGCGCAATTTCAGATGCGGGTATCAATACAGTAATTTGTCTTGCCGTTGTATTCGCGGTACTTATTTTCATCTCCTTCTTAATCAGCCTTTTCAAGTACATTCCTAAGCTTGAGGCTGCTTTATCAAAGAAGGATAAGAAGACAGAGCTTGCAGAGAATGCGGTTGTCAACACCGTATCACAGATTGAGGTTAAGGAAGAGGAAGAAGAGCTTTCAGATGACCTTGAGCTTGTGGCTGTTATCACAGCAGCTATCGCAGCTTCAGCCGGAACTTCGACAGACGGATTCGTAGTCCGCTCAATCAGAAGATCAAATAACAGTAGATGGGCTAAATAATGCCTGATTCAGGAGGATTAACATGAAGAATTATACAATCACAGTAAATGGTAATGTGTATGATGTTACAGTAGAAGAGGGAGCAGCAGGCAGCACTCCTGTCGCAGCTCCAAAGGCTGCTCCTAAGGCAGCTCCAAAGGCAGCAGCACCTAAGGCAGCAGCTCCGGCAGGTGCAGGCGCAGTTAAGATTACAGCTCCGATGCCGGGCAAGATTGTTGCAGTTAAGGCTAATGCCGGCGCAGCAGTTAAGAAGGGACAGGTTATCCTTGTTCTTGAGGCAATGAAGATGGAGAACGACGTAGTTGCTCCTCAGGACGGAACTCTTGCAAGCGTTGATGTTGCAACAGGTGCTTCCGTAGAGGCTGGTTCCGTATTAGCTACAATGAACTAATTAACAAAACCACGGAGAGGAATAAAGATGGAAATCATTACAGAAACATTAGTCAACCTGCTTAACCAGACAGGATTCATGACATTGTCCTACAAGAACTTCATAATGGTTGCAGTGGCATTGTTCTTCCTTTATCTGGCAATTAAGAAGGGTTATGAACCGCTTCTCCTTGTCCCGATTTCATTTGGTATGCTCCTTGTTAACCTTTTCCCTGACATTATGATGACAGTTGAAGAGGCTAAGGCTTCCGGAAGTCAGGCAGCAGGTCTTTTACATTATTTTTATTTACTTGATGAGTGGAGCATCCTGCCATCCCTTATTTTCATGGGTGTAGGTGCGATGACCGATTTCGGACCGCTCATTGCCAATCCTAAGAGCTTTCTCTTAGGTGCAGCAGCACAGTTGGGTATTTTCAGTGCATATTTCCTTGCTATCCTTTTAGGATTCAATGGCATGGCAGCTGCAGCTATCTCCATCATCGGTGGTGCTGACGGTCCTACCTCCATCTTCCTTGCAGGTAAGCTTGGACAGACAGAGCTTATGGGACCTATCGCCGTAGCCGCATACTCCTATATGTCTCTCGTGCCTATTATTCAGCCGCCTATCATGAAGCTTCTCACAACTGAGAAGGAGCGTAAGATTAAGATGGAGCAGCTTCGTCCTGTATCAAAGCTTGAGAAGATTCTCTTCCCAATCATTGTTACAATCGTAGTTGTACTTATCCTTCCTTCGACAGCACCACTTATCGGTATGCTCATGCTCGGTAACCTCTTCAAGGAGAGCGGTGTTGTTAAGCAGCTTGCTGAGACAGCTTCCAATGCTCTTATGTACATTGTAGTTATCATCCTCGGTACATCCGTAGGTGCTACTACAAGTGCTGAGGCATTCTTAAAGGCTGATACACTCAAGATTGTCGTACTTGGCCTTGTTGCTTTTGCCGTAGGTACTGCAGGAGGAGTTTTGTTCGGCAAGCTTATGTGCCTCGCAACCAAGGGCAAGGTTAACCCGCTCATCGGTTCGGCAGGTGTATCTGCCGTTCCTATGGCTGCCAGAGTATCACAGAAGGTCGGAGCAGAAGCTGACCCGACTAACTTCTTACTCATGCATGCTATGGGTCCTAACGTTGCAGGTGTTATCGGTACAGCCGTAGTTGCAGGAACATTCATGGCGATATTCGGTGTATAAGCTCATTTCAAAGCATAACTGAAATGACTGCCTGCAGTCACCTTCAGCTATGCTTTGGAAATGGCAGCAGCGATGAGAAATAAGGCTGCCAAGCCCTATTTCAAATTGATGTTGTTAATTGCGCAGTAATTTGCAGCTTATACATAAGTACATTAGTACTGTAAATTGCATGGGCAATTTTCGGAGCTTAAACACATTAAGTCGTATTTCAATTTGAAGTTGTAAATTGCGTAGCAATTTACAACTTATATCATACGACAAGTTATATATAATTTTCAGGAGGAAAATAAAATGGCAGAAAAGAAACCGGTTCAGATAGTTGAAACTGTTTTGCGTGATGCTCATCAGTCACTTATTGCCACCAGAATGTCTACAGAGCAGATGCTTCCTATCATCGACAAGATGGATAAGGTTGGATATTACGCTGTAGAGTGCTGGGGCGGTGCTACTTTTGATGCATGTTTAAGATTCTTAAAGGAAGATCCATGGATGAGACTTCGTAAGCTCAAGGATGGCTTCAAAAATACAAAGCTTCAGATGTTATTCCGTGGACAGAACATCCTCGGATATCGTCCTTACGCTGATGACGTTGTAGAGTACTTCGTAAAGAAGTCCGCTGCCAACGGTATCGACGTAATTCGTATCTTCGACTGTCTTAACGATATCCGTAACCTCGAGACAGCAGTTAAGGCTGCCAATTCTGAGGGCGTAGAGGCTCAGGTAGCTCTTTCCTACACATTAGGTGATGCATATACACTTGATTACTGGAAGGATATGGCTAAGAAGATTGAGGATATGGGTGCTAACTCAATCTGTATCAAGGATATGGCAGGTCTTTTGGTTCCTTACAAGGCAACAGAGCTTGTACAGGCACTCAAGGAGGGTACCTCCCTTCCTATCGACCTTCATACACATTACACATCAGGCGTCGCTTCAATGACTTACTTAAAGGCAGTTGAGGCAGGCTGTGACAGAATTGATACAGCTATGTCACCTATGGCTATGGGTACAAGCCAGCCTGCAACAGAGGTTCTCGCTAAGACATTCGAGGGAACTCCTTATGATCCGGGCTTTGACCAGAACCTTCTTGCTGAGATTGCAGCTTACTTTACCCCTCTTCGTGAGGAGTGGATTAAGAGCGGTCTTATGAGCACAAAGGTTATGGGCGTTAACATTAAGACTCTCCTTTACCAGGTACCTGGAGGTATGCTCTCCAACCTCGTTTCCCAGTTAAAGGAAATGAAGGCAGAGGACAAGTTTACAGAGGTTCTTGAGGAAGTTCCAAGAGTTCGTAAGGATTTCGGTGAACCGCCTCTTGTTACACCTTCAAGCCAGATTGTTGGTACACAGGCTGTTCTCAACGTAGTTCTCGGCGAGAGATACAAGAACATGACTAAGGAGTCTAAGGACTTACTTCTTGGTAAGTACGGAAAGACTGTTAAGCCTTTCAACCCTGAGGTTCAGAAGAAGGCCATCGAGCTTTCAGGCGAGCAGCCAATCACCTGCCGTTTCGCTGATACTCTCAAGCCGGAGCTTGCTAAGCTCGAGTCTGAGATGAAGCAGTACAAGCAGCAGGACGAGGATGTATTATCATACGCACTCTTCCCACAGGTTGCCACTGACTTCTTCAAGTATAGAGAAGCACAGCAGACTAAGGTTGACGCCACTGTTGCCAAGGATGGCGCTTACCCTGTATAATATCTGCCGGTGAACGATACACAAATAAATGATATTTAGCCGTTAATAAAAAAGGTCGATTTAACATCATTGATATGTTAAATCGACCTTTTAATTAATTGGGACAGGGGTCAGGTACGTGTCCCAACCGTTTTACTCTGGGACACGTACCTGACCCCTGTCCCAATTAAAAACTTATTCTTCTATGAGTGTTCCCATCTTATGTGGGTCATTGTCAATTGTCATGGAGTAGTTGGTGTGATATATTACAAATCCCGGCTTGGCTGCCGCCGGTTTCTTGATATGCTTCTTCTGTATGTAGTCTACATCAACCTTTTCCTGCTTACTTGCCTTGGAGTAGTGCGCCGCTAGTCTTGCGGCCTCCTCAAAGGTACTGTCCGGAAGCTCCTTATTCTCAGCCTTTACAATGACATGGGAACCGGAAAGGTCCTTGGCATGGAACCACCAGTCATTTCCTGTGGCAACCTTGAAGGTGAGCTCCTCGTTCTGGTAATTATTCTTTCCGACATACATGTGGAAACCATCACTTGAAATATAGTGGAACGGCTTACTTGTAATTTTCTCTTTTCGGCCGGAAGCCGATTTTCCCTTAGTGCCTTTGCGGTGGATATAGCCATATTCAATCATCTCTTCTTTCAGCTGGACTAAATCATCGTAGGAGACGGCTATATCAAGAGAGTTGCTTATAGATTCTAAATGGTCAATCTCCTCCTTGGTCTCAAGCGTCAGCTTGCTGAGTGCCTCGTAGGTGCGCTTGAGCTTGTTATAACGCTCGAAATACTTCACACTGTTTTCATGTGCGGTCAGGTCATCCTGAAGAGGTATGGTTACCATCTCGTTGGTGTAATAGTTAAGTGCCTCAAAGCTCTTGGCACCTTCCGGTATATCATAGCCGTAGGCATTGAGGAGTTCACCGTATATGCGGTACTTTTCACGCTTTTCTGTGTCCGCAAGCTGCTTAAGCTGAAGGTCATATTTTTTGTTGTTCCGCTCAAGAGCAGTGTTTACAATCTGCCTTAAATCGGCTGAGCGCTGGCGTATACGGGTAATATTGTTTTTCTTTTCATAAAAGCTCTGGAGTACTGCGCTTATGGAAGGGAGGTTTTCTATTCTGTACAGTGGAGCGGAATTTTCATTACAATCATAGGATATATTTCTATCCGCATGTACATTGTCCTGCACATTACTTTCCATATTATACATTGTTAGCGGAACCGCTGAAAATTCCACCGGTTCATCATTTTTATACACAATACATGGCGAGAAAACACCGGACATAATATCTTCCATAACATTGTGAAAATTTCCCCACAGATGTGTAAGCTCCGGTTCGGACAGGCAATTGGCAGATGTCTGGCTGTCAATTGATGCAAGATGACATATTTCCTCAGCACTGACAGGGCTTATCCCAGTAAATGATGAGTAGAGTGCTTTGGAAACGGGCATTGGTTTTTCACCAATATATATGCTGAAATCATTCATGCTGACAGCCAGCGGATTGTGCTTTCCTGTGGTGTTGGGAATAAAATATTTTCGTCCGGGAAGTACCTCCCTGACAGAGCTTACATACGCAGGAATATGCTTTATGCTGTCAATTATCATATCGTTCTCATCGCAGAATATAATATTACTGTGTTTTCCCATAAGCTCGACAATTAGAAACTTCTTACACAAATCGCCCATCTCATCTAAATGTTCAACTTCAAATCGTATAATACGTTCCAGTCCCGGCTGGGTGATGGCAGCTATTCTTCCATTGCTCAAATGTTTTCTGAGGAGCATACAGAAGTTCGGGGCGGTAAGCGGACTTGGCTTGTTGTCCTGCAATATATATACAAGCGGGAGACTTGCGCTCGCAGATAAAAGAAGCCTGTACTGTTCCTTATTGTTCTTGATTGTGATGAAAAGCTCGTCCTCCTCAGGCTGGGCTATTTTATATAAACGTCCACCAAGCAGCTTGTCATTCATTTCTTTGACAAGTGCAGCGACTACAAATCCATCGAATGCCATTTTGATTCCTCATCTTTCTTTTATATTACATAGGTAATTGCATTTTCACGATAGGGCAGTATCAGCTGACGCTGTATGCTGTATATATATAATATTTAACGTGAAAAGCTTAAAAACATATTATAATTGTAGCATATTTTGAATAAATATGATATAATTTTTTCAAAGTATGTGCTGATAGTGCAATACATATATAATTATGGAGGAAATCCGATGATCAAAAGCATGACTGGATTCGGCAGATATGAAGCTGCTGATGATGACCATAAGATTACGGTCGAAATGAAGTCTGTCAATCACAGATATCTTGAAACCGGTATTAAGATGCCTAAGAAGCTTAATTTCTATGAGGCGGGAATAAGAAATGTACTTAAGAAATATATCAGCAGAGGCAAGGTAGATGTATTTATCACCTTTGAAGACTTTTCAGAAGGTAAAGTATGCCTGCACTATAATGAAGACCTCGCAGGTGAATATATGAGTATCTTTAAGTATATGTCGGAACAGTTCGGCATAGATAATGATGTGAATGTATCTACACTTGCAAGAATGCCCGAAGTTATTACAATGGAGGATCAGGACGGTGATGACGAGACTGTATGGCATCTGTTGGAGCATGCGGTGGATATGGCATGTCAGGCCTTCGTACAGACCAGAATAACGGAAGGTGAGCACCTTAAGAATGACCTTATCGATAAGCTTGACAATATGCTTGAGCTTGTAACCAGGATAGAAAAACGGAGTCCCCTCGTGGTCGATGAATACAGAGTAAGACTTGAGGATAAGGTATCAGAGCTTCTCTCCGATACATCCATTGACGAGGGCAGGATAGCTACAGAGGTCACAATATTTGCTGATAAGATATGTGTGGACGAGGAGACGGTGCGGCTTAGAAGCCATATCGAGAGTACCAAGGCAACTCTTATAGAAGGCGGCAGTGTGGGGCGTAAGCTTGATTTCATAGCACAGGAAATGAACCGTGAAGCCAACACAATCCTGTCGAAAGCGAGTGATTTATCTATCACTGACTGGGCAATCACCTTGAAAACTGAGATTGAAAAGGTTCGTGAACAGATACAGAATATAGAATAACTATTGACAAAACAAAAAAAACAAGACATAATAACAGTTATGGCAATATTTCATAATGCTAAAGTATATATATTAAACAGCAGCAGCTTTAGCATTTGTCAATGGAATATATGAACGAATATCCGTCATGGAAGGAGAATTATAATGTTACATCCATCTTATACAGACTTAATGGAAGTTGTTAACAGCGATGTTGAGCCGGGCGAGCAGCCTATTGTACAGAGCCGTTATTCAATTGTGCTTGCCACCGCTAAGAGAGCAAGACAGCTTATTGCAGGCGATGAACCTCTTGTAAAGGTTAAGTCAGTTGATAAGCCATTATCAATTGCTATTGAGGAGCTTTACGAATCCAAGATTAAGATTATCAGTGAAGATAATAATGACGAAGAATAAATGAATGAAAAAGGACTGTTATACTTAATGTTTCGCTTTTAGTGTGACAGTCCTTTATTTTTGATTAAGGGGATACATAACATGGAATGGATTGAATATTTAAAGGTTATTATTTTAGGAATAGTGGAGGGTATAACTGAGTGGCTTCCTATCAGCAGTACAGGGCACCTTATTCTTGTTGATGAATTTATGAAGCTCAATATGAGTGATGCATTCAAGGAAATGTTTGATGTCCTTGTACAGCTTGGAGCGATTCTGGCTGTAATTGTTATATACTTCAAGAAGCTTCTTCCTGTTGATTTGGTAAAAAAGGAGGATAATTCCAGGAAGCCTGCATGGAACAAGGATAAACTTATTTTATGGTGCAAGATACTCGTTGCATGCCTTCCTGCCGCAACCATCGGAATTCCGTTCAACGATAAAATCGATGAGCTTTTCTACAATGCGCCTATAGTTGCGGTTATGCTCATTGTATATGGTATTGCATTTATAATTGTCGAAAAACTTCACAAGGGTAAAGAATTTAAGATTAATGATATAGGAAGCATTACATTCAAAACCGCTGCGCTCATAGGAATATTCCAGGTGCTTGCTCTTATACCGGGAACCTCACGTTCGGGAGCAACCATTGTAGGTGCTATGATTATCGGTGTAGGAAGAACTGCTGCCGCTGAATTTACCTTCTACCTTGCAATACCTGTAATGTTCGGTGCAAGCCTATTAAAGCTTATCAAGTTCGGCTTCGCATTCACCGCTGCTGAGGCAGCTGCGCTTATACTTGGAATGGTTGTAGCATTTGTGGTATCCATTATAGCAATCAGGTTTCTCATGGGTTATATAAAGAAGCATGATTTCACAGTATTCGGATGGTACAGAATCATTCTTGGTATACTTGTGCTTGTTATGATGTTTCTGCGATAATGCTCTTATAGGGCAGCTTTCCGGCATGTTGTTTTACAAATAATTTTCCCGGGAAGAGCCTTAATATTGTGAAAATAAAGAGAATGACAAAAACTATGAAAAAAGAAATAAAAAAGAACAAATATATTATCCCATGTGCAATAGAATTAGTGCTTGCATTATTTTTTATTATATTAATTTTATTGCCGGATAGGGAATACAGCGTAGATATATCGGGAAGCAGATACAGTGAGTCATCAGACACTGCGGCGTTTTCCCGGAACAATAGTGAGATGTACCGGTATGTCACGGAGCCTGTCTCACTTCCTATGGGAAGATACTTTCTTAAAGTTAACTATGAATGTGCTGAGACATCAACAATCATATATGTATATAATGGCGCGAAAGTAATACAGAGTATAAGCCTCACAGCAGAAAATAATATTCAGTCCTTGGAAACATGGTTCGGCAGACTGAGTAATCCTGTGAGCTGCACATTTTTGTCAAATAATGCTGCTCCGGTGAAAATAGATAATATTGTTTTCCGGCGCACTGATTATATATACTATATGGGGCTGATTACAGTCATGCTGCTTTTTACCATAACATGTTTCGCCGGGCTTATAGACTCCGGCAGGATATGCCCGACAAAAGAGGAGGCAGCTACAGCTCTTCTTCTTGTCGGAATGCTTATAATATCGTGTATTCCTCTGTATAATGATGTGATTTATTTAGGTCATGATTCACGCTTCCACCTTGATAGAATCGAAGGAATAAAAGAAGGACTTTTATCGGGGCAGTTCCCAGTGAGCATATATCCTCTCATCAATTCAGGATACGGATATGCGACACCTCTGTTTTACGGTGATGCATTCCTTTATATTCCGGCAGTTATGAGACTTATGGGCTTCACATTGCAGTTTTCTTTCAAAGCGTTTATTTTCATGATTAATGCTTTTTCTGTTATAGCGTTTTATTTTTGTGTAAAGAAAATAACGTGCAACAGAAAATACGGACTGCTCGGAGCGTTTCTCTTTATTTTCTCCACCTATCATTTTTCGGATACCTACGGAAGGGCGTCAATAGGGGAGATAACCGCATGGGGATTTTTTTCCCTTATTGTTGTAGGATTGTGGAATATATATACGATGGATGTGGATGATAAAAGATATTCACACCAGTGGATTGTCCCAATGATAGGCTACACAGGGGTAATTGAGTCGCATATCATCAGCACGGAACTTGTCGCCATGGCAACTGTTCTGACATGTCTGGTTCTTTTTAAGAGGACATTTAAGCTGAATCGTTTTTTGAATCTGCTCAAGACCGCGTCAGCTTCCATTGCAGTCAATATGTATTTCATTCTCCCTTTTCTCGACAGCATGAAGAATGAGAATGTTGTCATCACCAAGTGGAAGGACATTGACTGTACAATGCAGGCGAATGGAATACACCTTGCGGACTTGTTCAGAGTTGATATACCCCAGATGTTTCTTGAGGTCAGATTTTTTAGGGAAGTGTATACCGGACTCGGAATCGCATTCGGGCTTGGACTGCTTGTCATAATATATGTTTTCATAAGATATAGACAAAAGGCTGTTAAAAATAAACCATTCATCTTTTTTTCGTCGATGGCAGTCTTTTTCACAGCTTTATGCCTCACGATATTCCCATGGGATGGAATAATATCGTTCCTCCAGAATTTTATGGCGGGCACACGCATAAACCAGTTGACACTTTACGCGGCAAACGCATTGGCTAATATACAGTGGCCATACCGATTTCTCACGATTGCAACCGTGTTTTTCGCTATTGCCATTGTTTTCGCCATCAGCATGCTTGAAAACAGAAAAGTAAAGTATACAGTAACATCGGTGATAGCTTTTATGCTGCTTGGACAATATATCTGGTCATCAATAGGACTGATGACAACCAAGGATGTTGTACATCTCAATTCGATAACCCGTAATGACACGGAATATGCAAACGATATCGGCATGATGGAGTACTATCCTATGGTTGGTGATACGCTGACGTCGATAAATCTGAATGAGCAGAATTGTAAAACAATATTTGTCGATGTAAGTGATTATAAGAAGGAATATACCAATATCTACCTGCATGCCTCCAATTCATCGGGAGCGGAAGGGTTGATTGAGCTTCCTCTGTTCTATTATAGAGGATATGTTGTGGAGAACCTGACAACGCACCAGCTTGCACAGGCAGAGGCCGGGGCAATTAAAAATGTCTCCTTCAAGGTTCCTGTGGGGGAGTACGACTATAAGATATACTATAACGGAATCAATTATTGGTATATAGGATACTATGCTTCCCTTGCATCCGTGATATTTCTTGTATTCTATACGATATATATTTTTTATAATAGGAATATTGACAAAAAGGAAAAAAAAGTATATGCTAAAAAGTGAAAAAGAAGATTTTTTAGATGATAGCATATTA
>QWCY01001984.1_pt1 | contig 35345 bp, 33 predicted proteins | sample 1972631 | NCBI WGS metagenome assembly QWCY01 (sample SAMN09866696, study PRJNA288562) | Human gut metagenome isolate pre1_stool, whole genome shotgun sequencing... | isolation source: gut | host: Homo sapiens | place: USA: California
AGTTCAGGGGAGTAACGGATATTCCTTTCTTCCTTTACAGGCTTATGAAATTATGTGCATGAGGGGAGAGGGGTGCAACTGGGTTTTACGACTGACCCTAACAAATACTTATGAAATTATGTGCCTGAGAGGGAGGGGATGCAACTGGGTTTTACGACTGACCCCAATTTTTCATTTTTTTGTTTCAACAACTTTGAGCCTTAAAGGCATGTGGCATGCGTTATCATCATTCTGTATTTTCATTACGGTCACTGATTTTTTCCTACAAAGCTATGGTATTTTGGCGAATCATCCATAACGCTCTATATGACAAGGGCCTACGCATTTTACGGAAGAGTCTAAAAAAGGGAATCCTTGAAAGAATCCCCTTTTTAGCGTTTTGTGATCCGCATGGGGCTCGAACCCATGACCCCAACATTAAAAGTGTTGTGCTCTACCAGCTGAGCTAGCGGATCTTACCAAACTCTCATTTAGAAAGCGAGTGCAAAGGTATAGAGTTTTTCTGAGAATGCCAAATAATTCTTTTACTTTTTAATAAAATAGATATTCTTTGGATATATCTCACCCTTTATCGACCTTTTCTTCTATTTGTTTTGCCACCTCATCGGCCTTGTCGGCTGAAGCGGATATAACCGGCGAGGAATCATCGTCCTCGTCGGCTTCCTTGGTGACATATCTCTGCCAATATGCAATGATAAGTGTTGTCAAAGGAAGGGCGACAATCAACCCGATGAAGCCCAAAAGCACTCCCCAGACAGACAAAGACAATAGCAGAATGGCTGGATTCAGCCCCATTGCCTTACCCATTATCTTTGGTGTGACTATCGTATCGCAAATGAGCTGTACGACTATGAACACGATTATCGCTGAAAGGAACACCAGCCAGAAGTTTTGTCCTGTGTCGGCCGCCTTTAGGAGAGCGAGCAACGCAGCTGGAATCAAAGCGAAGGTGTGCAGATACGGAACAAGATTCAAGATGCCAATCAAAATACCCATACCGATGGCCATCGGAAAACCAATGATTGTGAACCCAATAGCGAACAACACACCCATTATCAACGACACCATACCCTGACCACGGATATAGTTATTCAGTTCACGCTCAACATCTTGCGCAAGTCCTGACCAGAAGGGACGAACCTTCTTTGGGAAAATCTTTATCCACTTTGAAGTAAGCGTCTCGTAATCGAGCAATATGAAGAACATATATAATAAGGTGATGAACGATGCGATAATCGAGATTATAACACTCGCTGTCTGGCCGATGACAGAGAACACTTTCGGCATAGCCGTTTTCACAGTGTCGGTAAAATTGCGACTTTTCAAGAATTTCTCTATATCGTATTGATGTTCGTTTACCCATCTTTGAACCAATGCTGACAGACTGTTTGGATCGGCAGTGCTCTGCAAATAGCGCTTTGCTATTGAAATAAATTTGTCGATTTGCTCTATCAAGGGCGGTATGATGAACATGAGAACTCCCGCAAATATCGCAATCACGAAGATCAATGTTACGATGATACTCAATGCCCGAGTAGGAACGTGAAGTTTGTGCTGCACAAATTTCACCGTAGGATGGAGCAAATAGGCAAACAACCATGCTATAAAGAATGGGAGGAGAACTCCCGAAAGTGTTTTTACGATGAAGAAAATGGTCACTATGGCTAATGCCACCAATGCCCAGCGTATGAATTTGTCGAATGTAATGGGTTGCTGCATGGTCTCTTTGTCTTAACGTTTCTACTTTATTGTTACTTATTCGCTGGTGTGGGCTCTTGTTGGTCGGATTCTATTTGGAGAGTTTTCTGATAACAGTCCCTGCAGAGTGGTTCGTATTCCTCTTGTTCCCCAAGCAATACCCGGTGTTCATTGGCTACCAACCGATGGCTGATGTTAGCTAAGGCACCACATTTCACACATATAGCATGTACTTTCGTCACTTCGTCAGCTATGGCACAAAGAGCGGGGATAGGTCCAAATGGCACTCCCTTGAAATCCATGTCGAGTCCAGCAATGATGACACGCACACCATTGTTGGCCAATTGATTGCAGACTTCTGTCAGTCCCTCGTCGAGAAACTGCGCCTCATCAATCCCCACCACATCAATGTTGGACGCAAGCAGAAGAATATTGCCCGATGAGTCGATGGGTGTTGACCGGATTGCATTCTGATCATGGCTCACGACATCCTCTTCCGAATAGCGCGTGTCGATAGAAGGTTTGAATATCTCTACCCTCTGCTTTGCAAACTTGGCGCGTTTTAACCGACGGATAAGTTCTTCCGTTTTCCCAGAGAACATACTTCCGCAAATAACTTCAATACGACCTTGGCGGCGGCGTTCGCCATTCAAATTATCCATAGCTATCATAGTAATTGCAAAGATAAAAAAAAACAGATAAATTGATAAACTATAAAAGTTAAAAGTTCTTTGTCAGTTCGTTTCTCATGGGCCACTTCTAAAACACAACTGCGTCTCTCACACAAATCTAATGAATTATAGAAACTTTTTTTCATAGAGTTGAACGAAAGTCAGCATTTAAAACACAAGGCTGCATTTCAATCATGATGAAACGTTTCATGTCAATTTCTAACCGCTTGCCACCTTTTGATGGGCCGCCCTCTGACAAAGTTGCCCGTCATGTCTTCGCCAGAACAACAAACATCTGCTTGAAAATCAAACAAAATCTGAGAAGAATCTGACCAATGAATTGGGTTTCATTATAAACTATTACGGATAATCTGACTTTTTCACAAATTTATTATCAAATGTCATACGATGACACATGATATTAAAAAAATCCTAATTTATTTTGAACTTCCATTGAATTGCTATACATTTGCAACACTTATGGGTATTTTATATCTTGTGCCAACGCCTGTCGGAAACATGGAGGACATGACTTTCCGGGCCATCCGAATCCTAAGAGAGGCGGATCTTGTGCTCTGCGAAGACACCAGAACGTCGGGGATTCTGCTGAAGCACTTTGATATAAAGAACCATCTGTTGGCGCACCACAAGTTCAACGAGCATGGCACGACTGCCAACATCGTCGAACGGCTCAAGGCTGGCGAGACCGTAGCTCTCATTTCCGATGCGGGAACTCCAGGTATCAGCGACCCTGGTTTCTTTTTGGCTCGTGAAGCCATAGCAGCGGGAATTACGGTGCAAACCCTCCCTGGAGCGACAGCCATGATTCCGGCTTTGGTTTCGAGTGGCTTTCCTTGCGACAGATTCTGCTTCGAAGGATTTTTACCACAAAAAAAGGGCCGTCAGACCCATCTTGAAAGCCTGTCAGAAGAAACGCGAACCATGATTTTCTATGAGTCTCCTTATAGGGTTCTCAAGACTTTGGAGCAATTTGCCGATGTGTTTGGCAGGGAAAGAAAAGTGAGTTGCTGCAGGGAGATTTCCAAAATACACGAGGAAAGTGTCCGCGGAACCCTTGAAGAAGTGATTGAGCATTTCAAGACGACAGCGCCACGTGGTGAATTTGTCATCGTGGTGGCGGGAAAAGAGAAAATCAAAAAATCAGATAGAGTTAAGAATAAGCTAATAAAACGAAGTGAGGAAAACAATTCTTCAGAGTAGAAATAAAAAAATTGACAAAGTATGAAAAAGCTACTTATTTATGCAGCTTGCAGTGTGATGGCACTGGCTTCCTGCAACCAGAACAAGAAACCGACCATTAATCCGGCCGAAATCCAGAACGATTCATTGCGTGCTATCATCGATGCCCGTGACAACGAGGTCAACGACATGATGGCAACCTTGAACCAAATCCAGCAAGGGTTCGCCGAAATCAATGCAGCGGAAAACCGTGTGACATTGGCCAAGGACGGCGAGGGTGCTGACAAGACATCACAGATAAAGGAGAATATCCAGTTCATTGCCCAGCGAATGAAGGAAAACCGTGAATTGATCAAGAAGTTGCAGCAGCAGCTTCAGGAAACAGGCTTCAAGGGCGATGAAATGCGCAAGACACTCGCACAGATGACCTCCCAATTGAAACAGAAAGATGCAGAATTGCGCAAACTCCGCACAGAACTGGAGTCGAAAAACATTCACATCAAGGAGTTGGACGAGACCATAAACGGACTGAATACCGATGTTTCAAACTTGAAGACCGACAAGGAAAACCTTACGACAGAGAAAAAGAATCTTGAGACAGAGAAGCAAAACTTGCAGACAGAAACAAAGCAGAAAAGCGAGACCATCTCAACTCAGGACATGCAGCTGAACACAGGTTGGTATGTGTTCGGTACGAAGCGCGAACTGAAAGACCAGCGCATCCTCGACAATGGACGGGTATTGCAGGGCAGTTTCAATAAGAACTACTTCACAAAGATTGACATCCGCTCAACTAAGGAAATCAAGTTGTACAGCAAGAGCGTGAAATTACTCACGGCTCATCCAGGAAGCAGTTATAAACTTACCAAAGATGCAGCCGGCCAGTTTGTCCTTCAGATTTCAGATCCACAAACTTTCTGGAGCACAAGCAAGTACTTGGTTGTTCAGGTAAAATAATAAACAGATTAACGTCAGTCTCAAATGCAAAGCAAGGATTCCACTGTGAGTCCTTGCTTTTTTGGTGGACGACAATCGAAAGTACAGCAACTGATTGTTGACGTTGACAGAAATAGAACAGTACCTAAGCCATAATCATTAGAAAGGATATATGCCATTCTATCTTTCAGTTCCAATAAATACTTACGGCTGCGATGCACAATGATCATATCATCTACATACCTACCGTAATATTTCAAGCCTTCTTTACGTTTCATTAAGTTGTCAAACGAGGATAGATAGACATTGCTAAAGAGTTGGGAGGTTAGATTACCAATAGGTAGTCCGCAACCTTCAGCACTATAAAACAAACTTTTATTGCGTGGCAAACCTTCCCAAGCATCTTTTCTTCCTCTGAAGATACAGTTTAAAGTAGGGTTATTTAGTTATTATCTTTCGTAACAAGTCTTGTGCCAAGGCATAATCTTTGTATTCTTCCCAAGTCAGATCGGCATATCCACAATAGAGTAAGGTTTGCGCTTACGAGGAATAGTTTTTTCTCTTTATTGTTACTTTGCTCCGTAGCATCAAAGAGAGAAGATTGTTGTACCCAACGACTTCACCTTACGACACTTTACCTTATAATCCATTTTCGTCTTTTGAAGAAACAAATAAGCACTGCGCTCATAAGCTTTCCAAAACATACCTTCATGATGAAGATAAATACACACTGCATCAGACGTTTCCAATGACAAGACAGAAGAAAGCTACATTTTCTTATTACTTTAATAAAAGAGAAATTAAAAAAAAATAATCGACAGCCAAAGGCGGTATTTATGAGCGGGACCTTTTAAAGGGCCCGCTCGAAATAAAACTATCGGGAAGACTACTCAAACGGCTGCGCCACAATCCCGTCGGCGCGGTAGCCGTAGTCCAGGTACACGGTACCACTGTAGAAGCTCAGCCTGTACGCGTAACTTCTATGGCTGGGATAAGCACTGGACGACCAATAGAGACCGTAGGAACCAAGGTAGCTAAGCTTACCATTGAGGTAATAGCCCAACGCAGGGAGGAAGAAGTAGTCGCCAATCACACTATCAGCGGGTTTGCCATTCTTGGGAGAAATGCGGTAGTGGTAGGAAGAAGCACGCAAATCGTTACCCTTGGGATCTTTAAGCTTTAAAGCAGCAGGCTTCTTGCCGTTTTCCTGAGCGATGACACTGAGCCTCTTAAGCCATATACCACTGGTGTAAGTCGTACCGAAAGCCTTCCACTGAGTACTATTGTCCCAATGGGCATCGCCCCTCAATACGTACCAACCAATTTCGTTGGCATTGGGAAGCTGCTTGAAGAGAGGATTGACGGAAGCCTCGAAAGAACCGCTGCCCTCGTGATACCAACGGGAAGCATCGGCCTTGGACTTGGGATAACCGCCGTTTGTTTTATCATTCACTATTGGCTGCCAAGCGACAGAAGCGTCCCACTCGTGGCCGTACCAATAATTTTTACGAGCGTCCCACATATAATAATTGCGACCGTTGTAATGCATAACACCAAGATTAACGGGAATATCACAAATCTTATTGGCACCAAAGTTATGTGACTTATAACTTAGACCTGCTTGGGTAAGGCCATAAGTACCGGAAATATTGTTATTAGAGGTTATCTCTATGCGCCTGATCTTAAAGTTTGCGCGCTGCGCCTTAATAGCCATATAGGGAAGGAAGCAAAGATAAGATGCCTTGTGCTGCAAGTTGAAACGATAGCCTCTCTTACCTGAAACGGTAGTCTTCGTTGCCGTTGCCACACCGCAATCGCCGGCGGCACCAAAATGCTTGGTATTGTTAAAGGCAATCTGGGTCTGACTGCCGGCGATAACAACTTTCTTTGCACCGGCACCGGAGTTGGTGCCACAATAGTACACGTCGTATTGACTCTTCTTGGTGTAAGAACCATCTACCAAGAATGTAGTGCGAGCTACAGCATTAGTGATAGTACTCTTGTGCTCTCGTCGTTGGAACAGCCACTCATCAGCACTGATGCAGCGGCGAAAGCCACAAATGAGATAAATAATTTTGTTTTCATTTGTATAAATCGCTTATAAAATCAATTCATTAAAAAATGGTTATTACGAATAAAGTATTTAAAAGTGGCCCTCATACCACTTTAAGGTTCTTCCTCTTCAATAAGATCACCCTCTGGATCGGGAAGAGCTGTCCCGGCGCCACCACCAAATGGGCTATCGGCACAAAGCGAGGACTCGAACTCTGTTGCATAACAAGCGATGCGGGGACGAACGTAAGCCGGCTTGACAACGGCGGCACTTGTTTCTGTTTTGTTCATAACGCTACAATAAATTTTGAATATGACTTTTGATTTCTGAATATACAACCATAAAGGATGGCAAGGAATTACCCTCCACAAACGGACACAAAGATTCGCTGCGCAATAATGCAGAATGCGCAGAAAGGGGAATAAGAGAAGATGTACCTAAATTATAGGAGAGAGAGAGAGAGAGAGAGAAAGAGTATTTGGGGCAAGAATGTAATTGACTATGTGAAAAAGCTGATTTCAAACTCTATCGGTATTTAAAATCTCTATCAGATTTAATATGCCAGCAAAGGTAATATATCTTTTCGTATTTTACAACTTTTTATAATATATTCTTACATTTTACAACTTCTTTTAATATGCCCTCTCATATTTTACAACTTTTTAAAAGAAAATGATTTATTGACCCACTTCCTACCAAATGTCCATTACGCCAAGGTTGAGCCTGTCGCTGTTTACAAAATAATTTTACAATGCCTACTGAAAGCAAAAACTTTCGAAATTCAAAAGGTCAGCTATCACATTACAAAAGGTCAGCTATCGCATGGCGAAAGCTGACCTTTCACAAATCAAGAGCTATCTTGATGTTTTTCAAACAATTACAAACTAAGCAATAGAAGCTAAGATGTAAATATATTTCATGATATTTTTCTCACTCCGTTCGTCAATGAGAAAGACTTCAAGACTTCAACTCTGGATATTGGATGCGGGTGTGATACATGGCCTTCAGTCGGTCGATGAGGACCATTTTCGCCGTAGTGATATCGTGGAAGGTGATGGGGCAATCGGTAAAGAATCCCTCTGTCACCTGACCGTCTATCAGTTTGTTGACCAAATTGCTGATGCTCTCTTCCGTATATTCAGACAACGAACGCGAGGCGGCCTCAATAGTGTCGCTCATCATCAATATAGCTTGCTCGCGAGTCGTTGGATTGGGTCCTGGATAGCGGAATGGTGCTTCATCGACTTCCTCATCAGGATGTTCATTCTTGTAGTTGATATAGAAATATTTCACCAATCCTGTACCATGATGGGTGGCTATGAATTCCTTGATGACTTTGGGTAGGTCGTATTTATCGGCCAGTCGGAGGCCCTCTGTCACATGGTTGATGATGATTTTGGCACTCTCCAAGTCTGAAATCTTGTCGTGTGGATTGACTCCAGCCTGATTTTCGGTAAAGAACACAGGATTGGCCATCTTCCCTATGTCATGGTAGAGAGCACCCGTCCTCACCAACTGGCTCTTCGCCCTGATCTTTCGTGCAATCTCTGTGGCGAGATTACCCACGGTGATTGAGTGTTGGAAAGTTCCTGGCGCAAGTTCGCTAAGCTTTAGAAGCAGTTCGTTGTTGGTGTTCGACAATTCAAAGAGCGTCACCACCGACACGAAGCCGAAGGTTTTCTCAATGACGAGCATCAACGGATAGGTGAAGAGCAAGAAGAAGCCATTGATCAGGAAATGATAGTACATGGAACGGTCGAGCTGTGAGAAGCTGTCGGACTGTATCAGCTGAATGGCAAGATAGATAGCGGCCGACCCTGCGGTGACAAGTATGGCTGTCAAGAAGATCTGGCTGCGCTTCGAGAGTTCTCGGAGCGAGAAAATGGCTATCAGTCCCGCAACAAGCTGCACGATGATGAACTCGTACTGGTATTTCACTGCCACCGAACAGATGAGAATCATAGTCACATGGAAAATGAATGATGTCCGGGAGTCCATGAATACATGCACGAAAATCGGGGCCATGGCAAACGGAATAATATAGACACTTAGTATATTACGATCTATCAGCACAGATGTCAGAATGGGGAAGATTATCATCATTGCATAAAGCAAAGATAATGAACGGGGCTTCTCGAAGTACTCCCTTCTGAACATTACAAGATAGAGAGTGAAAAGGGCAATGAGGATAAAGGTGTAAATACTCTGCCCGATGATAGTGGATGTGATTTTATCTTTCGAATCGTTACGTTTCTCCATCGCTTGCTCAAACGAGTTGAGCACTCGGAAGGTCTTTGCATCCACAATATCACCACGGTCGATGATTCTCTGTCCCTCCAGCACTATGCCCGATGCCTGAGGAATGAGACTGAGCATGTCGTTCATCTCGCTTTCACTGCGGTCCTTGTCGTAGATGAGGTTCGCCTCTATATATTCATTGAGGTTGCACCGCTGCAATTCGTTGCGTTTGGGCCCCAGAAGAGGGTCGGTGAAGAGATTCTCGTATGCCCCCAGTGTCGTGTATATCTTGCTCACGGGTTCGCTAATGGCTTGTTTTCCAGCAACAACGTGGATGATGTTTCCACTATCTTTGAGCAACGTGCTGAACTGATCGGTATTGACGATGCCCGCTTGGTAAAGTTCGTGCAGACGATTTGCCACGGCATCGACATACTGAGGTGGCAAATTGGGTATTCCTCCCTTGTAGGCCGCCCGGAACTGGTCTATATTCTTCTTCTCAATGCTCGGACTTATGTTGAAGTAAGGGCTGAAATTCTTCATGATCGAGTCACGCTCATTTTTCAGAGCCTCATCTGTCTTGAAAATAGGGAAGTCGAATTTGGCAATGAGTTGTCCATACATCCACGGCTTACCTTCGTCGTAGTGGAACATTTTCCCAGTGGTTCGAGGCAAGAAGAGCACTATCAGAACAGCAGTAATCAGCACAAGAAGAACCCTCAAAGCGAGATTCCGCCAGTAATGTTTTCGTTTATTATTTATTTTTTTCATATTCTTGGGTATATTCATTAATTTGTTCAGTATGCGAAAATACAAAAAAAATAGCGTATAGTCGAAAAAAAAGAGTAATTTTGCAAAAAAATAGAATCACAGCAATGTCAGAAAGAAAAGTCAGGGTACGTTTTGCACCTAGTCCTACTGGACCTTTACACATTGGCGGTGTACGTACCGCTCTTTACAACTACCTCTTTGCACGTCAGCATGGTGGCGAATTGGTCTTTCGTATTGAGGATACCGATTCGCATCGCTATGTTCCTGGAGCGGAAGAGTATATTCTCGAATCCTTCAAATGGCTTGGCATCAAGTTCGATGAGGGAGTTAGTTTCGGAGGAAATCATGGCCCTTATCGTCAAAGCGAGCGCCGGGAGATTTACCGGAAATACGTAGATATTCTCCTGAGTTCAGGCAAGGCCTATGTTGCCTTTGACACGCCAGAAGAATTGGAGGCCAAGCGCAAGGAAATAAACAACTTCCAGTATGACTCTCATACCCGAATGCAGATGCGTAACTCGCTGACACTTTCAAAAGAAGAGGTGGACCAATTGATGGACGACGGTCAGCAATATGTAGTTCGCTTCAAGGTAGAGTCCGGAATGGACGTCCATGTCGATGATATGATTCGTGGCGACGTTTGCATTAAGAGTGATATTCTCGATGACAAGGTACTCTATAAGAGTGCCGATGAATTGCCAACCTATCATCTTGCCAACATTGTTGACGACCATTTGATGGAAATCAGCCATGTCATCCGTGGCGAGGAATGGCTGCCCAGCGCACCGCTTCACGTTCTACTCTACCGTGCTTTTGGATGGGAGGACACCATGCCACGCTTTGCACATCTGCCGCTGTTGCTGAAACCTGAGGGAAAAGGCAAACTGAGCAAACGCGATGGCGACCGTCTTGGATTTCCAGTGTTCCCATTGGAGTGGGAAGACCCCAAGACAGAGGAAATAAGTTCTGGATTTAGAGAAAGCGGATACTTCCCAGAGGCTGTCATCAACTTCCTCGCTCTGCTGGGATGGAATCCAGGTACTGAGCAAGAGCTTTTCACTCTTGACGAATTGGTTCAGGTTTTCGACATAACGAAATGCTCAAGGAGCGGTGCGAAGTTCGATTATCAGAAGGGAATATGGTTCAACCATGAGTATATTTTGAAGAAAAGCGACGCAGAGATAGCCAAACAGTTTGCCCCCATCGTGGCAAACAACGGAGTTGATGCTACAATGGAGAGGGTACAGACGGTTGTCCACTTGATGAAGGACCGCGTAAACTTTGTGCAGGAATTATGGCCACTGTGCTCTTTCTTCTTCATAGCTCCCACAGAATATGACGAAAAGACCGTTAAGAAACGTTGGAAAGATTATTCTGGCCAGCAGATGGCTGAACTGTCTAAAGTGTTGGGTGATATAGAAGACTTCTCTATTGAGGGACAGGAACCCATCGTTATGAAATGGGTCGAAGATAAGGGATACAAACTGGGCGATGTGATGAACGCTTTCCGGCTTGCACTTGTAGGAATAGGTAAAGGACCTGGCATGTTCGACATCTCTTCGTTCCTCGGAAAAGAAGAAACCTTGAGACGTCTTCATACGGCTATTGAAATCTTGGGATAAGTATGCATAGCCCCCAAAATTAGGACGATAAAAAGACCAGTGATGATTTACAACCTAATCATGTACGCAATACAATCGTGTATTGCCATTTACAGCAACTTCAACGAAAAGACGAGGAAGATGTGGTGTGGCGAGAAGGCTGCTTTCGACGTGCTTCGGGCCAATGTCGATACACAAGCCAAGTACATTTGGTTTCATGCTGCCTCATTGGGTGAATTTGAACAGGGACGTCCTTTGATCGAACAGATCCGGAAAGAATATCCACAATACAAGATTCTGCTGACTTTCTTCTCTCCTTCAGGCTATGAAGTGCAGAAGAATTACAAGGGCGCAGATATCGTAACGTACTTGCCCATTGACACTGTGACCAATGCTCGCCGCTTCTTGCGTACCATCCGTCCAGTGATGGCATTCTTTATCAAGTACGAATTTTGGTACAACTATTTGCACATACTGCGTCATCGCGGTGTTCCCGTATATAGTGTGTCAAGCATTTTCCGTCCCGACCAGGTGTTTTTCAAATGGTATGGATGGGAGTACGCACACGTTTTGAAGTGCTTCAGCCACTTCTTCGTACAGAATGAGGAAAGCAAAAGACTGCTTGAGGGCATAGGAGTAAAGGACACTATGGTTGTGGGAGATACCCGTTTCGACCGTGTTTTGCAAATCAAAGAAGCCTGTAAGAATCTCCCCTTAGTCGAAAAGTTTGTGGGAACAAGGCTTGGGAGTCCTGTAAACGGAGCACGGCAAAGGCGTGTTTTCGTAGCCGGATCTTCATGGTTGCCCGACGAAGAGATATTCCTTAAATACTTTAATGAACATAAGGATTGGAAATTAATCATCGCTCCGCATGTTATTGACGAGGATCATCTCAAACAAATTCAGGAATTGATTAAAGACAGGAAAGTGATCAGATACACAAAAGCCAACGAAGAGAATGTCGAAGATGCTGAAGTACTGATTATTGACTGCTTCGGATTACTGTCATCGGTTTACCATTATGGCGACATCGCTTACGTCGGAGGTGGTTTTGGAGCAGGGATTCACAACGTTCTCGAAGCTGCCGTATGGCAAATGCCCGTTATTTTCGGTCCTAACAACAAGCATTTTGACGAAGCCCAGGGCCTATTGAAGTCCGGTGGTGGATTTGAGATAACTGATGACGAGTCGTTCCGCAAAATTATGGATGACCTATCATCAGATTCTCTCCTCATGAAGGAGTGCGGCAGCAAAGCCTCTACTTTTGTTCAGAGCCTATCTGGTGCCACGGAGAAAATATTATCAAGTATTGAATTATGAAATATCAGATTACGTGCGATAACTGTGGAACTCAGTTTATCATAGAGGCGGAGCAAGGACAGACGGTAGAATGCAAATGTCCGCACTGCCACGGTGTGATGGACATTACCCTACCTCTCTTCACCGGTGCTCGTCAGTATGGCGAGCAGCCGGTAAAAAACATTCAGAGCGGCAACTTTCGTCCTCAGCCAATGAGCAAATCTTCAGGACCAGAGAAGGCCGACCATACCGTTCTTATCGGAGTTATCGCTGGCCTCGTGTTGGTTGGTCTGGCAATAGGTGCTTATTTCCTGTTCGGTCAGAAGCATGAGCCGACAGAACCTGACCCCACATCAGCCGTAGTGGACACAATACCCTATCAAATCGAAACTGAGCCGACTTACGAGCCACCCATTGACACGGCGGTAGTTCCTTCTGCACCAGAGGATATTGAGCAAGTGCAAACACAAGAAGAACATCACGTTACTGATACAGCAAGTACGAAACCCTCATCAGAAGAGGATGCCAAGACCGATGCTACACCAAAAGACAATGAGACAACAGATATAAAACAGTAAAATCAGAAAGATAATAAATGGGAAAAGTAATATTGACGGGTGACCGTCCCACTGGAAAGCTTCATTTAGGACATTACATAGGCTCGCTTCGCCGTCGTGTGGAGCTGCAGAATGCTGGCGATTACGACAAGATGTATGTCTTTATGGCCGACGTTCAGGCATTGACCGACAATGCAGACAACCCTGAGAAGATACGCCAGAATATCATTGAAGTAGCCTTGGACTATCTCTCAGCTGGGCTCGACCCACAGAAGTGTATCCTTTACATACAGAGTCAGATTCCAGAGCTGGCAGAACTGACAACCTATATGATGAATCTCGTATCCGTCAGCCGAGTTCAGCGCAACCCGACAGTGAAGACCGAAATCAAGATGCGAAACTTCGAGGCAAACATCCCCATGGGATTCTTCAGCTATCCCGTATCTCAGGCAGCCGACATCGCAGCATTCAAGGCCACAACCGTACCTGCTGGCGAAGATCAGGAGCCCATGCTTGAGCTGACCCGTGAAATAGTGCGCCGCTTCAATCAGGTTTATGCGCCAGTACTTGTGGAGCCAAGCATCATGTTGCCTGAGAACGCTGTTTGTCGCCGTCTTCCAGGAACCGACGGCAAAGAGAAGATGAGCAAGAGCCTCGGCAACTGCATCTACCTGTCTGACGATGCCGACACCGTTTGGACGAAAGTCAAGAGCATGTACACCGATCCTACCCATCTGAACGTTTCCGATCCCGGACATATTGAGGGCAATGCCGTGTTCACTTATCTTGACGCTTTCTCTACCGATGCTGACTTTGCGGAGTTCTGGCCGGAGTTCCAGAATCTTGATGAGCTGAAGGCGGCCTACACAGCCGGTGGCATCGGCGACATGAAGTGCAAGAAGTTACTCAACAATGTCTTGAACAAGATGTTAGAACCTATCCGTGTTCGCCGTCATGAGTTCGAGCAAGACATTCCCGAAATTTACAATATATTGAAAAAAGGCTCAGAGGTGGCACGTGCAGCAGCGGCCCAGACGATGGATGAGGTGCGCGCAGCCATGCGAATCAATTACTTTGACGACGAAGAATTGATAAGAAGCCAAGCCGAAAGATTCAAGAAATAAACAGACAACGTCCATCTTCCTTATCAGAAGGAGATGGACGTTTTTTTATATCTGATGAGCTCTATGCTCACTTCAGCACATTGACCATTCGCTTTAAGCCCTCTATTAACGTTGCACGCGGACAGGCTATGTTGATTCTGACATAGCCCTCGCCAGTCGTCTGCCCATACATCGTACCGCTATTCACTTGCACTTTCCCCTCTTTCAGGAGCTTTTCGGCCACCTCGTCGGAGGACAGCCCCGATGGCCTAACATCCACCCATACCAGATAAGTGCCCTCCAAGCGCATGACCTCATACTGCGGAAGTTCTTTTGCGAAGGTGTCGCACAGCAATTGATAGTTGGCAAACAGATATTCGTTGAGTTCATCCATCCAATTCTCACTGTCATTGTAGGCGGCTTCCAAAGCAACAGGACCGAAGGGATTGACATCGCACACCTCAAATATGTTGATGGCACGGTCGATACGTCTGCGCCAAACTGGATTGGCACAGACAATGTTGGCAATCTGTAAGCCAGCGATATTGAAATTCTTGGTAGGAGAATTTAATGTCACACCGTTGGTCTTGCAATCTTCGTTCACAGCGGCAAACGGGGTGAACTTGTTGCCTGGCATGACCAGCTCACAATGAATCTCATCGCTGACAACGGCTACACGATGGCGTAAGCAAATCTCATTCATCCGTGCCAGCTCGGCTTTCGTCCACACACGTCCGCTTGGGTTGTGGGGGTTGCAAAGCAAGAAAACGGTTGTCTTTTCGTCGGCACATTTCCTTTCGAAGTCATCCCAATCCACCACATAGGAATTGCCATTGCGTTTGAGCGGGTTCTCCAATATCTGACAGCCCTGATTCTTTATGCTTGAGAAAAAACAGTTATAGACAGGTGTCTGTATCAGCACTTGCTCGCCTGGCATGGTCAAAGCCTTGATGGCGGCGCTGATTGCTGGAATGACGCCAGTTGTATAGATAATCCATTCCTTGTCGATCGTCCACCCGTGGCGACGCTTAAACCAACTTGTGATGGCACGGTAATAGCTATCTGGCACAATGGTGTAACCATAGACACCATGTTTTGCCCGTGCTTCCACCGCTTTTCTGATGGCTGGCGCAGCAGGAAAATCCATATCGGCCACCCACATCGGAATGATTCCGTCTTCGTTTTCAACATCCCACTTCACACAGTTTGTGCCTCGGCGGTTGACAATCTCGTCAAAATTGTAGTTTTCCATATCCTCCCTATGATTAAATGCCCAATTATCCGCGTTCCTCTATCACGCAATTCTTGCCCCTTGCGAACTCGTCGTAAGTGATCTTACCTATCTTGTCAGCAACGATCTTACCCGAAACCGGATTCTTTATCTCTGTAATTGCCCCCTTAATAGTGGCGTTGATGTTTCGGCTATCCTCAAAAGCCCTGTCACACCCTGCGTCGAAGGTGCAGTCTTCGAGCGTAATCCCATCAAGATAGCACAACGGTTGCTCACCGCTGATGTGGCAACGCACCAACCGCACGTTCTTACTGTGCCATGCAAGGTATTCGCCGTTGAGCTCAGAGTCATAAACCGTCACGTTCTCGCATTCCCAAAATGAGTCCTTGGTTGTTATCTTGGCATTGTGCACCTCTACATTCTGACAATACTGGAACACGTATTTGGCATCAGAAACCAATCCGTCAACATAGATATTCTTTGAAAACATGAAAGGATACGTACCCTCGTGCAGCTCCACGTTCTTGATTTTGAGACCGTCAACTTTCCAAAAGGTCTCGTCGGCATCGTTAATCTTCACGTTTTCCAACTCTAAATTCTTCATTTCTCTGAAGAATTTCGGTCCGTCGATGACGCTATCGCGCATCACCATGTCAGTGACGTACCAAATAGCAGAACGCGAACCCACTGCAAAATAGCAGTTGGTAATGACGCTCTTGTCAACGTGCCACCAAGGATATTTACCGTAAAATCGAGAATTGTCGCACTCAAGATTCTCACAACACTTGATACCCGATTCGCCATCGACAATCTCAATGTTTTCCAAACGCACGTTCTTCACACCGAACAGAGGGCGCTCGCCTCCGAATTTCTTGTCTTTTATGATTTCCATATAGTAAGTTTTCTTTTATTTTAATCCTTTTCTTTCGTCAGTTTGAAAATAAACAGGTTTCCCAAATAAACAAGATAAGTCCTGATTTTTCTGCTTTCAATTTTCCATACCTATTTATATAGGGATAACAAAGACAGTGCCAAAACTCCTATTTATTCAACTTAATTGCGATTTTGTAGTATTCAGCAAACCAGTAGGATGACGTTTTTAATGCGTCGGCACAACCACCGTTTCCCGAAGCTCATCTATTGCATCGCGATAGATGAGCTTTCGCATGGCAAAAGGTAAGCTTTCGGGTCACAAAAGGTCACCTTTTGTAACACAATGTATATCCGACTGATTACCAATCGTTTACAAACTTATTAGCAATGGGCATATTTTTCAAGTTTCTTGTCATTGGCTTTAAAATTGCAGACATACCCCATTGATACCAAAACAGCCATTCAACTGGAATGAATGGCTGTTGGGGTGAAAGTGGCTGATGGTCAGAAGAGTTGTGCTATCTTTTCCGCACAGCTGCCTTCGTAGAACTTTATGTTGGTAACGGGCTCATACCGCAGACGGTCGTAGCGATATAGCCGGAACACTGCAAACTGCTTGTCGTCGGACACTCCGCCTTCGAGCAGATAATTGCCAAGGCCCGTCTCCTGAAATTGTTCTGACTCTTTCAAATCGCTTTCCAACCGATCGGCGGCGATAGCCAAAACCTTCTCTATCCGCATGCCGACCTCGGTAGTGTACTCTTTCTTGAGGAACTTGATGGTGCTCTGTGTGTTGTTATAGACTGCCTTCTTGCTGAAGAATGATTTCTTAATTGATATACGTGGATCGCTGAAGAGTGCGCCGCACATCTCCAGACTATTGATATTTGCCATAATATAAAAATGTGTCTGTTGAATAAAATATTGATAAATTGTACTTTATGTCACGACAAAAGTGTGACAAAAACCAACAATTCAACAAAGCAAACGCCTTAAACGGAAAACAAAATATTCCGCCGAAGGCATCGACATTATCGCACTTGTAGGAGTTGACTGCAAGCCAGGATAATGGTTATGGAACGCATTTTTAAAGGTGAATGACTGAAAATGGCGACTTGTCTGTTCGCCAGATGCCAACGGGTGGATGGAAACGATCCGCTCCGGGCGTGAATTACAAATGCGGAGAAGCTGCGAAGAGTCTGTGAATGTGGCTTGATGTGTGTCGTGGCTCTGACTGAACGAAAGCCAACGGGCTGTCAAATCACGATCCTCACCGTTGGCTGTCGAGGCATCCGCCTGCTGAATGGCAGTAAATGCCATCAGCAAAAAGAAGAGAACTATATATGCCCAACGATGCTTCATCTTTTATTTCTAATGCTGCAAAGATAAATTAAATTATTGACAGACAAGAAAAAACAGACTTATTTTACTGCTGTTGGTTGAAAACTTTGTACTTTTGTTGAACAAATCAAAAATCACGATTTATTCAAACTACTGTTAGATTAAGATTTATGAGAAAGAAACTTACAACGCTAATGATTTGTATCATGGCCATCCTGACCGTCAAAGGACAGTCAACCTTCACACTAATGCCACAACTCCATGTCGGAGACACACTGACTTATCAATGCAAGGCTACCAGCACTACCATCTTTGATTTCATTTCAGAAGAAAACAAAGAGGGTAGCGACCGAAAATTCATGTTCATAGTCAAGGGAACGGATGACGAAGGAAACTTCAAAGTTGACTATGTCATGAAGGATGCCAAGCTGAACTACAATTCAAAGATTGTGAAAGATTTTTCTTTCCTGAAAACTTTCATCGACTTTTATGAAAACGACATGAAAGAAAAGCCCATCCATCTGATTGTCAGCAAAGACGGCAGGCTGCTGAAAGAGGAGGATACGTCAGAAATAATAGATGCAATGATTGACAAAGCGCTCCCCGAAATAAAGGCGTGGATTGAAAAGATGATAAAGCAAAAGCTTCCTGACGATTTGGCAAAGGAGAAAATGAGAGACCAAATAAAAGATGATTTCCTGACAAAATTCTTTGTGGAGATACCCGATTATTTTAAATACTATGGCAAGCCCTTGCTGTTGGGAAAGTCGGAAACTGTCGATTCGATGACAACAAATTATGCCGTGGCGCGAATGGACGACAACTCTGTGCGCCTGAAAGTAACGGTTGACATGCTGAACGGGAAGAAAGAAGCCGACAACAGCACCGAGATAACCGACCTTCTCATAGGGTCCGATGAGGAAGATGATGAGGAAGAAACAGACGATATAGACCTGGGCATCAAGATTATGAGATATGAGGACTACAGTTTCCTGCCTAACGGAGTTCTAAAGTCTCTCTCAATCAAGACGGAAGTTACCAGTGATGACAGTGGAAAGTCTGAAAAAGGAATAAAGGAATCGTACGAACTGAGCCTGATTCAGTAGCTATCAGTGACAAAAAGACAACTGACGGCAGCTCGTTACTGGCACTTATCGTTTGCTTTTGAAGAACTGCTGCAAAAGATTCCTGCACTCTTCGGCCAAGATACCTGACATAACGGTTGCCTTCGGATGAAGTGCATGAGGGGCATAGTCGAGGTATCCCCTCTTCTCATCTTTGCAACCATAGACGATTCGCTTCACTTGTGCCCACCCAAGAGCACCCGCACACATGACACAAGGTTCCAATGTCACATAGAGCGTGCAATCTTGAAGGTACTTTCCGCCCAATTCGTTGGCGGCAATGGTGATGGCCTGCATCTCGGCATGTGCCGTGACATCGTTGAGAGTCTCGGTAAGATTGTGCGCACGGGCAATGATTCGTCCCTGACAAACGACCACTGCCCCTACGGGAATTTCGCCTTCACGGTACGCAGCCTCAGCTTCGTCAAGCGCGCGCCGCATGAAATATTCGTCTTTCTTCAGTTGTTCTTCTGTAGTCATAGTGCAAAATTACGATTTTTATTTTGTATATTTGAAAGAAAATTTTAACTTTGTATGTGCAAAAAGCACTCAACAGCGATATTTTCAATGACCTTGTAAAATCTAAAGTGACAGTACTTAAATGGCAACACATAATGAATTGGGCAAATGGGGTGAGGAATTAGCCTACGAGCATTTGCGTTTTGGAGGATTTAGGATTCTCGATCGCAACTGGAAGTGCGGGCATCGCGACCTCGACATTGTAGCAATCGAAAACGATGTCTTGGTAATCGTAGAGGTAAAGACAAGAAGAAACGAGCAATACAATGACGCCGATGAGGCTGTTACCCCACAGAAAATTCGTTCGTTGTCTATTGCTGCCAATGCGTATGTGAAGAGTCACTCATTGGGGAGCATGGGGAATGATATTCGTTTTGACATCATTACCATCGTGGGGACTCCCGAAACGGAGCACACACTCAGACATGTCAGGGACGCTTTCCTGCCGTTTGTCTGAAATGATGCTGGCGAAATACGGTCCGATAGGTTATCGCTCAGCGGCAGACAAGTAAGAACAAATGGGTTTATATAAAAAGTTTATTAATTTTTTTGCTGGTCCGAAACTGGAGAAATCCTCGGCCAAAATTATCTATCTGGATGCTACGGAAAGCACCAACAGCTATTTGACAAGCTATTCGCCCGACGAAGGCGAGGGCATGACTGTGGTAGTGGCTGACTATCAGACTGCCGGGAGGGGACAAGGCACGAACTCGTGGGAAAGCGAGCAGGGGAAAAACTTGCTCTTCTCTATTTTGATGCATCCCGTTGAGGTACCTGTCGCCAAGCAGTTTCTGTTGTCGGAATACGGGGCGCTCTCGTTAAAGGAGGCGTTGGCTGACTATGTAAGTGAGGATATCACGCTGAAATGGCCGAACGACATCTACTGGAAAGACAAGAAACTGAGCGGAACGCTAATCGAAACAAAGCTCGGAGCTGGCAGAATAAAAGATTGCATATTCGGTGTGGGACTGAATGTCAATCAAATGGAGTTCAGAAGCGATGCTCCCAACCCAGTGTCTTTGGCTCAGATTGTAGGTCATGAGGTCAACAGAGACGAACTGTTGCAGAAAATCGTTCAAGCCTTTGAAAAAAACTATGAATGGATCAAGAGCGGCAACTACATCGGACTGACGACCATGTACCACGAAGCCCTCTACCGTTCAAAAGGGTTCTATCCTTACGAGGATGCCGATGGTGCATTCGAAGGTAGCATTGTTGAAGTCGAGGATGATGGACATCTCATCTTGAGAGACACCTCCGGCATGATAAGAAGTTATGAATTTAAAGAAATAAAGTATGGCAAGATTTAAAAGAATCCTACTGAAGCTGTCTGGTGAAAGCCTGATGGGAAATCAGGGATATGGCATTGACGCAACAAGACTGGGCGACTACGCACTGCAAATAAAGGAAATACATGAGATGGGGGTACAGATTGGCATTGTTATCGGCGGTGGCAACATCTTCCGTGGATTGAGCGGAAGTCAGAAGGGCTTCGACCGGGTGAAGGGAGACCAGATGGGGATGTGTGCAACCGTAATCAACTCATTGGCATTGAGTTCGGCCTTGGGTGCAATAGGCATGAAGTCGAAAGTCATGACGGCCATACGCATGGAGCCTATCGGCGAGTTCTACAACAAATGGAATGCCATCGAGGCCATGAAGGCCGGCTACATCTGCATTTTCTCAGCTGGAACGGGCAACCCGTACTTTACCACAGACACAGGATCGAGTCTGCGTGGCATCGAGATTGAGGCAGACGTGATGCTCAAAGGCACGCGCGTGGATGGTGTCTATACAGCCGATCCTGAGAAAGACCCTACAGCAACGAAGTTCACGGAGATAACCTACGACGAAATCTACAATAAGGGCTTGAAGGTGATGGACCTGACAGCGACGACCATGTGCAAGGAAAACAACTTGCCTATCTATGTGTTCAACATGGATGTAGTCGGAAACCTGAAGAAGGTGATGGAGGGTGAGGAGATCGGAACATTGGTTCACAACTAACCTATCGGAGGATTCAAGGGCTTGTGGATTGGTTTTTACCCAGCTGATTTGACACACAAAAAGGCCTTCGATAAGTTCTTAATAATCAGAAGAATAGATATCACCTTTCAAAAGGTCAGCTTTTACCAGACAAAAGGTCACCGTTCATCATGCGAAAGGTCACCGATTGATTTGCGATTGCTGCCCTTTTGTTTAAAAGTGGGACTTAGTTCAAAATCTGAAGGCAACCTACAGAGACAAAATAAAATCCTGACAAATTGCTCGTAAGAACAGATTGCCAGGATTGTTCGTTTATGATGATTAAGTTTATTCAGCCTTATCAGTATCTTGCTTATCAGATATGGTGAAGTCAACGTATTCACCCTCATCATCACTGATAACCTTCTTGTTGCGCTGTTCGGTTGTACGGTTGTCTATTATCGTATTGCCGTTCACATGGCTTCCGTCCTGATGTTCTTCAGGCCTGAACCGACGAGCCGATCGACGAATTTGTCTGAAGAAACTATAGGCAATCCAAATGATTGCCACCAAGAAGAGGAAGAAAATGAGTAATATGAATTTGAGAAATGCAAACATTGTAATTATTATCTAACCCTTAAAAACCAGTCTGGCAGCTACTTTTGAATGATGACTGAGAGAACCACATACCAAGCGATGATTACCGCAAAAGAAGCGATGCCAAAGATAGCAATCAATGGCATGCAGGTGAGGAGGAAGATGTATTTCACTTCATTGCCCTTCCACCCCCAGTGTTTGAACTTCAAGGCAAACATCGGAATCTCCGATACCATCAACCATGAACAAGCGGCAATTCCAAGAAGAATAACGAAGAACATCCATGAGCATGCCTCAATCCAAGTACTGGCACCAACGAGGAGAGAGCCCCAAAACAGTGCATTGGCTGGGGTAGGCAGACCGATGAATCCAAGTGCCTGACGCTCATCGAGATTGAACTTTGCCAGTCGAAGGGCTGAGAATGCCGCCATGATATAGGCAGAAAAAGGAATAATAGTACGGAAATGTTCCAAGAATCCTGGATATTCCATCACCTGTAACTCGTAGAAAACAATGGTGGCTGGTGCGACTCCGAACGTAACTATATCAGCGAGTGAGTCCAACTCCTTACCTATTGGCGAGCTGACGTGCAACAAGCGCGCGCTCATGCCGTCGAAGAAGTCGAAGATGGCACCGATAATGATCCATGATAAAGCTATCTTCAGGTTGCCACCGAAAGCAAAGGCAATGGCAACGCAACCCGAAATGAGGTTACAACAAGTGATGCTGTTGGGAATATGTTTTTTAATTGACATTTTAATCTAATCTTTCTACGGTAGTTTAGCCAACACCGTCTGGTCGCCCGTGGTGGATTGTCCCATCTTGACACAAACCTCAGAGTCAATAGGCAGGAACACGTCAACACGGCTACCCAGCTTTATGAATCCAAGATGCTCGTCGATGTAGCAGTCCTCCCCTTCTTTCGCATAGGTTACGATGCGCCGCGCAACAGCGCCGGCTATCTGTCGGCAGAGAACATCTTGCCCATCGGGAGTTGTCAGCATAATGTCGGCATGCTCATTCTCCTCGCTCGCTTTCGGAAGCCAAGCTTTGTGGAAATTACCGTTGAAATGCTTCACGAACTTGACTACGCCATCAACAGGAAACCAGTTAGCATGCACGTTCCACAAACTCATGAAAATCGAAATCATCAGTCGTCTGTCATGGAAATAAGTATTCTCCTCTACTTCCTCTATCACTACAATATGTCCATCGGCAGGGGCGACAACGATCTTGTCTGTGTCCTCACTCGGAAAGTATCTGATGGGGCATCGATAGAAATTTAAGACGATACAATATATAGTTCCAAAAACAACGCAGAATAACCCAAAGGGGATTTTCGAATCAATGCCAAACCACAGAAGAAGTGCCACCAGCACAAGTCCAATTCCTCCATAAAGAATCTGGTCCGTTCCCTCGTGATGTATTCTGATTTTCTTGAGTTTCCTCTTAATTTTTCCCATGGTTGAGAATCACTTTTATTATGTTTGCAAAGTTAATTCTTTTTTGTTGCTCCTACAAATTTTTAACCTCATTCTTTTGGCTATATCATCTTTTCCTCGTAACTTTGAAACTCAAAATCGCAATTTAAATAATGGAAGACTTCGTACATTTACACGTTCACACTCACTATTCAATACTCGACGGTCAGTCAAAAGTGCAGTATCTGGTCGATAAGGCTGTTAAAGACGGCATGAAGGGAATGGCTATCACTGACCATGGTGTAATGTTCGGAATCAAAGAGTTCTCTGATTATTGCAATAAAATTAATAAGGAGCGAAAAGAAAGGGGCGAAGAGCCATTCAAACCCATCTTTGGCTGCGAGATGTATGTTGCCAGAAGAAGGAAGGAAGACAAAGTAAAGGAGAAGCACGACAACTCCGGTTATCATCTGATTGTACTGGCAAAGAATTACACTGGCTACAAGAACCTTATAAAATTGGTGTCCCGGTCGTGGGTAGATGGCTATTATTACAGACCGAGAACTGACCGTTCAGACCTCGAAAAATACCATGAAGGCCTGATAGTATGCACCGCCTGCATCGCAGGGGAAGTCCCAAATAAAATCATTCACGACGATATAGAAGGCGCTCGTGAGGCATGCCAATGGTATCACAGAGTGTTTGGCGATGATTTCTACCTCGAATTACAACGACACGAAGTAAAAGACCCATCGTTGGTGGCAAACCGTGAGGCCTTCCCTTTGCAACAAAAGGCCAATCGTGTGCTCCTACAGTTCGCAAAGGAGTATGGGATAAAATATGTGTGCACGAACGACTGCCATTTTGAGGACAAAGAAACGGCCGAAGCTCACGACCACCTGCTTTGTCTGTCAACCCAAGAGGATTTAAACGATCCCAAACGCATGCGCTACTCCAAACAAGAGTGGTTCAAAACTCGGGAAGAGATGAACGAAGTGTTTGGCGATTTGCCCAAAGCAATGACCAACACGATCGAGATACTTGACAAAGTAGAACCTTACAGCATTGACAATGGCCCGATAATGCCCTTCTTCCCTATACCTGAAGAGTTTGGAACAGAGGCCGAATGGGAAAAGAAATTCTCCGAGGAAGACCTCTATCACGAGTTCACAACGGATGAGAATGGCGAGAACCCCTTAGATGCCGAGAAAGGAAAGGCCGTTATCGACCGTCTGGGAGGCTACGAAAAGATTTACCGCATCAAGTTTGAGGCCGATTATCTGAGCAAGCTTGCTTACGACGGAGCAAAGAAACTGTATGGCGATCCCATACCAGAGAATGTGGTTAACCACATCAAATTTGAGTTGCACGTCATGAAAACGATGGGTTTCCCCGGCTATTTCCTCATCGTACAGGACTTTATAAACGCCGCACGTAACGAATTGGGCGTGATGGTTGGCCCAGGGCGTGGCTCTGCGGCAGGTTCTGTGGTTGCTTACTGCCTGGGAATTACCAGAATCGACCCGTTGAAATACGATTTGCTGTTCGAACGTTTCCTCAATCCAGACCGTGTGAACCTTCCTGATATAGACACCGACTTCGACGACGACGGCCGTGGCAAGGTGTTGCAGTGGGTAATGGAGAAATACGGGCCAGAGAATTGCGCGCATATCATCACCTATTCCACGATGGCGACGAAGAATTCAATCAAGGATGTTGCCCGTGTGGAGGGCCTTCCTTTGGATATATCGAACAATCTCTGCAAGGCCATCCCCGAACGCTTGCCCGACGGCATGAAGATGAACCTGAAAAATGCCATCAAATGTACGCCAAAGCTGCAAGATGCCGAAGTTAGCGAGGATATGCGTGAACGCAATACTATCAAATATGCCAAGATGCTGGAGGGAACCATTCGCGGAACGGGAATCCACGCCTGTGGGTTCATCATCTGTCGCAACCCTATCAGCGACTGGGTGCCAGTCTCTACCGCTACCGACCCTGACTTCCCTGACCAGAAAGTGCCTGTAACCCAATACGATGGCCACGTTATTGAAAGTACCGGACTTATCAAAATGGACTTCCTTGGTTTAAAGACGCTTTCCGAGATAAAGGAGGCTTGCAAGGTCATCAAACAGACAACGGGCGACATCGTTGACATTGACAACATTCCCATCAATGATGAGCTGACTTACCAGCTCTACCAACGCGGCCAGACCATCGGCACATTCCAGTTTGAGTCGGCTGGCATGCAGAAGTATTTGCGCGAGCTTCACCCAACGGTGTTTGAGGACTTGATTGCGATGAATGCCCTCTACCGTCCCGGTCCTATGGATTACATTCCGGATTTCATCAAAAGAAAGAACGACCCTTCGCTTGTTAAATACGATATTCCCTGTATGGAGAAATACCTGAAGGACACCTACGGAATCACAGTCTATCAGGAACAGGTGATGCTTTTGAGCCGCCAGCTGGCTAACTTCACACGAGGCGAGAGCGATGCACTGCGCAAGGCAATGGGAAAAAAGAAGAAAGCCATTGTCGATGCCATGAAACCGAAGTTCATAGAACAAGGAACCAAAAACGGACACGACCCACAGATACTTGAGAAGATATGGGGCGACTGGGAAAAATTTGCCAGTTATGCCTTCAACAAGTCGCATGCCACCTGCTATTCGTGGGTAGCCTATCAGACGGCTTATCTGAAAGCTCACTACCCTGCCGAATTCATGGCGGCCCTGATGACACGCCGATTCAGCCAGATAACTGAGATTACGAAACTCATGGAAGAGTGCAAGGCCATGAAAATCTCAACACTTGGCCCTGATGTCAATGAAAGCCAAATGGGCTTCGGAGTGAATAACAAGGGCGAAATACGCTTTGGGCTCTCCGCCATCAAGGGAATGGGAACGGGTGCTGCGCAAGCCATCGTGAAAGAGCGCGAGAAAAACGGCCTTTACAAAGACATTTTCGACTTTGCCGAGCGTGTTGATTTGAGCAATGTCAACCGAAAAGCCTTTGAGAGCCTGGCTTTCAGTGGCGGTTTCGATAGTTTCGGCCTACAAAGGGAGCAATTCTTCTGCGACAACGGCAAAGGTGTCATTTTCCTTGACACACTTGTGAGATATGCGCAGCTCTACCAGCAAGAGAAATCGCAGATGCAAAACTCGCTTTTTGGGGGCGACGATGCCGTGGATGTGATTCACCCTCCCATCCCCAAGGGTGAGAAATGGGCCACAATAGAGAAACTCAACAAGGAACGCGACCTCGTCGGAGTTTATCTATCAGCCCATCCATTAGACGAATACAGTGTGATACTGAATCACTTATGCAACACCCATGCAGCTGAAATAGCACGCGACATGAACATGGACGAGCTGGCTAAGCGCGACGAGATAACCTTCGGGGGAATCATCACGGCAGTGAACGAACGCTTCTCACAGAAAACAGGAAAGCCGTTTGGCTTTGTCACAATAGAAGATTTCGAAGGATCGGGTGAATTGGCGCTCTTCGGCGACGATTGGATAAGGTGGAACGGACTGATGAAGGAAAACTACACCATCTATGTTACGGCAAAATGCCAGCCACGTTACCGGAACAGCAACCTATACGAGATTAAGGTTCAGAACGTTGAACAACTCTACGACGTGAAGGCGCACCGCCTCCAACGTTTCACCATCTCAATGGATGCCATGTCGGTTGACTCATCAACCGTCTCTGATCTGTTGTCGATTGTGGATGAAAATCCAGGTGACACACAACTCTACATACAGTTGCGAACACCAGAACAGAACACTGTCATGCTTCACCGCCGCACCAAAGGGGTGAACGTGGACAAGAAACTACTTGACTTTGTTGAGGCAGATGGGAGCATGGAATACTCCATCAATTAGCCTTCGGTGATTTTTGGCATGATATTTGGTCGGAAGTCGAAACACAAAGCATATTATTATTCAATAACATAAATAAAGAAAATGGAAGTAGAAATTACAACCCAAAATTTCGAGAGTTACAAGAATGGTGAATTACCATTAGTAGTTGATTTATGGGCAACTTGGTGTGGCCCTTGCAAGATGGTTGGTCCAATCATTTCTGAATTGGCAAACGACTATGATGGCAAGATTGTCGTAGGTAAATGCGACGTCGAGGAGAACGACGACATTGCCATCAACTTCGGCGTTCGCAACATCCCTACCATCCTTTTCTTCAAGGGCGGCGAGCTGGTTGACAAGTTTGTAGGCGCTGCTTCCAAGGCAGTGCTCGACGAGAAGTTCAAGGCGCTTCTTTAAACTCCAACTGACTATCAGAAAAAACAAAGCGGTGTTGTCCCTCTTCGGACTTCACCGCTTTTGTTTTCGGCACCATCATACATTGCATAACGATCACAAGACCACATAGAAAAACTCTTCGAGACAGTTATTCTCTGCCAGCCGAATCCTGAATATCCAGTTGCGTTTGTTGTTTAATGAGCTTTCGTCGAACGAAAGGTAAGCTATTGCGAGGCGAAAGGTAAGGTTTTGCAAGGCAAAAGGTGACCTTTTTCAAAACAGGAAGCAATATACTGATAATCAACTCATTGAGAACAAAGATAAAAAGATGTCATGATGGATGCTTTTCACCGTCTGTCATATCACTTTTAATGATGATTGGTGATTGTCTGTTGCTAAATGAAGTCATCATCCGGTAGAAAAATAACAGAAAATGTGAACAACGGCAAAGCATTTACAATCAACTACTCTCATTTTTAATATTTATTTCGTAACTTTGTACCCTAAAAGCACCCCAAAAAGGTGGTAAAAATCCTTGCAACAATGGAGATGAATTTTGCGGATGTTATAGGACAAGAGGAGGTTAAGCAACGGCTCACGCAACTGGTGCAGGGTAATCGTGTGCCACACGCTCTTCTGTTCTGTGGTCCTCAAGGATGTGGCAAAATGGCACTGGCCATGGCCTTTGCGCGCAATCTCCTGATAAGTTCGTCGGTCAGCCCCGAAAATTCGGAGGCAATGCTTCGCAACTGGGAGCACCCTGACTTGCATTTTACCTACCCCACCATAAAACTGCCTGGCATGAGCTCGGAACATCAGCCCGTGAGCAGTGAGTTTGCAAAGGAATGGCATGAGATGGTGACTACTGACACCTATTTCACCGTCAAGCAATGGATGAGCCAAATGGGGGCAACCACACAGCAAGCCATCATCACGGGAGCGGAAAGCGACGAGTTGTCGAAACAACTGGCACTGAAATCGAGTCAAGGAGGCTACAAGGTCTCCATCATCTGGTTGCCAGAGCGCATGAACCTGACATCGGCCAACAAGCTCCTGAAACTGCTGGAAGAGCCGTCGCAAGGAACAATCTTCCTGATGGTGAGCGAAGAGCCCGAAAAGCTGCTGGAAACCATCATCAGCCGCACACAGCGAATCGATGTCAAGCGCATCGACGACGATTCGATAGAACGGGCACTCATGGAAAGGCGAGGCCTCGATGCCGAAACAGCACACAGGGTGGCAAGGATTGCCCACGGTAGCTGGCTGAAAGCTTTGGAATCGCTCAGTTCGGAGAATGAGCGCAACGAGTTTCTCACACATTTCCAGTCGCTCATGCGCCTTTGCTACCAACGCAATGTGAAGGAACTGAAGCAATGGAGTGAGACTGTTGCAGCCTTCGGGCGTGAGAAGGAGCGTCGTTTGCTGGTCTATTTCCAACAACAGGTTCGCGAGAACTTCATGCACAACTTCGGCAATCCAGAACTGATATACATGACTGTAGAAGAAGAGAACTTTGCAAAGAATTTCTCACGCTTCATCAACGAGACCAATGTGATAGAAATCAACGAGCTGTTCGGCCGTTGTCATCGAGATATCGGACAGAATGCCAACGCCAAACTGGTATTCTACGACATGGCTCTCAAAATGATAGTATTACTTTTAAGACAATAATATTTCCACATTTCAAACAATATATACCCCTTACACAAGCATTGATGGACAATCAAGACATGTAAGGTCGCCAAGAATAAACAATGGACTATAAAAATATGAAATTCAAGATATGGAACGGCTGCGACCGCGGCTTGTGCCATCGTGCCTGCGGACGGCAGGATAAACAACTCAACACTTATGACTGGCTGGAAGACATACCCGGCAACACAGATACGACCGACCTTGTGGAGGTTCAATTCAAAAACACACGAAAGGGCTACTACCACAATGTGAACAAAATTGAGTTGCACAAGGGCGACATTGTGGCCGTGGAGGCCAACCCAGGTCACGACATCGGTGTGGTAACGCTCACTGGCAAACTCGTAAAATTGCAGATAAAGCAAGCTGGAGTCATCAAATCGCCAGACGATATCAAGCGTGTCTATAGAATAGCAAAAGATGTAGATATGCAAAAATACAAGGAAGCGAAAGCTCGTGAGCATGCCACAATGATAGAAAGTCGCCAAATAGCAAAAGGACTGGGATTGAAAATGAAAATTGGCGACGTCGAATATCAAGGCGATGGCAACAAGGCCATATTCTACTATATCGCCGATGAACGTGTGGATTTCCGCCAGCTTATCAAAGATTTGGCTGCCACGTTCCACGTTCGCATTGAAATGAAGCAGATTGGGGCACGTCAGGAGGCTGGACGCATCGGCGGAACAGGGCCATGTGGTCGTGAACTGTGCTGCGCTACATGGATGAAGAATTTCTCAAGTGTCTCTACCACGGCGGCAAGATTCCAAGACATTTCGCTGAATCCAACCAAACTGGCTGGCATGTGTGCGAAACTGAAGTGCTGTCTCAACTACGAAGTGGACAATTACGTGGAGGCGAGCCGCAAACTGCCAAGCAAGGACATCCATCTGCACACAATGGACAACGAGTATTTCCTCTTCAAGACCGACATTCTCAACGGTCAATGCACCTACTCGACAGACAAGAATCTGGCAATCAACCTCGAAACTATATCTGCCGAACGGGCTAAGGAAATCATCGAGATGAACAAACAGGGCGAGAAACCGCTTTCATTGCTCAACAACGGGAAGGCCAAGCCTGCCAAAAAACCTATCGATTTGCTTGCAGGTGCCGATATCAGCCGTTTCGACAAGGATAAGACCGCAAGAAAGAACAACGGCAGAAACAGGAACGGTAACCAACGACGCAACGGCAATGGACCACGAAACGAGGAGAGAAGACAGAATCAAAACGTTCGAAACGACCAAGATGACAACAGGCAACAGCATCAGTTGAGAAACAACAGACATAACAACAATAGAAGAAACAACCGTCAGGGAAACAACAATCAGAGAGAACAGCGCAATCAGCAGAATGAGAACTAAGGTTGACACCTTATTATATTTAGTCTTGCTTGTGGCATCTGTCGTGGGCTTCTGCTCGTGTGACGATGCCAGGACATACGACCACTACGAATCGATCATGATGAGCGGATGGGAAAGAAACGACACTGCGTCATTCACTGTTCCACGCCAGTGGGAGGGATATTACAGTCTTGAATTGGGGATTCGTGCAACGATGAAGTACCCTTACAAGAACATAAGCCTCATCATGGAGGGGAAAATCATCCCCGACAAGAAAAAGGCAGCATATCGCACCTTTCAAGACACCATTACCTGCAACATCATTGACGACAACGGACGTCTGGTGGGTAAGCGCGGAATATCAAACACCGAAATCATGCGCTTTACGACGGGGCTCAATATCAACAGGGGAGATTCATTATACATCACTGTGCGCCACATCATGAGCCGTGAGCAACTGCCTGGTATCAGTGATGTGGGCATCAAACTGACAAAAATCAGATAAACCTCAGTCATTCATCGGACTACAATTCCATCAGCTAATAATGGGCACTCCCCCATCTGCCTGCTTTTACTTGTTGGTCTGAACATTCTCCTTCGGTTATCCTCGGTACTGTCCTTAAAAGTGTGTAAGCTCCTTTTTTTTATCTTTGTATTTGAAAACTATAAAAAAGAAAAAAATGAAACTTACACATTCGCAAAGTTAGGAAATTATTTCGAATTACACAAGCAGCAGCGAGGTTTTTGTTAACCTTCGGTCATTAATTATGAACTCCCTGATGTATCATGAACGAAGAAACCGATGTACATCTGTCTCTTTTTTATTATCTGTCGTAGTGATAAAACTCAAGAAAATTCAAAAAGTCTAAAGTAAATTAAGATGTAATATTCTTTTTTAAAAAAAAATATTACCTTTGCAAGGTTGAAATAAATTCCATCAACAGTGGAGGCCATACGATCTAAAAAAAGAAAAGCAAAAGTTATGAAAGCGATGAGATATAAATTATTATTTGTCCTTGTTGTTTTATTCAACCTAACAGCATTGGCTCAAAACCCCGTGCATTTCAGTGTTCAGCAAAAACAAATATCACCCACCGAAGTTGATGTTATCTTCACTGGTAAGATAAATTCCGGTTGGCATGTCTATTCAACTGGACTGCCAGCTGATGGCCCTATATCAGCAACCATTACCACAGAAAAAGCTGAAGGAGCTCAAGCCGTGGGCAAATTATTGGCGCGGGGAAAGGAACTGAATGTTTTTGATAAGGTTTTTGGAATAAAACTCCGCTATTTCGAGAATAATGTCAGCTTTGTACAGCGTTATAAGATAACAGGGAAAACCTATAACATCAAAGGCTATCTGGAATATGGCGCTTGCAATGACGAGATGTGTCTCCCACCTACCGATGTAGAGTTCAGATTCAAGGGTAATGGTCCTGCCGATGCCCCCAAGACTGTTGGAACACCAGAGGAAGAAAAAAAAACTGAAGCAGACCAATTAGCCTCCCTCGCAGCACTTTCCGCTGCCACATCTGACACCTCAGCAACGAATGTAGGCGATTCAACCATCTCGGCAGACAGTATTGGGGCAGCAGCCAATGTCGAGACAGTTTCACCTTCTGACCTTTGGCGTCCCGTTGTTAAGGAACTGCAGGCTTTCAATTCAGGACAAGACACCAAGAATAATTCTTTATGGTACATATTCCTAATGGGTATCATTGGTGGGCTTGTCGCATTGGTGACTCCTTGTGTGTGGCCGATTATTCCCATGACGGTAAGTTTCTTTCTTAAGCGTGCAAAAGACGATAAAAAGAAGGGTATTCGCGATGCCGTCACCTACGGAATCTCAATCATTATAATTTATATGGCACTGGCTGCCATCATTACAGCATTGTTTGGACCTCAGAAGTTAAATGAGTTGGCTACAAATGCTCCATTCAATATTTTCTTTTTCTTATTGCTTCTTGTTTTTGCATTGAGCTTCTTCGGGTGGTTTGAGCTGACTTTGCCTTCATCCTGGGGTAATGCAGTGGACAATAAAGCGTCTTCAACTACTGGATTGCTTTCTATTTTCTTGATGGCATTTACCTTGTCATTGGTAAGCTTTTCTTGTACGGCACCTGTAGTAGGACTCCTTTTGGTTCAAGCGGCAACAAGTGGCGACTGGGTAGCACCGGCTGTTGGTATGTTCGGCTTTGCATTGGCACTGGCTCTGCCGTTCACGCTCTTTGCTTTGTTCCCGACATGGCTCAAACAAGCACCGAAATCGGGTTCATGGATGAATATTGTAAAGGTTGTTCTTGGCTTCATAGAATTGGCATTTGCTCTGAAATTCTTCTCTGTTGCTGACCTGGCTTATGGGTGGAGATTACTTGACAGGGAAACATTCCTCGCTTTATGGATTGTTATTTTTGGACTTTTGGGCCTATATCTTATCGGAAAGTTGAAGTTTCCACACGATGATCCCGACCAAAAGGCTATGCCCGTCCCGTCTATCATGCTTGGAATGATTTCATTAGCCTTTACAGTGTATATGATTCCTGGGCTTTGGGGGGCGCCACTAAAGGCTATCAGTGCATTTGCACCACCAATGAATACGCAGGATTTCAATCTTCAGCCACAGAAAGTTCATGCAAAATTCACAAATTATGAAGAGGGTATGCGTGCAGCTGCCCAAGCTGGCAAACCTGTTCTGCTTGATTTCACTGGATTTGGCTGCGTGAACTGCCGAAAGATGGAAGGTTCTGTTTGGACAGATCCTGAAGTTGCGAAAAAGTTGAACGATGATTATGTGCTTATCTCCTTGTACGTGGACGATAAAACTCCTTTGAAAGAGCCAATCAAGGTTCAAAGACCTGATGGAACGAGTCGCACTTTGCGTACAATTGGTGACAAATGGAGTTATCTTCAGGAAACAAAGTTCGGCTATCTTGCCCAGCCTTTCTATGTGACAATAGACAATCAAGGCAATCCGCTTAGTGGAAGTTTTGCACATAAAGAAGATATTCCAGCTTATCTCGACTTCCTTAACAAGGGTATAGATAATTACAAAAACAGGTAAATTACTCCCCCTTAAGGCATAATAATCTGTAGATATTTTTGGACAGCAAACTTTATTTCTGATGATAAAGTTTGTTGTTTCCTATATAAGTAGTACTTTTGTACTGAAAAACACATAGGCAACACACAAATAGGATAAGAACCTTAATATTATAATTATGAAAAGCATTTTACGATTTACATTTTTTATCGTGATGTTGAGCCTGAACTGTGGTCATGCCACTGCAGACATAATAACGTTCAACGCTACAATAGACAAATCGACTACCGCCGACAGTGTTATTACTAAAGGAGGAATTACTATTATGGCTACAGATGCGGATTTTAGCTGCGAGACAAAGAAGTCTTATAAAATCCTAATCACAAGAAATTTTCATATATCTTCCACTGTTGGTAAAATAACGTCTATAGATTTTGGGAAAGATGACGCCGGAAAACTTCCCCTCTTTTCTGAATCTAATTCATCGAAAGGAAAATGGAAGAAGTCTGGCTCTCCTCTAACCCCATATCAGTGGGATGGAGAAGAAGATCCAACTGACGATTTTTACGCATTCGTTGACAAAGGAGGATTAATCAATAAAATTACTATCACTTACGACCCATCAACAGCTCCTGATAGATTGCCGTCAACAGTCACACTCAATATATCCAATGCGGGATATTCGACATTATCTTCAAAAGATCCTTTAGATTTCTCATCTATTCAAGGCCTCGAAACTTATGCTGTTACTGAGTTTAATCAGAACAAAGCCAAAATACAAGCGCTCGACCTCGGTATCATACAAGCCAACACCGCCGTGCTCATTAAGGGTGCGCCGGGTGAATATAAAATACCAGTTGCTATTGGAAAACCACGGACCATTGAAAGAAATTTGCTTTTACCGACTTCTAATTGTGATGTGATGGGTGACGGAACGCAATATATCCTCACTTATAAAAAATCCAGTGTAGGATTCATAAGAGTCCGGAAAAACTCGAAAATTGCAAAGAACAGAGGCTATCTTGTCCTTGACAGCAATGAAATCTCTACTTCAAAGGAGTTTATCGCAGTTGATGGCGCAACCACTGACATCAAGCATGCGGAATATAACCATACCGACGATGATGCAACGACTTATGACCTGACAGGGAAACCTATTGACAGGCATGCCAAAGGAATTGTCATCATCAATAATAAGAAAATAATAAGACGGTAATTTGTTCAAAAAAACAAAAATCTTAAGCGATGTCACGAAAACGCTATATTCAACCATTAATATTCAAAATTGGTATTCAGTCCGAAGGTTTGCTGGCGGACACCGAGCTCTCCAATCAATCTGGCGAAGAGGATGGAGCTAATGCCCTTTCGAAGTTTATAGACTTTGATGAATGCGAAGATAGATCATCTGATTACAATTACAACCTCTATCAATGATCACAACATCCCATATAACGAGGAACTGCCATAAAACAGCAGAGCCTCGTTGTATGAAGTGTAAGAACAGATCATTATTTCATGAAAAATCAGCTAAAGTTCCCTACCTAATCCTCTTTTTTCAAAGATATATCATGTATGTTTTCTGTCACAATTCAGTTGGCGTTGGGTGAAAGCTTCGTTAACCACAAAATTTGAATGGACTATCGTTGTTCATGACCATTCAAAAACAAATTTTTAGAAATCTTCTTGGATAACAGTGATTGGTTACACGCAAGTTCAACATAGAACTGCAATCCCAAGTACGGGTGTAGCTTAATAATCTATACCTGAAAACACCGAGGGGTTTGGGGGCGAGCAGCCCCCATGA
>QWCY01001398.1_pt1 | contig 35204 bp, 21 predicted proteins | sample 1972631 | NCBI WGS metagenome assembly QWCY01 (sample SAMN09866696, study PRJNA288562) | Human gut metagenome isolate pre1_stool, whole genome shotgun sequencing... | isolation source: gut | host: Homo sapiens | place: USA: California
ATTCTCATATAAGAATGCAGCTATATCTTCGAGATTACTTGTATAATTCATAGACTTCAAACCGGGAACAAATAAATCCATCAGACCATCGTTATTATAGTCGAACCAAACCGGACAAGCATAATAACAAACATCAAAAGGACTCTCCAGACGGACAAAACCTTCTTTACCGTCATAATCGTATAATACAGAAACCTGTTGAGCTGAAGTTTTTTTAATGTGTACATTTTGTCCGGAATAGGCAATCTCCAGATAACCGTCATTGTCATAATCGCCCCACGCTACATTCGAACGGTCTGATGTATGATAAAACTGCCCTTTGATTATAGAATTGCCTATAGGTTCTGCAGGAACAGGTCTACTCACTTTGGTAAAAATGGGATCAACCGGATTGCCGGGAATAGTAACTTCTGAATATTCCGGATCGGACAAATCATCATATATTTCTTTATAGTTAAAATCTTCTGTTGAAAAAACAGAGATACCCAAATCCATGATCTGCTCTCCACTTCCTTGCTTGCCTTCCACAGCAATCAAATTCCAACTATTCGGTTTTAACGTCTGCCGGGCTTCATAAGAAATATCAAAAGGAATATAATTGGAAACAGAACCTTTCTTCGATGCTGCCCACACACCGTTGATATAGATATGGATATCGTCATCATGATAAAGTTTGAAACGCATATTTTCTACCATTTCCGGAGTAATTGCACCCAGATAGAACCAACGACGCATATAAATCTGGGAAGTATTCCAAGGAGTCGAGATCAAATCTTTCGTGTTCCATAAAGCACTTCTTCCAAAAGCAGCTTCTCCCTGTGCCCATGCGCGGTCGTCAAACTCTTTGGCAAACCATCTGCGAGGTACATCATCAGATGTTGTGTATCTCCATTTATATTTATGTTCTTGAGATGTAGAAATAATCGTTTGTACTTTCACTCCGCTCCGAGGCATGTTAATACACTCTTCGATTTTTGCTTTCAACTCCCCGGTAGCAGAATAAGGCTTCAGAACACGACGATCATAAGTCAATATTCCGTTTCTCTCAATTTCAACATCGGATAATTGCGTATATACAGCCGCATTCAAGCCATAATAATAATAGTCCTTTATTTTATCAGCTAAACGATTGAATAAAACAGTAAAATCACCTCCGGTTTCTACAGTAGTGTACTGGAAATCACCTCCCGGCCAAACATGCCCTTGTACTTTCAAGGTAATGCCACCATACTCACCACAAACTGCTGCACGATTTCGGTCAAGCGGACAAGAAGGGTCCGGATAACTATGAGAATCTTTAATATCTCCTATGTCAGCATCATTCCAACCACTGGCACAACAAACAAGAGTTTGACCAACCACACCTTGTACAATTTGAGTCATTCTTTCTGTATCAAACTGCCCCCATCCTTCATTAAATACAACCCATTGGATAATACTGGGGTGATTTCTAAAGGCCTCAATAATCCTTACCGACTCCTCTTGAAATGTCTTCTTAGCAAAATCTTCATGTCCGGAAGGCAGATTAGGACTGGGTAGATCCTGCCACACCAGAATCCCTTCCCGGTCACAATGCATATACCACCGAGCAGGTTCCACCTTTATATGCTTTCTAATCATGTTAAAGCCTAAAGACTTCATGGCTTTTATATCAAACAAGAGTGCTTCGTCACTTGGAGCGGTATATAAACCATCGGGCCACCAGCCTTGATCAAGTGGTCCCATCTGAAAAATCTGTTCTCCATTCAGGAAGATACGAGGAGTTTCGCCTACCTTTTTGACTTCTATTTTACGCATGCCACAATAACTGCTTACCGCATCGGTCTGAACACCATCTTTTATAATAGTTATGTCAAGATCATAAAGATAGGGGTCATCCACTGACCATAAATGGGGATTCTCAATAGGTAATGTCAATATCCGGCCCACTTTACCACCTGCTATAGCAGCGACTTTATCGCCTGCTTTATCCAATAGGTTGATATTTACAGATACGCCGGTAGTCAGAGAGGCATTCACTCTAACCTTCAAACAGGAGTTATCCACATCCGGTCGTATCATAAGAGCTTCAATATGGACCGGATCCACCGGTTCCAGCCATACCGTCTGCCAGATACCACTCACCGGAGTATACCAACATCCCCATTTGTTTAGAGCCTGCTTACCTTTAGGTTGTCCTTCACCTCCGGTATTATCGTATGTATAAACAATCAGTTCGTGTTCTTCCTTTCCCTTAAGTGCCGAAGTGATATCAAAATAGAACGGATCGTACCCACCGGTATGTCTTCCTACTTTGACACCATTTATATATACAATTGTTTCCCAGTCCACCGCATCAAAATGAAGCAGTATATCTCTCCCTTTCATCGTTTCGGGAATCTTCAAAGTACGTTTATACCAATAACATTGGCTATCACTTTCTTCCATAATTCCGGAAAGAGCTGATTCTATCGGGAAAGGAACTAATATTTTTTGATCGAAAGTAAAATTCGGATCGTAACTTTCTCCTTTTACACCTTTTCGTAAATCCCAGATACCATTCAGGTTCATCCACTCTTTTCTTACCATTTGAGGTCTTGGATATTCGGGCAGTACGTTATTGACATCAATTGTTTCACTCCATGGAGTCATCATAGGAGCTTTTTTCATTTGCCATCCCTGAGCATTTACAGTCAAAGCATTCATGGCACAGAACAGTCCAAGAATGAAGTATTTTTGTATTTTTCTTATTTTCATATTATCAGAAAAAAATGAGGGTGTCCATATCATATCCGTATACGTGGCACCCTCATGATAGTTAAATTATGATTTATCTTACTTCACTAACAATTTAGTACTTTTCACACCCCCCTGCTTGTTGACTGCTTTCAGTATATACAAGCCGGGAGCAAATTTTCTGATCGTAGTAGTGCCGGCCGGTAAGTTCCTATTAGCTATTTGTACACCATTTACTGTATAGACAGCTATATTTACCTCTTCTGCAGAATTCACAATAACCTCCTCGTTTACAGAGTATATATCCAGCCCTTTAATGGATGTTACTGATTTAATACCTGTCGTTTCACCTACATTCGGATCCAGATACAGTCCATAAATATTGGCTCCGGCACTTTGGGGTAAGTTATAAACAATATATAGGTTTTGTACTCCTTTAACCTCTTTCAGAAGTCCAGCAGTACCCTCTTTTATACTCCATGCCCCCGTTCCTTGGGCTCTGACTTTGGCAATTGGCTCATGATCGGCAAGTGCCGCATTCAACTCTTCCGCATTTGTTATGTAACCCCATTTTATATCATCCAAGTCTGTATAGAGAGAGAAGTTAGCCTCATCAATCGTACCTAGCCAATTCTTATCACAAGAATGATTAATGATTACTCTTTTGTATTCACCATCTTTGAAGTCAACATCATAATAACAAACCACAACACCATTAGAAGTATAACCAATATTCTCACCTTCACCACGAGCACCATCAATACCTGCGGCCACAATTTTCCATTCCATCTCACCTATACTTGAGTCTCCTCCTTCCGTACCGGCTCCTTTAGTCACATATACCACAGCATCCTCAGAAGGCAGTACATTTTCAAATACAATGCCACATTGTGGATTCTCAAACCAAACCGGCTCTTTCAGTAAATCTATTCTATGAAGATTAGTAGCGTCCCCCCATTTTACAAATATATAATGAGCACCTGTCACCTTTTTAAGCTGAGTAGCAATGGGAGTAAAATCATTCCACTTTTGTAAGTTAATACCCGACCAAGTTCTTGCAATCATGTTTTCAGGTTTCACCTCATCAATATAAAACTCCATATATTCTCTATATCTTTCACCATCATGACCGATAAAAGCAACTAATTGTTGAAATTCTCCATTCCCAAACTCAACTTTTTCAGTAGACTTAGCAATAAAGCCGTCTCTTATACCACCCCAACAATCATTAGTTTCATCATACTTGGCATCTTTGTAGGGATCTTCCACATCCGGATCTTCCGGTATAGGTATAGCCCTCACAAATTTAGAAGCACCAATAATGGTAGCATTTTCTTCATACTCAGGCAATTCACTTGGCCACGGCTGAATACCTTCGTCTGCTGCCGCAAATGCCTCCTGATAAAACTTCACAGAACGTAAATTTCCATTCCCCGAACGGAAAGTCAACCAAACTTTTTGCTTACCAATAGGGCGTTCAAAATCTTCGCTTTCTTTCATGTTGTATGCAAACATTTCAAAACAATGATAACCATATGTTCTATCGACTAACATTTCTGTAAATGGAACAGCCGTTTCTGGTGTTTCTCCGGCACTGAGAACTACATATCTCTCAACTCCAAAATCACCCCATCCTTGTGCAAACTCTACTCCGGTAGCTTTATAGGTATTTCCATCTGCTCCGAAATCAACTTCTCCCAAACCAACAATAGTCATGTTGCTTGTCTGTCCAATATTACCATAAACAATATCAAACTTTGCATCCAGAACCAGTTCAATATTCTCATTCCCTTTCATTGTTTCAATTACTAAATCCTGAGCCAGTACAGGACTTGTTGCTAAAAGAGCTAAAGCCCCAATAAGTAATGTGTTTTTTTTCATTGTAAAATAATTTAAATTAAACATTTGTTTGTGACCCAAGGTTACAACTACTACGGCTCTTAATTTTCCAGAAACCTTCATAGTTCCATACTTTGGTTTTTGCTAAAAACATACTCCATTTTAATCATTTCCTAAAAACAGAGAGATTATCCGGAGTACCCTGTTCAGAACCAATTATCTTTAACAAATTCACTGTTGACAAAAGTATGGCTTCCTTTTCTCTTTACATCGCACGATTATTTCAAAAAATAACAATTTGGTCACAAGATATTTTTTTCAGTACAACACATACGAAACCAGAAAACATATTCCGGATAAAAAAAATAGAAGCCCCCCAAACCAATACAAAAAAAATAATACGTTAGTTTCATTTTATAACGCATCCGTGCATAAGAAACCTGTACGGAGTATTACCCAATCGCAGATACGACTAACTTGCTATTTTTTGAATCAGGCATTATTTTATTTATAGCTACGTTTGCAGCAATAATCTAATTAATAAAAAGGTATGAAACAACCGGTATTCAACACTTTCATCCTTCTCTCAATGTTATTACTCAACATGCCCGGATATGCTTTGAATAATTACTATTTTAATGTTATTAGTAGAGACAAAGGATTATCACAAACAAACGTTAAAGCAATCATTCAAGATAGTAATGGATTTATGTGGTTTGGAACTCGCAATAAGCTCAACCGATACGATGGAAATACATTTAAAGTGTTTGATTGTTATGATCATATAGCACAAAAACAAAATAATAACATCTCTTCCTTATTTGAAGATAAAGAAAAACAGCTTTGGATAGGAACTGATAATGGCGTTTTCAGACTAAATCCTCAAACCGGAAAATTCACTTATATGAATACACAAACGTCAGAAGGGATTACCATGACCGACTGGATATCTGATATAAAAGAGGACAAAGATGGAAATATCTGGATTGTAGTTCCTAATCAAGGATTATTCCGTTATTTTCAAAACAGTAAAGAATTAAAGTTCTATGCATTTGGAAAAAAATCAGTTCCGGATCATGGCAATCCTCAAAGTATATGTATAGATCAAAGTAACAGAGTCTGGATAGGAACCAATGGAAAAGGAGTATATCTATATAATAAAACCACCAATCAATTCAATCAATATCTTGGAGATACACAAGGCAACACACTTGCCGGAGAAAATATTTATACAATGGCAGATGATGGTGATTTTCTGATTCTTGGCATACACGAAGGTAAATTACGCAAGATTCATAAAAGGAAAAATACAGTTACTGATGTAAATGCACCGGAGATACACTATAAAATTATTCGTTGCATCACCAAATTAGGAAATCAATTATGGGTAGGTACCCAGTCTGGTATATACATATTAAATGAAGATGGTGAAATATTTAGAATATACAATGATCCGATGTCTAATTATTCACTTTCGGACAATCAGGTGGGAAAAATCTATCAAGATCGGGAAGGGGGTGTATGGGTTGGAACAAATGCGGGAGGAATCAACTATTTATCAAAGTCAGTTCTCAAATTTACCCGTTACATCCCACTGAATAGGAAAGAAACAATCAGCAGTAAACGTGTACGAGAAATCATTGAAGATAATGACCAGAATATATGGATAGGAACAGAAGATGCCGGAGTTAATATTTTTTCTCCGGAAAAGAAAACATTCAAAAAGATGGGAAAAGAAATCAGTCAAGAGTTAACATCCGAGCAGACTCTGAGCTTATTGAACACGAATGGAAATATTTGGGTTGGTTTATTCAAAAACGGGTTGGATGTTATTTCCTCAAAGACCTACAATATACAACATTATTCAGGAAATCAGTTAAAATTGAATGAATCCAGTATTTATGCCTTATGCGAGGACAAATATGGTAATATTTGGTTAGGGAACGGTTGGGGAGTTTATAAAGGCAATAAAGAGACAATGGGGTTTATCAATGTAACAAAATTCGGTCTGTGCTATATTTACGATATTATTGAAGATTCTAATGGAAATATTTGGGTAGCAACCATGGGTAATGGTGTATATAAATACAACCAAGAGTCACAGAAAATAGAGCATTATACAAATCAAATTAACGTCAAATCTTCTTTGAGTTCCAATTCGGTGAGCAACATTACGGAAACGAGTAACGGAGATATATGGTTCGCTACAGACAGAGGAGGTATTTGCAAATATAACAGCAAAGAAAACAATTTTCACAAAATCTCTTTAGCTGAAGGGCTACCGGATGATAGTGCATATAAAATAATAGAAGATAGAAATGGCTATTTATGGTTCGGAACTAACAATGGATTGATACAACTAAACCCACAGGATTATAGTATCAAAATATTTTCAACAAACAATGGTCTACCTAGTAATCAGTTTAACTATAAGTCAGCCTTAGCCAGCAGTACAGGAGAGTTATTCTTCGGAACAGCAGAAGGCCTCATCTCTTTTTTTCCAGAAAAAATGGAACAGAATCACTTCATTCCACCTGTATACATCACATATATTAATTATAAAAATAACAAATCACAAGACAAGGAAACGAACAGTGAATTCCTGAAATCAGGACCAATCACATTGCAACATGATCAAAATAGTATCGAGTTAGGCTTTGTTGCCTTAAGCTATGCATGTCCAACAGCTAACCAATATGCATACAAAATGGTAAACCTTGACAAAGAATGGACATATACCAAAGATAGCCAAAGTGTAAACTATACTAATCTTTCGCCAGGGAAATATAAATTTATTGTAAAAGCCTGCAACAATGATAACGAGTGGAACGAAGAGGGTGCATCCATTGAAATCATCATTCTTTCTCCGTGGTGGAGAACCTGGACTGCCTATTTTTGCTATGCTATTATAATTATTATCTGTATTTATCTGGCAAGCAAATACTACACCTATGTACATAGGAAAAAATCATTAGAAAAACAACGTTTATTTGAAAGTGAAAAAGAGAAGGAACTATATAGTTCTAAAATTGATTTCTTTACCAATATCGCTCATGAAATACGAACCCCATTGACGTTAATCAACGGTCCTTTAGAATCATTAGTAGAAATGGATATTAAAGAGCCCAACATTAAAAAGAACGTTCAGCTTATGCAAAAAAATATATCTGAACTGCTTACTTTAATCAATCAGATTCTAGATTTTAGAAAAATCGATGCCAATAAAGTCACCATGAATCTTGTTGATAGTAATATATCAGTTATTGTCAACGAAGTCTATCAGGAATTCCTGCCAATGGCATTATCCATAAATAGAATAATTCGGATTGATATGCCCGAACAAGATATCTATGCGCAGATCGACCGTGGCTCTTTCATAAAAATCTTGAATAATCTATTTTCAAATGCAATCCGATATTCAGATAGGAATATCAGCATAAAACTTGAGGATGTAGGCAAACACTTCCACTTGACAATAAAAAATGACGGTGAAATAGTACCCTCTGAGATGGAAGATAAAATATTCGATCCGTTCTATCAATTGAAAAAAAATGCAAATATAAATGCCAGTTCCGGCATAGGCTTATCTTTAGCCCGATCACTTGCAGAACTACATCATGGTACTTTAAAATACAAAAGTGCAAATAATCTAAATATATTTACGTTAGTTATACCCAAAGGTGAAGTATTGAAACAAGATAAAGAAATCGATTTGTTTAACGATGATTTTATTGAATCACCATCTAAACTGGAGACTATTTTAATTGTAGAAGATAATATTGAATTATTGTCATTTATGACAGAAAAGCTAAACTCCAGCTTCTCCATAGAGAAAGCGACCAATGGTGTCGAAGCATTTGATATTATTGAAAGAAAAAATATCGATATTGTAGTTACAGATATTATGATGCCTATAATGGATGGTTTCGAACTCTGTAAGAAAATAAAAACAGATATTGAATATTGTCATATACCAGTTGTTTTATTAACAGCCAAGAATGATTTGAGCAGTAAAATCAGAGGACTTGAAACCGGAGCAGATGCTTACATTGAAAAACCTTTCTCATTCAAATATCTGATTACACAACTAAGTTCACTATTGGAAAACAGAAAAAGGGAAAAAGAAGCATTCATCAAAAAACCTTACGTTACATCCCACTCAATAGGATTATGCAAAGCTGATGAAGAATTAATAAATAAGATCATTGGCATCATTGAGGAGAATATAACAGACTCAAACTTTGGTGTCGAACGCCTGTCTGAAATCACTAATATGAGCCGGTCAAGCCTACACCGAAAGATCAAAGCCCTTTCCGGAACGTCGCCTACCGACTTTATCCGACTCATCCGGCTTAAAAAAGCTTCCGAGCTGATAGCCGAAGGACACTATCGTACAGGAGAGGTATGCTACATTGTCGGAATAAATTCCCCCTCCTACTTCATCAAATTATTTCAGAAACAATTTAATATGACTCCCAAAGAATTTGAGAAGCAACAAAGGATGAAAAACACAAATGATTATAACATAAATTTAACAAGATGAAAGGAACAAGTTTTTTTCTATTAAGCCTGATTTTAATTGTATTTTACTCATGTGATTCATCAAAAACGATTCGTTCAGGAGAGATATGGACAGATACAGACCAAAACTTGATTAATGCACACGGAGGAGGAATCTTATATCACAATGGAACTTATTATTGGTATGGTGAATACAAAAATGACTCGACTTACCATGCACCAGGTGTAGAGTGGGATTGTTACAGGACAGAGGCGGGAGGAGTAGCCTGCTACTCTTCTAAAAATCTACAATCGTGGAAATTCGAAGGCATCGTATTAAAACCTGACATGACAGATCCGACATCCGACATCCATCCATCTATGGTCATAGAACGTCCCAAGGTAATCTACAACGATAAAACCAAGAAGTTTGTGATGTGGATGCACATTGATAACTATAATTATTCGAAAGCTGCAGCCGGAGTGGCTATATCAGACAGTCCGACAGGCAACTTCCAATACTTGCATTCATTACGCCCAGGCGGAGAAGAGAGTAGAGATATGACCTTATTCAAAGACGAAAACGGAAAGGCATACCATATCTATTCTTCAAAAGGGAACTCTACCTTATTCTTTCATCTACTATCAGACGATTATCTGACACACACAGATATATATAAAATTGCTTTTCCCGGTAAATTCAGAGAAGCCCCTGCCATCTTTAAAAGACAAAACAAGTATTATCTGATTACTTCAGGATGTAGTGGATGGGATCCTAATGAAGCCGAATATGCAATTGCAGACTCCATATTGGGTGAATGGAAAGCAATGGGTAATCCTTGCATTGGAGAGAATGCAAATAAATCATTTGGAGGGCAAAGTACATTTGTCATATCAGTAGATCCAAAGAAAGACAAATATATCATAATGTTTGACAGGTGGAACAAACTGGACTTAATAGATTCCAGATATATTTGGTTACCAATTAATTTCCATTCGGAAAGAATAAGCATAGAATGGAAGCCTGAATGGTCCTTCAAGAAGTAGCAATACATAATCTCATCTCTTAAATTTTATATTATGAAACCGAAACTCTTATTAATCGCATGTAGTAGTTGTCTGAGCATAATATTATATGCTCAGACTCCAGGAGACACTGAAAATGTCAGATTTGAATATCTGGAAAAACCCGTGCTATCGAATGTTGGAGGTAGCCCATTAGATTTTATTCATGCCACATATACCAATACAGCATGGGGTGATTACGACAATAACGGTAGCCTTGATTTGTTCTATAGTGACAAAAACAATCACGGTAGTGCGACGAAAACTCAGGAAAGCTTCTATCAGAATAACGGGGATGGAACTTTCAGAAAACTGACTTCTCCATTTGCTTCTACCGCATTTTCATGCCCGGTATGGTTTGACATGAACAATGATGGACTCCTGGATCTATTTATTCCCGGACTAAGTGATTGGAATTATCAATGGAATGATTTGAGTACTCGCCTCTCAACAATACAAGCACGTTTATATATCAACCAGGGCGTACAGGCCAACGGTACATATAAATTTCAAGAGATACCGATATCAAAATCGGGACTAATCCCCATATTCAATGGAAAGACCGGAGGGAAAGGGCACAATTGGGCAGTGGCAGGTGACTATGACAATGATGGATATACTGATTTGCTCGTCACAGGTTTCGATGAAAAAGAAAGATCGAACCGAGTTGATTATGAAGACGCGGTAAGAGTGGTATATTTATTCAGGAACATAAAAGGAGAATCCTTCGAGCTTCAGAAAATGCCCTTAAACGGTAACAAACCTTTCCATGGAATAACCGACGGCAGTGTGTGTTTCGTCGATCTGGATAATGACGGCTGGCTGGATATCGTTTCTACCGGATATGGTTATTCAAGAGAATCTGAAATGCATGTTTATTGGAACATGCAAGATGGTACATTTACAGAATCGGATTATAACTTTGATACAACCACCAACTCCTCATGCGATGTATGCGATTTAAACAATGACGGTTGGGCAGACATTATCATGACAGGTGTATATTTCAACAACGGTCAAAAAAAATTCTATATTTATAAGAACAAAGGAAACCGGGATTTTGAAAAAATAGAAAAAGAACAACTGCTTCCGATAGACGGCGGTCAGCTTTCATTCGGCGACATCAACCACGATGGGCTGGCAGACATGTTAGTAGGTGGTCATAACAATACGTATGAACATACTACCTGGCTCTATGTAAACAAGGGGAATTTTGATTTCGAGCCTATAGCATGGTATAACAAAGAGAATTATGGGTGGACATTTCCGAGAGTCACCCACGGAAGCGAACAACTGATCGACATTGACAATGACGGCCGGTTGGATGCATGGATTTCAGGATGGTCAAAAGACGCTTGCAATTTGGGTTGTAATACTGAACTCTGGAAAAACACCTCTAATGTAAGCAAGAATGAAGCTCCGAGAACACCTCAGAATTTAAGAGCCAGTTTGATAGAAGGTACTAACCTGCTTTCCTTATCGTGGGATCCCGCCACTGACGACATTACCCCCCAAAGTGCATTACAGTACAACATTTATCTAAAAAAGAAAGACTCCGGGACATGCTATATGACGGTACCGGCAGATATATCTTCCGGCTTTATCAAAGTTGGTCGCATTTCGGGCCAACTCACTCAATGTTCATACAAAATAAAAATAGAGTCCAATGGTGTATATGAATGGGGAGTACAGGCCATAGATAATGGAAAGCGAGGCAGCCTCTTTGCTAAATCCACGCTAACGATTGATCAGGTTAGTGGAATCACAAGTCAGGAAGAAGAAGCTATCTTCATCCATAGCAAGGGAGAATCGGTATACTATTCAATCAAAGGAACGGGAGATATAACCCTATTCAAAACTGACGGTAGCATTGTGTATCAGAATCAAATACAGGAGGCTGGGAGCATCACTTTACAAGAAAAAGGCACCTATATCGTCATGATCAAAACAAATTCAACTATAAAACGGCAGAAGTGCGTAATTCTATAACCCAATTCAGATTCTCACTATATGGAAAAAAAATATTTATTACTCGCATGCGTTGCCCTGTTCGCCCAATTACATGCATATGCAAAAGGCCAACAATCCATTAACTTAGGAGACACTCCATGGAAATTTTCCAAAGTAATCCGGCAAGAAACAAACTTAGCCAAGGACGCAAGAATTCTTTATGGATTGCAAAAAGTGTCAGAGATAAACGACGATGATATTCATACGGAATGGAGAGCAGATTATTCATCAGAAAAACATCTATTCATTGATCTGCATGAAAAGAAACAGCTTAAAAACGTCAAACTAATATTCAAAGGAGACCAGATACGGTTTGCCACTGTGAAAATGGAAGCCAGCCTTAATAACGAAGATTGGTATCCGATGGCAGAAGGTACAGTAAGAAAAGCATGTGACCTTCACAAAGAAGGTGACATATCCAATGTGAACAATACAGTAGGTTATTTTGAAAAGGTAACATATACCTACCTCTCCATCCCTGTTTCGGCATCCTATCGATACATCAGGCTGACAATTCTAAGTTGCCAGTCCGAAAAGAATGAAGAATTACCGAAGCGTATCAGCGAACTTGCCATTTATCCGGTCGAAAACAATTATTCAGACCAGGAAATAGCAGGTTTGGCATTTAAAGACGATCAATGGGAATCGGTCGGCATTCCTCACTGTTTCAATGAACGCGATACCTACTTAAATGCCAGCACAGGCGAACGTTGCTGGAGAGGAGAAGCCTGGTACAGAAAAAAAATAGGCTTCAGCAAAAAAGACCGGGATAAAGAAATCTTCCTTGAATTTCAGGGAATAAACTTCGCGGCTATTGTTTTTATTAACGGACAGGCCATCCCCGGTAACACACAAGTACAGCATCCGGGTATAGTCACTCATGTAGGTAGTGCCCTCCCCTTTGTTGTGAACATCACAAAATACATAAAATGGGATACGGAAAATCAGATAGCCATCAAAGTCTCTAATGCTAAAAACACATTTTTTACCTGGCCGGAGTTTGGTACAAATGAAGGATTCGGACAGGCTATGGGTGGCATCGTTTGCCCGATATACATGCACAAAAAGCATAAAATACATATTCCATTCAACCGCTATTCTCCATTAAAGAAATGGGGTACTTATTGGGGAACAGTATCGGCTACACCTCAAAAAGCAACGATACGTTTCCAGGTAAACGTTGACAACACTACAGATCAAGAGCAGGATATAGAGTTACGCACTTATCTGCAGGATCAACAAGGACACACTGTATTGTCTTTCTCCGACAAACAAAAGGTATCAGCCCGAACAACCCAGTTGTTTGACCGTACGGAATCTATTCAGAACCCTCATTTATGGTATCCCATTGGTTGCTCCGGTACTCCATACTTATATACGGTATTGAATAAAGTATACGTAAACGGCAAATTAGCAGATAGCCAAAGCGAGCCATTTGGAATAAGGGAAATCACCTGGGATGAAAATTACTGTTACGTGAACGGAGAAAAATGTATTTTACGAGGCTTCGGAAGCAGAAACATATATCCGGGATTAGGAGCTGCTATCCCCGCTGCTTTGCAATGGCAAGACATTGCCCTTATTGCCCAGTGCGGAGGTAATACATTGCGTGTTGGACATCAGCCACCTTTCACAGAAGCACTCAAAGCTTGTGATGCTTACGGCATTTTATTAATTGTAAACAGTGGAGACGGAGAATGGTCACTAAAGAATGAACCGGCCAAAACATACAAACGGGAGTATGACCGGGAAATGATTGTAGCCTTTCGTAATCATCCGTCCGTCGTTATTTGGGAATCGAATAACGGATTGGCATACGATGGAGATAAATACCTGCCATCACATACACTCAGCGAAGTGAAAGCATGGGATTATATACAACCCCGGCTGGTTCTCAATCGTGACGGTTATCCTCCTGAATGGGACGAGAAAGAACCCATTGTGATTGGTTATACCAATCGTTATGAAAAAGTAAAAGGCCGCCCGTCACTAAACACAGAGGTGTATGGTGCCAACTGGAGTGGACTTCCGAGTTGGTGCATCGCACGGTTTGATTATAATAACGAGAAAGAATTTTCAATGGATTACGTACGAAACTATTTCGATAACCTGGACAATCAGGCTTGCGGTTGGATTGACTGGATGCTGGTAGAAACTTACGGTGAAGGTTATACAATCTATCTGAATGGAATGAAAAATCAGAAGAGCCTGGGTTCATGCGCAATGGATGGAAACCGCTTTCCTAAACTGAAGTATCGAATTTACCAAAAAGCACTCTGGGTACCCTATTCTCAGCAACCGGGAGTTGCGCTCCAAAGCCACTGGAATTATTCAGGTATTCAAAATATTGATGCCTGGAGCAACTGTCCCTACGTCGAACTATTTATCAATAAAAAGTCGTACGGTATTGTTGAGCCAGACCAAAGAACCCGCCAATGTACATGGAGAGATATCCAATGGGAACCGGGTACCGTAGAAGCCGTAGGTCTTGATACGAACAAACACCCTGTTTGTTCAGAGAAAATAGAATCTTCCGATAAGCCCTATGCCATAGAAGTTACAATCGAGAAGCCTGCGGCTAAGCCCACCGGAGAAGAATTTATCTTGAAAGCAAATGCTTCCGACGCTTTCATAGTGACAGCCAAAGTGGTAGATAAGGATGGGCATTGGTGTCCATGGGCCGATAATCTATTGAAATTTGAAGTTGAAGGCGAAGGTATATACAAAGGTTCCTATAATTTCTATGTTACCGAAGGTAAAGACTTATCCTATCACGCCCCCGGAGATACAGAATTACAGGCAGAAGGAGGACTTATGAGAGTAGCTGTACGTACCACTTTTAAACCGGGAAAGATAAAAGTGAAAGTGAGTTCGGATGGGTTAATCTCAGGAGAAAGCATTATTAAATCAAAAAAAATCAAACATTAATTTTCGGACAACATGATGATGAAAAAATATATTTATGCTATATGCACTTTATTATTAGTAGGATGCATGGCTTCTCGCAAGTCACCAGAAAACAAAACGATCGGGAAAGAGAAAGTAACGATCGACAGTCTGGCTCCCAATCCCTTTATTCGACATATGTACACAGCCGATCCATCTGCCCATGTCTGGGCAGACGGCCGCTTGTACGTTTATGCCTCGCATGACATAGATCCACCTCAGGGTTGTGACCTGATGGACAGATATCATGTTTTTTCTACCGATGATATGGTGCACTGGAAAGATCATGGAGAAATACTGAATGCTTCTCAAGTGCCATGGGGACGTAAAGAAGGCGGGTTCATGTGGGCACCGGACTGTGCTTATAAAAATGATACCTATTATTTTTATTTCCCACATCCCAGCGATACGTATACAAACAATAGTTGGAAAATAGGAGTAGCCACCAGTAAAGAACCTGCTGCCAACTTTACAGTTCAAGGATACATCGAAGGAATGGACCCCATGATAGATCCCTGCGTGTTCACAGATGACGACGGTCAAGTTTATATATATAACGGTGGAGGTGGCATTTGCAAAGGGGGCAAACTGAAAGACAATATGATGGAGTTGGATGGTGAGATGAAAATTATGGAAGGTTTAGATGATTTCCACGAAGCTACGTGGATACATAAATATAAAGGAAAATATTATCTTTCTTATGCTGATAATCACGAGCCCAATAACAATGACGGCATGAAAGGCTATAACTGTATGCGTTATGCCATAAGTGACAACCCTTTAGGACCGTGGAAATACATGGGTGTCTATATGGAACCTTCCGATTGCTTTACCAATCAAGGTTCTATCGTAGAGTACAAAGGGGAGTGGTTTGCTTTCTATCACACGATATCCTTATCCAACAATCCTGCGTTACGTTCTATTTGCGCAGATAAGTTATATCATAACGAAGACGGCACTATCCGCATGGTGAAACAACACAAATAAGACTTGCGACACGCGTTTTGACAAGAGATATGCAAGAATGTACATTATTACCATGCAAAAGTGTACATTCTTATACAACAAAAGTATACACTTATGTCATACAAGAGTGTACACCTTTGTAACAATCTAATTTTCAGTAATATAACATTTTTCATAACCTTATTTCTATTGACCTTCTGATCTCTATCTCCGGCTAATAGATTTTCTTCCTTTTTTATATGATTATGAATATAAAATTAATAATTCCCACATGAAAAAGATTTTATTTATGTGTTTGTTCTGCCTTTACTTATTCGGTTCACATGCACAAACCCTCTTTCACAAATCGACCACCCTCCCCCGGGCAGGTGACCAAATCTATAAACAGGAAATCCGCTATCTTCCTCCGGGAGAAAGCGGTACGGAAAAAGTATGGCAATTCGACCGCCTGACTCCTGTAGACGAACAGTATGAACTGGTCTATACCGGCAATGATACTCTATTGACGGGCACTGAACATCGAACCCGATACACTTATCGTGTGGCAGGAGATTCTCTATGGAAAACCGAAGTCGAAAATATATCAACCTACCAAAAAGCAATTCATCCTGAACTCCTGACCGTATATCCCATGCAATTGGGAAACCACTTCGAAAGTTACTTTGGCTATACCGGTGAATACCAACATGCCTATGGTATGGAACTATTAGGCAAAACCACCGTTTCGGTGGATGCGGCAGGAACCCTGATCATAGTCGGAGATACTATTCCTGATGTATTACGGATACATACAGAACGACGGTTTGTACAAGATCTGAACCTGAGCAACGAATCCGTAATGGCAGAAGACTCCACCTTGTGGTTACGCCGTTTCACTCCGGACAGTATCTCATATCGCATTAACACAGACACACTTGTTACACAGACCGATACTTACAGTTGGTATGCTTCAGGCTATCGTTATCCGATAGTAGAGACAGTGGAAAACACCCTAATCCGCCACAGTGTTCCCATTCCTCATTTTCAGACTGCTTTCTACTATCCTCCGGTTGACCAATATTATACATTGAATGAAGATACGGAGAATCGGCAGAAGCGTGAAGAGACACTTACACAACGGCAGTCGGGAGAGAATAGATCCCGTAATGGTTCATTCTCATTAGAGGATGCGATGGGAAAATGTAAATTCTATCAGGAAAGCAATAATCTGGTTGTAGAATATATGCTGAATACTTCCTGCGAGGTTGAGATGGCCTTATATACTGTTCAGGGTGAACTGTTGGCTATTTACCCGAAGAAAGCATTGCGTCCGGGGCAATATCGTGAGTCCATCGCTATTGATTCTTTGCTATCAGAGCGCTATGTATTACGTCTGATTGTCAATGGCAAAGTCTATGGCGAGAAAATCTGAGTACCGACCACTATATTCAAATACTATTATGAAAAATTTATCAAGCCTTTATCAAACCGCCACTCTTTTATTGTTCATCTGTATAGGATTTTGCGAAACAGTCTCTGCCGATAATCCCATCAAAATCTCCCAACCTCAGATTTCACCTGTCTCTCCGGAAGCGGCGGCTGTACAAAAATATATTTGCTATCCGGTTAATCATAGTACAGGATTGGCCGATATCACCATTCCGCTGTATACCATTAAAGCCGGCGATTTAGAGCTTCCTATCACTTTGACCTATCATTCTGCCGGAATTAAACTCCATCAGTTAAGCGGCTGGGTGGGTACAAACTGGACATTAAATGCCGAGCCTTCCGTCATGCGGGAAATCAAAGGTATTCCGGATGACGCAAAACGCGGAGGATACAGAACCTTGGAATATCTTAAAAACAAAAATAACAGTAACTCCGATGAACTAACCCGCTTCTTCAGACGAATTGAAGATAAGGATTGTGACAGCGAACCCGATCATTTCTATTATAAATTACCTAACCGAAGTGGTACTTTTTATTTAGGAGTAAAATATACGGAATACAACAATGCTCCGTACAATGCAGGCTTTGGTATCTATCCGTATACGCCTCTAAAAATTTCCGGTTGGGAACTTATTGGCGAAAATGGTGTCGATATAGAGGACGAAAATGGTGTCTGGTATGAGTTTGGTAGAGAAATGGACGGATATACGGAGAAGACCGGAAATTATAATACCCGCTGGCTGTGTAAGAGCATTAATTCCCGTCAGACAAGAGCGTGTATATCATTCAATTACAGTGGTTTACAGCGAAAACGAATCAACCCCAGCTATTCTTCCGATTATGTTGTATTAGAAGATAAAATGGAATATAATGTTGGCAGCGGCAGAAGCTCTGTATCTGATCCTACTTGGTTTCCAATAAAAGAGAACACTTTCTTACGTCGTCCGGACAGTGTGAATGCCCCTATGCCCCGTTCTAATTATTATGGAGGCTATAGACTACTAATCAAGCAAAGAGGCCGGGTCTATTATGGAAATATCACAGATGGAAAAGTCGAGATACTCAATTCATCTTATCCCAGCGAACGGGAATATGCGATTTTCAACCCTTACGATTCCGACTTTGTGGACGAACGCAAGCTAACGCGTATTGACTTTGACGGAGGTATCGTTTTATTTGAGCAGGACCCGGAAGACAACCTAAGTAGCATTACAGTCAAGTCAAGAGACGGAAGTATTATCCGGAAATTTCAATTCTATATCTCCCGGTACAATGCATACACGGAACTCACAAAATTAGATTCAATCGCTGTTACTGCCGGTAGAGATCCCGAGCGCCGTTTATACTCTTTTTTATATGATAAACCTGATAATGTTCAGCCTGTATCCAGCTTGGCAATGGATCATTGGGGATATTATAATGGTCAGCATGAATTAAACAACGGCACCCGGCTCTTTATTCCCTACGGCCGTTATTACGTAAACGACGATTATTACTTCCATTATGGAGATAGTGCCCGCGAATGCAATGAATACCATATGAAAACAGGTGTCCTAACCGATATCTTCTCACCGGAGGGAGTACGTACAAACTTCAGTTATGAAGCCAATCGGTACGGAAAGGTATTCAGCGGTGCTGCAAATTACCAAAAGAAAGTCTATTTGGCAGGAGGACTGCGGGTAAGCATGATCAGAGAGAGCGATATGCATGGTGGCCTTTCCAGAGTTCGTTATTTTCAGTATGGTCTTTCTGCTCCGGAAGGAAAATACGGGAATGACGGTATCGGACTTGGTGTAGCCAAGGTAGCAGTGACTCAACGAGATTATTGCACGGTACAGGAGCGACTGACTATTGACCAGCTCGGTGAAAGAAATCTTTGCCGCACACACACGTGGGGCGCGACTCCTGTTTCCAATATCTCGTTCGGCAATGGCAATTCAGTGATTTATCCTTATGTGAGGGAACGAGTGATCGCCGGTGGAGCAGAAATTCGTACAGACTATCATTTCAGTGCTCCTGAGTGGGATTTGTATGGTGGCATTCCGCAGGATCCTTTCTCTCCAAGGCAAGTTCGCCAGGATATTTCAAAGCCCTTTGATCCCGACAGAGGCGAAGACGCTTTACGATACGGGCACCTTATTAAAAAAGAGATATACAGTGGAGATACGTTGGTAGAAAAACACGAATACGAATATTCCATTTACCAAAAGCCACTCAAAGAGGAGGATGATCATACTTTCGCAGTTGTTTTTGGACGGCCCTATAAGACTCGTGTTTGCAACGTTCAGGAGTACGATAGTCGCCCTCAAGAATTATATAAAGACTATACGTGGATGAAAGAACCAGGCGCTTCCCGTTTGAAACGTGAACGCACTACCCGTTTTTCGGATACAGGCGAGACAAGTATCCTGACTCGCGAGCATGTTTATCATCCCGACAGTAGTGATGTATACGATGGATTTGATTCAGACTTAAATGGAGGTACTCTTTATGCAACCAACCACTTAAACCCACTATGGACCCGAACCCGCACAGGCAACAGTGAGATTATAGAACAGTTTATATACCCTGAAGAGGCCAAGAAGAATATAACAGACAATTTGGGACAAGACTTCCTGTTGTCATGCAATGCGATCAATAAACTGTTGGTTTATAAACGCGTTTGTGGAAAAGATATGACCTCTTTACGAAACAAGTATTCGGGGCTCAATATTTATACCGTTCAAGCTTGGAACCCAACATTATCCCAATACGAAGATCGCCTCAAATACACCTACAATGATTTTGGGAATATCAGTTCGGTCACTTCCGATGGCAGAATTTACACCAGTTATATTTGGTCGTATTACAATCAGTATCCTGTCTTTAAGGTAGAAAACGTCTCCATTGACAAAGTACTTTCCGCACTCAATAAAGATCGGGCATGGCTTACACAGTTGGAGGCACAAGGGCAGCCCGATATCTTCGCCCTATCCGGCACCAACCTCCCGCATAGCACTTTATATACCTACCGGCCCTTGATAGGAGTCTCCTCCATCAGAGGCGCGGATGGGGTAAATACTTATTTTGAGTATGATTACTGGGGACGTCTTATTCGTTCGTATATCCTTGAAGATGGGGTTGAAAAGACTATTTCCACATTCACATACAATACTCCCGGTTATCATCTATAGTATAAAAGTATAATCAATAAAAGTAAATCAACATGAATCGAACCATTCATTTTACACTTCTACTTTTGTGCATATCCCTGTCTCTGCCTTCTCTGCTAAAGGCTCAGAACAAACACAAACATTATGTGCAAACTCATCTGATGACAGAGGAGGACGGTAGCCGTTCACGCGAGACAGTAACATACTACGACTCTTTCGGCCTGGAATACGAAACACTGGAAGTAGATGCCACCCCACAAGGAAAAGACCTGCAGACTCCCATTGGCTATGATAGCTTTTTCCGGAAAACGATGGAGTTCCTTCCCCGTCCCGCCGGGAATACTGATTTTTATGCGGATGCCAATCCCTATCATTACACGGTATACGAAAACTCCGAGTTGAACCGAGTCCGTGAAGCATATGGACCCGGACAGACCTGGCAAGAGAACGGAAAGGCGGTGAAATATGCCTACCTGGTCAACAAAGCGTCGGGGGTTCTGTCCTGCTCCTATTACCAGGTGGAAGAGCTGGATCACGATATAAAGCTTACCCGTTCCGGCAATTATACACCCGGCGAGCTAACCATCACCCAAGTCACGGATGAGGATGGACATATCACTTACAATTTTTCTGATTCTTCCGGACGTTTAGTTTTAACCCGCCAAATGAATGGAACCGTTGCCCATGACACCTATATCGTTTATGACGACAGAGGGCGCAAACGAGTCGTCCTCCCCCCTTCCGCCGCCGATGCGCTTACCGCCGTAGGAAACTGGCTTTGCAGCCAGAGCGAACCTATCCAATTGTATGGATACATATACCGGTATGACGGAAGGGACCGTTGTATCGAAAAGAAACTTCCGGGCTGCGCACCGATCTACTACGTCTATGACAAGTCCGACCGCATGGTGCTTAAGCAAGACGGCAACGACAGAGAGGTAAAACGGTGGCAGTCTTATCAATATGATCACTTGGGGCGACAGGTTATCTGGGGATTTTTTAAATCACCCAGTAGTCACCAATACTGGATAACATTCTGCCAGAACAAGGTACTATCTGTTGGATATACAGGGGCTCAAACACCTATGGAAAATTACGGGTATTCTTCGGTATCACAAATCAGCCTCCGATGCACCCCACTGATTATTAACTATTATGACGACTATGACTATACCAACATCTTTAGTGAGTTTATCGGTTCTCAAAACCGCCCGGGTTATTATTCCTCTTTTGCGTCCTCGCCAAAGTCCTCGTACGGGAAACTTACCGGGCAGGTTGTCGCGCTATTGAATGATCCCTCTAAAAAGGACTACATCGCCTACTATTACGACCGGAGAGGTCGTGAAGTGCAGCGTACGGCAAATTCCGCTTTTGGTTTCAAGAACTATACCTTCACTAATTACAATTTTACCGATCAGCCTGTTTCTGTTCGTAAGGAACATACAAGTATTTATCCGGCCGCTGCTTCCGACCCGACAGGAGTTGCCAGCCATGTTACCACGTATGAATATGAGTATGACCCTGCCGGGCGTGTATCGAAATTGTATCATACATTCGACAGTGATCCCCGTGTATTGATGGCAGATTATCGGTATGACGAGGTGGGACGTTTAGAAACGAAATTGATCCACAATCACGCTGATACGGCAAGTTATAAATACAATGTCAGGGGGTGGCCTACGGAGATCAACGAACCGGGCATGAGAGAGAAGATTTACTACAATGAAGATCTTCCGCAGGGGGTACCCCCTTTGTATAACGGGAATATTCCCTGTCTGTCAAATTCGGTAAATACAATTCCGGTCGCTCGTTTTACTTACGACGGACTCAATCGTTTGCTGAGTACCCGCAGATATAAGATGGACGGTAGGCCGACGGAACACGGGGAGAATTTTACATACGATAAAATGGGGAACCTACTTACCTACCAGCGTGTCTTTGAGGACTTTTACCCTGATTACACAACCAAATTGGCTATTAAGTATCATGGTAATCAAATTCAGTCTGCAACCGATGAAAGGCGCTCTGTTGGTTATTACAATCTTCGTTATCTTGATGACCAAAATGCTGATGTTGAATATTTCTACGACAGCAATGGTAATTTAGTGAAGAACCTTGATAATCGGATTGGAAAGATCAAGAATAATATCCTGAATCTCCCGGAGGTAGTTGCTTTCACTGATGGAAATCTCCTCACGTTCTCCTATATGGCGGATGGCCGCAAGGTGCGTGATTCTTATGGTTCTTACCCTATTAAACCGACGACCCCTTTAGATACGGTGGTAAACAACACTGACCCCTATATTACCGGAATTAATGACTGGAGTGAAGACTATTATTATCAGTCGAAAAAGCTCCGGCGGGTCACCACATCGGATGGTCATTTGAATTTTTATGATTCCCCGGATCATACCACGTATTACACTACTAAAGATCACATTGGCTGTACATGGCAACGCAAAGTAGGTAGTAGGAACGCTTTGATGTATCCGAACTATTACCCATCAGGTATAATGGATTTAAAACCTTACCCGACTTATCCGTTTGGTTTGGGTGGCAAAGAATTCATGAGTACGAATTACTTGGATGAATATTACTTTGGCGCGCGTACAATGTATGCCATCATGAACCGTTTTAATCAGGTAGACCCATTGTGCGAGGAGTACTATTCGGTGAGTCCGTATGCATATGCATTGAATAATCCGGTGAGATATAAAGATCCAGATGGGAGATTTCCTTGGCCAGTTGTTCCTATTGTATTAGGCTGGTTGCTTGAATCGCAGCCAGTGAACGCTCCCACCTTAAATAGGGTAAGTAATGCCCGCAATATGGAGGCAGCCTGGAACAGTTATAATGAAGGTGCGCTTTCTAATTTTATCCCCGGAGCAAAAATGGAAGCAGTTTCTACTCGTGTTTTTATACAAAAACCAGTAGAAAAGATCGTTCGTAAAACCGTTACCTCAGAAGTCAGAGAAGAAGTCGGTAAATTTGTTCCGAATCCATTTGGAAGAAGAGGAGGTCAGGCACATCAAGATAAAGTTGCAGAAGCAATAAAACAATTGAGTAGTGATGGTTTTAAAGAGATTATAACCGAACAGACTATTAAAACTCTGGGTGGGGAGAAAAGTAGGCGTGCTGTGGATGTAAGAGGTATAAATCCTACTACTGGTGAGGTTAAAGATATACAAGTAGGGCGTCAGAACAAAAACGGTACTCCGGTTGCGCGAGAAAAAAGAGCCCTTGATGATATTGAAAAGGCAACGGGGCAACGGCCTATATTTAGGCCTTATAATTAGAATAATACTTATAATAAAAAAATATAATATGTTATCATCACAAATTAATTTTTATGTATTACCAGAAGAATTATCTGGTATACAGCAATGGTTAGAAGAACGTGATATTGTATGTGTAAAAGCATATAGTTCTGATTTAGATCATATCATAGTGAAGCTTAATGCTGAATATATATCAAACCATGGCCAAGTCTTTTTAACCTTACCTAAATGGGTTGGACTATTTGAATATAATGGCCATTTAGATTCTGCAGGAGAACTTACATACTATGCAAACTGTGATAAAGAACTTATAATTCAATTTGACTTTAGGAAAATCACAAAAGACCAATTACTCCCTCCATCTCGCTTTTATTTTACCAAACAATATTTTGATAGACCTGCTTGGAATTTTATCAAGAAAGATGAAGAGTATGTAAAGTGGGCTATGAAAATCTATCGGGATTTCAAAAAACATTTCTTAGTAAAATATGACTTTGGACCAGATAATTTTGGTATCAATTATACAACGCCTACTGTGATTGAACATTTTGAGCGCGGAGAATTTAAACTTAGAGGACATTAACTGGCCACAAGGTGCGTGATTCTTATGGTTCTTACCCTACTAAACCAACTCCCCTTTAGATACAATGGTAAGCAACACCGATCCCTATATCACCGGAATCAATGATTGGAGCGAAGATTACTATTATGCTGCCGGGAAATTGAGACGTGTCACCACTTTGGATGGCTATTTGAATTTATATGAACGCAACGGTTATAGAAATTATTATGCCGTCAAGACCACATCGGTTGTACTTGGGAATATGAGATCGGAAGTAAAAAAACTTTCGGATATCCCAGTTATTATCCATCCGGCATAATGGATAGAAAGCCTTATACCACTTATCCGTTTGGGTTGGGTGGCAAAGAATTCATGAGTACGAATTGTCTGGATGAATATTACTTTGACGCGCGTACAATGTATGCCATCATGAACCGTTTTAATCAGATAGACCCGTTGTGCGAGGAGTACTATTCGGTGAGTCCGTATGTATATTGTGGAAATAATCCTGTGAATCGTTTTGATCCAGATGGTAAAGATTGGTATAAGGTACAAAACAAACATGGAGAATGGGAATACAAATACACTGATAATGTTCATTCTCAAAATGATTTAAATAAAATAACAAAAGATGGAATATACTTGGGAAAAACATATACAGAAGATAATATCTATTATAGTTTATTTGGAAGTCAAATAGTCGCCAATTCATTTGAAGGTGCTATTTATCAAAAAATAGATGCAGCCATAATTAAAGAAACAAAAGTAAAACTCAAAAAAGCGAGCATCTGGGAATCAGAAGACATAGGAAACCCAACTACAGATTTCTCTATTTCAGGTATAAGCTATAAAGATACTAAATATTCAGGAATGGATTCACATAGAAATGAATATTTAATTGACTATGAAAATAGTAGTAACGGAGTATATCGAGTAGTAGGTGGAAAAAATTCTATGAAAGCATATATGGAAGATTGGATAGGTGATAAAAGTATGCCCAAACATATTGGAGGATGGCAGAATGGAAAAAAAATGTATCACCTGAGATTTCAAAACAAGAATGGATTTGATATAATTCACTTACAATATTCACAACAATCAGGAACTATATTATTACAAAAGTATAAAAAATTATTCGGAGACAAAAAGAAATGAAAAAGTATTTATTAATAACATTATTTCCCTTATCGAGCTTATTTAGTTGCAAAAGCTCTTTACCTGCTTCCGCACAGGCTAATTATAATTCTCATGATGCAATATATGACATGTCGCGGTATATTAAAATGTATTACTGTAACTATTTAGACTATCCTAATATAGAGAACCTTTATACCTATTGTTGGAGAATAACTAATAGTGCCAATGATTTTCGCTTTCAGTCCTTTACCGACTATGAAAAGGCTGGGAAAAGAAATACAAATGGAACAGGTGTAGAATCTCTTCTTGGGTTTCTTTTAAAAAATAATCAGCATCTGTTTTTCGAAAGAAAGAATGGAATATTACAAATTCTATGGAAAGGTAAAAAGGCTTTTTTATTAGACTATGATTATTGTAAAATGAAAGACGATTATCGTGAGCAAAAAAACTTTTATTGTTTATTTGACTCGCTTGGTGTCTCTATGCCAATGGATTTTGATGATGAAGAAGTTTTTTATGAGCTAAGAAATAAAACTCATCAAAAATATTATCCCAATAAACAATCACAACCTATAAAAACTACCATTTTGAGATATAACATAAATACTGGGTATCAATCATATTGCCTTACAGATATTAGTATTTACAAAAACAAATACTTAAAAGAGTTAGCATATGCTTTAGATACATTTTTGTTAAACAGGGATATGCAAACGATACAATTTATAGCATCAGTGGAAAACGCTTTTTAGGAATATTCCAGAAAATGTCCTTGAGGCTATACACGATATTGTATGAGTAAAATTACAGAGTTCAATCCTACCGGGAGTCAGATTATATCCCGGTAAGATACCTCTGTTTCTCGGTGAGAAGCAAAATACAGGTGAGTAATAATAATATAAGAAATCGTTTTATTACTGGTGTTACAGAATTATCTGATACATACATAGAGTTCAAAAATAAGTTAGCAAGTCTTGTCACCACAGTAAACTATGGAGAAAATGGTGTTATTCAAAGTAGTACAGAACTTGTGATTAATGATCCTGAGTTAGCAATACAGCAGCTCAATTATGAGGTACAAGCAGCGGATATGAATGAGAGTTTGGGTAAACTTGATTTTACAGGTAAATCGTTAGTAGAAATTTTAAAGATATCTGCAGAGAGAAAGACCACAATACAGAAAAAGTTAGGATTATCACCCAAAGATCTAATAATGACTGAACTTTTTACGAATCCGAACGCTTTTCAATCTATACAACAGGAAAGAAGAATTTTACCGGAATTTAATCAACGATAATAAATTATGGATAAGACAAAATGGACAACTAAAAATACTCATATAAAAAGATTAAATAAGAGTAATAATACAAAACTGATAAAATGGTATGATAAAGTAGCGACATGGATTATTATAGCATGTGCTATTTTACTTATAATATTAATAGCTTCAAATAATCATATTGTAGATTATGATAATTATATCGGTATTCCAAAGGTATGGGTACAGTCACTGTTTGAGTAATTAGTTTAAGCAGTTTTGTTAGTCTGAAAATGAGTAATAGAGTCACCCGAACGGTTATGGTAGCAATAATGCTTCTTATTTTCAATGATTCTAAATCTAATATTTCATTAAACTTAGAGTTAATAAATAAAGATGAACAAAATGTACAAAAACGAGATAGAAATCACCATAAGAATAAAGAGGGATTTGGTCCTGCAAAGATAGATAAAACATCCTCGAATCCGGATGCTATCAGAGGGAGGGAACAGCAGATGATTGAAAAGAACGGAGGAGCAAAATCGCAAGGAGGCACATCCGGGAATACAATCAATGGAGTAAGCCCCACCAATCCCAAAATAGATCAATACTTGGAAGAAGCAACAAAACAGTTTGGATTACCATAATTTAAATTTGAAATTAAGATGAAAAGACAAAGAAGAACCCCCGGATCGACACATACCCATGAGGGACGTCAAAATGTTAATTCTAATACAAGAGAGGTAAAGAAAGCGGCTGATAGAAATAAATTAGATAATATATAATCCAAGAAATGATTTACAAAAATGAAGAGATTGACTTTATCAATTTAAATGAAAGTGGTATTGTTGCCATGGCTTGGACGGGTGATAATGAAACCGATTTTGAGACGATAATAGATTGGAATGGACAAGAAAATCTAAAGAATAAATACGATTTTTATATATCAAAACAAAGATTATATTTGAATTTGTTACCAATTTAAGCATTCAAATTGATAGTAAAGAATTTATGGGTGCTTTAGAAATTTACGATTTTTCTTATATAAAACGGGAAAACAATACTTATAATATTTGAACTTAGCCAAAAAGGGTTTATTAACTTGGACTGCGTTGGATTCTCTTTTGTTATTTACTGAAATTTATATCACTATTATGACAAAAAAACATCTATAAAAACAAAGAAGTTGATTCCATTATTATTGGAAAAACGAGAAAGGGAGTAAAAAAAGCTTTCGGATATCCCAGCTATTATCCATCCGGTATAATGAATTGATATTACAAAATATTTAGAGGTGAAAGAAATGAAAAGTATTTATTGATAATATTATTTCCCCTCATCGTCATCTTTCAATAATAATCCTCTTTTCTTCCTAAAAATAAAGTATTTTCTCCCAATAGAAAGATACCTTTCTTCCTAATAAATCTATAACCGCAAGTTTCGGTTATAAAACCAAAAGTTTTAATCTTACAACTAAAACTTTCATTTGTATAACCCAAACTTGCGATTATAGTTTGTCCAATAAGAAAGAGAGCTTTTTCCAGAAAGAAAGGTAAGTTTCATTCCTGACTTTCGTAAGTATGAAAAGGATAGTATACAAACAAGCTTATCAATACACACCTGGACGATCGTTCATAACAAAACGAATCTCCTTAGCACCGATCAAATCAAAATAATTAATAAATGGTTTCAGAATTTTCTTTCCGTCCAAAAACACGGATTGGACATATTTATTCTCCTCCGAAAGATTATCTGCTTTTATTAACAGATCATGATCTTTCAACCGAATTTTAATTTCTGAAAATTGAGGAGCACCTATGGCAAACTCATTACTCCCGGGAGTTACAGGATAAAATCCCATAACAGAAAAAAGATACCAGGCAGACATTTGCCCACAATCATCATTTCCGTTTAAACCATCAGGAGTATCTTTATAATTCAGCTTTACATGCTTCCGTACTAACTCCTGGGTCTTCCAAGATTCATTACAGTAATTATATAAATAGATATAATGATGGCCTGGTTCATTATCATGCTTATAATGATCTTCTTCAAAATTCCGATCCAACTTATCAGAAAAAGCCTGTGGTCCTCCCATCAAATCAATCATTCCGGGAATATCCTGAAGGACACAAAACAAATAAGTCCACTTCGAACCTTCCGTCAATCCATGCCGTGAATTATCATCCAGATCAATCCAGGTTCCGTCATAGTTACGAGGCAAGAAAAAACCTTTCTCAGGATTGTACAAGTTTTTATAATTTCCACTAAATCGCATCAAATAGGCATAATCTTCCATCTTCCCTAACGATTTCGCCATTTGTGCTACACACCAGTCATCATATGCATATTCCAGTGTCCTTGAAACCGATTCGGCTGTTTTATCATCCGGCACATATCCTATCGAATGGTAATAACTTGCTCCTGCACGTCCTTCATAAGAAGTCCAATAATCACGGTCACCGTATTTTCTGTTTGTATCGCAATCAGGAGGAACCATTGCATCTTTTCGTATAGCTTCATAGGCCAGATTGACATCAAAGTTACGAATCCCTTTCATATAGGCATCTGCAATAACTGCATCCGCATGAGTGGCTATCATAATATTGGTATAGGTTGGATTAGGCCACATAGGAAGCCAGCCGCCTTCTTTATACATTTGCAATAATGAAGTGATCCAGTCACCGGTTAACTGTGGTTCCAGCAACGTCATCAGGGGATGAAAAGCTCTGAATGTATCCCATAAAGAATAATCATTATACGAAATACCCTCATGAATCCGGTCGTCAAATGCACTGTAATATCTTCCATATTCAGAAAACTCGCGAGGGAAAAGATAAGAATGATACAGTGCCGTATAAAAAATACGGACATCTCTTTCGCTTCCTCCTTTGATAGTTAACCGGGATAATTTATCATTCCATTCTTTTTTAGTATTCTCATATACCTGTTTTAAACTCCATCCGGGTATTTCACGCTGTAAATTCAAGCGGGCTTGCTCCAGACTTATAAAAGAGGTAGCTATCTGAGCCTTTATTTCCTTATTCTTTTGAGAGAAATTAATATATGCTCCCATGCGTGTACCATATAGCTCCTCGACTCCCGGGTAAAGAATAGAATCATTCCAACAACCAAAATCCTTTATATCACAATTGAAACGAATGACAAAATAACCTTTAAAGTTGGGTAAATCTGGTCCCAACTGGGCTGACTGCCTGTCTGGATTATACCCCACAATTTCATTATTCAGTATATCAATCTTCATCCAACCTTTGATTTTCTGGAGACGCTGATTATAATGATTACACCAATCGTTCAACTGCGGATTCAAATTTATACCCTGAATAATCAACCGGGAAGTTTTATTTTTAGGAAAACGAAAATTCAGAATTGCACAACGTCCGGAAGCAGTCATCTCCGTAAAAATCCGATTATTCTGTTTATCGGTTAAAGTAACAGAGTAATAATAGGGAGAGGCCTTCTCATCCTTATGACTAAAATTCATTTTTCGATCTTCCGGAAGTACTCTTATCTCCTCTCCGATTTGTGGCATAACTGATACATATCCATAATCTCCCATCCATATAGTTGGTTGATGAGATCCCAAAAAGCCCATTATAGACTCATCATCGTAAACATACGCCATACTTCCCATTTTATTCTCCCTGGTTTGAGGTAAAAAATTGGTCATTGCAAAAGGAGGACCCACAAAAGGTACCGTACCTCCCTCACCCTTAATGGCCGTTCCAATAAGCGGGTTTACCAGATCTACTACATTCTGGCTATATGAATAAATCGGATTTATACAAAATATTAGAATTAAAAACAGATATTTTCCCATGATGCTGATTATTACATTATAAAAGAATCCAATTACATTTTTCAGATAAAACATGACGATCTCTGTCGCCACAAACTTCAATCTGGTTTTCGCCTTTCCTCAGACCAATGCCTTGCCAAATATAGATATTCTGCTTCTTTATAGGGTTTCCACACTCTTGTCCATTCACTTTCAAACGAATATTTTCGCAATTGGAATATACCTTTACGTCTGTAACCGAATCTCTCCTTGCCACATCTCTTCTACTTGTAATATGTAGAACAGGTGATTCCGCCCAAGCTGACTTGTAGAAATAAAAAGCATCTTTCTTGATCTTTCTGTCGTAGGTTACTAAACCTTTATCGTTTCGTCCTGGTAAATTTCCTTCATTCCTGGAAGCACTTGCAAAATCAAACATATTCCAGACGAAAGATCCCCAGACAAAATTACAATCGCTTATTGCCTGATAATTTTGTTCATGTACAATAGACTGCCACTCTTCCGGATGAAAAATTCCATCTGTCCTTGGGGCCGATTTAACATCCTGCTGGTGATGCCAGACGTTAGCCCCAGCTCCATATTCACTGATACCAATACCTTTGTTTCCAACCAAACGGTTCCAATGTGCTACCGAAGATTTCATCATGGAGGGCTGAGCCCAGTACCATCCCGGATAAGTATTGTAGGCCATAATATCTGTGACTTTATTCTCCGGCCTGTTCTCTATGTTAGCAGCAGCTACTGTCAAACGTCCCGGATCTTCCTGATGAGCCAGATCATTTAACTCTCCAATCAAATTCTTGACCTCGCCTTCAGACAATTCGTTGAACAGACTCCAGCAAAAAATAGATGGATGGTTAAAATTCTGTCGAATCAATTCCGTGAGTTGTAACTTTATATTTTCCGTAAAAGCAGAACTGGTATTTGCCTTACCGATAAGGGGAATTTCCGCCCAGACCAACATACCTTCCCGATCACATAAAGAATAGAAATAATCAGCATGTGGATAGTGTGCCAACCTGATTCCGGTAGCTCCTATTTCTTTAATCAGATCCATATCTTCGTTGTGATCTTCATTCGATATAGCCCATCCTTTACCTTCCCGGTCCTGATGTCTGTTTACACCTTTTATTTTATAAGGTTTACCATTCAGGAAAAAGCCTTTTTCCGCATCAACAGTATAATTTCTCAATCCAGTATATTGGGATAGTGTATCCACAACCGCATTACCTTTCAACAACTCTACAAAGACACGGTACAAATAGGGGGACCTACACCCATCCCACAAGATAGGACGATCTATATTCAGCTTATTAATAAACTTAGCCGTTTCTCCTTTTACATATGACTTATTGGTAGTTGTGGTGCTACCTATTGCTTTCCCCTGGGCATTAAACACACTGGTTCTAACAGATAATGCTTTCCCGGCCTGACTACTATTAACTTTTGTCACAATGGATAACTCAGCCCGTTTTGAATCGACCTGATCCTGATGAATATAAATCCCAGAAGAAGCATAATCTAATGGAGTTATACACGTCTTAGGCAATATGAGTAATGATACAGGACGATAAATCCCCCCAAAAACAGTAAAATCTCCAGCTAGAGGAGCAATATCATTATCTGGACTATTCGATACTTTCACCTCTAAAAGATTGTCTCCTTTCTTCAACAAAGAGGTTATTTCAAAACAGAAAGCATTGAATGCTCCTTTGTGTGTACCAACTTTTATTCCATTAATAAAAATATCTGTAACCTGACTAACTGCCTCGAAACGCAAAAAAACACGTTTCTTCAACATTTCCGGTAATATGCTTAAGTGATAACGATATTGAGCTGTTCCACGATAATAATTGGCAGTTATACCATCTTCCGCATTCCAGCAATGAGGAACTGTTACTTTTTCCCAGATAGCATCAGCACCCGATTTATCAGATCGGAATTCCCAATTATCTTTCAATATATACTGTTGCCGCAACTGGGCAGAAGATTGTAAAAAAGAGAAAGCACATAAAATACCAACTAACATTCGCTTCATTTGTATATACATAAGTACATATAGCTTTAAGATAACAATTATAAAATAGATACTCTGACAAATATAACGCGAATATCACCAACATCTAATTACAAACGATTCAATTTATAACACAGATGTATTATAGCAAGAAGGAATCTACTTAAAAGACAGGAAGTGAAACGAACATTCTATATTTTACAACAATTATAACCTTCTCTTTTTCTCTTGTAGATTGAGAGATTGTTATAAGAGTTATTGTAAGGATAGGGCTAAATATAAAGCTTATTACAACATTAACTATTAGCAAATAGGAATTCATCCAAAAATCTGATAACAAAAGTACAGGATAAATTAAAGATATCATCAAATACGAAAGTACCACCATTCAATGACACATGAATTACTATACAAAATAAAAAAACTCAGATACTTTTATAGATATCTACATTCATCCCAACAGATAAGTCGTAATAAAACCTTCACTAACAAATGACAAAATAATAATAAATATCCGAAATACATTAGTAAAAAGCAATCTCATGTAACCAGCACTATAATTACATAAGATTGCTAAAGCTAAGTATAATTTAGATCCTATATTTTGATAGGAAAGAACGAACATCCTAACGAACTAATATTAATTATATCCAATACGAAAAAGCGCTTGAATTTTAAAGTTCGAAGGGAAAATCATTATCCGTTCGTGAAAAAGAGATAACAGGCAAGACACAATCTCTATTATAAAAGTAATATAATAAAGTTCTTAGCCTGTATCTTCTTAAAAAAATAAATCACTCAATATAAGAATTTAGTGTAATCTACATTTTGAAAGAAAATCAGCAACGGCTGATGCTTCTCCATTAGTAAAATACTGCACCGAAGTTATTGGATTATAAGTATAAGGTACAAACTGAAACAGCTGTACTGCTGCAAACTTTTTATCTTCAGAAAGAATTATGTCCATACGAAGATTACCACTTGCCCCACCTTTTAAGCTTGTATCGGCAGAAAAAGTTCCAGACTTTACAATCTCTTTCAACTGCTCCATATACTTCAGATCAAAGAAGATGCTCTGTTCTTTTGCTATACTTCCCGTAGGCAAATAAACCACTTCCTTTGATTTCCAGAAAAGACGAAAAATACCAATTAAAAATAATCCGGTACCTAAGACCATCAATCCCATGCTCAAAGTAGAAGAACGATCTTCCATCTCAAAAGTAGAAATAAATGCCAGTACACCGATTAGTAACATAATACCGGAAAAAATAAGCCCGGAAACACTTGTACGTTTTGCAATATCAGGATGAGATGACGCAAAAATAGTTGCATCAATAGCTGGAGTTGTCATATTATTATAAATTTAAATTATTAGTAAAACAGTAATTAAATAACTGGTAATACATTCTATTGTACTACCGGTGAAATGAAACAGAACTAATAAAATAAATTCCTAAATAATAATACGTCGAAGAGCGAATACATAGTATTCACTTGCCGGATGGCAGCTAAAAGAAGTTGTAGTATCATATATTCGCCCCCAATGTTGTGCTAAAGCCGCCTCTCGCTGTTGTAGTTGCTGAGCCAACGCTCTTAAGGATATCGAATATTCTAACAAATTAATACGTTGGATACGAGAGGTAATAATCTGGTGAGATTGCGATGCACTTGAAAGCTCTCCTTCTGGCAAGTATGGCAACTGAGCGGTGCTGACTTGCTGGGAGTCGACTTTATATACATGTGCATGCTCCTGAGTTTCCACTGGTTTTTCAGCGAAAAAATTGTTAGCCACACCATGAAGTGCTACAGCAAACAACAAAAGCAATATCACCTTTATAAACTTAGCCATATCTGTCTGCAAATATAACAGATTATTTTATTTAAATGTTTAAAGAAAAACAAAATTAAAGTATCTTTAGACTTGGCAACAAAAAAGGCCACCATCTTTCGAGGTGACCTTTCTTATATCTATAAGAATAATTATTGAATTATTCTGCTGATTCGGCTTTCGGTTCTTCAACAGCAGGAGCAGCTTCAGTTGCAGCAGCTTTCTTTGAACGGCGAGTACGAGTAGCTTTCTTAGCAACTTTCTCTTTTGCCATATTTTCGTTGTAATCAACGAGTTCAATAAAGCACATTTCTGCATTATCACCCAAACGATTACCAGTCTTAATGATACGAGTATAACCACCCGGACGATCAGCAATTTTCACAGAGATTTCTTTAAACAATTCTGTTACAGCAATCTTATCCTGCAAATTGCTAAATACGACACGACGAGAATTCGTAGTGTCTTCTTTAGACTTTGTAATCAAAGGCTCAACAAATTTTTTCAATGCTTTAGCCTTTGCTACAGTCGTAGTGATTCTTTTGTGCTTGATCAAAGAACAAGCCATGTTAGATAACATAGCACTTCTATGAGAAGCAGTACGACCTAAATGATTGAATTTTTTATTATGTCTCATTTTTTATTCTTTATCTAATTTATATTTAGAAATGTCGGTTCCAAAC
>QWCY01001401.1_pt1 | contig 35166 bp, 29 predicted proteins | sample 1972631 | NCBI WGS metagenome assembly QWCY01 (sample SAMN09866696, study PRJNA288562) | Human gut metagenome isolate pre1_stool, whole genome shotgun sequencing... | isolation source: gut | host: Homo sapiens | place: USA: California
AACGCTCTATCCTGCTGAGCTACAGAGACTTATATTAAATTGAGACTGGCAACGATCACTTTTCCCCGTAAGGCAGCTGGTAGAGCACAACCTTAGGAGTTGATAATTTCAATTTTGCCCGCGCCGTTTTCATCGCCCATATACACTGCGTTAAATTGATCCGCGCTTGCGATCAAAACAACCTCACTGTTGTTTTTGATTTCCAGTTCCCTGGCGCTTGCAGCAGTGTAATAGGAAGAAACCGCAACCTTTGCGCCGTCAATGGAAAGTATTCCTTTATTATAAGAAGTAATTCCGCAGCCCTGGGCAGAAGTTATATCAAGCTTTGCACCTTCGGATATGCTGATGTTGCCATTAAGCGTATAGAGTGCATCCCATTTTACATTGATTGTAAGCTTACCGTCACCGATAATATTGTAATTATCACTGCTACCGTCTGCAAAAATTCCGCCGCCGTTATCTAAAGTAATGCTGTTTGTGCCGGAAAGCTTGATCGTTAAATCGGTGTCTCCGACTACTCTGATACCGTACTTAGGACTTTCATCGCTTTTGCCGCCGTTTGTAATTGTGGCATTGTTAAGCGTAAGGGTCTTTGTATTCGGGTCGTAGCTTGCGGTTCCCTCTCCACAGGTGATGGAAAGCTTTTCACTTGTAAATTGCTCGCCGTTTACATACAAATCGTAGTTTTCCGCAGCAAAGGCTACGGTCGGTAGCAATCCAACTACCATTACAATGCTGAGTAGGATTGCAAATAGTTTTTTCTTCATTTTCATTCCTCCCAAATAATTCTATCCGCTATTTTTACTTTCTCCGACAGCGGACACGCCGGAGAAGACAGGAGGTTTAACCGGAAAAGATAGATTTGCCGGTCGTGGTTAGGACTTCAATATCAAACCACCACCCTTCCGGCAAACGCAAAAGCCGAAGCCAAGGCACAATGCGCCCTGTCTCCGGCAACTGGTTCGTTATAAATTGTATGAAATAAGACTTGACACGCTGAAAAAACGGCGCTATGCTCCTGCCGAGCCGAGCCGATAATAATCGGCGCATTTCCATTTGCCATAGTCAAGTCCTCCTTCCATGATTTCTAAGGCAAAAAGGATATAAATTCCCCTACCCCATAGATATACAACAGCATTATAGCAGATTTTTCCCGAAATCTCAAGTAGTTTTTAGAATATTACTCTCTTTTTTCTCAAAGTATTGCCTTCTTCCATTACTCACGGAACTTTATGACTTCTTGAATACTTCCCGAAAAAGAAAAGCCGCCGTCTGCGACAGCAGCCTTTCCGATAGCTTGTTATGCGTAAATCAAATCGTTTGAAACAACCTCCATAGCGGCGCTGCGGATGCTGTTCATTTTCTGCACCCACAGCATTTGGTTTTCCGCTTTGAGTGCTTCCGTTACGCCTTCCTTTTCGGCAAGTTGTTTTACCAGCCGAGAGAACAGTTCCTCTGCCTGCTCGTTTAGGTCGGCAAGGTAATCGTTCAGCTTGCCGCTTGTCAGCAGAATGTAGTAACATACCCTGTGATACTAGATGCCGCAAATGCCGCTGTCCCCATACGCCGATATACGCCGTTCTTTCTTCGGGCAGTTTCAGGCAGGGAAGATAGTAATTGCCCTGCACTTCATACCAAAGCCCGTTTTTCTCGTTATAAATGTACTTGTCCATTTTGTAATCCTTCAATATGATTGATTTTACCTACGATCCAATCATTCCGGCCGATTACAAAAGCCAAAGGGAGAGGACTTCCTTACGAAGCCTCTCCCTTGGGACAGTCCTTGCTTTTTATGTAAACTCTCGCTTACTTGTTGCTCAGATACTCGTCGATGGACTTGGCGCCCAGCTTACCGGCACCCATAGCCAGAATGACGGTGGCAGCACCGGTAACGGCATCGCCGCCGGCATACACGCCCTGACGGGAGGTGAGACCATCCTCGTTGACGATGATACCGCCCTTCTTGTTGACCTCCAGGCCCTTGGTGGTGGACTTGATCAGGGGGTTGGGGGTGGTACCCAGAGACATGATGACAGCGTCCACATCCAGCTCGAACTCGCTGCCCTTCTTCTCCACGGGACGACGGCGGCCGGAGGCATCGGGCTCACCCAGCTCCATCTCCACGCAGGTCATGGACTTGACGCAGTCCTGCTCGTCGCCGTTGATCTGAACGGGGTTATTGAGGGTCTTGAAGATCACGCCCTCCTCGATGGCGTGCTCCACCTCCTCGTGACGGGCGGGCAGCTCCTCCATACCACGGCGGTACACCACGTACACATCAGCACCCAGACGCTTGGAGCAGCGGGCGGCGTCCATAGCCACGTTGCCGCCGCCTACCACGGCCACCTTCTTGCCCTTCAGATCCATGATGGGGGTATCGGAGTCCTCACGATAGGCCTTCATCAGGTTGATACGGGTCAGGAATTCGTTGGCGGAATACACACCCTTCAGGTTCTCACCGGGAATGTGCATGAACATGGGCAGACCGGCGCCGGAGCCAACGAACACGGCCTCGAAGCCGTTCTCCTCCATCAACTCGTCGATGGTGATGGTGCGGCCTACCACGATGTTGGTCTCCACCTTCACACCCATGGCCTTCAGGCCATCCACTTCCTTCTGCACGATGCTCTTGGGCAGACGGAACTCGGGGATGCCGTACACCAGCACGCCGCCGGCCAGATGCAGAGCCTCATACACGGTGACCTCATAGCCTTTCTTGGCCAGATCGCCGGCGCAGGTCAGGCCCGCAGGGCCGGAGCCAACCACGGCCACCTTGTGACCGTTGGACTGGGGCTTTTCAGGAGCCTCGGTGCTGTGGGCGTTGTGCCAGTCGGCCACAAAGCGCTCCAGACGGCCGATACCCACGGGATCGCCCTTCTTGCCACGGACGCAGTGCATCTCGCACTGGCTCTCCTGCGGACAGACACGGCCGCAGACAGCGGGAAGGGAACTGGTCTGATGGATCACCTGATAGGCGCCCTCATAGTCCCGCTCCACGATCTTGGCGATGAACTCCGGGATGCGGACGTTGACGGGGCAGCCGTTGACGCAGGGATGGTTCTTGCAGTTCAGGCAGCGGGCCGCCTCGTCCAGAGCCTGCTCCTCGGTGTAGCCCAGAGCCACCTCGAGGAAATTCTTATTCCGGACATTGGGGTCCTGAGAGGGCATTTCGTTCTTATCCAAACGCATATTGATCTTTGCAGCCATCTTACTTTACCTCCTGCTTGAACAGATTGCAGACTTCCTCGTGCTTATGCACCTCGAAATCATGATACATCTGGTTGCGCTTGACAGCCAGATCCCAGTCCACCAGCTGACCGTCGAAGTCGGGGCCATCCACGCAGGCGAACTTGGTCTCGCCGCCCACGGTCAGACGGCAGCCGCCGCACATACCGGTACCGTCGATCATGATGGGGCTCATGGAGACGGTGGTGGGTACGCCGTAGGGGGCCGTGGTCTTGCAGACGAACTTCATCATGACCATGGGGCCGATGGCAAAGATCTCATCATACTGATTGCCGGCGTCCAGCAGCTCCTTCAGTGCCTCGGTCACAAGACCCTTCTGGCCATAGGAGCCGTCGTCGGTGCAGACCTTCATCACGGAGGATACGGCCTTGAACTTATCCTCCAAGATCACCACGTCCTTGCTCTTGAAGCCCACTACCGCGTGGACCTCAGCGCCGCAGTCGTGGAACTTCTTCAGAACGGGGTAGGCAATGGCGCAGCCCACGCCGCCGCCGACAACGCAGACCTTTTTCTTACCCTCGGTCTCGGTGGGCTTGCCCAGAGGACCCACAAAGTCATGCAGATAATCGCCCTGCTGCTTGTGGCTCAGCTTCTCGGTGGTTGCGCCCACGGTCTGCACGATGATGGTGACGGTCCCCTTCTCACGGTCATAGTCGTGGATCGTGATGGGGATACGCTCGCCGTTCTCGTCCACACGCAGAATGATGAACTGACCGGGCTGGGCCTTCTTGGCCACCATGGGTGCCTCGATCTCGTACAGGATCACAGTGGGCTTCAGCGCTTCCTTCGTTACGATACGATACATGGATGTTCCTTCTTTCCTCAAAAGTCATGGCTTGCTACGTTCCATGGGCACACACGGAACTCCTCACCCGTGTGTGCTCACCTTATCTTATCACATCCGCCCATGGTTCGTCAAATATTTCCTTGCACTTTCCCTTTTTCATGCAAGGGCATGGTGCAGCGTCACCTGTCCCCGGTCGATATCCACCAGATGCTCCTCCTTCATTTTCCGCAGCTCCCGCATCATGGCACTGCGGTCGGCGGAGATATAGTCCGCCAGAGCACTGAGGGTAAAGGGCAGATGAAAGCTGCCGCAGTCGTCGCCGCCGGTCTGAAGGCCGAAGTAGCACAGCAGTTTCTCCCGGATGCTGCGGCGGCTCAGAACCTCCACGCGCTCGGAGAGGGCGGCGGCCTTGCCGGTCATGATATGGAACATATTCTCCACCAGTCGGCTGTGATGGGTGCAGGCCTTTTCGCATCGCCGGGTCAGATGCTCGGCGCTCATGAACCACACCCGGCACGACTCCGCCGCCACCACCGTGATGCTGTCCCCGGCCACATTTTCGAACATCAGCATCTCTCCGAACACGCTGCCTGTGGGCAGATGCTCCAGAATGGTACGTCCCCCCTGCCGGTCAATGCGCTGGATGACGGCGCTGCCGGCGGTCAGAAGCCCCAGCTCTCCCCGGCCCTCGCTGATGTCATAAATCACGGTGTCGGCCCGGAAGCGCTCCTCCCGGACGCCGAAGCACACCCGCATCTGCTCTACCTCATCGGGGCTGATGCCCGCAAGGATCGGTATGTTCTCCACAGGGGACCTCCTTTCCTGCTGCCGCCATGCGGCGATCCCGCCGCCCGCCGATGATCACATAGATGATGACATAGGCGATGGCGCCCACCACCAGGGCCGCCACCACATCGATGAAGGCGTGCTGCTTGACAAAGAGTGTGGAGCAGATGATGATGACGCCCCATATGTCTGCGAAAGTGCGCCATCCGGTGCGCCGCAGTCCCGGCGTCCGGTGAACGGCATAGAGGGCGTCCAGCACCCCCAGCACATGGACGCTGGGCAGCACATTGGTGTTGGTGTCCAGATTGTAGGTGTTCTGGAGGAGCCACGTGCAGAAGTTGTGGTGCTCCATCACCGCCGGGCGCAGGTCCTGTCCGTTGGGTACCAGCGCACAGAAGATGGTGGCAAACCCGAAGGTCAACATGATGCTCCACATATACCGCCGGAAGCCCTCGGCATCCTTGACGATCAGGTAAAGGCCCAGCGCCAGCAGAAGAAAGCCCCATGAGTCATAGGGAATGACAAAGTACTCGCAGAAGGGGATGTATTCATCGATAAAGGTCTGGGTGGCCCAATAGTTGTCGGTGATGAGGTGCTCAATAAGGAAAAAGCCCCCCAGATACACCGGCAGATACAGGCCCCACCACATATGGGGGTGGTCCTTGATGAAGGTCTTGATGGTCTGCATGAGAATCCTCCTGATTTCAACATTTTTCCGTGAGGGGCATTATAGCATAGCCCCGCCCAAAAAGGAAGTGTTCCTGTGATATAAGTCACAATTATTTTACAAATCCATTTCCCGGTTGCGGCGGCGGCAGATTTCGAGTATAATAGATACGTTATAAATGAAAAGATATGGAGGAATCCCCATGATCCTGCAAAAGAAAGAGGAGCTGGCCAACCGCCAGCTGCGCCTGACCATCACCGTGGAGCGTGATGCGTGGGAGAAGGCCCTGAACGACGCCTATCAGGAGGTCAAGGCCCTGTACCCGGTGGAGGGCTACGCCGTGGGCAAGGCTCCCCGTGAGGCGCTGGAAAAGGCATACAGCCACGATCTGTTCTATCAGGAGGCGGTGAACGAGACCTTCCCCGCCGCACTGGTGGAGGCCATCGCCTCCGAGGACATCCAGATCGCCGCCCCTCCCGCCCTGAACGTGGAGACCATCGGCCCAGACGGCTACACCTTCACCGCCCTCATCGACCTGTATCCGGAGGTGAAGCTGGGTCAGTACAAGGGCCTGTCCGCCCCGTGGGAGAATGTCGAGCTCTCCGATGACGACACCAACGAGGCCGTCCAGCGTTTCCTGACGGAGCATCTGGTGGAACAGGAGCAGGACCGGGCCGCCATGGGCGACGAAGTCACGCTGGACTTCGAGGGCTTCGTGGACGGCGTACCCTTCGAGGGTGGCAAGGGCGAAGGCTATCCCCTGCTGCTGGGCAGCGGGATGTTCATCCCCGGCTTCGAGGAGCAGGTAGCGGGCATCCGCCCGGAGGAGGAGCGGGATGTCCACGTCACCTTCCCCACCCAGTATGTGCCGGAGCTGGCGGGCAAGGATGCCACCTTCCACGTCAAGGCCCACCGCATCGTCCGGCGGAGCCTGCCCCAGCTGACGGATGCCTTTGCACAGGAGCAGGGCTTCGAGGATGTGTCCCACCTGCGCCGCAGCATCATGGAGCAGGCCATCCTGCAAAAGCAGCAGGCCGCCTCCAATGCCTTTGCCGAGGCCCTGATGCAGCAGGTGGTGGCGGGCATGGAGGTACAGCTGCCCGACTCCATGGTGGAGAGCCAACTCGCCGGCATCCTTCAGGAGCTTCAGCAGCATCTGGAGAGTCAGGGCGCCTCTCTGTCTGACTACCTGCAAGCGGCGCAGCTGACCATGGACGACCTGCGGGACCACGCCCGTGAAAATGCCATTGCCGCCGCCCGCTACGAGCTGGCCATGACGGAGATCGCCCGTCAGGAGGGCATCACTATCACCGAGGAGGAGCTGGAGGAGAAGTATCAGGAGATGGCCGCCCTCTACGGCATGACCGTTCCCCAGCTGCGGGAGCAGGTGCCTCCCGCCCGGCTCCAGCACGATCTGAAGCTGGCCAAGGCCCGTGCCGTTGTTGTGGACTCCGCCCTGCGGAAGTAACTCCCCTGCAAAGCCTTCTCCCGCAGAAGCCCTCATAGAGTAAAAAAGCACTCCCGGAGGATGCAGATGCGTCCTCCGGGAGTGTTCTTTTCATTTCCGGTGCTTACTTCTTATACGGCACGTGCCAGATGGTGTCGGCATAGTCCGCCACCGACCGGTCGGCGGAAAAGATACCGCTGCGGGCGATGTTGTGCAGACTCATGCGGTTCCATTTCTCCCGATCCCGGTAGGTGTCCGTCACCCGCTGGGAGGCGGCGCAGTAGGAGGCAAAGTCCGCCAGCAGCAGATACTGATCCGCCGGGCAGTCCACACCGAACAGCAGCCTCTGGTACAGATCCTCGTAGCTGACGCCATCCCGGAACCCGGCCTTCAGCTGATCCAGCGCCCGGCGCAGCACTGGGTCACGTGTATACAACAGATACGGGTCGTAGCCCCGGCTCATGTGGGAGGCCTCCTCCGCCGTCAGGCCAAAGAGGAACATATTCTCGTCCCCCAGCACCTCGTGCATCTCCACGTTGGCGCCGTCCAGCGTGCCGATGGTCAGTGCGCCGTTCATCATGAACTTCATGTTGCCGGTGCCGCTGGCCTCCTTGCCGGCGGTGGAGATCTGCTGACTCACCTCGCTGGCGGGCATCAGCATCTCCGCCATGGAGACCCGGTAATTCTCCAGAAATACCACCTGCAGCTTCCCCTTGCAGATGGGGTCGTTGTTCACCTGATCCGCCAGAGAGTTGATGAGACGGATGATGCGCTTGGCTACGGCATAGCCGGGAGCAGCCTTGGCCCCGAAGAGGAAGGTCTGGGGCGGGAAGTCCATGTCCGGGTCGTCCTGCAGCTGCTGGTACAGGGCGATGATGTGCAGTACGTTCAGCAGCTGCCGTTTATACTCGTGGAGCCGCTTCACCTGCACGTTGAAGATAGCGTCCGTGTTCAGCTGTACTCCTTGCTGCCGGTACGCCCACCGGGCAAAGGTCTCCTTGTTGGCTCGCTTGATCTCCTCCAGCCGGGCCAGCACCGCCCCATCCTCAGCATAGGGGTCCAGTTCCTGCAAATGGCCCGCATGGGTCAGATAACCGTCCCCGATGAGCTCCCGGATCAACCCGTCCAGACCAGGGTTGATCTGGCTGAGCCAGCGGCGATGATCCACGCCGTTGGTGACGTTCTTGAACTTCTCCGGCTCCATTCGGCAGGCGTCCCGGAACACATCATGGCGCAGGATATCCGAGTGCAGAGCGGACACGCCGTTGATGGCCATACCGCCGGCGATGCAGAGGTTGGCCATCCGCACCACGCCGTCCCAGATGACCGCCATCTTGGCAGTCTTTTCGGGGTCGTGATAGAAGCTCTCCACCTTCTCCTGCCAGCGGCGGGCGATCTCCTGCAAAATCTGCCAGACACGGGGCAGCAGCGTCTCAAACAACTGCTGGGGCCAGCACTCCAGCGCCTCCGCCAGCACCGTGTGGTTGGTGTAGGCCACGGAGCAGGTGGTAATGTGCCACGCCTCGTCCCAGGAAAGGCCCGCATCGTCCACCAGAATACGCATCAGCTCCGGGATCACCAGCGCCGGATGGGTGTCGTTGATCTGGATGACGTTCTTCTCGTGGAAGTTTTTCAGGGTGCCGTAGGTCTGGATGTGCTGCCGGGTGATGGACTGCATGGTGGCCGAAACGAAGAAATACTGCTGCTTCAGCCGCAGGGACTTGCCCTCATAGTGGTTGTCCTCCGGATACAGCACCTTGGAGATGACGTCCGCCATGGCCCGCTCCTCCCCGGCCCGCAGGTACTGCCCCTCGCTGAACAGCTTCATGTCGATGGGCTTGGGACTCTTGGCGTCCCACAGCCGCAGGGTGTTCACCTGCTGGGTATCGTACCCGGCGATCTCCATGTCGCACGGCACCGCCAGCACACGGGTATAGTCCTCATGCACCACCATCAGGTGGCCGTTATCCCATCGGGTGCGGACCTTGCCGCCGAAGTGGACCTCCTCCGTCTCCTGCGGCTTGGGCATGAGCCACGCATCGCCCAGATTCTTCCAGTCGTCGGGCAGCTCCACCTGCTGGCCGTCCACGATCTTTTGCTTGAAGATACCCAGCTCGTAGCAGATGGAGTAGCCGGTGGCGGGGATCTCCAGCGTGGTCATGCTGTCCAGATAGCAGGCCGCCAGACGGCCCAGACCGCCGTTGCCGAGACCGGCATCCGGCTCCATGTCGAAGATGTCCGCCGCCTTGAAGCCCAGCGCCTCCACGGCCCCTGTCAGCGGCTCCAGCAGCTCCAGATTGTAGGCGTTCTTCATCAGGCTGCGTCCCATGAGAAACTCCATGGACATATAGTGGACCTTCCGCTTCTCCTGACTGTCCACCTCCTCACGGGTACGCACCCCCCGCTCGGCCATGATATCCCGCAGCACCAGAGCGCAGGCCTTCATGATCTCTCCGTCGGTGGCCTGCTTCTCCGTGCAGCCGTAGTTCAGCCGCAGCTTCTGCACGATGGCCTCCTGCAATGTTTCCTTCGTATAAGTCATAAATATCCTCCTGTATTGCATCCGGGACTTACCGCCCCAGCAGCTTTCCATAAATATTCCGGTAGGCCCCGGCGCTGCGATCCCAGCTGAAATCGCCCTCCATGCCCCGCCGCCGCACCATGCGGAAGCCCTCTGCATCGCCGTGGTACAGACCCACCGCCTGCCCGATGGTGTCCAGCATGGCCCCGGCGTCGTAGGCGGCAAAGACATAGCCGTTGCCGTCGGGCTGCCCCACCTGACAGGACCGGACGGTGTCGTTGAGACCTCCGGTCTGCCGGACGATGGGTACAGCACCATAGCGCATGGCGATCATCTGCGACAGGCCGCAAGGCTCGCTCTTAGAGGGCATCAGAAACAGGTCGCTGCCGGCATAGATGCGGCGGGACAGGCCTTCGTTGTAGCCGATCCAGGCACACAGCCGTCCCGGATAGCGGTTCTGAGCGTGGCGGAAGAAATTCTCATATCCACCGTCACCGCTGCCCAGCACCACCAGCTGACAGCCGGTGGCCATGATGCCATCCAGCGCCTGACACACCAGATCCACGCCCTTGTGTCCCACCAGCCGGGTCACCATAGAGAGGACCGGTGTCCCCTCCTCCTGAGCAAGGCCCAACTCCTGCTGAAGCGCCGCCTTGCATAAGGTCTTCCCCTCCGGCTCCGCCGCCGTGTATCGGGCGGGCAGATCGGGGTCGCACTCCGGGTCATAGCTCACCATATCGATGCCGTTGAGCACACCGGAGAATTTCCACTGGATGCTGCGCACCACGCTGTCCAGTCCGGCGGCATAGGCGCTCTCCCGCAGCTGGGCGGCGTAGGTGGGGCTGACGGTGGTCACGGCGTCCGCCGTCACCATGGCCCCCTTCATGAGGTTCACGCACCCATCCATCTGTAAAACGCCGCTCTCGTACCAGTCTCCCCGGTTCAGGCCGAAAAGATCCTCCACCGTGTCGGCGCCGTACTTGCCCTGATACTCGATGTTGTGAATGGTGAACACGGTGGAAACGTTTTCAGCCACAGTTTTCAAGTAAATCGGCACCAGTGCAGTCTGCCAGTCGTTGCAGTGGATCACCTCCGGCCGCCACTCCAGCATGGGAAGCACCGACACCACCGCCTTGGAAAAGAAGGCAAACCGCTCTCCGTCGTCCATCTGGCCATACAGCGCCCCACGGCGGAAGTACCGCTCGTTATCCAGAAAATACCAGACGACGCCCCGATACTCCAGCGAGAACAGGCCGCAATACTCATGCCGCCACGCCAGGTCCACATAGGTATAGCCGTGCCAGCGCATTTTCTCTCTCCATGCGTCCGAAACTTGCCCGTACAGCGGCAGGATCACCGCCGCACGATCCCCACCGGCAGCCACCGCCGGTGGGAGACTTCCCAGCACATCCGCAAGACCTCCGGTCTTGCAGAAGGGAGCCGCCTCGCTGGTCACATATAAGATATCCATGCCGTTACCTCCTTGCACCCCCTCCCCGCAGCCTGCGGGGAGGGACGTGATTCGTTTATACGGTGGCGTTGCGGGCCACCACCACAGGATAGCTCTCGTCTCCGATGAGGGTGCGTCCCTCCCGGATGGTCACAGCCTTGTCGGCAATGACGCAGCGCAGGGTGGCATCCTTTTTCACCACCGTGCCCTTAAAGAGCACGCAGTTCTCCACCTGCGCTCCCTTCTCTACCCGGACACCCCGAAACAGGATGCAGTTTTTCACGCTGCCCTGAATATCGCAGCCATCGGCAATGAGGGAATTCTCGCACACCCCGGCGGGATCCAGATACGTCGGGGGCGCATCGTTCTCCTTGGCCAGAATGGGCCGTTGGGGGTCGAACAGCAGCCGCCGCTGAGCCGGATCCAGCAGCTCCATGCTGCGGCGGTAGTAGGTCTGTACCGTATCGATGCGGGCGGCATACCCCTGCCACACATAGGCGTGCAGATGCAGACGATCCTTCTGATCCTGCAAAATGTGGTGGCGGAAGCTGTACCGGTTGTGGGCCATGCACTCCTCCACCAGCTGCACCAGCAGCTCCCGCCGCAGGATACACACGTTCAGGCAGCGATAGCCCGCCGGGGTGTGGACGTCGTAGGCCACATCCACGATGCGGCCCTGTTCATCCATCTCCAGATAGGTATCGCTGGGGTCGCCGGGCTCCGCCGTACAAACCTCCGTCAGGTCGGCCCCGGAGGTGATGTGCTCCTGCAATACCTGCTCCAGCGGCAGATTGATGACCAGATCGCTGTCTGCCAGCACCACATACTCCTGCCGGATCTCCCGCAGGTACTCCAGCACGCAGCCCAGTGCCTCCACCTTTCCCCGGAAGCGTCCGGCGGAGTTGCGGCTCTCGGCATAGGCGAAGGCCGGCAGCAGCGTCAGCCCGCCCCGATTACGGCTCAAATCCCAGCTGCGGCCGTTGCCCAGATGATCCAGCATACTCTGGCACTTGCCGTGCATGATGACGCCCACATCGTGGATCCCGGCGTTGACCATGTTGGAGAGCATAAAGTCCACCACCCGGTAGTTGCCGCCGAAGGGCATGGAGCCGGGGATGCGGTGGGCGATCAGGTCCCCCAGCCCCGTGGGCTTTCCGTAAGAAAAGATGATGCCGTGCATGGTGTGGTTCATGCCTTCACCTCCCCGTGATGCCGGTCCAGCAGAGTCTTGGCGGGGACGATCTCCCCGTCCCCTATCACGGTACCGGGTCCCAGCACCGCCACGCCCCAGTCATCCGGATCCTGTGCCGTCTCCGGCGGAGCGCCCACCTGAGCGTCCCTGCCGATGCGGCAGTTCTCACCCACGATGGCGTACTGCACCACGGCTCCCGACTCCACCACGGCGCCGGGCATCAGCACGGAGCAGGAGACGACGGCCCCCTCCCCCACCTGAGTGTTGTAGCTGAGGACGCTGTTCTTCACCTCGCCCAGCACCTCGCAGCCCTTAGCCACGGCGCTGTTGCCGATGTCCGCCTTGGATCCCACATAGGCCGGGGGGCAGGAGGGCGTGCGGCTGTAAATAGGCCACCGGCGATCCAGCAGGTTCAGTCCGGAGCCGGGACTCAGCATATCCATGTTGGCGTCCCACAGGGACACCAGCGTCCCCACGTCCTTCCAGTAGCCGTCAAAGCGCCATGCGGTCATCCGCTCCCCCGCCGCCAGCATGGCGGGGATGATGTTCTTGCCGAAGTCGTTTTCCGAGGTGGGGTCCGCCTCGTCGGCCACCAGATACTCCCGCAGCTTGCTCCATGTGAAGATATAAATACCCATCGACGCCAGATTGCTCTTGGGCTCCTTGGGCTTTTCGGCAAACTCCGTGATGCGGTCCTCCCCGTCCACCGACATGATACCGAAGCGGCTGGCCTCCGCCCACGGCACCTCCATCACGGCGATGGTGCAGGCGGCCTCAGTCTCCTTGTGGCGGCGCAGCATCACAGCATAGTCCATCTTATAGATGTGGTCGCCGGAGAGCACCGCCACATACTCCGGATCGTACAGATCCACGAAGCCGATATTCTGATAGATGGCGTTGGCCGTCCCCTTGTACCAGCTGGCGCCGGTGGCGCTCTGGTAGGGCGGCAGAATGTGAACGCCGCCGTCCAGCCGGTCCAGCTCCCACGGCTGACCGTTGCCGATGTAGCTGTTGAGCTCCAGCGGCCGGTACTGGGTCAGCACGCCCACAGTGTCGATACCGGAGTTGGCGCAGTTGGACAGGGGAAAATCAATGATGCGGAACTTCCCGCCAAAGGGTACCGCAGGCTTTGCCATGTCGCCGGTAAGCACATACAGCCGGCTCCCCTGTCCGCCGGCCAGAAGCATGGCGACACATTCTTTTTTCATGTCCGTCCCTCCGTTCCGTTTTTCGATTCTGCGGGCCGCCTGGACCGGCCCTTGAGGATCACCCCGCCCAGCGGCGGGATCCTGATCCTCAGGGACCTTTCCCGCCCGTGGGAGGGAACGTCCTCCACGGTCAGCAGCCCCTCATTGCACACACCGGAGCCGCCCCACTGGAGGCTGTCGGTGTTGAACACCTCTTCATAATACCGCTTGCCCCCCGGCACGCCGAAGCGGTAGTCCTCCCACGCCTCCGGGGAGAAATTCACCGCACAGACCAGCTCATGGCCCGCCCGATCCCGCCGCAGGAACACGATGACGTTGCTGCGGTTGTCATCGGCCACCAGCCACTCGAAGCCATTCCAGTCGCTGTCGTTCTCCCACAGGGGCCGGTTTTTCCGATAAAAGCGGTTCAGCTCCCGGATACATTCATGAGTCCGGCGGCAGTCCTCCTGCTCCAGCAGATACCAGTCCAGCTGTCCGGCGAAATCCCACTCGTGCCATTGGGCCAGTTCCGTCCCCATGAAGGTCAGCTTCTTGCCGGGGTGTGCCAGCAGGTACAGGTAAAAGCCCCGCACCCCCGCCAGCTGCCGCCAGTCGTCGCCGGGCATCTTCCCCCGGAGGGAGCCCTTCATGTGAACCACCTCGTCGTGGGACACCGGCAGCACGAACCGCTCCGAGAAGGCGTACACCATGGAGAAGGTCACATCCTTGTGGTGGTACTGGCGGAACCACGGATCCATTTTCAGATAGTGGCAGATGTCGTTCATCCACCCCATGTTCCACTTGAGGTCGAAGCCCAGACCTCCCTCCTCTACGGGCCATGTGACCTTGGGCCACGCCGTGGACTCCTCCGCCGCCGTCAGGGCCGGCGGATCCATGGCGGCGGCCATCCGATTCAGATCCTGCAAAAAGGAGATGGCCTCCAGATTCTCATGGCCGCCGTAGACATTGGGCCGCCACTCCTGCCGGTCATAGTCCAGATACAGCATAGACGCCACGGCATCCACCCGCAGGCCGTCCATGTGGTACTCCCGCAGCCACCACGCCGCCGAGGACAGCAGGAAGCTCCGCACCTCGCCCCGGCCGAAGTCAAAGACCCGTGTCCCCCATCCGGCGTGCTCCCGCTTCAGGGGGTCGCCGTACTCGTACAGGCAGGTGCCGTCGAAATCGATGAGCCCGTGCTCATCCTTGCAGAAGTGGGCCGGCACCCAGTCCAGGATCACGGCGATCCCGGCCCGATGCATCCGATCCACGAAATATTTCAGGTCCTCCGGGGTGCCGTAGCGGGCGGTGGGTGCAAAATACCCCACACACTGATACCCCCACGAGTCATCCAGCGGATACTCCGTCACCGGCAGCAGCTCCACGGCGTGATAGCCCATGTCCCGAACATAAGGGGCCAGCCGGTCCGCCAGCTGCCGATAGGTGAGAAAGCTGCCGTCCTCCTGCCGCTGCCAGGAGCCGGGATGCACCTCGTAGATGTTGAGTGGCCCCTCCCACAGAGGCTCCCGGCGGCGCTTTTCCCTCCATGCCGCATCCCGCCACGGATAGGGTGCCATCTCCCACAGACGGCTGGCGTTCGCCGGACGCAGCTGGCTGTAAACGCCGTAGGGATCCGCCTTCCAGCGGGTGCGCCCGTCGGCGCCCTCCACCACATATTTATAGGACTGCCCCACTTGGGCCTGCGGCACCGTGGTCTCCCAGATGCCCTCCGGCCAGCGGTTCATGGCAAGGCCCTGCCAGTCGCTGAAGTCCCCCGCCACCCAGACGCTCCGGGCATTGGGGGCATAGACCCGGAAGCACCAGCCCTCCGCCGTGCGGTGTGCGCCCAGCAGAGACTGCGCCTCCTGCCAGCTGCCCTCGAAAAACCGTTTCAGACCGCCTTCCATGCTCTCCCCTCCGTCTCCGGGGCAGGCGCAAACTCCCCCACCCCACCTTTGTGGGCTTATTTTACTCCAATCCCCTCCCCCCGTCAAGCGCCGGTGGCCGTCAAGACACCATTTCTACGAATCCCACAACGAAAAAGCGCACGGGCTATCCCGTGCGCTTTTTTCAGCCTTTTCCGCAGCTTATGAAAGCCCCTTCCAACCATCCGATGCGTTCTTGCGGCGGCCGCCCGGATATGCTATACTCTCCTTATCACCGATGTACATCTCCACCATGAAAGGAGCCCTCCATGCTGACCATCCGCAGAGCCGCTGCCGCCGATCAGCCGCAGCTTATGGCCATCTATCGCACGGCGCAGGAATATATGCTGCAAACCGGAAATCCCACCCAGTGGGGCCGCTCCTATCCGTCGCCGGAGCTGATCCGCTCCGATATCGCTCAGGGCATCTGCCGGGTCCTTAGCGATGAAGCCGGGATACATGGGGTGTTTGCGCTGCTGGATACCCCCGAACCCACCTATTCCCGGATAGAGGGTGCCTGGCGGAACGACGCCCCCTACCTCACCATCCACCGTCTGGCCGGGGACGGCCGGACACACGGTCTCTTCCGCTGTGCTGCGGACTACTGCAAGGCCATTTCCCGGAATGTCCGAGCGGATACCCACGCCGACAACCGCACCATGCAGCATTTGCTGGAGGAGAACGGCTTCCTCCCCTGCGGCGTCATTCACGTGCGGGACGGAACGCCCCGGCTGGCATACCATTGGACGGCAGACCGCCCGTGACCTGTATGCCATCCACCGCCTTGCGGCCCCAGCACTCCCCCCATACAGCACGCAAAAAGGCCCGGCGCATGATGCGCCGGGCCTTTTCATCGCTATTTTTGCCGCAAGTCAGCTGCTTACTCCTCGTCCTCATCCTCGGCATCCGCCAGATCGCTCAGGTCGAACTCCAGCTTCTCGCCGCAGTTGGGGCAGCGAATCTCGCCGCTCTCCAGCGTGTCCTCGTCGAACACGATCTCCTCCTCGCAGACGGGGCAGGTGGTCTCGAAGTACTCCTCGTCGTCATCCTCGTCCGCGTCGTACTCGTCGTCATCGTCCTCCAGCTCGTAGAGGGCCTCCTCCACCTCGCACAGGTCGTCGCTGACGGCGTCCAGACCGTCCTCCACGTCACACAGCTCGTCCTCCAGATCCTCGAACTTCTCGGACATATCGTCCAACACGTCGATGATGGCGGCAATGAGCTTGCCCTCCTTGGACTCAGTGTCCAGAGCCAGCCCCTCGGCCAGACCCTTCAGATACGCTACCTTCTCAGAAATCTCCATGTTTGTTCTCCTTTCTAAGTACGGTGGTCCTTTCCTTACTTGGCCCGGCCGATGTACTCGCCGGTACGGGTGTCGATACTGATCTTATCACCGATGTTGATGAACAGAGGCACCTTCACCTCAGCGCCGGTCTCCACGGTGGCGGGCTTGAGGGTGTTGGTGGCGGTGTTGCCAGCCAGACCGGGCTCGGTCTCGGTGACCTCCAGATCCATGAAGTTGGGACACTCCAGACCAAAGACGCTGCCCTTGTAGCTCAGCACCTTGCAGACGGTGTTCTCGGTGACGAAGCGGAAGGCGTCGCCCAGAATATCCTTGTTCAGGGGGACCATGTCATAGGTCTCCTGATCCATGAAATAGTACAGGTCGCCGTCGTTGTAGCTGTAAGCCATGTCCTTGCGCTCCACGAAGGCCTCCTCGAACTTAGCGGTGGGGTTGAAGGAAGTCTCGGTGACGGCGCCGGTCACCACGTTCTTCATCTTGGTGCGGACGAAGGCAGCGCCCTTGCCGGGCTTGACGTGCTGGAACTCCACGACCGTCATGATCTTGCCCTCGTACTCGAAGGTCTTGCCGTTTCTGAAATCACCGGCGGTAATAGTTGCCATAGTTGTATCCTCCCATATTATGAGAAAATCTCCTTCTGTGGGAGCATTTCCTCGGATTCATGAATTAGCACAGCGGTTATATTTTACATGATATGTCCCGTTTTGGCAAGGGCTTTGCCATATTTTTTCCCGCTTTCCGGGGAAATTATGTGTGCCGGCGGCGGCAGACGGCCTTAAAGGGTGCCTGCAAGGCGTGGAGCACCCAGTTCCATGCACCCTTTGGCCCTCCGGCAGGCTCCACCATCAGGGCCAGTACCCCCGCCAGATTGGCCCCCAGCATATCCGTCAGCAGCTTATCCCCCAGCATGGCCGTCTCGGCGGCGGTGACTCCGGCCCGCTCCATAGCCCGGCGGAAGCCCGTGGTGCGGGGCTTCTGTGCATGACCCACATAGGGGATGCCCAGCTCCCGGCAAAAGGTCTCCACCCGGTGGGAGGAGCGGTTGTTGGACAGGATCATCACCTGCACCCCGCCTTCCTCCATGCGGCGCAGCCACTCCCTTACCCGGTCATCCGGGTGAGGGACATACTTGGGCGCCAGCGTATAGTCCAGATCGCTCAGCAGCAGCCGGATGCCCCGCTGCCGCAGATACTCCGGGGTGATCTCCTCATAGGTTTCAAACAGCCGGTCCGGCACCAATGATACTCGCATACATCCGCTCCTGCCTACATAGTCTGCCTATGGTATCCACGGGCAAAGAGAATCTCTCCGCAATCATGCCGGCCCTTCTCTCTGCCTGTCAGCGCTATCATACCATGAAATCCGCCGGATGACAAGGGGGACTGAACATGACGCTGTATCTCACCGCCGCACCGAACCGGCTGGCGCAGGCCAGAGCCGCCACGGCCCAGCTGGCCCATGCGGCCTACCGCATCGGGCCGGGCTCCCATCTGCTGGCAGCGCCCCTCCCGGCGGCGCTGCGGGGCGGCCTGATGGTGGTATCTGACCGGCAGGCCCCGGCAGTGGAGCAGCCGGAGCCGCTGGCCCGTCAGCTGGTGCGGGTGTGCCTGCGGCGGGGCTTTTCCGGGATAGTGCTGGATCTGGAGGAGCTGCCGGAGGGCCGGTGGGCGGAGGATCGGGCGGCCCTGATCCGGCAGCTGGCGCCGCTGCTGACGGCCTACGGCCGCCGCCTCTATGTGCCGGAGATCTACGCCGCTGCCTCGCCGGAGACGGTGGTGCTGCTGTGTACCGCCCTCTCCGGCGGCAGCCTGCAGGGTCGTCTGGAGGAGGCCTGCGCCGCCTACGGCGCTCAGCGGCTGGCGCTGGATCTGGAGCGGCTGATGATGGACTTCCCCCTGCCCTGCCCCAGCGGTGAGGGGATACGGCTGAGCCGGGAGGAGCTGTCCATACGGATGCAGGGGCGGTCCGTGTTCTACGCCGAGGATCTGTCCGCCCGGTACTTCACCTATCGCCGGGGCGGCCAGACGCACTTCGTTCTCTTTGATGACGCCGGAACGCTGAGGCGGAAAATAGAGATGGGGCAAGCGCTGGGCATCCGGGAGGGGTTCGTGATGCTGCCGGAGGTGGAGGATCTCACGGGATTTCTCTTCACCGGGGAAGGCTGACGCATCGAAAATCTGAAAAAACGAAGGTCTGAGCAGATGCTCAGACCTTCGCAGTGAGATCAATAATATCTCTTGTTTCTGTTCTTGCGGGCAGCCTCGGACTTCTTGCGGCGCTTCACGCTGGGGCTTTCGTAGCACTCTCTCTTACGCACCTCAGCCAGAACGCCAGCCTTCGCACAGCTTCTCTTGAAACGCTTCAGAGCGCTATCCAGGGACTCGCCTTCCTTGACGTGTACTTCGGACATCTATTTTTCCCTCCCTCCGATGCACCCGGCTATTTCCAGGGTGCTCTTTAAGAGCCACTATACATGACTTTAACAGGGGATATTATACCGGGAAGTATGGTACTTGTCAAGGCATTTTCAGAAAAAACGGCGGGAATTGCGAAAAAAGTCCCGCCTGTCGATACAGGCGGGACTTGCATTCAAAACGGTACTGATTTAGCTTATTGCAATGCCGTCAATGGTCAGTTCACCGGTGGTGCCGGGAACAAAGCGTCCGTACAGCTCGCTCTGACCGGCAGGAGCGGTCTTGCTGTCCTGTGCAAGGGTATTGCCGGTAGAAACGGCACGGTTGATGGTGACCTCGCCAACATTGGCCGTACCCACCACTACGCCGACACGCCAGCCACCATCATCCGTGGAGTGCAGTTTGGTATTCGTCACCGTGCAGTCGGTGATGGAGTGATAGGTGGCGGGGTTTGCACCGGCGTGACCGATGATACCGCCCACAGAGCCTTTGGCCGTGATTTCGCAGTTATCCACAGAGCAGTTGGTGATGGTCACATAGGTATCCACCGGTCCGTCATTGGGTTTGTTATAGCCGGAGGACCAGCCCACAAGGCCACCCACACGAGCGCCAGCGGTGCTGGTGATGGTGGAATTGGTCAAATGGCAGTTGACCAGATCGATTTTCGGCATGGAATCCACATTGCAGATGAATGCACCGATGCCCTGCGTATTGGTGCTGTCGTTGATGGTCATCTTATCCAACGTCAGATCCTTGATTACGATACCGGAGGTACCGGCAAAACCGCCGGCGAACAGAGCGTTGTTCAGGCCGGAGATGGTATGGCCGTTGCCCTCCACCGTAATGACACCGGCGCCACGATAACCATCCACCGTAACGGGCGTCCAAGTCTCGCCCTCTGCCAGCGTGATATCCCCGTTGATGATGACCTTGTTGTCGCCGGAACCTGCATCCGTGAGGGTGGTCAGTGCCGCTTTCAGCTCCTCAGCCGTTGCAACGGTAACGGTGGTGGGTACCTTTTCGGGATACTCGGCAGCGTTATCGTATCTGTTGTTGAAGCTGTCGCTCTCTACGGTGTCCTGCGTAGCCACCACGGTGATGGTGATGTTCTTGAGCTCCTTGCCCATGTAATCATTGCCTGCAGCGGTATCCATCGTACCGGTGAGGGTGATCAGACCGGTCGATGCCTTATCCGTACCCTTGGCGGTCAGGTGACCTTCCTGATTGATGTCAAAGGTAGCTCCATCCGCCGTCTTATAGGTAAAGGTGATGACCTTCAGCAGACCAGAGTCACCCTCCAGACCGGTAACAACGATTTTGTACTTCAGGGCCAGATTGCCCTTGTTGACGATCTGGAAGGGGGGCAACTCATAGGTGCAGCCCGGCTCCCACAGAACCTGCTCGCCCTCGGCCCCTTCGGCCTTGACCCAGCTCAGATTTGTAACGGGCTTGCCATTTTCATCCTGAATCTCGATGTCCAGATTACCGGCCTGGATCTTGTTGACACCCGTGCTTGCGGTGTCGGTGAACCATGCAAAGGTAGCGCCTACCAACATGGCCAGGCACAAGACCATGGCCATGACGCTGCCCAGCAAGGCCCGTTTGGTGGACTTGCGATTTGTCATGATATCTTCCTCCTATTTTCTTGTGCGTGACCGATGGAGCGCTTGCACAGGGAGTGTTCCTTATCGTTTCAGGCGAAACGATAACCGCCCATGGGCGGTTCGTCACACTGTCTATACACGCATATTAGCACTCCTTACGGCAAATTGCAAGAGGGAACGCCAATTTTCATCGATTTGACGCAAATATTTGCAGTGTGCTTATGCAGCATTACATAAAATACCACATTCTCCGGGGAAAAAGGGGTTTTTGGGCAGAAAAAGCGCCGCCTCCCTTCGTGGGAGGCGGCGCTTCTGCGTTTTTACTTGGCGGGCTTGACGATGAGGTTGATGAGCTTATTCTTCACCAGAATGGTCTTAACGACCGTCATGCCGTCGGTGGCCTTCTGAACCTTATCCAGCGCCAGAGCGGCGGCCTTCACCGTCTCCTCGTCGCTGTCCATGGCCACGGTAACGGTACCCTTGAGCTTGCCGTTGACCTGCACGGCCATCTCCACGTGGGAGTCCACGGTCTTGGACTCATCCCAAGTGGGCCAAGGCATCTGCATGGCCATCTTGCCGGTCTTGGCGGCGTAGCCGGTGAGTTCCCACATCTCCTCCACCATGTGGGGGGCGAAGGGAGAGAGCATCAGCATCAGCTGCTGCAGGTCGCCACGGGTCAGGCCGGAAGCGTAGAACTCGTTGACCATGGCCATGAGGGCGGCAATGGCGGTGTTCATCTTCAGGTCGTCGATATCGGTGGTGACCTTCTTGATGGTCTTGTGGATGATGGAGGCGTTCTTCCCGGAGATCTCATCGCTTTCCTGCGCCAGCTCCATGAGGTTCCAGCAGCGATCCAGGAAGCGCTTGGAGCCCTTGACGGCCTCGTTGGACCATGTGACGGCCTTCTCGAAGTCACCAATGAACATGATGTGCAGACGCATGGTGTCGGCGCCGTACTGGGCCACGATATCGTTGGGATTGACCACGTTGCCGCGGGACTTGGACATCTTCTCGCCGCCCTCGCCAAGGATCATGCCGTGGCTGGTGCGCTTGGCGTAGGGTTCCTTGGTGGGAACCACGCCGATGTCATAGAGGAACTTATGCCAGAAGCGGGAGTACAGCAGGTGCAGGGTGGTATGCTCCATGCCGCCGTTGTACCAGTCCACGGGGCTCCAATAATCCAGCGCCTCCTTGCTGGCCAGTGCCTTGTCATTGTGGGGGTCCATATAGCGCAGGAAGTACCAGCTGGAGCCGGCCCACTGGGGCATGGTATCCGTTTCCCGCTTGGCGGGGCCGCCGCAGCAGGGGCAGGTGGTGTTGACCCAATCGGTCATCTTGCTGAGAGGACTTTCACCGTCATCGGTGGGTTCGTAGCTCTCCACCTGCGGCAGCACCACAGGCAGCTGCTCCTCCGGCACCGGCACCCAGCCGCACTTCTCGCAGTTCACCAGAGGGATGGGTTCGCCCCAATAGCGCTGGCGGGAGAACACCCAGTCACGGAGCTTGAAGTTCACCTTCTCCTTGCCGAAGCCCTGCTCCACCACATATTTCTTCATAGCGGGGATGGCCTCCTTGACGGTCATACCGTTGAGGAAGCCGGAGTTGACCATGATGGCAGTATCGTCCTTGGCCACGAAGGCCTCCTTGGTGACGTCGCCGCCCTGCACCACCTCGATGATGGGCAGGCCGAACTTCTTGGCAAACTCCCAGTCACGCTGATCGTGGCCGGGGACGCCCATGACCACGCCGGTGCCGTAGCCCATGAGGACGTAGTCTGAGACGAACAGGGGCAGGGGCTTGTGGGTGACGGGATTGATGGCCTCGACACCCTCCAGCCGGACGCCAGTCTTTTCCTTGTTCAGCTCACCACGCTCGAAGTCGGACTTGCGGGCGGCCTCCTCCTGATAGGCAGCCACGGCATCCCAGTTCTTGATGTGGGGCTGCCAGCTCTTCAGCAGGGGATGCTCCGGGGAGATGACCATGTAGGAGGTGCCGAACAGGGTATCGGCACGGGTGGTATAGACGGTGACCTCGTCGCCGATGTTGGTCTGGAAGGTGATCTCGGCTCCGGTGGAACGGCCGATCCAGTTGCGCTGCTGGATCTTGACGCGCTCGATGTAGTCCACGTCCTCCAGATCGTCCAGCAGGCGCTGGGCGTAGGCGGTGATCTTCAGCATCCACTGGCTCTTCTCCTTACGGATGACCTCGCTGCCGCAGCGCTCGCAGACGCCGTTGACCACTTCCTCGTTGGCCAGCACGCACTTGCAGCTGGTACACCAGTTGACGGGCATGGTGGCCTTATAGGCAAGGCCACGCTTGAACATCTGCTGGAAGATCCACTGGGTCCACTTGTAGTAGCTGGGGTCGGTGGTGTCGATGCAGCGGTCCCAATCAAAGCCGTAGCCCAGCATTTTCAACTGGCTGGTGAAGTTGGCGATGTTCTGCTTGGTGACGATGGCGGGGTGGATATGGTTCTTGATGGCATAGTTCTCCGTGGGCAGGCCGAAGGCATCGAAGCCGATGGGGTACAGAACATTATAGCCCTCCATACGCTTTTTGCGAGTGACGATGTCCATGGCCGTGAAGGGCCGGGGATGGCCCACATGGAGACCCTGACCGGAGGGGTAGGGGAACTCGATGAGGCCGTAGAACTTGGGGCGCTTGTCCCCGGTGACGGCGGCGTAGGGCTTGGTCTCCTCCCACCGCTTCTGCCACTTTTTCTCGATGGCAGCAAAATCGTACTTCATGTCGTTTTCTCCTTTTATGTTACAGTCTTTTCCTGACAAAACAAAAGCCCCCGACCGCTGCTGCGGTCAGGGGCGAAGCAACTCGCTGTACCACCCTGCTTCCGTGATGAGGTTCTCCCCCCTCACGCTCAGGCGGCTTTAACGCAGGCCATACGTCCCGCCCTGTTCAGGCAGGAGGCTCCGGGGCCAGTACAGCAAGGCACCTCCGCCGGTTCGCACCACACGCCGGCTCTCTTGGGGCAGGTCTGCCTTGCCTTTTTCCCTTCATTGCTTTTGACAATACCCTTTTATGATAATATCCTTCGATGGATTTGTCAAGCGTTTAGCCGGGAATTGTTTTATTCCTTGGCGTCCACCACGCCCGTCAGATCCACCGGCGTACCGTCACGCCACAGGCGCTCCAGCCCGTAGAACTCACGGGCCTCGGCGTTAAAGACGTGGACAGCGATGCAACCGTAGTCCAGCAGCACCCATGTGCCGCCACGGTAGCCCTCCCGGTGCAGGGGGTCCTCCTCCGCCTCCTCCAGCAGGACCTTCTCCACGTTGTCCACCAGTGCGTTGATCTGGGTGTTGGAGGAGCCGGTGGCGATGACAAAGTAGTCCGCCAGCGTGGTCAGCTCCCCGATCTCCAGCACCTGAATTTCCTTTCCCTTTTTATCCGACAGCGCACGGGCTGCCAACAGCGCCAGCTCCTTGGCATTTTTCATTTTGCTTCACCTCTTAACAGAAAATCTCTCGCTTCCAGCGTATCATGATGCACGGGATTGCCCATGCGCTCCATCTCGTCGATGGTGTCGGACAGGCCCATCAGGAGGCCCTTGTCCAAATCGTCGTATACCGCACGGCGCAGTCTCTCCACCCCCGGAAAGTCCCGATTTGGCTCGATGTAGTCCGCCAGATAGATGACCTTTTCCAGCAGGGTCATATCCGGCTTGCCGGTGGTGTGCCAGCGGATGGCCTCGTAAACGGCGTCCTTCACGCCGAACAGGTCACGGGCCACGGCGGCGCCGGTCTTGGCGTGCAGCAGCTTCAGGGCGTGCTGCTCCAGCCCGTCCAGCCGGATATCGTACCTGCGGCACAGAGCCAGCTGCTGCTCCATATCCAGTTTCTTGGTGCAGTCGTGGAGGAGGGCGGCGATGCGGGCGTCCGTCTCGTCGGCCCCGTAGCGCCGGGCCAGCCGGATGGCCTCCTGCTCCGTCCCCAGCACATGGGGCATCCGCTTGGGCTTTAAGAAGCTCAGGGCGATGGGCCGCAGCTCCTCCGGCGTCAGGTGCTTCAGGTCCGCATGGGTACCGTAGAGCCGCTGGCGCAGGATGTAGCCGTACACCGCCTCCGGCAGGTACTCCCTGCCCTCCGGCAGCAGCTGCCGCAGACGGGTGGAGGAGATATCCACCACATGGGGGTTCTCCACCACCGTCACCTGCGCACCGAAGGTCTCCTCCAGATACGCCTTCTGCCGGGCAAAGCGCTGCTGCTCCGGGTCCCCGGTGCGGCTGAAGGCCGCCACACGGACAAGGCGCAGGATCTCCTGCGGCTCATGCCAGTCCTGCAGAGACAGGAACATATCCGTCCCCATCAGCAGCCACAGCTCATCCTCCGGGTACTGCCGGCGCAGAGTGCGGAGGGTATCTGCCGTGTAGCTCTTCCCCTGCCGCCTCACCTCCACATCCAGCACCTGTGCGGGACAGGACAGCTCCGCCGTGGCCAGCGTGGCCATCTCCAGACGCTGGGCGGCATCGGCGCCGCCCTCCGGCAGTGCCTTATGAGGCGGGATGCTGGCGGGGATCAGCAGCAGAAGGTCCAGTCCTAGCTGCTGCGCCGCCGCCTGTGCCGCCGTGATATGGCCCCGGTGAATGGGGTCAAAGGTCCCGCCGTAAATACCGATCTTCATATCACACGCTCTTCTTCCGGTCCTTGACCAGCTCGATCTTCCGCTTGACCTTGTCATGCTGCATCCGATAGAGGACGAATTTGCTGCCGATGACCTGCACCACCTCGCACCGGGCGGCTACCTTCAACTCCTCCGCCGCCTCACGGGCGGTGAGCATGGAGTTCTCCAGCACCCGGCCCTTAATGAGCTCCCGTGCCTCCAGGGCGTCGTTGACCTGCTTGATGAGGTTCTCCCCGATGCCGTCCTTGCCCACATGGACGATGGTATCCAGCGTGGACGCCATCCCACGCAGCTGGGCTCGCTGCTTGCTTGTCAGTTCCATATCAGTGATTCTCCATATATTCTTTCAGTTTTTCCCCAAAGGCCCGCAGGGCCACGCCCCGGTGGCTGATGGCGTTCTTCTCCTCCGGCGTCAGCTGGCCGAAGGTCTTTCTCATCTCCGGCACGAAGAACACCGGGTCATAGCCAAAGCCGTTCTCCCCCTGCGGGGCATAGGCGATGGTGCCGTGGCAGTCGCCCTCGGCCTCCAGCACGTCCCCGTTGGGGAAGCAGCACACCACCGACGTATGGAAGTGGGCGGCACGGGTCCCGGCTCCCCGGAGATTCTCCAGCAGCAGCCGATAGCGGGCCACATCGTCGTCCAAGCCGCCATAGCGGGCGGAGTACACACCGGGGGCGCCGTTGAGGGCGTCCACGCACAGGCCGGAGTCGTCGGCAATGGCGGGCAGGCCGCTGGCCTGCATGACGGCCTCGGCCTTGATGCGGGCGTTTTCCGTGAAGGTGGTGCCGGTTTCCTCCGGCTCCAGCGCCAGCCCCAATTCGGACTGGAGTACTACCTCCACCCCCAGCTGGCCCAAAATGCGCTGCATCTCCGCCAGCTTGCCCTGATTATGAGAAGCCAATACGAATTTCATCACAGTACCTCCCCCAGAATATCCTTTTCCTTCCGGATCAGCTCCCGGCAGCCCTTGGCGCACAACTCCACCAGCTCTTGCTGCTCTCTGGCGGTGAAGGCCCGGCCCTCGCCGGTGCCCTGCAGCTCGATGATCTCCCCCAGCTCGTTCATGACGCAGTTCAGGTCCACCATGGCCCGACTGTCCTCGCTGTACGGCAGGTCCAGCATGGGTGCATCGTCGATGATGCCGGCGGAGATGCCCGCCACGAAGTGCTTCACCGGCGTCCGGGGCAGCACCCCCTCCTCCACCAGCTTGCGGCAGGCCAGTGCCAGAGCGATGAAGCCGCCGGTAACGGAGGCGGTACGGGTGCCGCCGTCGCCCTGCAGCACGTCGCAGTCCACGGTGATGGTGCGCTCGCCCAGCAGGCGGCGGTCTACCGCCGCACGGAGGCTGCGGCCGATAAGGCGCTGGATCTCGGCGCTGCGGCCGGAGAGCTTCAGCTTGTCGATGTCCCGGCGGGAGCGCTGGCGATTGGCACGGGGCAGCATGGAATACTCCGCCGTCACCCAGCCGCAGCCGGGGGCCACATGGGGCGGCACCCGCTCCTCCACGCTGGCGTTACAGAGCACCACCGTGTCGCCGCAGCGGATCAGCACGCTGCCCTCAGCGAATTTGATGAAGCCCGTGGTGATCTCCACCGGGCGCAGCTCATTATATTTTCGTCCATCTGCACGGGTCATATGCCTTCCTCCTCAGATAAGATCGTTGACGAATTCCCTTGCGTCAAAGGGGCGCAGGTCATCGATGCCCTCGCCAAGGCCCACGAACTTCACCGGCACCTGCAACTCCTGTGCGATGGCGATGACGATGCCACCCTTGGCGGTGCCGTCCAGTTTGGTGAGGATGATGCCCGTCAGACCCGCCGTCTCCTTGAACTGCCGGGCCTGAATGAGGCCATTCTGGCCGGTGGTGGCATCCAGCACCAGCAGCGTCTCCTTGGCAGCGTTGGGAGCCTCCCGGTCGATGATCTTGCGGAGCTTCGCCAGCTCCTTCATCAGATTATCCTTGTTGTGCAGGCGGCCTGCCGTGTCGCACAGCACCACGTCCGTATTCCGGGCCTTGGCCGCCGCCAGCGAGTCAAACAGCACGGCGCCGGGGTCGGCTCCTTCGTTCTGGCGCACGATGTCCACACCGGCCCGCTCCGCCCAGATCTCCAGCTGATCGGCGGCGGCGGCACGGAAGGTATCTCCGGCGCACAGCAGCACCTTCTTCCCCTCATTCTTCAGCCGGTGGGCCAGCTTGCCGATGGACGTGGTCTTACCCACGCCGTTGACTCCGATGATGAGGGCCACGCTGGGCCGGGTGGAGAGGTCCAGCGCGGGATCGCCCACTGACAGCTTTTCCGCCAGAATGTCCCGCAGGGCGTTTTTCACGTCCTCCTCGTGGGTCAGCAGCTTGGCATAGGCCCGCTTTTTCAGCTGGGCCACGGCGTCCACCGCCGTATCCATGCCCACGTCCGCCAGGATCAGAGCCTCCTCCAGATCGTCGTAGAATCCCTCGTTGAGGGAGTCGAAGGACATGGGCTTGAGCCACGCCTCCTTGAATTTTGCAAACAGTCCCATGGCTGCTTCCTCCTTGCATCGGGCTGCCGCCCGGTTATTTGATCTTCAGTTCCTTGGCCATATCATTGAGGTTGATGGTGAGGATGCGGCTGACGCCACGCTCCTGCATGGTGACGCCGTACAGCACGTCGGCCTCCTCCATAGTGCCACGGCGGTGTGTGATGACGATGAACTGCGTCTTACCGGCGATGCGGCGCATATACCGGGCGTAGCGCACCACGTTGGTCTCGTCCAGTGCCGCCTCGATCTCGTCCATGACACAGAAGGGCGTGGGATGTACCTTCATGATGGCGAAGTACAGGGCAATGGCCACGAAGGCCTTTTCGCCGCCGGACAGCAGTGTGATGGTTTTCAGCTGCTTGCCGGGGGGCTGCACCTTGATCTCGATGCCGCAGCCCAAGATGTCGTTCTCGTCCTCCAGCTCCAGCCGGGCCTTGCCGCCGCCGAACAGCTCCAGAAACGTCTCCTGAAAGCTCTCGTTGAGCAGCTGGAACTGCTGGGCGAAGATCTCCGTCATCTGGCGGGTGATCTCGTCAATGACCCCCGTCAGCTCCTCCTTGGCCTTCTCCACGTCCGTCCGCTGCTCGGAGAGGTAGGTATAGCGGGTATTCACCCGGTCGAACTCCTCGATGGCCCCGATGTTGGGAGTGCCGAGGCTCTTGATCTCCCGGTTCAACTCCCCGATGCGGCGGGTGGCCTTGGGGATGCTCTCCAGCTCCATGCGTTGGCTCTGAGCCTCGGAGTGGCTCAGTTCATACCTCTCCCACAGCTTGTCGAGGATGTTCTTTTCCTCCATGGCAGCGGCGTTTTTCTGCTGCTCCAGCCGGGCCACCTCACGCTCCGTGTGGAGGACCTCCTCGTTGCAGCGCTGCATCTCCTGATTCTGCTGGGTGCGGCGGCGCTCCAGCTCCAGCTTCTCCGCCGCCAGCGATGCCAGCTGCTCCTTCAGCTGGCGGCACTGGGTCCGTAGCTCCTCCGCCTTCTGCCGGTGGATATCCATCTCCCGGCCGGCTTCCTCATTGGACCGACGGAACCGCTCCAGCAGCGCCTCCCGCCCGGCCCGGTCGGTATGCATCTGGACCTGCAGACGCTCCAGCTCCCGGCGGCTGTGGAGTGAGGTCCCCCGCTCCGCCGCCAGCGCCGCCAGCGCCGTCTTATGCTCGGTGATCTGGCCGGAGATCTCATCTGTCCGGGTCTGTAGGTCGCTCTGCCCGGCCCGGCTCTCCTCCGCCTGACGGGACAGGCGCTCCGCCTCGCCCTCGTGGGCGGCGATCTCCTGACGCACCGCCTGCATCTGCGTCTCCTGCTCCTGTAGGCGCCGGGTCAAAGTCTCCCGCTCCTGCTGCAGGCCGTCCTGAGACAGACGCAGATTCTCCAGCAGGATCTCATGGTGTTCCTGCCGGCCCTCCAGTGTCAGCACCTGTTGGGCTGCCGCCCGCTGCTGCTCCTTGGCCACATCCAGCTCGTACTGGGCCTTTTGCAGCTCACGACCCGTCTCCTGCGCCCGGCGGTCGGCATCCGCCAGCTGCCCACGCAGCTGCTCCAGCTGACCTGCCAGCCGCTGCAGCTCGTTGGCACGGGACAGTACACCGGCGCTGCGGCTGACGCTGCCGCCTGTCATGGAGCCGCCCCGGTTGATGACCTGCCCGTCCAGCGTCACGATACGGAAGCGGTTCTGGTACCGCCGGGCCATGGTGACGCCGCAATCCAGATCCTCCACCACCACCGTGCGCCCCAGCAGGTTCTGGAACACGCCGTCGTAGCGCTTTTCATACTGCACCAGCTCCGAGGCAACGCCCACGAAGCCGTACTCCTCCTCGATGCGGCTCTCCCGCAGCTTCTCCCCCCGGACAGCGTCCAGAGGCAGGAAGGTGGCTCGTCCGCCGTCCCGCTGCTTCAGGTAGCCGATGGCGGACTTAGCATCGTTCTGCGTGTCCACCACGATATTTTGCAGGGCGCCGCCCAAGGCGATCTCGATGGCCACGGTGTATTGCTCCTGCGTGGTCATGAGGCTGGCCACCGGGCCGTGTACGCCCCGCAGGCCGCCCTTGTCCGCCGCCTGCATCACCAGCTTCACCGCACGGGAAAAGCCCTCGTACTCCTTCTCCATCTCCGTCAGCAGGCGGATGCGATCCTCCATGGCCGCCGCCTGACGGCTCAGCTGCTCCCGCTGCTGAGCGCTTTCCTGCGCCCGGCGCTGTCGCCCGCCCATTTTCAGGCCGTGGCCCTGAATGACGTTCTCCGCCGCTGCGGCCTCCTCACGGGCCTCCTCCAGCGCCTTACGGTTCTCCGCTGCTGCGCTCTCCTCGGTTTGGCGGCGCTCCTGCAGCTGCTCCAGCTCACGGCCCACCTCCTCCAGTCGGGTGCGGGCCGCCTGAGACTGGGCCTCCAGTCCTGACAGCTGCACCCTTCCATCGGCGGCAGCCGCCGTGGCCAGCGTCTCTCTGGCCCGCAGGGCCTCCGCCTCACGGACGGCGCTGCCGGCACGCTGAGTCATGGACTGCAGCTGTTGCATCCAGCCCTCCAGCTCGCCGGTCAGCTCCTGCGTCCGGCGGTCGATCTCCTCCGTGCGCCGGGTGAGGGCATCCATCTGCCCCTGCAGATCCTCCGTGCGGCTGCTGCTGTCGGCCATCTCCCGCTCCAGCCGGGTCATGGACTCCTGATTATGATCCACCCCCGTCTGCAGCACGGCGATGGCGGCGTCCTCCTCCCCGGCAGCCGTCTCCAGTCCGGACATCCGGCCCCGGAGGGCCTCGGCCTGCATATCGTTCTGCTGCACCTGCTCCACGCAGGTCTCTGCGGCGGCATACACCTCATCCAGCGCCGCCTGCGCCCGCTGCTTATCCTGACAGGCGGACTGGTGATCCGCCTCCAGCTTCCGGGCCTTGACCTTCAGAGCCTGAAGATTTTCCAGCCACACGCTGATCTCCAGCGCCCGCAGCTCGTCCCGCAGCACCAGATACTTCTTCGCTGTCTCCGCCTGCTTCCGCAGGGGCTCCACCTGCAGCTCCAGCTCAGCGATCTTGTCGTTGATGCGGACCAGATTCTCCTCCGTCCGCTGGAGCTTGCGCTCCGACTCCTCCTTGCGGTGGCGGTACTTGCTGATGCCCGCCGCCTCCTCGAACACCTCACGGCGCTCACCGCTTTTGACGGACAGGATCTCGTCGATCTTGCCCTGTCCGATGATGGAGTAGCCCTCCCTGCCCATGCCGGTGTCCATAAACAGCTCGTTGACATCCTTGAGACGCACGGACTGGCGGTTGATGTAATATTCCGACTCCCCGCTGCGGTAGTAGCGGCGAGTGACGGCCACCTCCGCCTCGTCCCGGCCGGGGAAGATGTGCTCCGTGTTGTCGATGACCAGCGTCACCTGTGCAAAGCCCATCTGGCTGCGCTTCTCCGTGCCGCCGAAGATCACGTCCTCCATCTTGGCTCCCCGCAGCTGGCGGCTGTTCTGCTCGCCCATGACCCAGCGGATGGCGTCGGAGATATTGGACTTGCCGGAGCCGTTTGGCCCCACGATGGCCGTGATGTCCTCACCGAAGTTCAGCACCGTCTTATCAGGGAAGCTCTTGAAGCCCTGGATTTCCAAAGCCCGAAGGTACACGAGTCGCTCACCTCTTTCATGTTTGCATATAATAACTAATTTATTATAGCAGGCTATCCCCCCTGTTTCAAGCAAAATCCGCTGACGAACCGGGAAAAGCCCATCAAAGCGGCGATGGTGGTGCCATCTCCTTCCAAAAGACAACCCCCCTGACCGCCTTGCGGCGGACAGGGGGGTATGCTCGGGGAATACGGTTTACTTCACCAGCTGGCAGAACAGGTCGATCTCATCGGCCAGAGACTGGAGTCCCTGCCGCCAGAAGGCCTTATCCGTCAGGTCGATGCCTGCGATCTTGGCGGTATCCTCCACGCAGGTGACGGAGGTGGCGTGGAGCATCTTCTTATACAGCGGCACGAAGTCCTTGCCCTCCTGCTGATACTTGGCATACAGGCCACGGGCAAACAGGCCGCCGAAGGCATAGGGGAAGTTGTAGAAGCTCAGGCTGCCGCTGTAATAGTGGCCCTTGCACAGCCACATATACGGGTGCAGGCAGGTCTGATCCAGCCCGTCGCCATAGGCCTTCTTCTGGGCCTCCAGCATCATCTGGCACAGGCGGTCGGGATCCAGGAACTCCTCCGGCCGGGCGGCAAACACGGCGGACTCGAACAGATACCGGGAGTAGATGTCGCAGATGATCTGGCAGGCGTCGGACAGCTGACTCTCGATCAGAGCCAGCTTCTCGTCATCGCTCTCGGCGGCGTCGATAGCAGCGCTGACGGTGAGCACCTCGTTGAAGGTGGAGGCCGTCTCTGCCACGGGCATGGTGTACTCCTGGCACACCAGCGGGTGGGAGAACACCTGCTGATCGTGGAAGGCATGGCCCAGCTCATGGGCCAGCGTCACAATATCACCGAAGGCGCCGTCGAAGTTGGTGAGCACCCGGCTCTGTCTAGCGCTGGGGACACCGCAGTCAAAGGCACCGCCCACCTTGCCGTTACGGGGATAGAAGTCGATCCACGCCTCGTCGAAGGCACGCTCCACCATGTCGTGAAGCTGGCTGTCGAAGCCACTGAAGATGCTCAGCAGATAGTCCTTGGCATCCTGTGTGGTGTACTTCTTGTCGCTCTTGCCCATGGGGGCGAACAGCTCGTACCAAGGCAGGCCGTTCTCGTGGCCCAGCGCCTTGCCCTTGGCTCGCAGATACTGCCAGAACTTGGGCAGATACTCATCCATGGCCCCCAGCAGGGCATCCAGCGTCTCCCGCTTCATGCGGCTCTGATACAGGGCCTTATCCAGCGGGGAGGCATAGCCCCGGACCTGGCACTCGTTGATGACCTGCAGCTTGATGCTGTTGAGGGCATAGGCCACGGAGTCCTTGATCTTGTCATAGCACGCCAGTTCCGCCTCATAGGCGCTCTTGCGGACGGCGGGATCGGGATCGTAGGCCAGATTGCGGATGGCAGACAGGTTGGTGATGCCGCCGTCGTACTCCACCTTCACGCTGCTGGTGAGGTTATCCCGCAGGCTCTCCCACGCCGAAGCACCGGAGATGTTCATCCGGGCGAACAGCTCCTCCTCCCGGTCGGTGAGCAGGTACTTGCTGTCCCGGCGGATGGACTCCAGCAGGAAGCGATAGGGCTCCAGCGCCGGGTCGGCGTCCATGATGGCATCCAGATCCTCCAGCTCCGCCACCGTCCGGCGCAGGGAGGCGTTGGCGGCGGCGCAGCCGCTAAGCTTGGCGCTGAGCTGGTCGCCCAGACTGTTGGCCTTGGTATCGGCGGTGTTGGCGCTGCACCGAAGGCTGCAGAAGATGAAGAGCTTGTTGACCAGTTCCTCCACCCGCTCCTGCACCTGCAGGAAGCGATGCACCAGCTGGCTGTGCTCCATGCCCGCCGCCTCACCGGCCAGTGCGTTCACCGCCGCAATGGCCTCGTCCAGTGCCTTCATATCCCCGGTAAACGCCGGGTCGTCAAAATCCTTGTAAAGGATACTCAGATCCCATACCTCGTTCATGTTCGTTCCTCCTTTTCAGATAGGCGGCTCCCCGCCGATTTTTCCGTCTCATTATATCACACCCTTCCACCGGTTACAACCATTTGTTTCCGGGAAAAGAGCATCCCCCGGAGCAGTACTCCGGGGGATGTGTGGTTTCATATCACTCCGTCATCCGCACTGGTGGGAGTGAACTGTATACTCTGCGGTGTCGTGGCCGTCGTGGTGGATCAGGACGATCACGCCGCCGTCATACCGCAGCGTCACCGTGCCGTCCTCCGCCCGCTCGCCGCCGGTGAGGGTCACAGAGGTCATCCGGGTATCCGTGTGGGCGACGTAATAGCTATCTGTCTCCGCCCAATAGATGAATTTGGACAGCTCCACCTGATTGGTTTCCGCCAGAGACACGCCGAAATACTCCTTCAGCACGGCGTCCATCACCTGCCGGGGCGCCCGAAAGTACTGCATGACCGACTCCGGATCCAGCGACGTCAGATACGCCCGCTCCCGGTCGGTGAGATAGGTGTGGCCATAGAGAAGCCCGTAGAACCCGATGCCGTCGTAAAACAGGTGGTGCAGGTCGATATCCTTCGGGGAGGTGTAGCTGCTGGTGGTGGCCTGACTGTACCAGCTGCCCGGCGTGAACATCGCCTGAAACTCCTCCAGCTCCTCAGCCGTCAGCGTACCGTTTTCCGGCTTCTGAGGATCGGGCTGCTGATTCTGGGCGCAGCCGGCGCACAGTCCCACGCACAGGCACAGCATCAGCACCATCGTCAGGAAACGTTTCATAATATGATCCTCCTTCACTTCAAAGCTCTTTTTTACGGTGCTCCTCTGTAAAAGACCTTACCATACCCGTCTGCGCCCGTCAATAGCTTTTCGCAAAAACGTCTATATTCCTTCCGCTTTTCTTTTATTTTTCATCTAATATATACAAATTTGTTACAATTTGATACAAAACTGTTACAGCTTACTCCTCCTCGGAAGGCTTCCTGCGGAACATCTCCCGCAGGCTGTCCTTCAACCCCTTGGCCGTCTGGCGGATATCCTCCACCGTCTCCGCCACGTCGGAAACCTCCACGTTCCTTTCACCGGTAGTGAATACGAAGCCGTCGCCGCCCTTGCGGCACACCACGTCTCCCCCGGCCCGGACGCTGCCGCCTACACTCCCGCAGGCCACATCGCCGCCGCTCCGGACGTCACCCGTCACCCCGCCGCAGGCCACATCGCCGCCTGCGATGACATTGCCCTCCACACCGGCGCAATGCACATCACCGCCGGCCTGCACGCCGCTGCCTACGGCGTCACACGCCACATCTCCGTCAGCCGTGACACTGCCGCCTACCTCGCCGCACTTCACGTCTCCTCCGGCGGTAACATTGCCGCCTACCGGGCCACTCTCGCACACCACGTCGAACCAGCTGCTGACGTTCACCGCCGGACCGTCGTACACGAACCGCAGTTCCTCCCGGTGTCCTCTCAGCGCTGCCGGCTCCTCCGTCAGCAGCTGATGCCCATGATACACCACTGTATATAGAGTATCATCGTCCGGCCACGGCAGGATGCGCTCCATCTCCATCTCCTCCTGCTCCGCCGTCCGCTCCACTACATCGGCCACCGTGGCCCGGCCATCACTGGTGGCTGTAATATCCAAAAACACAATTTCATCTGCGCCCTGATCGGAATAATAGCGCGCCAACTCCACCGGATCCCCCGCATCCCGAATCTGGACGAAATTGACTCCCTTGACGACTCGGCCATCCCGCACATCCAAGCAGGGAATGATCCGCTTGGCTAACATTGTGCCCCCGCCTCCTTTATGGCTTCCGCCAAGTCAATGGTTCCGGCGTAATATGCCTTTCCAATGATGGCTCCATAGAGCCCCATATCCCGCAGGCGCCTGACGTCATCCAGCGTAGTCACCCCACCGGACGCCACAATA
>QWCY01001404.1_pt1 | contig 35160 bp, 28 predicted proteins | sample 1972631 | NCBI WGS metagenome assembly QWCY01 (sample SAMN09866696, study PRJNA288562) | Human gut metagenome isolate pre1_stool, whole genome shotgun sequencing... | isolation source: gut | host: Homo sapiens | place: USA: California
GCCCCCACCCCGACGAGCGGTTCCCCGAAGAGAAGTCGACCGAGCTTGCGAAACGAGAAAAAAACTTCGCTTTTTACTTGCATGTGAACTTAAAAAGCAAAGGGTTACACGTCCGTGCATGCCTACAGCTCTTTCGCAAAAATTCTACAGTTCTACTTGTGCGTCGCTTCGCCGACCGAGGGCGGTAGCGTCATAGCGCCGTAGCTCTGTAGGAGCGTACGCCCTACGGGACATAGCCAGCAGCGACGTGGTTCGCAGTAGCTCCCGTAGAGCTGCAGCAGTGCCTGCGTGTCATAAGCAGTGCGGGGACGCAATCCCTCGTGGACGAAGCGACGCACCACACTATTGCGCTCTGCGGGGAGGTCGTGGGCACTCATCAGCGAGTCGCTCGCTGAGGAGAGACCCAGCAGGTCACGCTCCTGTGTGAGGTAGTACTGGAGCGGTATGACCACATTGATCGCAATGCTCTCGATGGTAGCACGTCCTATGGTGCCGAGCTGTGTATGCGACTCGCTCCCCCAGTGGTAGTGTCGCTGCCAGTAGTCGGAGGGCGTCACGGTGAGTAGCTCCTCGAGATGAGGCAACGACGATGTGCGGAGCAGTTCCCCTGGCAGGTTGTCACTATGGTAGTACAGCGCTGCTAGATAGGCCAGCCGACGATGCGGGAAGGCACTCGGGCGCAGTCGTAGCATACGGATGGTGCCTGGCGGTAGGGGTGACAGGTGGTACTTATGCGCTAGGAAGGTAAACTCCTCACTCAGTCGCTCCCTATACTGATCTACCTCGGGCGATATCGGGTCACTCTCTAGCAGTCCGCCCATACCTAGGAGGAGCGCTTCGAGGGCTATAGGCGAGCTCTTGTGCTTGAGTAAGATCGAGGGGGAGAGCTGGCGGGCGATCTGCTCGAATGCGTCGTGGTTTACCTTAGCTCCTAGGTAACGCATCAGGAAGAGGTGCGTTACCGCTGCCATATCTCCCTTGAAAAAGCTCATCGCCGCCTCTATCTGCAGACGCTTCTGGTCCAGTCGCTCACGTGTAAGCTGTGCAAACCAGTCGGCCTGCACCTCCTCTGCTAGCTGGCTGCAAGCCTCCCCACAGCGAGGTATCTGCGGAGCCTCGGTGAGTTGCTGCGCTATGGCGAGCAAGTCAGGATTGATCTGCATACGGCAGGTTATAGGCGGTGTGCCAGCCTGTAGCGATATGGGGCCATCGTCCTGCAGGACAATGTGTAGCAGTACACTATTGTAAGCTGGGTCCAGCTGATGCCCATGTCGTAGCCAGTCTGTCGCATGGCAATGTATCTCGCCATTGCCCGCCCAGGTCAGAGAGCCTATACGTAGCTTGAGATTGCTAAAGTCAGGCCCGCCATTGGTGTTGTATCGCCCCGGGTCGATGACGATCGGTGTCACCCCCTCGGGAATGCAGGGGTGTGGCTCGAAGGTGAGTGACTCGTAGAGCCTATTGCCCCATATCTGGTGTAGCCACGACTCCTGCATCGTCTCTGTGGTCCGGTCAGATGTAGTCCTCTCCAGACTCTATCTCCACATCGGTGACATAGTTCTTGATGCTCTGCTCAGCCTCACGCTTGCAGATCAGCAACACGTTGCCATGCTTAGCGATGATACAGTCGTCGACCCCCTGCACGACTGCCAGCAGGTTGGGGTCATCAATGTAGAGGATATTATTCATCGACTCGTAGAATTGGGTTTTCTCGTGATTTGTCACATTGCCCGTCTGATCCTTGGTGCTCTGGTCATAGAGCGCCCCCCAGGTGCCTAGGTCAGCCCAGCCAAAAGTGGCGGGAGTGACCAGTACGTTGTCCGCTTTTTCCAAGACCCCGTAGTCGATCGATATGCTCGGGCAGTAGGGGTATATCTCCTCGATCGCCTCCTGCTCACGCTCGGTGCCGAAGTCGCTAGCCCGCTCGGTAAAGATCCGGCTCACCTCGGGCATATACTTGGCAAAAGCATCTAGGATCGTCTTGACATGCCAGACGAACATACCGCTGTTCCAGAGGAACTCACCACAGGAGACGAAGATCTCGGCCATCTCACGATTAGGCTTTTCGGTAAAGACCTTCACCTTGTGATACTGTCCGTCTAGAGCTCTCTCGCTAGAGTCCACCTGTATGTAACCATATCCCGTCTCGGGCGCTGTGGGCTTGATGCCTAGCGTCAGGAGGTAAGGGTGTAGCGCTGCAAAGCGAAGCGACTGGCTGACCGTCTGGACGAAGCTATCCTCGTTCATAATGATATGATCCGAAGCCGCCACAACGATCGACGCCTTAGGGTCTCGCTGCTGGATATGGTAGCAGGCGTAGGCGATACATGGGGCCGTGTTGCGTCGTAGAGGCTCGGTAAGGATCTGCTCCCGCTTGAGTGCTGGGAGCTGCTCGAGAGTCAGGTCGACATAGTCAGCATGGGTGACGATGTAGATGTGATCCTCTGGGACGATCCGCAAGAACCGCCGATAGGTATCCTGTAGGAGTGAACTCCCCGTGCCGAAGAAGTCTAGAAATTGCTTGGGTCGTGACTGACGTGAGATAGGCCAAAAGCGACTTCCCACCCCGCCACTCATGATGACACAATAGTAATGCTCCATGAGAGTTGAGTTGTATTGAGTTTGCTGTTACAAAGCTACTAATAAAAAGGGTGCCACGCAATGAGAGAGGATGTCCGTTGTGTCAAAGCCAAACGAGTAACGTTGTATCAAAGGTTACAGCATCGTGGTTTTAACGGGGACGGACGCACCGACGGTCTGCGTCCGAGCCGTGCGTCCCTACGTGGATATTCTCGATTCTTCACGTGGCAAAGGAAAATTCTCCACGTGGACGAGAAATAAAACTTCGGAGGAATCAAATGAAACTTCGGAGGAATCGTTTCGCGCCTACGTGGAGAATGAAAAATAGCCACGTGGAGATTTGACATTTCCCACGTGGCTATCGGTCTGTTGGGCCGCTTGGCGGTTGCCCCGTTTGGCGTAAAGGTTGGACTTTTGCCTAGCGCTTGCCCGAGGCGTCGATCTTGAGGAAGAGTGCGAGCATCAGCGAGAAGCCCCAGAGCGAGGAGCCTCCATAGCTGAAGAAGGGGAGCGGGATGCCGATGACGGGTACCAGTCCCAGCACCATACCCACGTTGACCATAAGGTGAAAGAGCAGGACGCATGCCAGGCAGTAACCGTAGACTCGCCCGAAGGTGGAGGGGTGTCGCTCCGCTCGCCACATGATGCGTAGGATCATAGCGAGGAAGAGTAGGAGCAACCCGACGGAGCCCGCAAAGCCTTGCTCCTCACCGATGGTGCAGAAGATGAAGTCGGTGTCTTGCTCGGGAACATACTTGAGCTTCGTCTGGGTACCCTGGAGGAACCCTTTGCCAGTGAGTCCGCCTGAGCCGATGGCGATCTTTGCCTGATCTACATTGTAGCCAGCCCCGCGAGGATCCTGCTCGATGCCGAGGGAAACTGCTATACGCATCTGCTGGTGCGGTGCGAGGATGTCGTTGTAGACGTACTCGACGGAAAGCGAGAAGGCGAGCAACCCTAAGCTGGCTATGCCGACCAAGAGGTAGTTACGGGAGTAGTGCAGCAAAGCGCGAACGAAGCAGAAGAGGATGATGCAGCTCATCACTGCTAGTGCGACATAGCTGTAGTCGATCTGCAGCCAGCGCAGAGAGACATACATACCGACGAAGTATGTGGCGGTGACGATCCATATGATGCGACGCTCACGCTGCCTCCACCGTACGATGCTGCTGAGGTAGAGGATCGTAGCTACTGAGATGATACTACAGATGAGGAGCCGACTAGCGTCGGTAGCGCCCCAGCTCACGTCGGCGAGCATCAGTGCCACCACAAAGAGTATCACCGCCAGTGAGGCGAGTAGGAGGAAAGCGCCTGAGAGTCCCTCACGATAGAGCGCTAGGAAGAAGGCGCAGAAGACGAGTGCCGACCCTGTCTCGCTCTGTAGGATAATGATTGCCATGGGCAAGAGGATGATCGCAAAGACCTCTAGATAGCCGCGCAGGGTGGTGAGCTTGAACTCGGGGCGATTGAGCCAATAGGCAAGCATAAGTGCGGTACCGAGCTTGGCAAACTCCGCGGGCTGCACCCTGACGGGCCCTATGACGAGCCACGAGCGGGAGCCTTTGATGTCTGGCGCTACGATTGCTGTTACGATGAGCAAGAGTATAAAGGCTATATATAAGTAGGGCGCTCCAGACTCAAAGAGATCTTCGTCGATGAGAAGCACGATCCCGCCTAGTACCAGTGCTAAGGAGATCCATATGAGCTGCTGCATAGGGCGGCCTCCCATCTCTAGGAGATGCCCTGGTGTGAAGTCGTACGTAGCTCCACAGATAGCGAGCCACCCTCCAGCTACCATCAGGAGATAGAGGATGATGAGTGGCCAGTCGAGGCGCATCAGGAGGTTGCTACGTCGTTGCTTACTAAGGTGTGGCATGCTGCTCGTTGGTTCTTAGGTGTCGTGTGTGTAGAGTAACTTTTGTCGGCTGATCTGCTCCACGATAGTTTGAGAAGCTCCCGAGAGCTGGCCATCACGCAGGTAGTACTCCATCATAACGCGCCCGATGGGTACGCCGTAGGTGGCTCCGAAGCCACCATTTTCGACATAGACGCTGACTGCAACTTGGGGGTCTTCGAGAGGAGCAAAGCCGATGAAGGCGGAGTGGTCTTTGCCAAAGCGGTTTTCGGCTGTGCCAGTCTTACCGCATACGTTGATTTCGCCTGGAGCGAAGTTTGCCCGACGACAGGTACCCGCTAGGACAGCTCCGTGCATCCCCTGAGCGATCTCCTCCCAGTAACCAGGCGAGACGACCGTATGGTGCGGAGTCCTGTAAAGTGAGTCTAGTGGTGTATGCTCGATCTTGTGGACGACGTGAGGTGTGTAGTAGTAACCTCTATTGGCGATGGTGGCTGCGAGGTTTGCCATCTGGAGGGGGGTGAGTAGCACCTCGCCCTGACCGATGGAGAGGGAGATGATGGTGGAGGAGTTCCAGCGACGGTAGACTCGATCGTAGACGGAGCTATTGGGTATGAAGCCACGGTTCTCGCCCGCTAGGTCGATGCCGAGCTTGTATCCGAAGCCAAAGTCTACCATATAGTCTCGCCACTTATTGAGCGCATCCTGCACACTGGGGTAGCGATTGCGATCGTCTAGTAGGAAGTGTAGCCCCCAGCAGAAGTAAGCGTTGCAAGAGGTGGTCAAGGCGCTGCGCAGGTTGAGCGGAGAGGCGTGCCCGTGGCAGGCGGGGCGTCCTCGCATACTAGGGTAGCCCCGAGCACAGGAGAGGAGTGTGGAGGGGGTGACGAGGTGCTCTTGAAGCATCAAGGCGCCCATAGCGGGTTTGAAGGTAGAGCCAGGGGGGTAGGTGCCCATAATGGCACGGTTGAAGAGGGGCTTGCCCTCTTGTAGGACCAGCTGCTGATGTGCCTTGCCTAAGCCCTTGCCTTGCAGCAGGCGTACGTCATAAGTGGGCGAGGAGACGAGACAGAGTACTTCGCCACTCTTGGGCTCGATCATGACGATGGCGCCACGCTTGCCCTGGAGGAGCTTTTCGCCTAGGCTTTGCAACCCAATATCGATGCTGAGGGTTAGGTCTTCGCCTGGTATCGCCTCGATGTCGTCGGCTCCGTCGTTGTAGCTCCCTTGAATCCTACCACGGGCGTCTCGGAGTAAGAGATTGACACCATTGCGCCCTCGCAAGATACTGTCGTAGGTGCGCTCGACGCCACTCTTGCCGACATATTGTCCGAGAGCGAGGGTGCTGTCGGCTTTGAGTTCCTCGGGACTGGACTCGCCTAGGTAACCGAGTAGCAGGGCAGCGTTGGGTTGGTCGGAGCGACGCACAGCGCGGGGGCGGAGTGTGAAGCCTGGTAGACGGAAGAGCTGCTCTTGTATGAATCCCGCCTCTTCGCTGGTGAGCTGTGACCAGAAGAGCTGCGGGGTAAAGGGCGAGTAGCCGGGATTGATGGAGCGGTCACGCAAAGCTGTCATACGCTCCTGTAATTCTGTCTCAGAGGTGTGTAGGAGGCTGGCTAGCAGGGGCGTATCGAGGGTGTCGGCGAGTTCTTTGGTGGTAACGAGGAGGTCGTAGGCTGGCTCGTTGTAGACGAGTAGTGTCCCTTTGCGGTCATAAATGACGCCTCGGTCGGGGAAGATGACTTCTTCATAAAGGGCATTGCGCATGGCACGCTCTTTGTACTCTGAGCTAACGAGCTGCAGGTAGCCGAGCCGTATGATGTATAGTACCACGATGCTTATAGCGATCATCGGGAGGACGGCGATGCGTAGTCGATGGCGTGGGCGCTCCATAATTTATCCGCTAGCTCTGACGTCGTGGCAGGTACTCGAGGAAGAGCATCTGCAGGATCATCACGATGAGATAGGTCAGCAGTATACTGCTACCCATCCGAAGGAAGTAATAGCCCCAGTCGAAGCCACCTAGTGAGTCTAGCGTGAAGAGGACAAACTGATGGATCGCAACCATCTCTAGGATGACGAGCCAGATGCCCCAGCCATGTATGCGCATGGAGGGTGCGCGGCGGAGGTTGCTCTCGACATCTACAACGGGCGCTAGGAGGTAGTTGCGTAGGAAGCCGACGAGTGTCAAGGAGGCCATATGTAGCCCTGGTGTGCCACTGAGGAGGTCGACGGAGAACCCGACGAGCGCCCCAACGAGCGTGAGCCACTCTCTCGGAGTATCTACGCTAAAGAGTAGCAGCGCAAAGAGATAGACCGAGGGGGTCGCATAGCGAAAGAGCTGTATGTAGTTAAAGACCTCGACCTGTAGCAGTACCAGCAGTACGATGCCTAGGGTGGTCCATATCATCTGTAGTCTCATAGATCTTCTTGGCTCTTGGGCTCTTCTAGATTGATCGTATAGCCTCCCGTTATCACATAGACGTGGTGTAGCTGCCCGAAGTCTGTCGCTAGAAGCACTGGTAGCTCCTTACGATAGGTCAGGGGCGTACCCTCGGCACCTTCGCCCTCTAGTCTGCCGATCACCATGCCTGGCGGAAAGATGGCGGAGTAGCCACTGGTCACGAGCGTATCGCCGACGGATAGATGCGCATACTTCGGTAAGCCCCGCACGATGCTCTCCGTGGGGGAGAGCTTTTGTCGCCAAGAGAGATCTCCTACATGTCCTTCGCGGAGTGTCATACAGCTGAGCGTTAGGCTCTCGTTGATGAGCGGTACGACCGTAGCGTAGCGCTGCCCTACCTGAGCGACGATGCCTACGACGCCACTCTGGGAGACGACCCCCATATTGGGCTTGATGCCGTCACGAGCGCCACGGTCTATGGTCATCATATTGTTTGCCTTGAGATAGGTCAAGCTGACGACCCGTGCCGTCACAAAGGTGAAGCTAGGCTCTTGCCGCACGATCGTGTCTAAGGAGTCTAAGGGCGTCAGCACCTGTGGCACTACGGTGTCTGCGAGGAGGTACTCGAACTGTCGCTGCAGGGAGAGATAGCGTCCTTCGAGCGTCGCCAGCTGTGCCGTGAGCTGTTGGTTCTGCTGCTGTAGAGACAGGTAGGAGCGCCAGCGGGCGCCCTCGGTGTGAATTTTCCCTACGACAGACGAACTGGCAGCCGCTCCCACGAATGAGTGGTAGAGACTGCCATGAAAGAGTAGGAGCAAGGCGACCGCCTCACACACCACTAGGAGCACCCAGTGCAGGTTAGCACGAAGGAGTTCGAGGAGACGACGCATCGTTATCTCTTATTACTACTATAGCGCCACGTGACTACCCTCTAGTGAATGAGAAAGTTGTAACTATCTACATTCTTGAGCGCCTTGTCGGTACCCATAGCAACTGCGCGTAGTGGATCCTCGGGAACGTTGAACTGGATCGCGAAGCGACGTGTCAATCTATCCGCCAAGCCGCGCAACAGTGCGCCACCGCCTGTCAGGGAGATGCCGTTTTGCGTCACATCGGAGTAGAGCTCAGGAGGTGTACTCTCGAGCGTCTTGAGGATAGCGCTCTCGATCTTGACGATAGACTTGTCGAGGCACTGAGCGATCTCCTGATAGGAGACACTGATCTGTCGTGGCAGTGAGTCCATCAGGTCGGCACTGGTGACGACAAAGTCTTCGGGAGCGTTGTCTAGCTCAGCTAGAGCGCTACCTACCTCGATCTTGATCTGCTCTGCGGTGCGCTCGCCGACACGTACATTGTGCTTCTGGCGCATGTACTCCATAATGTCGTGGGTGAACTCGTCACCAGCGACACGTATAGACTGCTTGGAGGAGATACCGCCGAGCGAGATGACTGCTATCTCGGTCGTACCACCGCCTATGTCGACTACCATGTTGCCCTCAGGGGCGAGGACGTCTATACCGATGCCAATAGCGGCAGCCATCGACTCGTAGAGCATGTAGACATCACGACCGCCAGCGTGCTCGCTCGAGTCCTTGACGGCGCGTATCTCCACTTCCGTACTGCCCGAAGGTACGCTGACGACCATACGTAGCGAGGGGGAGAAGAGCGAGTGCGACTTCTTATTGATCTGCTTGACCATGCCTCGGATCATCTTCTCGGCTGCGTCAAAGTCCGCTATGACGCCATCTCTGAGGGGACGTACGGAGCGAATGTACTCGTGTCCCTTCTCATAGATCTCTCGCGCCTTCGTACCCACGGCGATCACCTCGTCGTTGCGCCGATCGAAGGCGATGACGCTAGGCTCATCGAAGACAATCTTCCCATCCTTCATTATAATCGTATTAGCTGTGCCGAGGTCTACAGCTAGTTCTTGTCTTAGTTTGAATAGTCCCATATATCGATTGGTTGTGACTAATGATTAATGTCTAAAGTGGCGTACCCCTGTCGTCACCATAGCAACGCCCTGCTCGTTGCACGCATCGATGCTCTCCTGGTCTCGTATCGATCCGCCAGGTTGTACGATCGCTGTGATACCTGCTGCGGCTGCTAGATCCACGCAGTCACGGAAGGGGAAGAAAGCGTCGCTCGCCAGGACAGCCCCCTTGAGGTCAAAGCCAAAGGTGTGTGCCTTTTGGATAGCTTGCCTAAGCGCTGAGACACGAGAAGTCTGACCGATGCCCGTCGCCAGCAGTTGGCTGTCACGGACGATAGCCAGTGCATTGCTCTTGCAGTACTTGACGATGCTCTCGGCCATACGTATGTCCGCCATCTCATCTTCGGTAGGTGTAGCCTCTGTGACAGAGGTGTAGACGACTGGCTCGGAGAGGAGGTCAGGAGTCTGTACGAGGTAGCCACCCGCAGCTGTGCGTATGCTGTCTAGGTCGGGGAGGGGAGCTTTCTGTAGTAGGAGGATACGCTTCGACTTCTGACCCAATATCTGCAAAGCTTCGGTGTCAAAGTCTGGCGCTATGAGTACCTCAAAGAAGATGTGCGAGATCTGCTCTGCCGTCTCCTTGTCGATCGCTCTATTGGCCACTAAGATGCCGCCAAAGGCTGACTCCGTGTCTGCCTCATAAGCTGCTTGCCAAGCCTCCGAGATGGTCTCGCGTGAAGCTATACCGCACGGGTTGGTATGCTTGAGTACGGCAAAGGTGGGCGCTTCGAACTCCTGTATGAGATGCACGGCTGCGTCTAGATCCTGCAGGTTGTTGTAGGATAGCTCCTTGCCCTGTAGCTTGTCAAAGTAGCGATCTAGGTCGCCATAGTAGAAGCCCATCTGGTGGGGGTTCTCGCCATAGCGTAGGACTCGTGGGTTGCGTCCCGAGATATGCAGTGCCGTGTGAGCACCCTCATCGAAGTAATTGAAGATATCGCTGTCGTAGGTTGCTGTCACCTCAAAAGCACGTAGCGCATAGCTCCTCCGCTCTGGTAGCGTTGTAGAGCACCCATCACGCTCCAGTAGCTCTATGAGTGCATCGTACTGATCACGATGCGAGCAGATGAGCACGTCACGATAGTTCTTTGCTGCAGCACGTATGAGAGAGATGCCGCCTATGTCGATCTTCTCAATGATCTCCTCCTCGCTAGCACCACTAGCGACAGTCTCAGCGAAGGGGTATAGATCCACAATGACCAGGTCTATCAGGGGAAGAGCGTACTGCGCCACTTGCTCCTCGTCATGCGCATTGTCTCGCCGTGCTAGGATACCTCCGAAGATCATCGGGTGGAGCGTCTTGACACGTCCTCCTAGGATCGAGGGCAGAGCGGTCAGCGACTCTACGGGTGTGCAGGGTATCCCGAGCGACTCGATATACTCTTGAGTGCCTCCTGTGGAGACTATCTCTACCTCGGCAGCATGTAGTATACGTGCGATGCGGTCGATGCCCTCCTTGTGGTAGACTGATATGAGAGCTCGTCGGATAGGTCTTGTGGTCATAGTGCTTGTGGCGTGTGGTATAGGGTGAATAGTAGCTCTCCTAGGTAGCCCCTAAGCAGAGCAAGATATCGGTCATAGCTACAGTAGCTACAAAGGTAATAAAAAGAGCCGATAAAGAGCGCTTCTCGCTAGCGACTCGTTAGAAAAAAGCGGTCACATGAAGGTTTTCATCTTCACGTGACCGCTAATTTTTTATCCGATCCTCTCTAGACGAAAGGATAGAGTCCCCGTCTAGTCAGACAGTCTATACGAAGCTTTATAGGTTGGGATTGACCTTATGCCACTCGGCAACGGGAGGTATGACACCCATCTCGATGATCTGCTCGCGCATACCCTCTAGATGCTTGTAGCTCTTGTCTAGAGCAGCCTCCTCCTCGGGTAGACCCTCTACCTCCTGATAGGTTACGCCCTCACGAGTTATGGTCGTCTCGCGCGCCATCATCACGTTCTTGTAGCGATGGTCACTGACGAAGCATCCTGCGGGCCAGCGGAAAGGCTCACCACCCATAGCTGCGCGAATCATCTCTATGGAGACGTAGGCAGGGCTCTGGAAGCTAGAGCGACCACGTAGTGCGATAATGTTTGCACCGCCCTTGATGACACGCTGCTGGAGTGCAGCCCACTGGTCATGCGTGAGGCGATCGGTGCCGATGAGTTCTGTCAGAGGCTTGCCATCGATGCGAGCTGTGCTGGCGAAGACAGCCATCTGCTCTCCGTGACCGCCATAGGTGCGTGTATTCGTCACCTGACTCTGCTGGAGCCCGAAGTGCTTAGCCAGCTCGCTCTGCAGACGTGTACTATCGAGCGCAGCAAGAGTGGTCACCTGTGAAGGCTTCAGGCCAGAGTGTATCAGCGTGACTAGACCAGTGATGTCTGCGGGGTTGAAGATGATGACCACATGGTTTACATCGGGGCAATACTGCTTGATGTTGCGTCCCAGCTCAGCGGCTATCTCGGAGTTGCCCTTGAGCAGGTCTTCACGCGTCATACCCTCCTTGCGCGGTGCGCCGCCAGAAGATACGATATACTTAGCACCTCGTAGCGCCTCTGCGATGTCAGAGGTAAATGTTAGATTGATCCCATCGAAGCCACAGTGACGCATCTCCTCCCAGACTCCCTCGAGACCCTTAGCGTAGGGATCATAGAGACAGATGTTTGGGGTGAGGCGCATCATGGCAGCCGTCTGTGCCATGTTTGATCCGATCATACCAGCAGCACCGATGATGACCAGCTTGTCTTGTGTTACGAAACTCATAGTGTCTTATACTTATTGAAGTGATTGATACGCTATCTCTTGTCTAGAATAGGAAAAGATCGAGAGCTGGTCCTCAGACCTGCCAAGGTCGTACGCACTAGCTCCCGATCTCTCCACTAGAGTGTTATCTCATTAAGCCTCGTAGCGACGAGCTACCTCCTTCCAGTCGATGATAGACCAGAGATCCTTGACGTGGTCGGCACGGCGGTTCTGATAGCTTAGGTAGTAAGCGTGCTCCCATACGTCGAAGCACATCAGAGGCTTGAGGCCCTTGCGTAGCGGGTTGCCAGCGTTTGGCTCCTTCTCTATCGAGAGCTTGCCCTGATCGTCACTAGCTAGCCAAGCCCAGCCTGACCCAAAGAGTGAGGTGCAGGCATCGTTGAAGGCCTTCTGAAACTCCTCAAAGCTACCGAAGTCACGCTTGATAGCGTCAGCGAGCTTGCCCTCGGGCTGACCACCAGCGTTGGGGGCAAACTGTAGGAAGTACATATTGTGGTTCATCACCTGACCAGCCTGATTGTATAGCTTACCCTCAGCCTTGCGGACGAGATCCTCTAGAGAGGCATCCTTAAGGTCAGAGTCGGGGAGTAGCTTATTGAGTGTATCTACGTAGCCCTTGAGGTGCTTGCCGTGGTGATACTGGATCGTCTCAGCGCTGATTACAGGCTCAAGTGCATCGTTTGCATAGGGGAGCTTTATTAGTTCGTGTGTCATATTGCTTTATCTGTTTATATTTAAGTGTTACATATGCTTCTCTAGTCTCGCAGCTCATATCTAGAGCCACCAGCCTAGACCGCATCACAAAGGTATATAAAAAGAGTCACAATTACAAGTCCCCTCCTAGACTCTGCAAATCATTACTCGTCTCTAATCTCTAACCTCTAATATCTAATTCAATCCCCACGTGGCTATTCTCAAACCTCCACGTGAAAAAAGGAAAATGCCTACGTAGGGACGAAATAAAACTTCGGAGGAATCAAATGAAACTTCGGAGGAAATGATTCTCGCCTACGTGGAGAATAGAAAATAGCCACGTGGAGATTGGTCATTTCCCACGTGGCTATCCAGTTTTATCGTCTCAGCAGATTGAGATACATCACCCCTGACTCCTCCCAGCTCCTCAAAACAGGGATTAGTCGCAGAGTCGTTACTCGTCTACTCGTTATGGAATAGAAATTGAGTCCTTTACAAGTGCCTATAAATCAGCGCATTGGTTGGATTTGTGATAAAGTTTTCGAAATCTGTTGGTGTGATCACTTGCACGTATTGGAGAAAAGTATTACCTTTGCACTCACATTTGAAACGCTTCCTTAGCTCAGTTGGTTAGAGCATCTGACTGTTAATCAGGGGGTCCTTGGTTCAAGTCCAAGAGGGAGCGCAAGGGTGAATCATCAGTGGGGCTACTAAGTCTCGGACTGCTTCCTTAGCTCAGTTGGTTAGAGCATCTGACTGTTAATCAGGGGGTCCTTGGTTCAAGTCCAAGAGGGAGCGCAACGTTGCTACACTGAGTTGTTTTGTTTTTTTGGGCTTGAAGGTTAGTTGTTGTCTTTTGAGCCTTCATATTTGTGGTTAAACGAGAAATCTCCTTCCGAATATCCGTAGTAGTGGATTCGGGAGGAGATTCTTTTTGTTTGATCTCGTAGGCTACTGCCCTACGATACAATCTCTACGACACGATAAGGACTATGAGTGCGATGATGATCCCGATGGCAACGAGTAGGAACAGGAGCATGGTGAGTCGCTTCTCCAGAGACCACTGAGCTGGGAGGGGTAGTCTAGTGACCCACAGCGTGAGACGTGTCGTAGGCTCGTCGCTTTGGTCGGGTAGGACGAGCTCGCCACTGTCGATAAGCTCTTGTATCTGTGGACGGGCACTCTCAGGCACCTCAACGATGAAGCCCCCTACGTCAACGAATGCGCTGAGCATCCGAGCGCTGTAACTATTGCGTATGGTAGCGGGTATATTATGCTCAGAGAGCAGATCGAGCAACTCGAGTGCCTCCTCTTCGACCTGATAGGAGGCTAGTTGTACCATTCGGTCATCGTTCATAGCTGTAAAGGCGTTAAGAATAAGAATACTATTGATATAAGGGACTACTTACTATGCCAAGTGAGGAGCTTAGCTCTAGGGGTCTTATAGGCTGATAACTATTTCATCGTTATTCATTAGTTGAGGGATTTGGCTATACTCCCTACTTTGTGCTTTAAGAGACTCAGCCAAATATAGTAGGTTGATGACGTTAATGGCTGCGCCTTTAGTATTTGTTCGGCGGTAGATGTTATCTAGCTTATCTTTGTATTGGCTTATAAACTTGGAGGAGACAAAGAGGTAATAGAACGAGTTTATGTCGCTTCCAAAGTGCTTCCACCACCTGTTCGAGTTCCTCTTAGAGTCTCGTTGGTTGTTTTCCTCGATATACCGTGTCATTTCATCTGCATGACTAATGGGTAAGCTGTATCCGTCTTTGTAAGCTTTGGTGTCTAATATGATTCCGTATTGATTGAGGTAATAAGCTATTCCATCAGGCTTTCGTGAGCCTCCGAGGTGTAGTCCTTCGAAGTTTAATTCATTTACGAGCAAGTCTAAGGTTAGTATCTCAAGGTCTCTATTGGACTGACTGGTATAGGCATGCTCAATGAGCAAGAGGTACTTGTGATCTATGTGCAGTAGCTTAGGTCTGACTAGTTCTTTTAACTCTAGTATAGAGGACTTTGCGACAACTTTATCCTCCATAGGTATTTCTAGCTTTACAATATCGTCAGGACACTTATACTCTCCATTGCTATATCGTTGCACAGTGATCCCCATAGCCTCGATAATATGCAAATCTTCAGCTACAGAGTCCATAGATTCGATGATCCCGTTGTCTTTGAGTACTGCACATAAGCTCTCAAGGCTGGCTCTTTTTTTGAGCAAAGTCTCGATTATATAAGCTCTGCGTGTACGTTTGTAGTCTCGATCCTGTCCTTTTGTGGCAAGCATATGCCAATAGACTATTTTAGGGACTTTCTTATGTGAAGACTTGCCAAGTAGACGATTAAACGCTTTTATGCCCTTTAAGGAGAGCTTATAGCTTTGCATGTTAGGCTCAGTATAGCTCTTATCCCCTACATTTACAGTGATCGCTTTTTTGATGCTTTGTATTAGCCCTAGTTTTTCCAACCAGCTACAAATCATACGCGCATACTTGTCGCTAGATCCCTCTGTATTGGCTCTGAGATTTTTTTGTTCCTCTTTCGTGTGAGCGCTAGCTAAAGCTTGTACGTATAGATCTTGTGGTATGGAGGTAAACCCAGGCTCTCCAAGTCCTCCCAGTCTGCTGCCTATTTCAAACTTTGTCAGTGACCCCTCCCCAGCATCATTGAGTAATGTCATCACTCTCGTGGTAGGTGGATAAGCAAGGAGTGCCGTCGTGAGCACTTCTTGTCTCTCTTCGCCTTCTTCACTCCTGACAAAGTCCTCTCCTAAGGGGGTAATAAACAGCGTATCATCGTGATGATTATAGCCCAAAAATCCGATAGATACAGCCCAGCGGAGGAATCCATCTGTAGTCCAGTCGTCAGAGTAGGGACGTCCTTGCTGCGTGACTATAGCTGCTTGTGCTATCCCAGTACATAGGGCATCTCGTCTCTTGCCTTTAGATGGCTTGCCCTTGCCTTTCATTAACGTATAACTAGCGACAACACCCTCTGGTGCCGAAAGGGCTTCCAGCATCTCATTGAGTAAAGCTTTATCCTGTACTAATGCCTCTAGCTCCCCTCTTACAAGCTTTTTGTGCATATAGCTGTCATAAGCAAAAACAGCGACTACGTCCCTTAGCTTGTCAAAGTCGGAGGGGTTTTGCACCCACCCAAATGTTCTACTTGCTTTCATAATAGGTCAGTAATTTGTAATCAGCACTTCTTGAGTTTTACCTTTGTTCTTTTTTTGGTAGCTACTATTGGAGTAGTCCATATTAAGGTAGTGGGTGTTGTATTTTTCGGCCCATGCTTCTAATTCGATGTTGCTGTGACCATTGTTTGTGAAGACGTTAGACATCGCAAACTTGACTCCTCGCTTATCTAAGTCGTCTAGAATAGAGAAGAGAGAGAGATCATCTTGGACAGTCCAGCCCTCGAAGCCCCTTTTGCCATCATTGTAAGAACCAACAGAGGCTCTATAAGGAGGATCTGCATAGACGAAGTCTTCGGGTCCTATCTGGGAATAGTCAAAGTCCTTAAAGTGAAGACTCTCAAACTCGATGTTTTGCAATCTACTATACATTCCCACCAAACGGTTTTCGATGGTCCGATTGAAGCTACTCCTATTAGTGCCTGCGGGATTATTATAGTCTAAGTTGCTATTGAAGCGAAACTGGTAGTTGAATGAATAGGAGACAAGGACGAAAAGAAGCAGCGGGTGCTTGTTTTGGTTGTAGTAATCACGAAAAGCGTAGTATGCTTCTCTATCTCCTTTAGACAGCTTATGCTTACTTATTATATCATAAATCTCACGCCTGACTTCAAATGGATTCGTCTCCTTGAGATACTGAAATATCTCAATCACAAAGTGGTTAATGTCATTAGCCACTTTCCTCTCAGCAACAGCATTTATTGAGACATCTAGACCTCCACAAAACAGGTCATACAGTGTGACAATACCCTTCGGGAAGCGTGGTAGAATTTGCCCCAAGAGACGGTACTTATTCCCTATGTAATTAAAAGGAGACTTGATGATCATTTGAAATCTCGAATTATTTCTTTGCCACAAAGTAGAGGCGTTCAGAGAGGTTGTTGTTGTGCTTGGTGCTTGCATTCTTATAACGATTGTACTGAATGGCCTTATACTTAAAGGATCTCTCACTCCCATAGCTTAGTAAGAGCTCCTTAATCTCTTGGTGTGATAGAAGCCCCTCGGAGTTATAACTGAAGATAATGTATCGTGCGTGCGTGCGCTCGATCAACCTCTTAGTCTCATCATACACTTTACTCTTAGAGCAAAAGAGACTTCGCTCATTAGTATAGTCTCTAAGTCCAGTCTTACCCTTAATCTCGGGGTAGTCATATCGTGCAATAGTCTCTAAGATATGGTAGTTGGGAAGGTATTGACGCTGGTTATAGGGAGGGTCGTAGTAGGCTAAATCCACGTCTATGCTATCAACAATATCTAGGGAGTCTCTATTATATACTATATGATGGGTGCTTCGATCCATACTTAGAGGTGCTTCAAGAGGTAAGTACTCTAGAGTGAGAGGCTTTAGGGCTCGAGGATCCCAATGCTTGAGGAAGGCTCCATAGACTCCCGTTGTATTGCTTACAAAAGGTACAGCCTCTAGAAGGATTGCTAGCAGATGAAAATACTCATCATCACTCAAATATCCCTTGTCCCTCCACTGTTCGATAGTAAGGCGTATGAGGTCTATCTTGCGCGCATTCGACTCTGTAAAGTACATACGCCCACCACGAGGGCTGTAGTTTTGATACATAAAGAGAGCCTTTGTGTCGTAGTCTAAATCAGCTTTGAGGTCAGTGACACCATTGAGGTATCGAACTGGGTCACTAATGCCAATCTTGCGAAGTCCCTCAAACTTAAGGGGAAGCGATATAGAGGTCGTCCCACGCAGTAAGACGTAACTAAAATATATTAGATCATTGGAGTAGGTGCTAAGTCCAGCACGCTTAAAAAGTCGTGTCACTACGCCCGACCCACTAAACAGGTCTGATGCACTTCTGACCCCCTCAGTATAGGTCTCTATCATCTCCATAATATTCGGAAAGATGAGAGACTTGCCTCCAATAAATCTCATAGACTCCCTTTTTACTCCCCAAAGATATGGAATTATTACAACTTGGTTGTCTTATCCCAATCTGTATGATCGAGTCGTAGATTGGGGCTGTCTGTTGTTACGACTTCCCAATGTACTACTGATTTGGATAGTCGTGCTATCTCAGCACAACTCTCTTGAAGGATTGGCTTTGACATAGAAGTCCTCTGACGACTGTTGACAGCCGTAGAGAACAGAACTCTTGTGGTAGTACAGTACCTTTGTTGTACTTCCTTTGCCGTGAAAGCTAATTGAAGCAAGAAAGCAGAGTGTCGTACAGTGCAGGCTGAGGAAGCCAGTGGCGTAGGTCGCGCCCCTCGTGGAGCGCCTGACGGATGGCTGTGGAGGAGATCTCTATCTGGGGAGCTTCGCTGAGTAGTCGTATCTGAGCTGTGGGGTACTGCTTGACTAGCTGGGAGAGGTCGTACCCGCTCCGCGGATAGACTACGAGTGGCACACGATCCACAAGCTCTCTATGGCGATACCACTGAGAGAGCGAGGCTAGGCTATCAGCTCCGATGATGAGACTGAAGGAGCAGTGCGGGTAATGCTCCTCTAGAGCGGTGAGCGTATCTAGCGTGTAGTGTGGCTCAGGCAGCATAGACTCGATTGTACACAGCTCGTAGCGGGGATCGGACTGAATAGCCTGCTCGATCATGCGACAGCGCAGCGTGTATGGTAGCGTGGCGTCATGCTCTTTGAGCGGGTTTTGCGGGGTAGGCATAAACCATATCTGAGTTAGTCCCGACAGTTCTGGATAAGCAAGGATATAGTCGCAGAGAGCGAGGTGCCCGATGTGTAGCGGGTCAAAGCTCCCACCGAAGAGACCAACCGTCCCGCTAACGTCTGACCTCGTAGGACGCAGATGGCTCAGATCGAGAGTTTTGTCCCTAGAGTCTTTACCTTCAGTAGTCATAGTCTGATCGATAAAAAGGTGGGGGGAGCGACCCCTTGGCTACTCAATCCAAAGGGTCTCTATGCGGGAGTGGTCTAGCTGCTGTCTGATTTGCAGCTGATGGACGACACGCTTGATCGCTCTGACTCTCGTGCCACCACGATAGATACAGTAAAAGCTACGCTCTACGCTACTAGAGAGGAGATAAGCGGTCGGATCCTCCGTGAGTGCTGGAGGAGCGATGATCGTGAGCTGATGCTGCGTCTGTAGCTGCTGGAGTTGCTGCTGGAAGGCGCTAGAGCTTACCAGACCAGGTGTGAGCGTCGTGTGGTAGACGGCACTAGGCGTCTCGCTAACGGCCTGCTGCTCTGCTAAGTCTAAGTACCACACAGCGCAAGATACGCCTCTCTGCTGTAGGGCTTTCTGCAGATCCGATATGAGTTGGTCGTGATAGTTCGTCCTATTGGGTGTAGCGAGCTGTATGGTGCGTGGCTCTCCTTGCGGAGGCGTGAGGAGGGTGCATAGCTCCTCGAGATTGGGGTAGAAGGTCTGCTTGCCCTTACGATCTCGCTGTAGGTCTAGTGTGAGGCGACGACGTAGGAGGCTGGGTAACTCGGAGAGATAGTAGATGACACCTCGTATAGCCCAGTAGATGTACATAATGAGTAGTGGCAGGAGTAGCCCCAAGAGTCCTAAACCAACGATGATGAATAGGTCTGACTCTAGATCTTTAGTTATGCGAGGCTCATCGATAAGCCTAAACGGCGAAAGCCCTGCGGGGGGTACAGTTCCTGCGAACCGCCCTAGCGAGTCAGTCACACCTTCATCACTCAGCTGCTCGACCCATCCTAAGCTATCTGTGACGAGGTACATCTGGTAGAGGAGATCTAGACAGCGACGCTCGGAGCGATCGGAGAGCATCTCGACACGCATGACCGAGGAGAGTGGCAGATCCGCTTTTTTCATCGACACTTGCATCTCTGTCTCATAGACGGATCGTATGTCCTGGAGCGTAGAGTAGGAGAGTGCTATCTTCTTATGCTTCTGATCGATGTGATAGGGGAAGTGCTGCTTGGGATTGTCCAAGGTTATGGTGACACGTCCCACAGGAGTCTCTTGAGTAGAGCCTACAGGGATGACCACATCGTATGGCTCGTTAATAGAGACCCCCTGCGCAGTCCCCAAGAATCCGCTCAGCATGACCTGCTTCGGGTGGACAGGGTCATCAAGCTTAGCGACACAATGCACTTTGTCTGTCGGGAGCAGATCGTCAAAGTGTACGATGATAGGCGTTTGGTTGTAGTAGTCACGCACCCCCCAGGGAGTCTTGACAGAGTAGTCTACCTGAAAGTTGATACGCTTGCCCGCCTCTACGACCGCTGTCGTCGTATTAAGTAGCGTGGCGATGTACTCAGGAGTCCAGGGAGAGGTTTTGAACGCTGAGTCGCTCGGAGTCATCATCGGGTTTGTCAGCTCGTGGGGCTCTCGTGAGGAGAGCTGCATGTAGTACGTCTGGCGCCCTAGGGGACGATGGTCAGCAACGATCTTGCCGAGTACGACGAAGAGTACGAAAGAGAGCACGAACCAGTACCACTGCTTGAGGATCAGACTGAAAATCTGCGAGAAGGTCGGCTTTGAGCCTTCGTCAGAGCGTATAGGCTCGTTGTGGACAGCTCTATTGGGGAGCGATGATTGGGTCATAATGTATGGCTATATGGTGCAAAGATAAGAAAGTCCGCCCGATATCGTTAGGAAGCCAGCCAGCATCAGTGCGATCGAGGAATGGATGGACTAGAGATTGGGGTCAAAGCTAGCGAATCGCCTGTCGAGACGAAGAGCAGGTAGGAGACCCTAGACGAAAGTTGAGTACGCATCGTCTGAGATGCCTCATATCCGAGAGCCATAAAGGCTGTCGCCAAGGCATCAGCCTCAGCGCAGGTAGGGGCGATCACTGAGGCACTCAGTATGTCGGTCTCCGCAGGGTAGCCGTTCAGAGCGGAGATGGTGTGTCCGTAGATCCTTCCGTCCGTTGCGACCTTGTAGTTGCGGTAGTTGCCCGAGGTAGCTAGCCCTCCTCGCTCACCTGGCAAGTCGATGATTTCCTGTAGCTCTTGATTCAGTCCTAGCGAGTCTAGCTCTGGCTTAGAGATGCCTACGCGCCACGCAGCGCCCCGAGGGTTGCGCCCCGAGTAAGCTATCTCGCCACCTATCTCCACGAGGTAATTGGTCACACCTGCCCTGTGTAGCCTTTCACCTACCAAGTCAGAAGCATAGCCCTTGGCAACGGAGGCGAAGTCTAGCTCCATAGAGGGGCTCGCCTTGGTTAGCTCAGTAGGTGTGCAGGAGACTTTGTCCATACCGACTAGCTCCAGCAAACTATCTACCTGTGGCTGCTTGAGCGGATAGCCCGCCTCGAAGCCAAAGCCCCACGCATTGACCAGCGGAGCAATGGTCACATCGTAGGCTCCGCCCGACTGCTCGTAGACACTCCGAGCTACGCTGTAGATAGCGTAGAAGGTGCTATCCACCGTCATCGACAAGTTGTTATTGACCGCATAGATCATAGAGGTCGAGTCAAAGGGGTTCGCCACTTGGTTGACCTCTTGTAGCGCCTCATCGATCTGATCAGACAAGTCCTCGTCAGCCTGATAGGTAACCCGATAGAGCGTGCCGAAGATGAGTCCCTCGGCACTTCGATAAGGCGCCTCCTCGTGGCATCCACTCAGGAGGATGAGCGAGAGCAGTAGTAAGGTGATAGTGCGACGCATAGTGATGCGACGAGCTTAGATAAAGGTGACCAACTCCTCCATCGACTTGCGACGAGGATTGCCCTCTTTGCCAGCAAAAGCAGGATCAGGATGCCCCACCGCTAAGATGAGGATTGGCTCCTCATGCTCGGGTATCTGGAGCAGTTCACGACAGATCTCCTGGTCGAAGGCTGCTACGGTCGTAGCGCCTAGACCCATATCCTCTGCCTTGAGGAGCATGTGCGTCAGCGCTATCGAAGTATCTACATAGGTGAGGTCGCAATGGGGACGCTGCCACGCCTTGTCGTGGTCACCGATGATGACGATATAGCTCGGAGCGTGATAAAACCAAGGCTGCTGACTGACGGCGTGGAGCTTCGTGCGCTCCTCCTCGGAGAGTACTACGACAAATCGTAGGGGCTGGAAGTTCTTTGCTGAGGGGGCTAGCCGCCCAGCCTCCAAGATCGGCATAAGCTCAGCACGAGTCATCGGCTTTGTTGCGTCAAAGTGGCGTACCGTGCGCCTTGTTGATATGATTTGGTCTAAAGTCTTAGTCATAGTTCTGCTGCTATATTATAGTTGTCACGATTGGGGTCGCGGCGCGAGATCATCTCTCCGATGAAGCCTGCACAGAAGAGCTGCACGCCGATGATCATCGCTGTGAGAGAGATGTAGAAGTAGATCCGATCCGTCACGAGCGGTGCGGGGGTGCCACTCCTGAGTGCGGAGAGCTTGATCGAGAGGACCACGATGAGCGCAATGAAGCCTATGAGAAACATGAGCGACCCCCAGAAGCCGAAGAAGTGCATCGGCTTGCGTCCGAAACGATGGGTGAACCAAAGCGTCAGGAGGTCGAGGTATCCGTTGAAGAAGCGGTCTAGCCCAAACTTCGAGTGCCCATACTTACGGGGTGCGTGGTGTACCACCTGCTCGCCAATCTTGGCGAAGCCTGCGTTCTTTGCCAAGTATGGGATGTAGCGGTGCATATCGTTGTAGAGCTCGATGCTATGCACCACCTCTGCTCGGTATGCCTTGAGTCCGCAGTTGAAGTCGTGTAGGTTCTTAATCCCTGAGACCCGCCTAGCTGTGGCGTTAAAGAGCTTCGTGGGGATCGTCTTGGAGAGCGGATCGTAGCGCTTCTTCTTCCAACCGCTTACGAGGTCGTATCCCTCATGGACGATCATATTATACATCCCTTCGATCTCCTCGGGAGCGTCTTGCAGGTCTGCATCCATCGTGAAGACCACTCGTCCCTGAGCCTTAGCGAAGCCACATTGCAGCGCTGGCGACTTACCGTAATTGCGACGAAACTTGATCGCATGCACCGCTTCATCCTTGGCGGCCAATTGCTCGATCACTTGCCATGAGCCATCGCTACTGCCATCGTCGACGAAGATAATTTCGTAGCTCAGTCCCACCTCAGCGGTGTGAGCTACGATACGCTCGTATAGCTCAGGAAGGCTCTCAGCCTCGTTGAGCAAGGGGATAACCACCGAGATGTCGGGACACTCTGTGGCGATAGGTGCGAGAGAGTTGGGATCAGTCATGAGGTCTACTTGTAGTACTACTGCACAAAGATACTAATTTGCCACCTACGAGGGATTGCTACAACTGATGAGCCTCGGCTACGGGAGGGTCACTTTGTCGAGGATGCCGGTGAGATAGGCTATCGCCAGCCCGTAGTTGGTCATGGGCACCTGCTGAGCCGTGGCGAGGTCTTGGCGGGCAACGAGCATACGTCGGTTGAACATACAGGCGCCACAGTGGATGACGAGGTCGTAGGGCGTGAGGTCCTCGGGAAAGTCTTGCCCAGACACATGTTCGATGGTGAGCGTCTCGCCGATGCGCTTGCGTAGGAGGCGGGGTAGCTTGACGGTGCCAATGTCCTCGCCCTCGGGGGCGTGGGTGCAAGCCTCTGCTATGAGCAGACGACTGGAGGGTGTGAGCTGACCAATGGCATTAGCCCCTGCGACCAGTCGCTCAAGGTCGCCACGCTGAGCACTCATGAGGATAGAGAAAGAGGTAAGCCGACAACCCTCGGGGACAAGTGGCTCGACTATGGCAAAGACTTGCGAGTCGGTGATGATGAGCTGTGGCGGAGCTGCCAGCTGTGCTAGGGCTGCTGGAAGCTGCTCAGGCGTGACGCATAGCGCTTGGCAACCTCTGTCGAGGAGCGCACGAATGGTCTGCACCTGTGGTAAGATCAGTCGTCCTGCGGGGGCTGAGCTGTCTTGTGGCATCACGAGGAGTACGAGGTCGCCTGCTTCGCAGAGGTTGCCTAGGAGCGAAGGTGCTGGCTCGGATTCGCTACGTAGCGTCCGCTTGATCGCCTCAAGTAGGGTGTCGATGCTTGCGTCATCGTCCTGACGAAGCGTAAGCGGAGCTTGCCCGAAGCATTGAGAGATCTCCTCTTGTCGCTCTAGCCAAGAGCTTTGCTCAGGCAGATCGGCACGAGCGATGATCGGAAGTGTCGGCACATTAGCCTTTCGCAAAGCTGCTGTGATGGGCGTGTCGAGGGAGTCTTCGCAACTGAGGAGGTAGAGAACTAAGTCAGCTGATCGCAGTGCTTGCTGCGTGACCCGCTGTCGCTCGGCTCCGAGGGTGGTGTCATCGGCTAGTCCTGGGGTGTCGACCAATAGGACGGGTCCTACGCTGGGCAGCTCGAAGAGCTTTTCCACGCTGTCGGTCGTGGTGCCAGCTTGGTCGGAGACGAGCGACCGCTCCTGTCGTAGCAAGCGGTTGAAGAGCGTAGACTTGCCACTATTGACCTGCCCTACGAGGAGTAGTCGCTTACGTTCGCTGGTGCCTTTTGCACTTGGTGCCATACCCTTTGTACATTAAAAGCGGAAGTCACGCTCTCCTGCCTTGATCTGCTGGAGACGCTGCTGAGCAATGGCTCGGACTCGCTCGTTGGGGATCGTGGGGAGTTGCTGCGAAATCATCTCTAGTCCCAGCTCACGGGTCGCAGGTGAAGCATAATCCTCGAGGTACTCCTGCAGTGTCAGAAGGGCATTAGGCCCGCAGCAGTTGGAGATCTGACCACTCTTGCAGAGCGACATAAAACGGTCGCCAGTGCGTCCCTCGCGATAGCAAGCGGTGCAGAAGCTCGGTATGTGTCCCTGCTGAAGGAGCCAATAGACCACCTCGTCGAGTGTGCGTGGGTCGCTCACCTCAAACTGCTCTGAGTGGGCTGCCTCTGTCGTCTGCGCATAGCCTCCCACGGAGGTGCGGGAGCCTCCGCTGATTTGCGACACGCCTACGTGGAGTGCTCGCTGTCGTACCGCCTCACGCTCACGGGTCGAGACGATGATACCAGTGTAGGGTACCGCCAGTCGGGCCACTGCGATGATATGGAGGAAGGTGTCGTCAGGGATTGCCTCGGGGAAGGAGTCGAGCGAGATGTCATCGGCTGGGCAGATGCGCGGTACGCTGATCGTGTGAGGACCTACACCAAAGGTTGCCTCCAAATGCTCCGCATGCATCATCAGTCCGACGAAGTCATAGCGATAAGTACTCAAGCCAAAGAGTACTCCCAGACCTACATCGTCGATGCCCCCCTGCATCGCTCTATCCATCGACTCGGTATGATAGGCGTAGTCACTCTTAGGACCTCTCGGGTGTAGCTCCTCGTAGTGCTCTTTGTGGTAAGTCTCCTGGAAGAGAATGTAGGTGCCGATGCCTGCCTCGTGAAGCATACGATACTCCTCGACGGTTGTTGCGGCGATATTGACATTGACACGACGGATAGCCCCATTCTTATGATGTATGGAGTAGATCGTCTGGATCGACTCAAGGATATACTCGATCGGATTGTTGCGAGGGTCTTCGCCTGCCTCGAGGGCGAGACGCTTGTGTCCCATATCTTGCAGGGCAATGACCTCTTGTCGTATCTGCTCCTGGGTCAGCTTGTGGCGAGGAATGGTGCGGTTCTTAGCGTGGTAAGGACAGTAGACGCAACCATTGATACAATAGTTAGAGAGGTAGAGCGGAGCAAAGAGTACGATGCGCTTACCATAGAAGCGTAGCTTGATCTGCTCAGCCAGTTGTGCCACTCGTTGTCGTGTTGCTGGATCCTCAGCGAGGAGGAGTACGGCAGCCTCTCGGTGATCTAGTCCTCGCATCTCCGCAGCCTTGCGTAGGATATCGGATATCACCTTCTCATCATCTTTGTGTTGCTCCGCATAGCGGAGGGTGTCGATGATTTCATCATGATTGATGAAGTCACAGGCATCGTGCGATTGCTTATTGTAACTCATACTTTTACTTTCTCAGCTAGTGGGAGCGTCTCCACGCCCCCAGTCTATTTGGTAACCTATCGTGTCAAGCTGTGCTTGTAAGAGGGCGACACCCTCGGCAGCTTCAGAGCCTGAGTAGGCTTTGTTGTTATAGAGAGCGTAGTCGGCTCTATGGTTTAATGGAGATAGATTGGGCATCACCACATTACATCCTGATCGTATGGCGGCTAGTCGCCCCTCAGTGTGGAGCGTGGCGACAGCTGTCGTGGCGGGGATTAGCGCTCGGGGGTTGAGCAACCGACAGAGTGCTAGGAAGCGAAGTGTCATAGACAAGCTCCCCGCAGGGTATGCCCCCAGAGGCGTCTCTTCATGAGGTATGAAAGGACCGACACCGATCATCTCCGGCTGCAACCGATGAATGAAGTCTAAGTCTTGCGCTAAGTGTGCCGTGGTCTGACCTGGCGAACCGACCATAATGCCTGTCCCCACTTGGTAGCCGATCTGCTTGAGATCCCGCAGGGCTTGTAGCCGATGCTCTTGTGCCATCGTGCTGGGGTGCAAGCTCTGATAATGCTCCTTGTCGTAAGTCTCGTGGCGTAGCAGGTAGCGGTTGGCACCAGCGCGAAAGAGTGCCTCGTACTCCTCATACTCCATCTCTCCGAGTGAGAGCGTGATAGCGCACTCGGGATAGCTAGAGCGGATGTTGCGCACGAGCGAGAGCAGGCGCTCTCCTCGCCAATAAAGATCCTCGCCACCCTGTAGTACGAAGGTGCGAAAGCCGATTTCGTACCCTCTCGCACAGGCCGACATCACCTCATCGGCAGTAAGCCGATAGCGGGTGATATGCTCATTGGTAGCGCGTATGCCACAGTAGTAGCAGTCGTTACGACAGATGTTTGAGATCTCGATAAGACCCCGCAGATAGATCCTCCGTCCGAAATGCTGCTGCGCAATAGCCTCGGCACGCACCTGAAGCTTATGCTCGAGGTGCGTGTCGCTGCTGTCTAATAGAGCTTTCAGCTCAGGGATGGAGGCTGTGGCTACTTGGTCTAGCGTATCACTCCTTCTCTTTGTAGTTGGCATAGGTGAGGTCGATCTTCTCCACCTCCTTGAGTAGCTGGCGACGACCAGCGAGTATATCGTTGAAGGCGCTTGGTCCCGTCACGCAACCACCGAGACAAGCCATCACCTCGACAAACTGTGTCTCGGCCTTGCCACGCTTGCCGTAAGCCTTGAGCTTGGCAACAGCCTTCTTGTCTAGTCCTGCGATCTCCTCAGCGGTGAGACTACCTACGAAGTCTTTGTACTCCTCCGTATTGCTCAGATAGGAGATGACAGCATCCTTGACACCGCCATTACGAGCGAAGGCGTGTGCCTCACGTACCGACTCGACGGCAGGCTTGTAGCCCTCTACCGTGTTGATGTCTATCTCTAGTCCCTCTAGAATAGAGCCAAGCTCCTCAAAGGTAACCACCATATCGACATCCACATTGGGCCGCTTGATCTCCTTACGCTTAGCTACGCAGGGACCGAAGAAGACGATCTTGCTATCGGGATAAAGCTTGCGAGCACGCTCTGCCGTGTAGACCATCGGCGAGTGTGAGCTAGAGACAAAAGGCTTGAGCCCAGGCGCATGCTTGTCCACCAGCTCATAGAAAGAAGGACAGCACGAAGTGGTCATAAAGGCTTGACCAGCCTCGATCTTCTCTACCAGCTCCTTACCCTCATGACTCACAGTGTCCATAGCACCCTGAGCCACCTCGATGACATCGTGGAAGCCTATCTTCTTGATCGCACCATAGACCTGCTCACGGGTTGCCTTAAACTGACCTAGGATCGCAGGAGCCACGATAGCTACGACTTGCTCGCCACGCTCTATGGCACCTAGTACGTCAAAGACTTGCGAGATCTCAAAGATCGCACCAAAAGGACAAGCATTCAGACAAGAGCCACAGTAGATGCACTTAGACTCGTCAATATGCTCGATGCCATCCTCATCCTTGCTGATGGCACCCACAGGACACGACTCCTCGCAAGGCACTGGTATGTAGACGATCGCATGATAGGGGCAGTTCTTGTGGCACTGACCGCAGCTGATGCAGACATCGTGATCGATCTGAGCCTGACCGTTCTTCTTGAATGAGATACAGCTCTTCGGGCAGTTGCTCGAGCAGGCACGGCTCACACAGCCACGGCAGAGGTTGGAAACCTCATAGTTGATCTGTACGCACGAGGTGCAGGCCTCATCGATGACGCAGAGCACATTCTCCTTCGTCGGCTGTGGGCGATGCAGTGCCGTGTGAGCATACTCAGACAGCGGGGTCAGCTCATCCTGCTCATCCAGCATATCAAAGCCTAGGAGAGGAAACATCTTATATTTCCATACGGCACGCTCCTTATGGGGGCAACAACGTCCCAGCACATTGCGCTTCTTACGAGGACTCAGCTCCAGGGGAATCCGATCTATCGATTTAATCAATTGGTCTTGACGCCACCTAGCCACCATAGTGGAGAGGAGCTTATGGCGCACGATCATTACATTGTTTATATAGGTCATACGATCAAGTGATATGTTAGCTTTTGACCCTCACATCGGGCGGGGTTCAAACTCTCCACAAAGATACGACTAATATCTCAATCAATCACTATATATTGCTAGCTCCGTATGACAAAATACCCTATTCTTGCTAGTCGCTCGTGACTGAGCGACTAGAGCTATCGCACAAGGCAACAGTTTCGTATGGTGACACCATACATTGACAGATGCAAAAGAAGAAGAGCCTCTCCCTCACGGGTGAAGCTCTTCTTGTTTTTGTTCGAAAAGATGATATGTCTAAAAGAATTCGTGGGCCCAATAGGATTCGAACCTATGACCCTCTGTTTGTAAGACAGATGCTCTAAACCAGCTGAGCTATGGGCCCTTTCAGATATCTTAGCTCTCCGAGATACTCTAGCGACAGTGCAAGTGTGATAGGCAGTTGTCCTACAAGGATTCGAACCTTGACAAACAGGACCAGAATCTGTTGTGCTACCATTACACCATAGGACAATCTGTATCAACTTCCTGTCGATTAGCTCGTCACCATCGTGTGTGACACCCAATCACAGAGTCCCTCGTGGAGAGAGAAGTAAATGCGTCGTATCACGATATCGTAGTAAGGTGGGATTTGAACCTCCGTCCGCCCCCTGCGGGAGTTGTTGTCCCACAAGGATTCGAACCTTGACTGACAGAACCAAAACCTGTAGTGCTAGCCATTACACCATGGGACAAATCCTTTTACTACCGACAGACACCTCTGTCATCGTTTGTGAGTGCAAAGGTAGAAAGAAAAAACCAAACCACCAAACATTTCGCAGAAAAAATTTTTCCTCACCCATCACGCTCACCCGTTATAACCAAACAAACGAACGGATATAGAGACGCTAGAATCGTCTTACAAGAGAACCCGCTGGGTCACTCCGTCGATGATTGTGATGCACAGATAGTGCTGTGTCTCATCGCTTAGCTGTATCTCTGAGAGCTGCGAGAGTTGCGTAGCGGTAGCTACGAGTACTCCTGACATATCATATAGGTAGAGGGAGAAGTCGGTCGGTGTGTACTCACTCGGGTAGAGGGCAAGGCGCTCGCCTGAGCGAATGACACGTGTCTGTGCCACCTCTAGCACGTTCGAGACCCCATTATCCCTGCCAGGCCATACATCTAGTAGATCCACTTTCCACCCCTTCGTGACAGCTTGCTGTGCGTTGGGCGTCTGGGAGAGTGGATTTCTTCTTATGAGAAGCCACTTCTTCCACCAGGCTGTACGCTCGCTAGCCTCTATTGCGTGGATATCTGGTAGCGCCTTCAGGATAGCATCTAGAGCTGAGTCCGACAGCTTGCACCCGTCTACAAATAGAGAGAAGAGCTTCGGCACGGGACGTATGTCTAGCTCCTGTATCGGATTGTCTGTGAGCCACAAGAGGTATAGCTCGGGGCTATGAGATAGGTCTAGCTGTGAGAGCTTATTGTAAGAGAGCAGGAGCTCTTTGATCCCCTTGACGGGAGATAGGTCTAACTGTGACAATTGGTTGCCCTCGGCAAAAAGGTAGTCCAGTTGTCCCACAGGCGTAAGATCCAATTGCTGAAGCTGGTTGTTACTACACCGGAAGTCTTTGAGCATAGGGATGCCCGCAAGGCTGATGGAGGTCAAGTTGTTATCTTGAACCTCTAGTCTGTCTAGCTGAGGCAAGAGAGGTAGCGAGAGGCTCGTTAGCTCATTGTTATTGAGGAATATCTGTCTCAGCTCGTCCTTAGCCCCCCAAGTGATGGATACACCAGGGATGTTGGAGAGATTGAGTACTCTAAGGTCGCTGTGCGGTGTTAGATCCCACGTAGTGATACGAGTATCGTGAGCAAAGAGCTGCTGGAGCGCCCCATTTTGTGAGAGGTCTAGCTGAGTCAAGGGATTGCCCTCACAATGTAGTACGGTCAGCTGCTTAAAGTGCCGCAGATCTAGTGCAGAGATCTCATTGTACTCACAGCGTAGCGCTATAAGGCTCTGCACAGGAGACAGGTCAAGCTCCTTAAGCTGGTTGTTTTGGCAGACCAACATATCTAGGAGAGGGGCATTCTTCAGGTCAAGCTCCGAGAGCCGATTAGCAGCCACATTGAGCTCCATCAGCCGAAAGCAAGCCGTGACATCTAGTCGGCTGAGGAGATTGTTCTGACAGTAGAGGAACTTCAGCCCTCGTAGCTGAGAGAGGTCTAGGCTGTCCACCTGCTGACTCCTCTGCTCATTTCCTATATAAAGGGATAGAATACCCTCAGGAGCCTCACTCCAGATGCGTATCCACCCATCACCATGCACCTCGCCTCGTATGCCATCGATGCCGTAATTGTCCGACTCATAGTCGACCCGCTTGCCATCACCCCAGTCTACAGCTATCGGCTGGCGACTATGGATCCCGAGGGTGAAGATGCTCCCCTCAGGTAGCGTCGTGTGTATCGTGATGGCTGGTGTATCCTGAGCCAGCGCTCCCGCCATAGTGAGGAGTAAGAGGCTCAGTAGGAAGAGTGTCGTACGTCTCATAGGTGATTTCTTCTAGATCATTACTCTTTGGGTAGAAACTCTCCACGAGGGGCAAAGTCTAGGACTACAATCTTGTCCACTTCGATCCCTAGATCTTCACCCGTGCCAGCCATAATCATAAGGTCGTATTGGTCACCCTTGCTACAGAGGAATGTACCCTCCTCGCCAACGACGGGAGCTGTATAGCCAATCTTAGTGAGACTCGCTACGAAGCTCTCCGTGAGCGAGACCTTGCCGTCTGCCTCTTGAAATACCTCATCGTAGTTGTCCAAAACAGCCCAGTACTCATTCAGCTCCCCAGCCCCATCCTCTGAGACGAAGTAGATACGCATAATAATTGGAGACTGATTGACTCTGTACACATACATATACTCAAACCCTTGAGACCCAGATAGGTCACTGTCTAGGGTTGTCCCCGCAGACGCTTCATAGGTAGCTATCTGCTCCTTGTTAGAGCCAAAGGGTACGGGGCTCTCTGGGATTGCAAAGCTTGCGCCAGAGGTAGAGAGCTGTAGGGTTGCCACCTTAGTCGTCTGCTTACCTTCTGCCGATATACCGAAGACGAGCAAGACATACTCCGTACTAGGCTTCAAGTCAGAGATCGTAATCGACTGCACACCTCTGAGGGTACTCTCAGGCTTGCTCCAGTCGACATCGTCAAACATCTCCGCATTGAAGATGATATCAGCGACAGCGTTTTCGTCAGAGTCATACTCAGCGTACTGCTCCTTCGTAAAGTACCCCCAAAAGTAAGCGGTACTCAGGTTAGAAGGCGTAACCTGTATGGTCAGGGACTGAGAGGTCTGCTCTGTAGCAAGTAGCTCAAAGGTAGTGTCATCTATCGGTGTGAGAGCCGAGGTAGTCACCACCTGCTTGTGCAGCGGAGTCGTCACACGTCCAGTCTCATCGAGCCCGAAGACGCAGATGTAGTACTCAGTCTCGCTATACAGATCCTCCTCGGTATGCGTGGCAGCTCCCTGCTTGAGGATCTCTTTTAGATAGTCGGTGAACTCCTTTCCGTTGGCTTTCGCCATCGTACGTAGTATCTGGATCTGGTTCTCTAGATAAGCCTTTTCAGTAGCGAATGTATTGTCGTAGTGCGCCTTATTGGTCAGCCCTACGTAGTAAGTCGTCTTACTATCTGATGGTACGACAGACAAGGTGACAGACGAAGCAGTCGCTGACACATCCTTGATCTCAAAAGTTGTGTTCACCGGCGTCTCCATCGTTGTAAAGCTTATGCTGTCCACCTCAGCGATGTCAAACGTCTTCTTGACGATCTGCTGATTCTGATCGTGAGAGTAGATGACCAGTTGCTTGGGCGTGTCGTTTTGAGCCGATAGGGAGTAACTCATCGTTAGGAGGGTCAGCAGACCGCCTAAGAGGGATCGAAGTAACGAGCGTGTCATAAGTATGTCTAGTAGTTTAGTGTGTGAGGCGTAGAGGAGAGGTGCCCATTCTAGCGCATCAATCTCCCTTGTTATGGTCACAAAGATACGTTTTTTTAGTGTAGTCAGCTACGATTACTTTGGGATAGTCCGACTTGCCTCCGATTCCTACCGAGCAAATCAAAATTCGCCACGGAGGGAAAAAACATTCTTCACGTGGGCGAGAAATAAAACTTCGGAGGAATCAAACGATAAGTCCGAAGAAATGATTCGCCCCCACGTGGAGAATAAAAAACAGCCACGTGGAAAATTGGCATTTCCCACGTGGCTATCGGGTTAGAGAGATTAGAAATTAGAGTTTAGAAGTTAGAGACGAGTAACCCTTTGTAGGGGCGGACCACATCAATATGAAAAGTCCAGCCATCAGACGCTGTAACACTAGTATTCGTGGGGACGCTCGGTCTGAGCGTCCGTTGTCGAACGACAAGATGTGTAAGTCCCCGTCAGAACCACGACGCTGTAACCTTTGACACAGCGGACGCCCTCTCGCTAGACACTAGCCGTGCGTCCCTACAGCGGGTTACTCGTATCGATTTGATACGACGGACGCTGTAACCTTTGATACAACTTGCTGATTCGGGGACGGACGCCCTCCCGCTAGACACTAGCCGTGCGTCCCTACAGCGGGTTATACGTCTTGCTGTACTACGACGGACGCTCTGTAGGCTCTACTCTCTTGTCTCTGGTGTCGTATTAATGACATATTCCCACAGCGGATCGTCCCCAAGCTGCGTCGTACTCTTAGTCTGAGAGATAGATCTATCGGGAACAAGTCTCTTCTCTCCGCATCTTGTCTGATCGGGACGCACAAAAGACTTACTGCTAGTATAACCCTTAAAGCCACTATTGGGGAGCGTAAATCCGATTACATCTCCATAGTGGCAAGGAGCGAAGGCACAGGGTGAGCTAGCATCTTCAAGGATCAGGGCCACCCCTGCATCCTGTGCTACAGTTGCAAGCATCCCAGCACTACTGAAGGTCTTCTCTCCAACGAATATGTAGACGTCTCCCTTAAAAGTTCGTCGAGGTGTGTGGCTCTGATTGCGTGACATTTGACTTTGACCATCTGTATGGATCAGGTCACTAAAAGTCTTTCCATCGATCATCTTTCCAGAGTACGCTTTCGGAATCCTCTCGGACACGGAGGGGTAGTTCCTCCTCCACAACTCAGACACTCGTAGCTGATATGTATAGTGTGAGGTGTCCTCTCTTTGCGAAGGTAAATACTGAAGTAGCATATCGCCAAGCATACTATTTCCTCCTGAATTGTAGCGGAGATCTATGATCAGTGTGTGCGTATGAAGCGAGTCCATCTCTTGAAACATCTGATCAATAAAGTCCGAAAAGCGAGGTAGAGAGGATAGGTATGCCTCCTCTTGAGGGGTTAGTTTATATCCACTTGGCTTGGACGTAGTAATGCGACTATACTCGGTCTGATAGTCCTTCATTGCGTTCATCTGGAGGTAAGCAACTCCTGGAGCAGCCATCACGTCATACCAGTACAGAGCTTTGCGTGGAGCAGTAAGCGTGTTGTAATGCGTCGCTTTCGGACTGCTATACAACTCCACTCTATCACGCACAGATATGGGCGAGATAAAGATGGAGTCCATATCAGCAAATGTGACTTTCAAAGTATCCAAGCCTAGAGATCTCCAATAGATACAGAATGAACCCAAAGCACTTACTTGCGAGAGCGAGTACTGCACATTGTCCGCACTAATATAGCGCCTGAGCGTATCGACAACATCTAGGATAGGAATGTCACAGATGGACTTAATCTCCTTTCCTACATAGCTCTGAAGGGTCTTAGGTGCTGTCATAAGACGCACGGTAGGGTACTCTTCGATCCCTAGCCTAATTGGGTAGTAAGTTTTAAACAGAGCGGTGTCAAGAGTCAGCGTAGTGTGACCGTCACCCATTAAACTCGTAAATTGCTGAAGAAGGAGGTACGAATCTGCAGGTGTATCGATATGCTTGGCTAGCTGATAAAACTTAGCTAGTTCACTATCCAAACTAATCGCAAAGTCCTCCTCAAGCATTTTGGGGTGACTCTCTTTTAGAAGTTTGCCAAGCACTTGTAGATCCCTTTGTGTGGCATTTTCCTCTTCGGTTAGACTCTCTGGGCTGGGGCTGTCTGCAAATGTGATAACGTCTTGAGCGTAAGCGTTGAACGCTAACAGACATAGACATAACGATCTCAGTAAGTAGGGGACAAATCTACTCGTCATAGTGGCAGGACTTTGTGTGATTGATGGGTGAATGCACTTGATAGAGTGAATGCTAGAGCGAAGGTACTAAGAACTTGTGAGGGAGCCTAACACTTAATTTCGCAACTCGAGTAACCCGCTGGGACGTGTAACCTGCTGTAGGGGTGCTCGGCGAGTATCGAGCGGGAGGGCGTCCGTCCCCATCAAAGCGAGACAAGTAACCCGCTGTAGGGACGCTCGGTCTGAGCGTCCGTTGTGTCAAAAGTTACAGCTGGTTTGGGGACGGACGCCCTCCCGCTAGACACTAGCCGATCGTCCCTACACAGGGTTACACGTCTTGCTGTACTACAACGGACACGCAGGTCCGCCCCTACACGAATCCCATCAACACGACAAATCCAGCCATCAGACGCTGTAATACCAGCAGCATAATAGACAGACGCACACAGAAGGACCTCGCAAGAGGTCCGACGAATCATAGCCGTGGGTCGGAGGGGCAAAGCTCCGAACGACCCACGGACGCTAGACGGCTCTTGATCTATCGACCCCTTGTGGGTCGGACTAGACGAATCTACAGCTCCAGTCCGACCTCCCGCTAGGGGAGGTCGCTTGTTTCGTGTGGCTTCCTTCTCCCCCAGTCGTTCGGAGCTTTGCTCCTTCGATTGGGGGCTATGATTCGTCCGACCGCAAGCGGTCGCTTCCTTCGTCACCGGCACTCGTCTTATTGTACAACAGCGGAACGAGTAACCCTTTGTAGGGGCGGACCGATGTGTCCGCCTGTCCTCACCTGAGCGTAGTCTATTCTGCGGGCGGACACGCAGGTCCGCCCCTACACAAACCACATCAACAAGAAAAACTCAGCCATCAGACGCTGTAACACTAGTATTCGTGGGGGCGCTCGGTCTGAGCGTTCGTTGCATCAAAGTGGAACGTGTAACCCTTTGTGGGGACGCTCGGTCTGAGCGTCCGTTGCATCAAAGCGAGACGTGTAACCCGCTGTAGGGACGCTCGGTCTGAGCGTCCGTTGTATCAAAAGTTACAGCTGGTTCGGGGACGGACGCCCTCCCGCTAGACACTAGCCGATCGTCCCTACACAGGGTTACACGTCTTGCTGTACTACAACGGACACGCAGGTCCGCCCCTACACAAACAACATCAATATGAA
>QWCY01001406.1_pt1 | contig 35069 bp, 29 predicted proteins | sample 1972631 | NCBI WGS metagenome assembly QWCY01 (sample SAMN09866696, study PRJNA288562) | Human gut metagenome isolate pre1_stool, whole genome shotgun sequencing... | isolation source: gut | host: Homo sapiens | place: USA: California
GTAAATAAGGATAGTACAATCTACTTGAATGTATGTGCTATGTATTTCGATGTTCTCAAAGATGATTATTCGCTTCGTGAATGGTTTGATATAATGATTGATTCTGAAATAGAACAAAGCAATAGAATTATCAAGAAAGATATTACAGACCATAGCTATATCATTGAAGGCAATACTAAGGGTGGTAGATGTTTTTACAGTAAAGCTACTTGTAAAAAGTCTTATGAACGTAATATTATTGTAATAGTGAAGTTGGAGTATATAGATTCAAGAAGAAAAGAGGTAGAGACACTTTTACCAAATATACTCAAATATATCTCAATAAATAAATGATAAAAACAATGTTGTTGCGAATTGAAGATATATCTTTCATTGGTGTATACATTAATGATAGCTTCCGAGACTTTAAAGATATAAATGATTATGCTAATTATCATGTATCATTACTAAATAATAAAAGATATAATGCCTTCAATGGAGGAGACTTTATCGATAGTGTAGTAAAGGGAGGATATGCAACTGACCCTAAATATAAAAAAGCACTTACTAATGTATATAATCAAATAGCTAAAGGTCAAAGTGAGCAGTTGAAAAATGGTGGTATTATTAAATATCAGAATCCTTCTAGTGGGATTAAATATATGGGAGGTTATGATAAGAGAGGTAATATGGTATTGCCAGTTACTAATGAGAATGGCATGAATAATGTCACTCTTCCAGAAGTAACAGTTACTCCTAGAAATATTAATCTAGCAGGAGCTGTAGATAGAGGAAGAAGAGTTGCTGGAAATATAGGTAAAGAGATATTATCTGCAACTACTCCATTAGGAGATATAGAATCAGCTAAAGATATATACCAAGATACTACATCTGGTAATTATGGGCAAGCAGCTTTAGGTGCAGGATTGTTATTACTTCCCAACTTTATTGAGAAGCCATTAAAGACACTTAAACGAGTTGGCAAAGACTATATAACTATTACTAAAGATGTGGTAAGTTCTCCTAAGAAATTTATACAAGCAAGAAAGAGTGGCACATACCCTCTTACTTATGCAGAGAGAAGAGCTTACTTAGAAAAAGCACATAACATAGGTGATTTAGCATCTAATAGAGTGAAGAATTTAAATCGAGAAGATTTTAATTTTAGAAAAAAACGTGACCCGAATGGATTTCATGAGTTTATTCCTGTAGAAGGGGTAAATACAAAATATACATTTAACTCTAAAAGTTGGGAGAATTTCGATAGCTCTTATAATTCACTTGGAACAAACAGCAGATTTGATAATATAAATAGCCATATACGAATAAAGGAGTCTCCTGACTCTAAATACTTAATTCCTACAAATGGGGTAAATGGTATAGGAGCCATTGTTGCACATGAGTTACAACATTCATATCAACGAGTTTTACCTGATATAAAAAATATGGGAGGAAATAAAGTAAGTAATGGGTTAGTAGATGTAAATCCATATCACGAAGCATCTCCTATACTAACTCCTTTAAAAGAAAATTCTGGTAAATGGGTGGGAGACCCTCTAGAATTGAATAGCGAAATTATGTCATTGCGGGCTGGTCTAAATGCTTCAAGATATAATTTAATGACTCCTAAGCAACAAAAAATAGTAAATGATATTATTAGTCAAAAGTTTCAATTAAATCCAGATATTACACATAATATGTTAAATGAGTTAGGTAAATTAGGGTACAGAAATGGAGGTAAATTATGAATATTAAAAGAGTAAAATGGAGCTATCTAAATAATAGGAAGCAAAGATTGGAATATAAAAAATGGCTAAAAGATAATGATGAACCTAGAGTATGTTGTATACCCAAATGTGAGTTACCTAAAAGGTTAGAAAGGGAATTAGATAGACTATTATTTAATGAATAAATAAATGAATTATGACTGATGAACAAGTGGTAGAGAAGTTAATAGGAATATTACAGCCTATATACCAAGAAGGAAGATTAACCGAAGATGAAGTTAATGAGATATTTTATTATGCTACTATTGGCAACAGCATGGTAGAGCATGGAGATGAATTACTAAAAGAGCCCATAGAAGTATAACTATGAGCTTCATAATTACTAGGGGACATAGCACAAGTATGCTTTAGGTACAAAGAATATCTTACTAGCTTTAGTCCCTTTATATCTCTTATTACATGTATCACATATTGGAACGATATATTCACGTTTAACAAAGTCTTGTTCAAAGATTCTATTAACATGTCCACCAACGACAGGATTATCACTAGTAAATATCTTCTTGCAGCAAGGGCAGAATTTAGGCGGCTGATAAGGCATGTGTGCCTTCCAGTAGTTTATCCATGAGCCACCTTCTTTGGGTTCATCTTCAGTGGTATTTACTGCATGTCTTACAACAACCATATTAGACAAGCGTGGAATCTTCATCATAATCTTACAAATTAAAGTTAAACAATGGCACAAAGATAGTAATTAAAATAATAATTAAACAAATGAACTATGGAAAATGAAAAATTAAACAAAGGAGACATGGTACTAGTAAGATGGTACGGACAGTGTCAAAGAACAATCAATGATGCAAGATTTGCATACGTATCTGAATGCTATCTAAATGACGTAGAGACCTGTACTCTAGGATTTATGGTGGCAGAGGATAACAGAGCTATAATATTAACTCCCAATATACATAAATATAGTGAACATTCTCAAGATTACATGGTGGAGGGAATATTCACTATTCCTAAATCAATGGTGATAGAAGTAAAGAAGTTATCGTAAACTGTCAATAGTTCTTTCTAAATCAGATATTGTACTTTCCAGACTTTCAATTTTTTCTACTAATTCTTGAATGTCTGGAAATACACTAATAATTTTATTATCAGTAATGTCTCTGGTTACTACATATTTAATCTTATTAATAGTAGTAGTTTCAATGATAAATTCAACCATAATCTCAAATTTTAGAGTTAATATAGTGCAAATATAATGAAAACAACTGATTATATAAATTGTAAGATAATTAAATATCAAAGAGGTGACAGTATCCAGAGAAGAGATGCTATTAAAGACTACAGACCTCAAATTCAAGAGTCTATAAAGCAACAATATACTCCAACTTATTCTGAAATAAGTCAAGATAATAGAAGTGAATGGGAGAAATCACAAAGTCGTGAAAAAGCTGATAAAGCATATAAAGATTATATACAAGCTAAGAATACAGAAGAAGCAATGAGAACTTTAGACGGATTAGCAACTATGTCTGATTATATAGGCTTAGGTGCAGGAGTTGGGAGTATTATTGGTAGAGGATTGAAATCTGGATTAAAACACATTCTTAAAAAAGGAGTACGTAATAAAATGGAAAATGGAATATTATCTGATGGATATGTAAATGTTGGTCAGTATTTAGATAGTAATAGGGGAAATTCTATAGAGACTATGGGACGGAACTTTGTTGAGTATTTAAATCAGCCAGAAACTATCAAGAGACTGAAATCAATTGACAATGAATTAGGCACTGACTATTTAAAGGGAAGAGAATGGTTTTTAGACCAGTATAATAAAGGCTATGTAAGATTTACTCCTGCTGATAAATGGACTGCAAGTAACTCTAGTACCGCAGTTAAAAGTGAGATGTTTTTCCGCAAACCAGATTACAGACAATTAAAAACTACTATTATTAGACAAGACCCAGACCATGCAGTAGGGCATGAACTGAAACATGGTATCGAGGATTATTTAGAAGTGCTGCAAAATCCCAACATTACCATAGAAGAGTATATTGTACAACATGGAAAGGGAAAGAGATTGCAGAAATTGTTTGATAAAGATAATATTAGAACTTTAGATGAATTTGTAGAAGCCGTAAGAAAAGATAAGCCAGATGCGTCAGAAGAAAATTTACGAGAAGCATACAAATACCTTACCCAAGAAAGTGAGTTTAGTTCTAATCTACATCCACTAGTTGAGGGTAATCTAAAAAATGGAAAGCCTGGAGTTCCAAACTTTAAGAATGTGGAAGAACTAGAAAACGCTATAAATGGGTATTATTATCCATATACTAAAAAAGATGACCCCATGATGAATGTAAAGACTATCTACAATTATCTAGTTAAAGATAAAGAGAGATTTAGACAGACTCTTAATAAATATGGTTGGGGAGTAGCCACTCCAATGATAAATGCTAATCCAAGATATAATGAAAACGAATAAATAAAATGAACTATGAAAAAAGACAAATGGATTTATATAACATCAAAGCATCCTTATGATGCAGCTTGCTCACTTGGGATAAATAAAGAAGTCTCGTTTATATTAACTGTCCCACATTTAAACTGGGATAAGATAGAAGAGTACAAGTATTTAGCAGATAATCCAGATAATGCGGAGTTAGATGCAATAATAATTAATGAGGTTGGGATTATTGCCAATAGGAAGGCTTTAGAACATAATCTAAAAGAGCTTATAAAGATATTAAACAATTAAAGGCAGTTATTTTACATCTATCTGCCAAAGATGCAATACTTATCTTCCTCTACGCTTGCGACAATACGAAGCGATGTGTTGCCACACACCATGCCAATATCTCCAGTAGTCCCGTACTGAAACTGGCTTTTCTTTACAATTGCATAATTTTCGCACTGGTTAATACACCTCCTTTCTTAATTAGTATGTTCAGAATGGGGTTGGTATAACGTACACGAAGAAAGTATTGTATACAAAAATACGAAAAGTAGATTGACGAATGTTAATATGACATATTTTAACATCTTCTATTTTGCTAAGTGATTGATTTTTAGTAACTTTGTAGAAATAAAAGTAGTCCAGTTCCCGCTAGAACCAGACTACAGTGGTGAATCTTTACCGTTTAGGTAATCTGCGACAGTGTGCTCTTACACGCTCTTTTCGCCCAAATCTTGTACGAGTGTAAGCCCTTACGAAGACAGGCTTATCACCAAAGCAACATGGACAGTCATACAACATATGCCCTCCTTTTTAACAGTGAATAACTAATTAATCTCGTGGACTATTAATTATCTCATAATGTTTGCGAGGGGCTATGTTTATGATTATCTATGCAAAGATATGATTATTTTCTAAGATTAATAAAAAAGGTGGTATTGCAGTACCACCTTTACTGTTACATCTACTTGATTGAAATAATCTTGTAACTAAACCAACTAAATTTACCTACGAGGTAATCTTCTTCGATGTTCCCTTACGAACTCGACTTTGCCAAATCTTGTACGTTTGTATGCGTGTACAAGAACTGGCTTCGCAATGCAATAAATAGTGTTCTCCATTGCTTCTTCATTTAAGTATTACAAACTGACTAATCTACATACTTGATAATCTTGTTCAGTTGTAACTTGATGAAGAGCGGGAGATGTATTGCAAATATAGTTAAAAACTATTGATTAAATGAATAAATATGAAAAATGAAATAAACAAATGGATTAAAGACACGGAGGTTAAAGGACTTGAAATACGACTATATAATAATGTATATGGAACGTTAATAGCCATATTTAGAAGTGATACAAAAAAGATATGTGTATGTGAAATAGATAATGCATACACATTCAACGAAGCGGAAATAAATAGTACAGATTGGAAATTGGCAACTTACATTCCAATAGAAATATTGAAAAATCTATGAATTATGCTGAATATTCTTCTCAAAGTAAATTGCCTTCTAATATATCAACTTCATAAGCCAACTAAATTTATGGGATGAAAATAATAAAGACTAAACATTTTCCTTTTGGCTCTTATAAGACAATAAATATCTTTGGAGTATTATTTACTAAAAGAGAATTAACACAGAAGGAAATTAACCATGAGTTAATCCATACAGCTCAAATGAAAGAAATGGGTTATATTGGATTTTATTTATGGTATGCTATAGAATATTTAATCATCAGATTATGGCATCTTGAAAAAGACGGACAACATAATACTTATAGAGATGTTAGCTTCGAAGAAGAAGCATATAACTTTGATGATGATTTAGATTATTTAAAAACGCGTAAACACTACACTTGGTGGAAATATATAAAACCGAGAAGTAACGATAAGGAATCATGAGATTCATAACATTCATAAAACAAATGGTGACCTCACACTCTGGCATATCCTCTAAAAGAGTGTGCGGAGTAGTAGGATGGTTTGTAGCTATGGCAGTATTAATTTACTGTACTATCATGTGCATCCAAGCACCATTGTACCTTATAAAATAAAACAGCATTTGAAGAAATTCATTTGCTGTTTTTTTATTATCAATATGCTGCAATCGTAACTGTTGGAATAAATAAATTCATTACTTTTGCAACGCAGTATTACACTGCAAAGAGAGTATTAACTTATTGAATAACTTATCTTGTTTTACATGATTGATGTAAACCAATATGTAAACCACATGGTTCTATTGATAGATGTGAAAAGGATAATGAGCTGATTTATAGCCATTAGGATGCTCAAATGGTGACCCGGCACGAAGGACTTAAAATCCTTTGGCCATTGCGGCTGTGCGGGTTCAAGTCCCGCTTCGAGTACGAGTGTTCTTTGTGAAAAAGCTCTGTAAGAAATTTACAGAGCTTTTTTTGTTTTACTATTGGGAATTCAATCTATTTCACGGCAATTGAGTTTAATTCCGGCAAAAGGATGCCGTTACTATTAGTTTATGGTCATAGTGATTATTCTTGTACTTCTGATTATTTTTGTTGGAGTTGTTTATAACTCCCTTGTGAGGAAAAAGAACCAAACAGAAAATGCTTTTGCTACGATTGACGTTATGCTGAAGAAGCGATATGATCTTATTCCTAATTTGGTGGCGACGGTTCGGCAGTATGCTAAATATGAGGAGGGAGTATTTACAAAACTGACTGAAATAAGGAGTAAATCTTATGTTACTCTTTCAAATAGTGAAAAAGCAAATCTGGACGATATCTTCACTCATGCCCATACCGGTTTATTGGCAATAGCCGAGAGTTATCCGGAACTAAAGGCTTCCGATAATTTTATGCAATTACAGCGTTCTATTAATGAAACTGAAGAGCAATTGGCTGCTGCAAGGCGTACATATAATGCCTGTGTCACTGATTATAATAATGCAGTGCAGACCTTTCCATCTAACTTATTGGCTGGTATCTTTGGGTTTAACCGTAAAGGGGTATGGGCTATTCAGGAATCGGAACGTATTACTCCTGATGTAAAAGAATTACTTAATTCATAAAGGGCTTACTATGGGACAGTCACGCTTTGAATCATTGTCGCAGGAATTACCTTCTGTTTTGCAGTCTTTGGAAGATAAACGCCGGGAACTTAAATCTCAAGGTCATAAAGCGGGATTATGGGGCGGTATTCTCTTTTTTATTGCCGGGGGGATATTATTAGTTCTATTCGGCTATCCGGTAATACTTTTATTATTTGTTGGAGTTGTCTCTGCTCTCATCTATTATGCTTGTGTAAATAGTAAATCGAAGGATTTTTCTTTGCACTACAAAAACGAAGTGATTGCCAGGGTGATTGGTGCATTTTGTGATAACGCCACATATTCTCCCAATGAGGGGATTAATGAAGAGGTGTTTTCTAATTGTGGACTATTCCCTTGTGCTCCGGATCGCTATCACACCGAAGATTTGATTCATGGGTATGTTGATAAGACCGAGTTTCTTTGTGCAGAGGTACATGCCGAAGAAAGAAGGACGCAGGTGGGAGCTAAAGGGCAGACGCGGCAATACTATGTGAATATTTTCAGAGGGTTTCTGTTTATGGCCGATTTTCATAAAGACTTTAAAGGAAAGACTACGATTCTTCGGGATCGTTTTTTTAAATTAAGGTTTGGGGAGTCAAGAGTTAAGATGGAAAATCCCGATTTTGAGAATACATTTGATGTTTATTCTACTGATCAGGTTGAAGCCCGGTATCTTATTACCCCTTCCATGATGGAGCGTTTGCTGGAACTGGATCGTAAGTTTGGGCAAGGAGTTACCATTAGTTTCCGGGACTCCACCATTCTGATTGCTATCCCGGATTCTAAGAATCATTTTGAGGCAAGTATATGGTCTCCTATTACTGATGTACAATCTCTCAGTCCTGAAATAGAGACAATTAGTGCACTAATCTCAATTGTTGATGATCTCAATCTGAATACTCGTATTTGGAGTAAGGAATAGAAGGCTATTTAAAAAAGAGGTCCATCTCTCTGTATGTATTATTGTAACCTTTCTATAACAGTTGAAACGCAGATTAACTCAAATTTTCACAGATCAGATAACTTTGTCATTGATTCTTTGCGATAATCCGTGTTTATCTGCATTTCGATCAAAAGATGGTTGCGGACTAATTCAGAAACATTATTTTGTGAATTTATTGACAAATACCGAATTATCTTTTAGATAAGCGGCTGAGAAAGTGATGGGCATACCAAAATCTTCCGGTGTCGCTTTCTTGTTCAGGTAGTTTATCAGATTTTTTAATGGATTATCCGGATCGGTTTCCTCCATGTTATCATTGCCTATAGTCATACATCTTACAGTGGCATTTGCAATGACAGCCATACTTTCGTCAAGTATACTTGCTTCATCGTTTTCTGTCTTACTGATAATATCTTTAATCGCTGCTTTTACTGTTTGAGAATCAAAATCCGATTCGATGATTGCGACTGCTTTGCGGCCAAACTGAATAGAACTGACATAAATAAGTTTGTCTTTTTGTTCAAGTACAGTAGGGTCGTCACTTAACGATTCAGGCAAGTCCATGTCTACAGAAAAGAAACTTTGACTGATACTTAATACAACAATTGTTTTTTTCTGCTTCTGGCGTGAAGTGCCGAAGAAAAGGGACGGATTGATTTTCTGTCCGAAATAGATGGCTAATTCTTCATAAGATTTTATTTCGTCAATTGAACTGCTGAATTGATAGTTTGGTTTCAGGATATTGTTTTGTTGCAATCCTTCCCGGATTGCTTTCATCATATTGTCATAACCCGGTGTTATTTCCTGACTTTTCATTGGAAGGCTATAACTGATTGTAATAGGATTGAGAGGAACATCCAGAAATTGATGCGCATCACTGTTGATACTACCGGGCTCTAATATGGCGCCTATAAATGTTTTGTTGGGAACCTTTACAGTAAACTTACTCGCTTCTTGTGCATAACCGGTTTGAATCACTAAAAGAAGTAATATGATATATTTTGTTTTTGTCTTCATCTTTCGTTGCTTTTATGGATTTATATTTATTCAAAAACAATTTGCTGCTTCAACCAGATAACAGATGATAGTCCGTCTTTACCTACATATTCCATTAGGTCGGAAAAAGATTTTAGTGAATACTCCTGTCCCGCAGTATGCAGAGTCCGTTGGATGTTTACTCTTTCCTGAATATAAAAGCCTATGTTAAGTGTAAAACTGTTTTTATCTTCTCTTGTTCCGCAATACTCCCATACGTCCGATAGGTCATTATAAAGAAATACTTCATTATTATGGGATTTCATTTTATATTTTTCGGTGATTCCGTAGTTTTTGATGATAAAGATAGAATCATCTTTTAATTGCAATTCGGTTGGACTGGTGAGTGATAGGCGTTTTCCAAAATACTTATTTGATTCTTCAACAGGGAGATTCTGTACTTCCTGTCCTGCTTTTATTTGTTTTAGCTCTAATATCTCTTGTGATTTGTATTTTAAAGTATATAATTCCCCGTTAGGAGCTGGTGGCTCGGGCTGCGGATCATCATTAGTGCAAGATGCAAAAGCAAATACTCCTATCAGTAAGGTGAAATAGAGCATTTTATTCTTTATCAACTTAAAAGGATTCTGGACTATACTTACAGTGTAAGAAGCATTCTTTTTCAGGAGCTTTTTCATTATATTATGTATTGTTTATGTGATAGTTAAGATTGTCTATATTTAGTGATACTCTTTTTTGCAGAGCATAGTAATTCATCTTGCAAATATAATGATAATGGACAATCCTGTTTCGGTATTGTTCATATTTATATTTTATTATGCTTTCAGGTTGTGTACTATTTGTGAGAGAACAGGGTAGAAGATGACTTTTTATATCAATTATGGGATAAAGAGTATACGTTGAATATATGATATTTTAGTTTATAAAAGTACGTATTTAAGAGTGTGTTAAGTACGTATTCTTTAGGTATAAGAGTACGTACTTTTAGACCGGAAGAGTACGTACTCTTATTTCATAGAAAACGGATGTTTTGATTTCTCGTTAACAGTGTTAATTTGTACCGGGTTGGTATTACCACAGATATTTCTTGTTACTGTATTGTATATGACGGTTTTATGTGATAATTTCTGCTTTTTGAGATTTAATAAAGTGGGTATAATGAATAATATGACCTTCTCAGAAAAAAAAGTAACTTTTTCATGCAGTCTTTTGATGTATTGTCCATCTTATTATAGTAACAATATTTGTAATGGAGGTAGTCGAACTGGTTGAACGGTGCAAAAAAGGGGAGCGGAAGGCACAAGCCTTACTTTATAAAACATATTCTCATAAAATGTTGGGGATATGTTTTCGTTTTGTTACGGACAGACAGATCGCACAGGATCTGATGCATGATGGTTTTATACTTATATTCTCTTCATTGGGTTCTTTGCGTCATCCGGAAAAGTTAGAAAACTGGATGAGTCGTATAATGACAAATCTTGCATTGCAATATCTCAATCAGTCTCGTGCTGTATCCGTAATACCACTTTCCGGGATTTCTGAAGAGGATGAACCGATGAACACCGAACCGGATATGGAACTATTGCCATTGGATGTATTGCTTTCTATGATTGAGAAACTACCTGAAGGATATCGTAACATATTCAAACTGTCGGCACTTGATGGACTTTCACATAGGGAGATAGCCGATTTATTACATATTGAACCTCATTCATCTTCTTCTCAGTTTTTTCGTGCTAAAGAACAGTTGAAAAAGATGATTATTGAATATCGGGCACAGCTGATTCTCTTGGTTTTGTTATTGTTACCTCTTGGAGACTTTTTACTGTGGAAAGCGGCGGATAGAGTACAGTTGCTGACTGTTGTTATTTGTAATTCGGACTCTGATAGTGAAGGCGAGAATGCAGAGATCTTACCTGTTTCTCCTAAAAAGCGTCCTATATGCAGATCTGCTGATGCAGTGGTTATTCCGCTATGTCCTGGTACGGCAACTCCTTTATCGGAAGAAACAATAATAGATACAACTCATTCGGTACTTCCTGTGGTTTTTCCACATGCTTCTTTCTATCCGTATACCGAAAGGCAGGGACGAAAGCTATTTACCTCTTCTAAAAAATCCACTGGTTGGACATTTACATTAAAGTACAACAATGGTCGGACAATAGAAGATGTGTTGCCTCAGCAGCTGAACACTTTAGTGAACAATGACATTTCAAGTAGTCCGGTAGCTTCTTCTACCGATAACTGGGATGAATATCATCGTTATTTGCAGGAATATGGTTCTATGCTGGATGATCAGGTGAAGGTTCGTTCGTTGATGAATATTGCTGACCGAAACAGTGGTCGGAAAATAAGGAAGAAGAAGCACCATTATATTCCTTTTACCTTTGGTTTGCTTTTACGTAAACCACTTGATAATAATTGGGGCATTGAAACCGGACTTAATTATACCCGGTTGATATCCGATTTTACTTTGGGTGATGATTCTTATGTAAATGAAAGGCAAACGTTGAATTATATAGGTATTCCACTCCGGGGGAGTTACTTCCTGGGAAAATACAAACGTTTCTCATTTTATATTTCGGGAGGAATTACTCTGGAGATTCCGGTGTCCGGCACATTGAAAACTGATTATATAGTGGATGATCAGTTGGAATACAGCACAAACCGTACGTTAAAAGTGCCATTACAATGGTCTGTTGACGGAGGGGTGGGCATTCAATATCAATTGTCTCCTTCTGTAGGAATTTTTATAGAACCAGGTATACATTACTATTTCAATGATGGTAGTCATTTGAACACTATCCGGAAAGATCATCCTGTTAATTTTACCTTACCAATGGGAATACGCTGGACTTATTGAAAAAAGAGGATGTTATTGTGCAGTCTTTAGGGAGTAAACCTATCATAAAAGTAGAATTTAATCCCAAACAGGAATGCAAAGACAAACGACGAAATGGCAATGCTACACAAAAGGAGAGAGGAGCAGTAGGAGACAAATTCGTATCAATCAACTGGACTATTTGAAGTGTATTTTTATTCTGTTGATGATTATTTTTCATCTGGTATATATCGGTGATAAATATCCTTATCTGAAACAGGTGGTTTATACATTTCATATGCCTGCTTTCTTCATTATATCAGGTTATCTGTTGAATGTTGATAAAGGAGTCCGCTCATTTTGTAATACGATGTTGTGGATGTTTATCCCTTACGCCGTTATGGAAACAGGATATGTGTGTATGTCGTCGGTATTGCCTGTGCGGGAGAAGGTAGAGGAAGTATCTTTGAATATCATTCTATATAAGATATTCGTTGCTCCCATTGGCCCCTATTGGTATCTGCATACTTTGCTGATCTGCAGTCTGGTTTATTATACACTGAACAGGCTGTGTGAACAGCTGAACCGGACTTCTTTTTTACTCATATTGGGTGTCTGTTTTGGGGGAATTGCCTGTTGGACTAAAATATTATCATTGGCCAATGCAATTTATTTCATTGCCGGTGTTGCCATTTGCCAGAGCCGGCAGAATTTTCTTTCTGTATTTCAACCTTCAGCGATTGCCATCATTCCTTTCATTCTGTTATCTTGCTTTCCGGAAAATTTAGACCGGTCTACATTGGCAGGTGTGGTTATTACTTATGTCACAATAAGTTTTTTATTGTTTTTGCACAAGTATATACCAGCCGGATTGCGGAAAATAAGCTATTTTGTAGGGCGTAATACATTTCCCATATTACTGTTCTCTCCCCTTTTTACAATACTTTCCAGGTTATTTATCCCTTTATTTGCATTTGATGCTTCGGGTATCTGCTTTATGTGCGTGGCGGTTTGTTTTGTGGTTCTGGGATGCTTGTCATTGGCTCGTCTGGCCGATAAGACCGGGCTTTCCCGTTTTCTTGTAGGTAAAGAGTTTTTGTAAAACCTTCCGACTTTCAGTGGAAAAAGAATATTATTTCCCCAACCTCATAATGCCTGTATCGAAAATGATAGTTTTTATAAAGTGTCCGGTTGAAAGGAGATTATGAAGATTGGGGTAGGTACATTGGGATAACTTAATACTTAATTCGCAGGGGGTATCTCAGAAGAAAGATAAAAATAAAAAAGCCGGTTCCGATTTCGCATCGGGCCGGCCACAATCTAACTTAATCTTAATCTGGTATATTTTGAAAACCTATGAAATCTTTCTGTTTTCTATAACACGCATAGCGGCTGTATAACACTCACAAGGTACGGATAGTAAAATACAGTTAGTACCTTTATCCTTCATTGAAACTTCAATGTAAGCTGCATTCAGAAGTCTTTTTACGCTGGCAACCTCCCATGGGCTACCGGCAAAAACATCTATTTGGGAAATCTTTCTACTTGTAATCATCAGTTTTGGTTTTTATTGTATTTGATACTGCAAATATAGGGTATGTTTCTAATATGGATTATAACTTATAGTTCAATCTTTATAAGATTTGTTGCAAACGTTAGCAGGTACGATATAAATTGATGCAATTTATGCGTCTTTTTAGTAATTGTTATTGTGAATAAATAGAGTTTTGGAAAATGAATGAAACAATGCCCCGGAATATAAAATACAAATTAGCACTGATCTTCGTGGAGCCTATACCTGACTGAGGAATAAATTTGCGGAGAATCAGTGCTAATCTGTGTTTTAGAACAATTATCTATTCATGTATCTTATTTTTCATCGTTCTTACGAATTTCCACACGACGTATCTTTCCGCTGATAGTTTTGGGCAGTTCATCAACGAATTCAATGACACGTGGATATTTATAAGGTGCAGTAACCTTTTTAACATGGTTTTGAAGCTCTTTTATTAATGCTTCGCCTGCTTGTGTTTTGTATTCTTTAGACAGAACGATGGTAGCTTTTACCACCTGGCCACGAATCTCATCGGGTACTCCCGTGATAGCACACTCAATGACAGCAGGGTGTGTCATCAAAGCACTTTCCACCTCAAACGGGCCGATCCGGTAACCGGAGCTTTTGATTACATCATCTGCACGCCCTACGAACCAAAGATAACCGTCTTCGTCTTTCCAGGCCACATCTCCTGTATAATAAATGCCGTTATTCCAGGCTTCATGAGTACGGGCTGCGTCCCGGTAATACTCTTTAAACAGTCCTATTGGTTTTCCCTGCGTAGTACGAATGATGATTTGTCCTTGTTCACCGGCTTCCACAGAACGGCCTTCATTATCTATGAGATCAACATCATATTGTGGGTTGGGTACACCCATACTTCCCGGTTTGGGCTTCATCCAGGGGAAAGTAGCTACAGTCAAGGTGGTTTCAGTCTGCCCGAAACCTTCCATCAATTTGATTCCTGTCAGTTTTTTGAAAGTATCGAATACGGCCGGGTTCAGTGCTTCACCTGCAATCGTACAGTATTGTAGTGAGGAGAGATCATACTTGGTCAGATCCTCATGAATCAGGAAACGGAAAATTGTAGGAGGAGCACAAAGTGAAGTGACATGATAATCCTGTATCTTTGCCAAGATATCACCCGGAGTAAATTTCTCATGATCATAGACAAAGATGTTTGCTCCGGCAATCCATTGTCCGTACAGTTTGCCCCATACAGCTTTTCCCCAACCTGTATCCGCAATGGTGAGGTGGAGACTGTTTTCCGTGAGATTGTGCCAGAAACTACCTGTAACGATATGTCCTAATGGGTAGGTAAAATCGTGTGCTACCATTTTCGGTTCACCGGTAGTACCCGAAGTGAAGTACATCAGTGAGATGTCATCATTTGTATTCGGATGTTCCGGTTTGACAAATGGAGTGGCAGATTCAATGCCTTTGTGGAAGTCTTCAAATTCTTCCGGAATCTCAGGGCCTACGCTTACCAGTTTATGTACAGAAGGGCACTCGGGCATTGCTTCGATGATATGCTTTGTGATCTCTTCTTCGCCGGCAGCAACAATCATTTTGATGTCTGCGGCATTACAGCGGTATACAATATCTTTCTTTGTCAGCAGGTGAGTGGCAGGAATAACCGTAGCACCCAATTTGTGCAGGGCAATGATGCTGAACCAGAATTCATAACGGCGTTTCAGGATAAGCATTACCATATCTCCACGGCCTATGCCGAGTGATTGGAAGTAAGAGGCTGTCATGTCTGTATAACGTTTCATGTCAGCAAATGTGAACTGGATATGTTCACCCTTATCGTTCGTCCACAACAGTGCGGGTTTATCCGGCTGTTCGGCAGCCCAGGTATCTACTACATCATACCCGAAATTGAAGTTCTCGGGTACGTTGATTTTTAAGTTTTGGATAAAATCTTCCTGTGAAGAGAATGTTGTCTGTGATAAAAATCTTTCTACCATAATAATATTACATGATAACGGCGAGGAAACGCACTGGCTTTCCGTCAAGTGCTTTCATGCCATGTGGGAGTTTAGCGTTGAAATAGAGACTGTCACCTTCGTTCAGTATCAGATCTTTACCTTCTATATTGACCAGCATACGGCCTTCGAGTACTAAATTGAATTCCTGTCCGCTATGACTGTTGTAGTGTATCGGTTCATCATCTGGTTTGGGCTCAGCTGTTACAATAAACGGGTCGGCACTGCGATTTATGAACCCGGCAGCCAAAGATTGGTATTTATAGGCTTTGGTACGTTCAATACTTATTCCTTTTCCCGCACGGGTCAGGAAGTAACTACTCATTTTAGGTTCTTCGCCAAACATAAGTGCATCCAGAGAGATATCATATTTATGTGCGATTTTTTGTAGCATACCTACTGAGATGTCGTATTGTCCTGTTTCTGCCAGGCGATATTCTTCTGCGGAGATATCACAATCGCGGGCGATATCTTCTGAGGTAAGTTCCAGTACGTCACGCAATCCGCGTAATCGTTCGGCAATTTGTCTGATTTGGTCGTCCATGTATTTAATGTTTAATTGTTAATGTTCAATTATTAATATTTTGCTTGGCAGTTTTAATGCTTGCAGTAATTATTTTTATAAGCTCTAAAAAAAATGATAATTTATCATTGAACATTATTTCGATGCTTTCATCGCCTTAATCACCGCAGAGGTGAATCCGGCATGTTCCAGTTCGTTAATTCCTTTAATAGTGATCCCGCCGGGAGTGGTTACTTTATCTATCTCAACACTGGGATGTGTTTCTTTATTTAGCAACAACTCTGCAGCTCCTTCCAAAGATTGTGCTACCATTTTCATAGCATCTTTCGGGGCGATTCCCATTTCGATGCCTGCCTGCATAGCGGCTTGTACATACTTAAGCACGTATGCAATGCCACATGAAGTGAGGGCTGTAGCTGCTGCTATTTTACTTTCCGGTATAATCATTGTCAATCCCATTTCGTTGAATATATCCGTTAATATTTTTTTCTGTTTATCCGAAGCGTTCCGCGCAGAGATCAACGTCATACTGGCACGTTCGGCTATAGCGGTATTAGGAATGACACGGAAGATGGGCATCTCCGGTTCGCCACAAAAATGTGCCAGATCGTCAAAACAGATCCCGGCAGCCAATGAAACAAGTATCTGTGTACGTTTCAAACGGAGTGGATTGAGTATTTCTTCTATCAGCCAAGGCTTTACTGCAACAATTACGATATCGGCATTAGCCGCTGCATCTATGTTATCGTTTGTTGTTTTAATATTGGGAAAGTCGGCTTTTAGCTTCTCCAGTTTTTCATTACTTGGATTAGAAACAACAATTTCATGTCCTTGAATCAGATATCCCTGGGCTAAGCCACGTGCAATGGCAGAACCCATATTTCCTGCACCAATGATAGCTACTTTCATAATTTGATGTTATTTAGTACGTTGGAGGCAAAGGTAAATGTAAAAAGTGAAAATATTAATAAATAAGGCATGTATTTTATTAACTTTGGTGGGAAATAGCTTGGTATTTGATGATTTTATCTCCCGTAATAAGTTACTAATTAGTGAAATGGCTGATGGAATGAATGAAATAGTGAGTCGTAGTTGAAAATAATTTTATTTTTTTTCGTATTTGAGGTTGGGTAAATATCAATGAGATTGTCTCAATTATAACAAATAACATTATGAAAGAACAAGAAACTGATTATATGCGCCGTCTTGCCTTTAAGTATTTTGAAGGCAACTTACTTCCGGAAGAGGAGAAAGAACTGTTTGGTTTTCTTCGTAAAGAAGAGCAGAATATGCAGCTATTCCGGGAGTGGGAAGAAGAATGGTTTGTCTCTAATCAGAATACTTCGTATATAGATAATAAATGGAATCGTTTGTCCGGTAGATTGCATATGCAAGCTTTTGATATGCCGAAAACAAAGAAAATATATTCTATCGGGAAAAGATTACTTCCATATGCTGCAATTTTTTTATTGGGTTTGTTCAGTACGGCTGTTTTTTGGGGCATATATGAGTTATCCCGACAGGATGACGCTTTATTTACACAATCGGAGTTTTTTGTACCAAGAGGTTCACAGTCCAGAATATTACTGCCGGATAGTTCGGTTGTTTGGTTGAATGCAGGTTCTACTTTGCGCTATGACCGTTCCTTCGGCAGAGAAACACGTACTGTATATGTAGAAGGTGAAGGAATGTTTGACGTTACTAAAAATAAAGAGCTTCCTTTCATCGTGAAAAATGAAAAGATGGCTGTAATGGTTCATGGAACGGTATTCAATGTGAAATCATTTAAAGAAGATAGTATTTCAACTGTTGAATTGTTGCGAGGTTCTGTTTCTGTCACCTGTCTGTTTGCATCGCAATCCACTAATTTAGTTCCGGGCGAACGCCTGATTATTAATACGGTGAAGAAACAGGCAAAGAAGGAACGTTTTGAAATTGATTCACATTTATCATGGCACGATGGAATATTGGCATTCTGTGACGAACCGCTTTGGGAAATTGCTAAAAAACTGGAACGTCGCTTTAACGTCAATATAACGATTAAGATGGAGGCACTGAAATCCAGGAGATATTATCTGACATTTGTCAACAGCGAGACGATTGACCAGATTTTAGATAAAATGAAAGAAGATGCGGTACTACATATAAAAAAGAAAGATAATCAAATAGAAATATATTAATCCTACATTCATTTACCCGGGGAAGCGTTGAGGGATTATAGATAAAAATAGCGTTAATTAAAAGTTTAATATTTATGAGAAAATTACTATGTTTATTAGTGTTTCTCTATGTAATAGGTTTAGCTATGGCTCAAACCGGTACAGGAGTAACATTAAAGATGGTTGACAAACCTATTTCGGCTGTTCTAAATGAAATAACAAAGAACGCAGGTTACTCTTTTGTAATCCCGACTAATGAGCTGAATGTAAAGAAACATGTAACTATAGATGTGAAAAATCAGTCTATTGATAAGGTTTTAGATCTTTTATTTAAGAATATGGATTGTGCTTATCGTATAGATGGTAAAAACGTGTATGTAAGCAAATCTGTCAAGCAGCAGAATGCGCACTCCAAAAGACAGGTAAAAGTTCGGGGTATAGTAATGGATGAAAATGGAGAACCTATCATTGGAGCTACTGTTATAGATAAGGCATCCAATATCGGTACAACAACTGATTTGGATGGTAACTTTTCTATGACGGTTCCTGAAGGGGGAATGATTGATATTTCGTATATAGGATATACTTCGGCACAAATAAAAGCTACAGATGCTAAATCGTTGAATGTAAGATTGTATGAAGATACCAGGAAACTGGATGAAGTGATTGTTGTAGGATATGGTGTACAACGGAAGAGTGACTTGACCGGTGCCATAGCTTCAGTAAGTGCCGACGATTTGAATGCAACTCCAACTACTACTATGGCCGAAATGTTGAGAGGTAAAGCTGCCGGTATACAGGTAAATATGACGAATGCAAAACCGGGTGGTAGCTCAAATATCTATATTCGTGGACGCCGTTCTTTATCAGGTGATAATGCTCCTCTTTATATAGTCGATGGTGTTCCGATGCAGTCAATTGATGAGATAAATTCAAGTGATATTGCCTCTTTGGAAGTATTGAAAGATGCTTCTTCACAATCTATTTATGGTGCTCGTGCTGCCAATGGTGTTATATTAATTACCACAAAGAGGGGCGTAGATGGAAAACCGCGTGTAGACTATAACTTCTATATTGGTAGTCAGAATATTCATCGTAATTTTGATTTCTATAATGGTGATGAGTGGGCTGCTTACCGCAGGGAAGCATGGAAAAATGCAAATGGGACAGATAATTATAATGAAGAAGACTGTTTCAGTGAAACGATGCGCGATGTAATGCAGTCTGGTGAATGGGTCGATTGGGAAGATTTGATGATTAAGTCGGCTATGCAGCAAAAGCATGACATCACGATACGTAGTGGTAATGAAAAATCTAAAATGGCTTTCTCTTTAGGATATTACGATCAATCGGGTATGGTAATGAACTCAGGTTACAACCGTATCACCGGTCGATTGAATGTAGACCATAAGATATTTAAGACCTTGAGTTTGGGTGCCAATCTTTTCTATTCACATTCGAAAACAGAAAGTGCCGATGGCACATTCAACCGTTTTATTACGATGCCTCCATTAGCAAAAGTTTATAAGGATGATGGCTCATTGCGTATGGATGTAACAGATGCAGGTGAAAATCATTATAATCCGCTTTGGAATATGAATCGTGCCATTAACGATTTGAAAACAGATAATTTCCTTACTAACCTTTATGTGGATTGGGAAATCATACCGGGTCTGACATACCGTGCCAATGGGAGTATGACGTACCGGAATGAAAATACAGGTAGCTATTTATATCGGGATCACACTACAGGTAGGGATACTAACGGCAAAGCAACCGTAAAAACAAAATTGAGAACAGAATTTTTGTTTGAGAACATCTTGAATTATAATAAGGAATTCAATAAGATACACCGTCTTGGCATAACATTGATGCAGAGTGTAAACGCCATGAAGACAACAGAAACGGAACAAACAGCTATGGGGTTTTCGAGTGATGAAAAAGGGTATAATGCCCTTTCATCGGCAGTGAATTTTAATACTCCGATTCGTGGTATTTCCGAGAGAAAGCTTCTTTCATATTTAGGACGTGTGAACTATACGCTGATGGACCGTTATATTTTTTCTGCTGCTTTACGTGTGGATGGTTCATCTGTATTTGGAAAGAATAATAAATATGGTTATTTCCCTTCTTTTGCAGCCTCCTGGAGACTTGGCGAAGAGAGTTTTATGAAGCGTGTAGATTGGGTATCGAACTTAAAACTCAGAGCATCTTGGGGACAGGTGGGAAACCAGGCTATTGATCCTTATTCTACTTTGGGACTGACGCAGGCACACATGAATGAATTTGGTGGTGAGAATAATGTCCAGGTAGGTTTCCTGCCGGGCGATGAACTATGGAATCCGGATTTGAAATGGGAAACTACTACTTCTACTAATATCGGACTTGACTTTGGATTTTTCAAAGAACGTATTAGTGGTACGTTGGAAGTATATCAAACGAAAACAACGGATTTGCTTGTAAAGCGTAAAATTAGCCAGAGTTTAGGATACTCAAGTCAGTTGATGAACTTGGGTGAAGTAGAGAATAAGGGGGTGGAATTTTCTATTACCGGTTATCCGATCCGTAATAAGATACTGACCTGGGCGTTGAACTATTCTATTTCTGCCAATCGGAATAAAATTGTGAAGATTACCGGAGAGACGGACGAAGATGGAAAACCGTTGGACGATGTTACTTCAAAATGGTTTATTGGTAAACCGATGAATGTGTATTATGACTATAAGTTTGATGGAATATGGCAGACGGGTGATGATATTGAAAACTCACACATGCCTAATGCGCAGCCGGGTATGGTGAAAGTAGCAGATACGGATAAAAATGGTAGCCTTACAGAAGCAGACCGGGTTGTGTTACAGCGTGACCCAAAATGGATTTCTTCTTTCGGGACGTCTTTGAACGCCTATGGGGTAGATTTAAGTGTGGATTTCTATGTATCCCATGGTGGAGTGATAAACAATACCTATTTGACGAGTTGGGAACAGGGAGGTGATTTGTCTGGTAAGCGAAACGGAATCAAACGCGATTATTGGACTCTGGAAAATCCTTCGAATACGACTCCTGCTCCAAACTATACACAAGTTCCGGCCTACATCACTTCTTTGGGTTATCAGGATGCAAGTTACATTCGTCTGAGAAATCTGACAGTAGGTTACACCCTGCCTTTGGATATCAGCCGGAAGTTCTATGTGCAGAAATTGCGGGTATATTTTTCTGCCAATAATTTGTGGACTAAGACAAAAGTTCAGAGCTATAGCCCGGAAGTGAATACCGGTAGTTATCCCGAACCGAGAACATTGCTGTTTGGTGTGAACCTTTCATTCTAAGAAAAAACATATAAATCCATTGAAGATGAAAACAACTTTATCAAAAATATTAATAGCAAGTTTGGTTACGCTTGGCTTTACAGCTTGTGATTTTCTGGAAGAAGAGAGCCAGACTCGATATACGACTCAATATGTATTTGAGACAGAGGATGGATTAAGCCTGGCTGTAACGTCCCTATATGCATTGGATCGTAAATATCAGGATCAAAATGAAGGTTCAATTAATCTTGCATTGAGACGTGCTACCGATCTGAGCGTGACCAATGGAGGTACTGGTAACTTTTATGGTGCGTATGATCCTACTTATCTGAAACCCTCTGCTGCTCAACCGGCTGATATGTGGAAGGGTATGTACGGCATTATCGGTAAGTGTAATGACATTATAGAAGCAGCAAAGAAGCTACCGGAAACAGATGTGCTGAATAATCTGGTTGCACAGGCTAAAGCTTATAGAGCTCAGTCTTATTTCCTGTTATATCGTACCTTCGACCGTATTTGGTTGAATACCTCTTCCACTACTCCGGAGAATGTGAACGATAAGCGTGAGTTTAAACCGGCTACCAAAGAAGAGGTTTTTACACTTTTGTATGAAGATTTGGAATTTGCTATCAAATATCTGGAGTGGAAACCCAAAGATATAGGACGATTTAATCAAGCTGCCGCCCGTCATATTATGGCTGACGTTGCACTTTGGAATGAAGATTGGCAGACAGTGCTCGATCAGATTGAGGCTATCGAAACTTCCGGAGCGGGTTATGAACTGGTAGATATTGATAAAATATTTAATGGAGAGAACCTGAATCATAGCGAAGCTTTGCTTGTACAACAATGGAGTCGTAATCCGGGAGGTAATAATCTTGCGGATAACGGAGCAATTAAGGGACATTTTTATGCTTGCTGGTTCATAGCACCCTATCGTACCACTTTCGGAGGAGATGAATACTGTTGTGTTGAAAACTGGTCATACGGTTGGGGACGTTGTTATCCGAGTCCTTATCTTTTCTCATTGTATAAAGATAAAACGGTAGATAAGAGATACAAAGCTTTTTATATTCATCAGTACAAAAACTCGACAAATAAGACGATCCGCGGTGTGAAACCGGGTGAATATATAACAATGACAACTGGCGGATCTGTAGATAAGAACCTGTGTCCGGGATGTACCAAGTATGGAGATGTTTGGACACGTAGTACCACTGAACAGTATTCTTATAAGGACATTATTGTTTACCGTCTGGCTGAAACGTATATTTTGGCAACAGAAGCAGCGGTTCGTATGGGGAATAACGATTTGGCTAAAAAATATTTCAACAAGACATGGATGCGTGCTGGTAATCCGGAATTCACCGGAACGGTAACGATGCAGGATGTGATTGATGAACAGGCACGTGAATTGGCATTGGAAGGGCAACGCTGGTATTTCCTGAAACGTCATGGCATTCTGATCGATCAGGTGAAGAAATATGCAGGCGACCCTCGTATTTCCACTTCTATTGCCGGAAGAGTAAACTTACCTAAGAATCCACATTTCGTGAGATGGCCGATTCCGGAGGCGGAGGTTATTAATATGGGACCTGAAAATTTCCCTCAAAATGAAGGCTATAATTAAGCAATAAGGAATTGAATCATGAAGCAATATACCTTAAAGAAGGTAATTGACTTAAACGATTCGTACGATATAATCATTATTGGTGGTGGACCCGCCGGATGTGCAGCAGCCATTGCTGCTGCACGCGACGGCGCCAAGACACTATTGGTTGAAGCAACCGGTGTATTGGGAGGTATGGGGACAGCCGGGATGGTACCTGCATGGTGCTACTTCTCGGATGGTGAGAAGATTATATACCGTGGAATTGCAGAAAAAGTCTTTACCGAAGCCCGAAAGGGAGTTCCTCACGAGTCGGAAAATGCGATGAGTTGGGTTGATATTAATCCGGAACAATTAAAGTTGGTTTACGATCGGTTTGTAAAAGAGTCGGGAACTGAGATTCTGTTTTTTACCCGTTTAGCAGGAGTCGAAATGAAAAACCGGGAAGAAGTTGATTCTCTGTTATTGGCATCTAAAGAGGGACTTACTGCTTATAAAGCCAAAGTTTATATTGACTGTACAGGCGATGGAGATCTCGCGGCATGGGCCGGAGCTACTTACAAGGTAGGCAATGAAGATCATACGATACAATCGGCTACCCATTGTTTTTCACTGGCGGGTGTGGATATGTATTATTATTCGACCGGGATTCGTCTGCATGGCGATAATAAGAATAGCCCTGTGCACCAGATGGTGAAGGATGATAAGTATCCCTTGATTAAAGACGATCATTTATGCCAGAATCCTGTAGGACCGGGAGTAGTACAGTTCAATGCCGGACACATATCGATTGATACTTTGAACGATAGGGAACTCAGTGTTGCTATGCTTCAGGGGCGTGAAATGGCAAACCAATATGTAGAAGCTCTTAAAGAGTATTATCCGCAAGCATTTGGACGTGCTTTTGTGAACAATACGGCTCAATTGCTGGGGGTGCGTGAAGGGCGTAGGATCATAGGAGATTACATCCTGACATTAAGCGATTTTAAAGAACGTCGGCAGTTTAAGGATGAGATTGGGCGTAACAGTTATTATGTAGATGTTCATATTCCGGGTTCGGAAAGTGTCCATTATAAAAAGGGAGAATCTCATGGAATACCTTACCGTATTCTGACTCCCAAAGGACTTAAGAACTTATTGGTAGCTGGGCGCTGTGTCTCTTCCGATCCAATGGTATATGGCAGTATACGGGTGATGACTAATTGTTTGGTAATGGGCGAAGCTGCCGGAGCTGCTGCATATCTGTATATTAAAGGTCCTCACGATGTACATCAGATCGATACCGATCGGCTAAGAGATCGGTTGAAACAGGCAGGACAATATTTTTTATAAACCATTTTAATATTATATATTATGAAAACTAAAATTACTTCTTTTTTGGTATTGGCAGCAGCTTGCAGCCTAAGTTTGAGTGCACAAAGTAAAGACGATTTTACATCTAAAAAACTTTTTGAAGTATCTGATGTCACTTTTCCTTCCGATGGTTGGCCTGCTCTTTTTTCTGATAATAGCATGCGTGGCGTTGCTGTATATGGGAATGATTTGTATATCCCTGTACGTAATAGTACTATGGGTGGCAATTTTGTGTGTCGTTTAGATGCGACTACTGGTGAATTTGTATCTAAATTGAGCTTAAAGGGGAGTGACGGAAAAGAGGTCGTAACAGGAGGGCTCTTTGTAATTAATGACATTGCTGTTTCATCGGATGGTGCCGTTTTTGTATCGAATATGACTACTGATGCACGTTCGCAGAAATGGGACAAGACCAATGAAAAATGGGTTGATATGGCAGGAACTGTACCATTTAAAGTTTATAAATATACGAATGCCAATGCAAATCCTGAATTGTTTTTGTCTTTTGATCCGGTGAAACAGGAAGCAACCATGGGAACAGCCAAAACAAATGCTTTTCGTATGGGGGATAGTTTTACTTTTAGTGGGACGAGCCAGTCCGGGAAGTTTCTCACCGGTATTGATAATTTACGAGAGCGTTGTTATGAATGGACGATAACCGATGGAGTGGTTGATCCTAATCCGTTGGTTGTTGCTTTTCAGAATAGCCTGCCGGAAGAAGGAAGTGATATATATGGAGCACTTGACCCTAAATTTGGCGGATATGGACGTTTTTATGCCGGATTTGATGAAGGTACCTACATTGAACGTTCCAGAGATGAAGGTAATTTTTTGCGCGTATTCAAACATGATGCAACATCAAAAGGCTGGTCTTATAACGTTTTGGAGCAAGGAATACAACTGAATGACATGAGATTTGGTTCAGGAAACTCGGCTTATCCATTTGAATTCAATGGTCACAGGTATCTTGCGATGGTTGATTTTGGGGTTGCACAAAAAGGAATGAGTGACGCTCAAGGGGTAATTATCGATGTAACAAGTTGGACGAATCCGATTGAAGTGTTTAGGACAGCTACAATGGGTGATGATTATAACAATGGTACAACCGGTGTTGCAGTCTGGAAAAATGCAACAGGTTTCAATGTTTATTTCTTATCTCCGAATGGTTTGTATGGTTATGCTTTGACGAGCACAAAGCTTGTGGGCGTTGTCAATAATACGATTGATAAACAGGAATTATTTGTAACCACTGATCCGGTTTCACGTAAAGTGATTTTCTCCGAATTTGTAGATAAAGTAAGAGTTTATCAGGTTCAAAGTGGAATCGAAGTACGGAATGCTGCGAATATTAAAGAACTTCAGTTGTCGGATAAAGGAGCTTATATTCTGAATGTTGTGCAGAAAGATGGTCGCGTTGTAAATAAACGTGTGATTCTGTAAGAAAGTCTTTTTGAGGTAGAAAAATGGATAGAAGGAAGTTTGTAAAAAGCATGAGTCTTTTAGGTGGATTCGTTCTGAGTGGAACTACTTTTGCTGAAGCATTAGAAAGACAGGAATCAGGAAGAAAGCCCCGGTATGGTAATCACGAGAAGTCCGGTTGGGAAGTGATTGTCATCGGTGGAGGGGCTTCCGGATGTGCTGCTGCCATAGCGGCGGCACGTGAAGGAGCCAGAACGCTGCTGATAGAGGCAACTCATGTTTTAGGAGGAATGGGCACGTCGGGATTAATCCCGACGTGGACACCATTTTCAGGCAAGGATAAGACATCTTACGGAGGTATAGCAGAAAAGGTATTCAGGGTTTCGTGCAAAGAGATATATCACCCGAAACCGGAACAATCAGAGGTATTGCCTGTAGATGCAGAGGCTTTGAAACGGGTGTACGATGAGATGCTGGTCGAAGCAGGAGTAGAATTGCTTTTGGGTTCGCGCGTTGTGGAGGTAAAAAATAAGACGGATAAAGAAATTGAATCATTACTTGTGGCCAATCATACCGGGCTGACGGAATATAAAGCCGAGTTTTTTGTTGATTGTACTGGTAATGCAGGTATAGCCACCAGGTCTGGTGCCCGGTTACTAAAAACGGGTGATAGCGTGGAGGCTGGTTTTTGTTTTTTACTTGGCAATGTCGATTTTTACAGTTACAACTATCACTTCCGGAAACATTCGAGGGCTACTGCCGAAATCGTAAGGCAATTGGTGTATTCCGGTAAATATCCGCTTCTAAAAGAATCGCATTTTGAAAATCAACTGATGCACTCTTCCATTGTGAAGTTCAGAGCCGGTTCGGTGTATGAGATAGATCCGGCTGAGCCGGACTCCTATTCGAAAGGATTGGTTCGTGGAAGAGCTATTGCACAACAAGTGTTGCAAGCTTTAAAAGAATATTTTCCGGAGACATTTGCCGCTGCTGTTCTGATAAATAGTGGTACGCAACTGGAACTTCCGGTCTTGTCCCGTATTATGGGAGACTATATTTATACAAAAGAGGATTTCAATTTACGCAAATCGTTTGATGACGAAATAGGGTGCAGAATACCTTATCGTATCCTTACTCCGGTAGGATTGCGAAATTTATTGGTTGCCGGGCAGGCTGTTTCCGCAGATACAGATATCTGTGAGTCATTGGGAACGATGCCGGCATGCTTGGTTACCGGTGAGGCCGCAGGTATGGCTGCCGGATTATTATTGAAGACAAAGACGAAGGATGTACATGCGATGGATATCTCTTTGCTTCGACACAGATTGAAAGAAGAAGGACAAAATATTTAAAACCAGAAAAACAGGAACTATATGCGTTTAGCTTTAATCATAGGTACTTTACTGAGTGTTACTACCGTTTGTGCAAAGAGTGATAAAACTCCGCTTTACAAGAATCCCTCTTTTCCGGTGGAACAACGGGTTGAGGATTTACTCAGCCGTATGAGTTTGGAAGAGAAAGTGGGACAGATGTGCCAATATGTAGGAATAGAACATATAAAAAATACGGAACTCAGATATAAAGGGAAAGTCGGGAAAAATGATGATGCCAACGCTACGTATAAAACGCTTTCCATTGACGGATTACAAAAACTGACGGAGCAGGGACTTGTGGGTTCTTATCTCCATGTTGTTTCGGCAGATGAAGCTAATTATCTGCAAACATTGGCCATGAAGAGCCGTCTACAGATTCCGTTATTAATAGGTATCGATGCCATTCATGGAAATGGTTTGTGCGAAGGAGCTACTATTTATCCCACTCCGATTGGACAAGCTTCCACTTTCAATCCGGAATTAGTGAAGAAAGCTGCCCGTGAAACAGCTTTGGAGATAAGAGCTACCGGAGCTCATTGGGCTTTTGCACCGAACGTGGAAGTTGCTCGTGATCCACGGTGGGGAAGAATTGGTGAAACATTCGGCGAAGATACCTATTTGATCTCTAAAATGGGAGTGGCAACCGTGCAGGGTTTTCAAACCGATGATTTGAATGGAGAAGATAAAGTTCTGGCTTGTGGGAAACATTTGGTTGCCGGAGGAGAACCTGTAAACGGATTGAATGCTGCTCCTATGGATGCTTCGGAACATACATTGCGTGAGGTTTATTTACCTCCTTATCAGGCATTGATTGATGAGGCGCAGGTTTTTACGGTAATGGCTGCTCATAACGAGCTGAATGGTATCCCTTGCCATGCCAATAAATGGTTGATGACTGATATTCTCCGTAATGAATTCGGGTTTAAAGGTTTTATGGTCAGCGATTGGATGGATATGGAACGTATTTACTCGAGCCATCATTATACTCCCTCACTCAAAGAAGCTTATTATGAGAGTGTCATTGCTGGTATGGATATGCACATGCACGGGCCGGGATTCATGGAAAAGATGATTGAATTGGTAAAGGCCGGGCGCATTCCGGAAGAACGGATCGATGAGGCTTGCCGAAAGATTCTGGAAGCTAAATTTCGTCTGGGTTTGTTTGAGAACGCGATGGTTCATCACAAAAACAGCTTGAAAACCCTGTTCGGAGCTCATAAATCTACAGCGCTTCAAATGGCAGAACAATCCATTGTGTTATTGAAAAATGAGGGTATACTTCCGGTGGATGTTTCAAAGTATAAGAATATTCTTGTGACAGGACCCAATGCAGACAGTGATGCTATTTTAGGAGATTGGACTTTTGCTCAGCCCAAAGAAAATATTGTGACTGTTTATGAAGGACTCCAAAAGGTGATTCCTGCTTCTAAGTTGAATTTTCTAAATTTGGGTGATGATGTCTGGACAGTAGATTCCACTTTGTTGGAGAAAGCGGGAGAGATGGCAAAGCATTCTGATTTGGCTATTATAGTGCTTGGTGAGAATCCGTTACGGTATGATAAACGTAAGACGATGGGAGAAAATGTAGACCGTCAAACCTTGGATCTGTTAGGTATGCAAGAGGCATTGGTTCACCGGATTGAGGCTGTCGGAATTCCTGTTGTTGTCGTATTGGTAGGAGGCCGTCCGCTGACAGTTGCTTCACTGGTGAATACAGTTCCGGCTATTCTTCAGGCATGGGAACCCGGCTCGATGGGAGGAGAAGCGGTTGCCAATGTGATTATAGGTAAAGTGAATCCTTCCGGTAAACTGCCTGTTACTATGCCTCGTTCTGTGGGACAGTTGCAGATGATTTACAATCATAAACCATCGCAGTATTTTCAGAAATATAAAGATGGTGAAAGTACTCCTTTGTATCCTTTCGGACACGGATTGAGCTATACTACTTTTGCTTACGACCATTTGAGTGTTGCTAAACAGCGGTTACAGCCCGGCGATTCTGTCAAGGTATCTGTTGAAGTCAGTAATATTGGTAAGGTGGAAGGTACAGAAGTTGTCCAACTGTATATTCGTGATTTATATAGTTCTCCCACACGTCCGGTTCGTGAGTTGAAAGACTTTGCGAGGGTTAGTCTGAAGCCGGGAGAAAAAAGAGAGGTCTCTTTTATGATAACTCCCGATAAACTGGTTTATTATAACCGGGAAATGAAAAAGGTGGTTGAACCCGGTGAGTTCGAGATAATGCTGGGTGGTTCTTCAGACGAAGGACAGCTTAAAAAAGTAAAGATTGAAGTCATACCTTCTTATGAATAGACTCAATATATCCGGTTTGCTGATTTGTACTTTAAATAATAACCTATTTACTTCAGATTTATGAAATATATCCGATTGACAGTATTTGTAATTTTCTCGGGACTGATGGTTGGCACTTTGAGTAGCCAAAAACGGAATGTACCTGCTGCCAAAGATTTGATGACTTATAAACTCCCTCGAAATGTTATTTATAAAAAAGGGTGGATTGATTTTAATAAAAACGGTGTAATGGATATCTATGAGAATCCGAATGCACCTTTGGAACAACGTATAGAAGATCTACTGTCGCAAATGAACGTAGAAGAGAAGACATGCCAAATGGTTACTCTGTACGGATATAAACGTGTATTGGCCGATGATCTGCCCACTCCGGAATGGAAGAAAAAACTATGGAAAGATGGAATGGGAGCTATCGATGAACATCTGAATGGTTTTCAACAGTGGGGGCTGCCGCCATCGGACAATCCTTTTGTCTGGCCGGCCTCCCTGCATGCCTGGGCTTTAAACGAGGTGCAACGTTTCTTTATTGAAGAGACACGTCTGGGTATTCCGGTGGATTTTACGAACGAGGGCATTCGGGGAGTAGAGAGTTTTAAAGCTACTAATTTTCCCACTCAGTTGGGATTAGGACATACCTGGAACAGGGAATTGATTCATAAGGTGGGCTATATTACCGGTCGTGAGGCGCGACTTTTAGGGTATACCAATGTGTATGCTCCTATTCTTGACGTAGGGCGTGATCAGCGTTGGGGACGTTATGAGGAAGTGTATGGCGAGAGCCCTTATTTAGTGGCGGAACTGGGTATTGAGATGGCTCGTGGGCTACAGAAAGATTATCAGGTGGCCGCTACTGCCAAGCACTTTATAGCTTATAGTAATAATAAAGGTGCTCGCGAAGGCATGGCTCGTGTAGATCCTCAGATGTCTCCTCGCGAAGTGGAAAATATCCATGTATATCCTTGGAAAAGAGTTATAAAAGAAGCCGGTATACTGGGTGTAATGAGTTCTTACAATGATTATGACGGTTTCCCGATACAGGGAAGTTATTACTGGTTGATGACTCGGTTGCGTAGAGAAATGGGGTTCAGGGGATATGTAGTATCTGATAGTGATGCAGTAGAATATCTGTATTCTAAACATGGTACGGCCGCCGATATGAAAGAAGCTGTGTTGCAGGCAGTACAAGCTGGACTAAATGTGCGTTGCACGTTCCGCTCTCCCGATTCATATGTACTTCCTTTACGTGAACTGATAGCCGAAGGAGCTATCAGCATGGAGACCATTGACGAGCGCGTGCGTGATATTCTGCGTGTAAAATTCATGGTAGGCTTGTTTGATGCTCCTTATCAGACCGATTTGAAACAAGCCGATGTAGAAGTGAACAGCATGGAAAATCAGGCAGTGGCTTTGCAGGCTTCCCGTGAGTCAGTCGTGCTTTTAAAGAATGCAGACAGCCTGTTACCTTTGTCGAAAGAAACCATTAAAACGATTAGTGTCTGCGGGCCGAATGCAGATGATGCCAGCTATGCATTGACACATTACGGGCCATTGGCAGTAGAAGTAACTACCGTGCTGCAAGGTATTCAGGATAAAGTAGGAAACACAGCACAAATACTCTATACCAAAGGTTGCGAATTGGTTGACAAAAACTGGCCGGAATCGGAAATACTTCCTTCCGAACCGGATACGGAAGAAATGAAAGAGATTCAAATAGCAGTAGATAATGCACGTAAAAGTGATGTGGCTGTTGTGGTACTTGGAGGTAATAACCGTACCTGTGGCGAAAATAAATCGCGTACCAGTCTGGAACTTCCCGGGCACCAGTTACGTTTGTTGCAAGAAGTAGTGAAGAGTGGCAAACCGGTGGTATTGGTCCTTGTCAATGGGCGTCCCCTGTCGGTGAATTGGGCGGATAAACATGTCCCGGCAATTGTTGAAGCATGGTATCCGGGTTCGCAAGGAGGAAAAGCACTTGCCGACATTCTGTTTGGCGATTACAATCCCGGGGGCAAACTGACGGTTACCTTTCCGAGAACAGTTGGGCAGATACCTTTTAATTTTCCTCACAAACCCTCTTCACAGGTGGACGGTGGAAACAAAACAGGGCTTACAGGAAACATGAGCCGGGTGAATGGTGCACTTTATCCGTTTGGATATGGCTTGAGTTACACTACTTTCAAGTATTCCGATTTAACATTCTCTTCGGAAAAGATAACGCCTGAACAAAGTCTGGTTGTCCGTTGTCGGGTAACTAATACAGGCAGCAAGGCTGGAGATGAAGTAGTACAACTCTACATACGTGATGTACAGAGCAGCGTAACTACTTATGAGAAAAACTTGCGCGGGTTTGAACGCGTTCATCTGAAACCGGGTGAAAGCAAAGAAATCTCTTTCATGGTTACTCCTGCCGATCTGGAACTATTGAACCTGAAGAATGACTGGGTCGTAGAGTCCGGTGAATTTAAGGTGATGATTGGAGCTTCTTCTGAAGATATACGTTTAGAGAAGCCGTTTATGGTGTTGCCTTACAATGAATTGAATATTCAGAAAAAGATTATTCCTAATGAGGCACTTTTACCGATATTAGATAGTAATATGGAAACTTACTGGACAGGTAAAAAGGGAGATTATATTAACATACCGATGGATTCTAATGCCGGTCCGGATAGAATAGGAATTTGCTGGAAAACTCCTGCTGCCGGTTTTGAAATTCAGGCATCCAGTGGAGGCGGGCAGTTTCTGACAGTCTACAAAGGAATTGCCGATCGTACCGGAGAGGTGGTTTATTATCCTTTGGATTTGAATACAGTGAGTGATATACGCATTTTGGTGACGGAAGGCGAAGCTTCGGTTGCCGAGGTGAAAGTAAAGGGGATAAAACAGTAAAAAACTATTTATATATTTGATTACCATGAAAAAAAGTAGTATGATGAGTTTGAATTTAGTTGCTCAGTTCTTTTTGGTTCTCTTTCTGGTCTTGAACGCAGGATGTAGCTCGGACGATGATGGTTCGGGAACGGATGGTCCTTCGACTAACAGAACCGTATTGAAACAGGATAAAGATTTTAAGGTCAATGCGGTCGATTTAGGTAAATATGCACGGATCGTGATGGCACAAGAGAAAGTAGATCTTGAATTTAAATTTGCTGCGAGTACCATTAATAAGGTAGAAGTAAAGCCGGCATCTCTTGGCATTCAGTGTGAAGTGAAAGGAAATAAAGTAACTCTGCTTGATGTGAAACCTTGTAAGGCTGCTATTACGATTAATGAAGACTACGAGAATCCGATTTATCTTTTTGTAGATGGAAAGGCTCCGAAGGAATGGAATAATTTACCGGCTAACACGATCCGTTATACCAAAGGCACTCATACGGTCAATCCCACATTTGATCAGGATGATGTTACTATCTTTCTGGAAGAGGGAGCGGTGATCACTGGTTTTATTTATGCTAATGGTAAGCAAAATATTCGTATCTTAGGATATGGAGTGATTGATGGGCGTTTGGCGCAGAAGGCTATACGTGTCGAAAAGTGTAAGAATGTAGAGATTAATGGCCCCTTGATTATGAGCCGGACAGGTTGGTGCAGTTCTTTCTTTGAGTGTGATGGCGTTAAAATAGATAATATGAAGATTCTTGGATCTGATGTCTATTCGGATGGTATCGACTTGGTAGGCTCATCCAATGTAGAAGTGAATGATGTATTTATCCGGAATGAAGACGACTGTATTGCGATTAAGACCAATAAGTTTGGTTTTTCGGGCAATGTGGAGAACATAACAGTAAAGAACTCTGTACTTTGGGGAGGTAATCTCGGTAATTGTATGGAAATCGGTTGGGAACTGGATGGAGCCTATCTGCGCCATATCCGTTTTGAAAATATGGATGTGATTCGTAAAGAGTCGAGCGATCATAAGTGGTATCGTGGTATCATGTCTATTCATCAATGTGGCAATTCCACTATTTCCGATGTCCTTTATAAGGATATTCGTATGGAATCGGCCTTTGAACATCTTATTTGGATGGAGCTTCGTCCGGCTTATGGTGAGTGGGGCAGTGGTGGCGGGTCCATTGATGGTGTTCGCTTCGAGAATTTGGAATATACCAATGGTGAAGATGTACCAATCCTTATTCAGAAGAACTCTACCGGTAGTATTAAAAACGTTGTATTCTCGGGATTAAAGTACAAAGGTAGAACTATTTCGGATACCTCCGATCCTATTTTTGACCTTAGAGAAGCTGATGTAAGGTTTGAATAGAATTTCTTTTCTATGGGAGTTGGTTTTATGAATTAATATGCTAATTTTGTACATTAATTTGTTTAACCACTAATCGGCTTGTGAGGCAATGGACAGGTAGTTTGTCATATGGATGTGTATAATGATGAAAAAACATTGATAAAAGCAATCAGTTGCGGGAATAAGGATGCATTTGAATATATTTTTAAACGATATTATCAGAGGTTGACAGGCTTTGGTAGGCGATATATTCAGGATACAGAGGTCGTACAGGATATTGTCCAGGATTGTTTTGCTGTTTTATGGGAAAAGCATTCTTCTGTTTCCGTCCTTTCTGTTTCCGTTTCTTCATTCTTGTTTGCTATGGTACGTAATGGTTGCCTGAATCATATTAAGCACGAACAGGTTATTCAGAGATACGAGATCGAGTATCAGTCCTTTGCCGAAGGTGAAGAAAGGCTGTATCATATAGATTTCGGATTGGAAGTGGAACACAAACTACTGTACGAAGAGTTGAAAGAAAAGATTACTCAGGTTGTGGACCAATTGCCTGAACGCTGCCGGGAAGTGTTTATATTGAGTCGTTTCGAGGGACTTAAGAACCGGGAAATAGCCGAAAAACTACAGATATCAACTACAGCAGTTGAAAAACATATATCGAAAGCAATGCGAAAATTTTCTGAATGCTTCAAAGACGAGTATTCGTTCGATGTCTATATTATTGTTATTGCATGGCTCATCGGGCCTTATAACTGATTTTATAAATTGTACATTCGTCTTGATGCTGCTGGTGCTTGGTGAGAATGCCAATTGCCTTTATCCCAGGTGCTACAGGTATTTCAGTCGGAAGTAATTCGGAATATTCAGTAAATGTCCTACTTTTATATTTTATTGGAGAGCAAATTTCATTTTCTGATGGAATTTGCTCTTCATCTTAAAGGGATAACAGCATACGGTAAATTCACAAGCAGCAGTCTTATGGCAGGGAGTATATACCAAAAGAATTTGAACTTTGTTGTGATTTCAGATATATATAAATGCTGAATAAGTAGATGAGGAGAATGTTTTGATATTGAAAATATATAACATTTTGATATTGTGTTAAGGGTTTGATAACCAATGTGTTATCTCGGCTCAGTAGATTTTTAGTGGGGATAATTTTTTATACTCGTGCCGTATAGCGTACTTTGCAATATGGAAAATGATAATTTGAATATGCTTGCCCGCAT